>Ga0182015_10003809_pt1 | contig 16661 bp, 17 predicted proteins | sample 712P3MmetaG_FD_120478 | JGI IMG/M metagenome (GOLD analysis project Ga0182015, IMG submission 120478) | Permafrost microbial communities from Stordalen Mire, Sweden - 712P3M metaG | ecosystem: Environmental > Terrestrial > Soil > Wetlands > Permafrost | place: Sweden: Stordalen | collected... | reverse complement strand
GATCCCATCTGCTACGGCCTGTTGCTGGCCGTCTTGTTGCTGCGGCCCCGGGGGCTGTTCGGCACCCGTGAGATTGTGCGAGTTTGAGCGAGGCGTTGGACCTATGAGAGCCCGATCCGCAGCCATCCTGAGAAGCGACACGTTCATCTCGACACTTGGCTGGTTACTGCTGGGAGCCATCGTGGGGGCCCTGCTCCTCAGCGGACTCACGTTTTGGATCTACGTCGCCGGGTTGACGATCATCTACGCCATCAGCGCGCTCGGCCTCGACTGGATCCAGGGCCGGGCGGGCCAAGTCTCGATCGGGAGCGCGGCCTTCATGGCGATCGGGGCCTATGCAGGAGGCGTCGCATACACCAAGGGCGTACCGTCGATCCTGGCACTTGTCATCGCTGGATTCGCCGGTGCAGCCGTGGGTCTGCTGGTGGGGCTCCCGGCTCTACGGTTGCGAGGCCTCTACCTGGCCCTCGCGACGCTGTCACTACAGTTCATCACGACCGCCTTGGGCTCGGCATACGAGACATCATCCGGCCAGATCGCCGGAGTGGCGGTAGGACCGCCGACCGTGGGATCAATCACCCTCCTTGCCGGCATAGGTTCCGGCTTCTTCGTTGTTCTCGTCGGCTTGCTCGTCCTCACCATTCTTGTCCTGCGGCGCATTTACCGGCGCGCTCCAGGCAGGGCATGGCTCGCGGTCAAAGAGAGCGAGATCTCGGCCGGCGTCATGGGCATCAACCCCACGCGATGGAAGCTCTCAGCCTTCGTGGGCAGCTCCTCGCTGATCGCCATCTCCGGTTGCTTGCTCGGCTTTTACACGATGCGAGTCCAATCCGAGTCCTTCACGCTGAACTTCGCCATCACCTTTGTCGCCATGGTCATCGTGGGTGGCCTCGGCTCGATCGGCGGAATAATCAGCGGGGCCGTACTCATCACGGTGACGCCGTACATTCTCTCCACCGTGGCGAGCTCGCTGCCCTCGGGACTGGGCATCTCGAACTGGCTGCAAACCAACGTCTACTACATCAACTCCGGTCTGTACGGCATCTTGCTGCTCGTGTTCCTCCTCTTCCAGCCGCGGGGGATCGCCGGTGCCGCGCAGGCCGTTCGCCGCAAGCTCATCCGGGCTCTCGAGGGCGCTGGCACCGCAAGTGTCACCGCGGACCAAGGGGCGCCAACGCCACCGGTCTCGGGCGACGCAGCTTCCGCGCGACCTGCGCCTGGGCTCCTCGGGCGGAAACCGGAGGACGACGAGCCCGGCGCGATCCTCGTCGTGCGCGACCTTCGCGTGTACCGCTCGGGCGCCTGCGCGGTCGACGGCGTGGATCTGACGGTTCGTCCGGGGCAGGTTGCTGCGATTCTGGGCCGCAACGGTGCGGGCAAGACGAGCACGCTACGCGGAATCTCGGGTTTCTTTCTGACCGAGAGGTCGCGCGTGACCGGGCAGGTCCTTTTCAATGGCAAGAGCATCAGGGGAATGTCGCCGATGGCCACTGCGAAGCTTGGCCTCATACTGGTTCCAGAGCGGGAGAAGGTGTTTCCGAACCTCTCGGTGAACGAGCACTTCCGTGCCATCGGCGCGGAGAGAGCTGAGATCGAGGAGACCTTCGCCCTCTTCCCGCAGCTCGAGACGCGTGCTCGCTCCGAAGCCGGTCTGCTCAGCGGCGGCGAGCGGCAGATGCTCGCGCTCGGTGTCGCCTTCTGCATGCACCCCAAGCTGCTCCTCGTCGACGAGCTGTCGCTCGGGCTGGCGCCGGGAGCCATCTCCAACCTGACGACGGCGCTCAAGGAGTACCAGGAGCGCACCGGCATCGCCGTACTGCTCGTGGAGCAGAACGTGTCGGTGGCGATGGACTTGGCCGACAGCGTCTATGTTCTCGAGGCCGGCCACGTCGAAATGGCCGGCAGCCCGTCCGAGCTGTCCGAGGAGATGCTGATGACGACGGCGCTGGGAAGCTGACCATGGACAACATCCTCGAGATCGCCGATCTCTCGTGCGAGTTCGGAGGGATCCGCGCTGTGGACGCTGTGTCGTTCGAGGTCGAGCGTGGATCGATCCTCGGGGTCATCGGGCCGAACGGAGCAGGCAAGACGGTGCTCTTGAACCTGATCAACGGCATCTACCGGCCCACTGGAGGGACGATCGCGATCGACGGCAAGCCTACGCACCGGCTGCGCGCGCATCAGATCGCTCGTCTCGGCGTGGCGCGCACGTTCCAGTCGACTGATCAGTTCAAAGAGGTCAGAGCGATCGATTACGTCATGCTCGGGGGCTTCTTCCAGCAGTGCCGCTCGATCACGGCCTGCGTGTTCGGCTTGGCCAAAGTCCGTAAGCGCGAGAAGTCCGAATACCGGCGCGCGCTCGAGGGACTGGACAAGCTCGGCCTCGGCCGCATCGCGAACGAGCGGCTGTCCGAGCTGCCCTACGGTGTGCAGAAGCAGGTCGATCTAGCCCGCGCCATCGCATCCGAACCGCGTCTGCTCCTGCTCGACGAGCCGACCTCGGGGACGACCTCGAGCGAGCGAGCCGCCATCGCCGACGCGTTGAAGGAAATCGGCCAGTCGAACCGCACCCTCGTCCTCGTCGACCACGATGTGCGGTTCATCTCTGGCCAGTGCGACCATCTCATCGCGATGAGCTACGGCAAGAAGATCACCGAGGGTCAGGTTGCCGATGTGCTGGCTCACAAGGGCGTGAAGGAGGCGTACCTCGGCGTCTCGGAGGCCGCTGAGCTCGCCGACGAAGAGCTGGTGTAGTGCCGTCCTGTCCGACCCGTGCTCAAAGTTTTCTGCCCTCAGAGAGTCGTTTCCGGTCACGGCACGGTGTGATGTAGCCGTGCCCTTCGTCCGAAGACCGGGGAGCAAGGTCTACTACGAGGTGTCTGGAGCCGGGCGCCAGGGTTATCTCCTTGTTCACGGATGGAGTTGCGACCACGTGTCCATGCGGCCAATCGCCAATTCGCTCGTCGACCAGAGCCGGGTTGCCAACATGGACCTGAGGGGACACGGACGGAGCAGTCTGGACACGGAGGCGTACACGAGCGCGGACGTGGTTGGCGACATGCTCGGCGTCGCCGACGCCGCCGGGCTCGAGTCGCCGGTCCTCATCGGCCACAGCCTCGGCGCGAAGTTCGTGCTGGCTTTCGCAGACAGTCACCCAGTTCGAGCACGCGCCATAGTCTTGCTCGACACGTCGATCGTGGAGTCCCGTCAACGTCAGGCGAACCGTCTCTCCGAGACGGAGAACAGCAGGCTCGAAGATCTGCGTACCAGAGTGGAGTCGATGTTTCTGGCCTCGGACGAGTCGAGACAGCGTCGGCGGATCGTCGAGTCGATGCTGGCGATGCCGCGCGCCGCTGCGGCCGCCGCGCTGCGAGCGGGCGACACTGTCGATACTGCCGCCGCGCTCGCGAGCTGCGAGATGGCCGTTCTCTACCTAGCGGCATCCCGCCCCGGTGAGGATCCGTCCATCATGAAGACGCTCAATCCGAAGATGTGCTTCGGTCAGGTCATCGGTTCCGGTCATTTCGTGCAGCTCGACGCGCTGCCACAGGTGATCGCGATGATCGATCAGTTCGTAAGGCTCTATGCCTCGCGCTGAGGTGTTCCACGAGGCGCCCGCTCGCCTGGGTGCTCTGGGCCTTCGGCAGCGGAGCTGTATTGGAAGGACCAGTTGACGCTCACTCAGACCGTGCGGCTCGCCTACGGCGACATCGGGTTGGACATCGAAGTCGACTCGGCCTCCTCAACGGTGATCGAACCGATTTTCACGCCGCCGGTGGCCGATCTCGGCGGGGTCATGCGAAAAGCGCTTCGCGAGCCAACCGCGGGCCTGCCGCTGCGCGATCGCGTTCACCGCGGCCAGACCGTGGCCATCGCCGCCTGCGACGTGACCCGTCCCCAGCCGCGACGTTCGATGATCCCCGCGATCATCGAAGAGCTTGACGGGCTCGTCGATCTCGACGACATCACCGTCCTGGTCGCGACCGGCACGCACCGGGCGAACACCGACGTGGAGCTGGCGGAGCTCTTCGGCGAGGAGGTGCTCGGGTCGGTACGCGTGATCAACCACGACTCGCGCGACCGCAACTCACTGAGGTGGCTCGGAATCCACGGCGCCAACGTCCCGGTCTGGCTGGCGCGCGACTGGGTGGACGCCGACGTCAGGATCACGACAGGTTTCGTGGAGCCGCATTTCTTTGCCGGCTTCTCGGGTGGCCCAAAGCTCGTGGCCCCGGGCCTGGCGGGTCTGGAGACGGTGTTGTGCCTGCACGACGCGCGTCGCATCGGCGATCCGATGGCGCGATGGGGCGTCACGAAGGGCAATCCGGTCCATGACGACGTGCGGGCCATTGCCGCTGCTACCGGAGTCACGTTCGGATTCGATGTCGTTCTCAACCGGGACCAGGAGGTCATCGCTGCCTACGGTGGGGACCTCTTCGCGATGCACGCTCGCGCCATCGCCCATGCGCGGCGTATGGCGATGCGACCTGTGCCGGATCAGTTCGACGTCGTCGTGACGAGCAACTCCGGGTACCCGCTCGACCAGAACCTCTACCAGACGGTGAAGGGGATGTCCGCCGCCCATCAGGTCGCGCGTCCGGGAGCGACGATAATTTGCGCGGCCGAGTGCCGGGACGGCTTCCCGGACCACGGCGAATATCGCAGCCAGCTTGCGTCCGCAACCTCACCGGAGGCTCTGCTCCAGGACATAAGGACGCGCCCGAGCACAATCGCCGATCAGTGGCAGGTACAGATCCAGGCTCGTATCCAGGCAGAATGCCACGTCGTGATGCACACGTCGTACCTATCCGACGCCGCGCTCGCCGAGGTTCATCTCGAGCAGACGGCCGATATCTCCGCGAGTATTGCCCGATCGCTGAAGGCGGCCGGCCGTTCAGCTCGCGTGTGTGTTCTGCCGCAGGGACCCCAAACCATCCCCTACGTCGCTTGAAGGCGCGATCGAAGTTCGTCGCCAAGCTGGCAAGGTCAGGAACGAAAGGAGTTGACGACAAGTGGGCGCAATGAGTGAGGCGCTGGTCGCTCAACAGCACCAGATCGTGGAGCTCTGCAGCCGGTATGCAGTGGCCGTCGACGCCCGGGACTTCGCTGCGGTTGCGCGGTGTTTCACCAGCGACGGCTCGCTTGAGACGGCTCTTCCGCACCGAATCATGCACGGACGCGAAGGGATCGAGCGAGTGCTCGCCGCTCAGACGAGCTCGTCGCTTTCACCTCAGCACCTCGTGACCAATCACATCTACACCGTCGACGGCGACTCCTGCACCGGTACATCGTCGTTCGTCATGTTCCGCTGGCCGAGATCGCCGGCAGCCGTGACGGGCGCGGTGGCTCACGGTGGCTCATACTTCGACGAGCTCGAGCGCACGGTCGACGGCTGGAGGATCAAGCGCCGGCGGATCGAGATCCTCTGGGGCCCGGCGCACTTCACGGCTCCGACAACCGAGTGAAGCGCACCGCCGTCGGTACCGGGTTGAGGGCGTCCGGTTGCTGGCCAGCCAGCCGCCGCCTCAATGGACTTCGAAGAGCCGTTCGGTGGGATCAGGCAGTCTGGCGTCGTAGGGTGGATAGGATGTCGTATGCGAGTTGAAAAGCCCGTTGCTGACCGAGCAAGTCCTAGGTTTGCTCCCACGACGTTGCAAGTTCCATCGCTTGTTGATGTTCTCTACGCCGATATCCGCGAACGGATCCTGACCGGAGCGCTGCCTGGCGGCAGCTCGGTCACGGAAATGGACCTTGCTACCCAGTACTCGGTAGCAAGGCCGACCGCGAAGGCCTCGATGGAGCGACTTGCTCAAGAGGGTCTTTTGCATCGGGCATCCCATAAGACCGCAAGAGTCCCCGTGCTCGGGGTGGAAGATATTCGCGACCTGTATTACAGCCGGGCGTTCCTCGAGCGCGAGGTCGTCATGGCGCTCGCCGAGCAGCGGCTCGTGCCCGAGAAAGCGCGCGCGTCGCTTCGGCGCCTGCGTGACGTGGAGACGAATCCGCCCCTTGTCGAGGTGGTGAACGTCGATGTCTCCTTCCACAGCGAACTCGTCGACGCCATCGGTAGCCCCCGCTTGAATCGCATGTACCGATCACTGATGGCCGAGGTACGACTCTGTATGGCGCAGGTTCAGGCCAACCACCTGCTCTCACCGAGCAGGATCGCAGACGAGCACTCGGCGATCCTCGATCGCATCGAGAATGGCGACGTCGATGGTGCATTGATGCACATCACCGAGCACCTCGAGCAGGCGCGCACGCGGTTGATCGCTCACGTCGGGTCCGTCGCCGGCAAGCCCGAGCAACGGCTCTAGTCCATCGCCGCCTTAGGGACTGGAATGGCGATGTTCGAGGTCGTCGAACTCTGACATCCCCAGCAGTTCGTTGTACTCCTCGAAGGGGACCTGCAGGTCGGGGTGCTCCAAGGACGTGTCGGCATCCAGGGTCAGCGTCAAAGCGGTCATGGCGAGCTGCATCCCCCGCACGGCAGCCGAGGTGAGCAACCGTGGATAGATGACGACGGCGACGCCCATCTTCTCCAAGGTCTTCGCCGGGATGAGCGGTGTGGTGGCGCGGCTACGCAAGCCGAAACCCATGTTCACCGAGACCGGAGCGTTCACGTAGCTAGTAAAGCTCCGGATGTCGTCCTCCGACAAGAGAGCATCGGCAAACACGAGGTCAGCTCCGGCTTCGGCATAGAGATTGCCTCGCCTGATCGCCTCGCCGATGCCGTCGGTGGCAGCAGCATCAGTCCGCGCCTTGATGACGAATCCGGAATCGCGGCGCGCCTCGACCGCAGCCTTGAGCTTTTCCACCATCTCCTCGGCCGGAATGACCGCCTTGCCCGCCATGTGGCCACACCGCTTCGGCCACACCTGGTCCTCGAGCATGATGCCCGCCAAGCCCGCCTGCTCAAAGCGCTGAACTGTCTCGAACGTGTGGACCGCGTTGCCGTAGCCGGTGTCGGCGTCGGCGAGCAACATCATCGACGTCCTCTGGGCGATCATCGAGGCGCCTTCAAGGCTCTCGGCCCGGCCCATCAGCCCGATATCGGGCACACCGAGGCGACTCTCCGACAACCCTGCACCGGTGACGAACGCCGCCTTGTACCCGTAGCTCTGCACGAGTCGCGCGCTCAGCCCGTCGAACACGCCCGGGAGTACCAGGATCCGAGGATCTTCGATGAGGTCCTTCAGCGTTGGGGAGTTCAACGATCCTCCGATCGGTCGCTAGTGGTGGAACTCGAGAACGTGGCATCGCACTGCTGGGCTCCCCACAGCCGCAGATGACAGATCAGTCGCCTCAACCTCGGGGAATCGGTGCCCCCAACTTCGGGTAGAGGTCGATCGCGTTGCGTCCGAGAACCCGCTCTCGCGTCGCGTCCGGTGCATTTGCGAATGCCTCGGGTGACTGAAACGCCACGCTCGGATAGTTGCTCGAGTACATGAGCAGGTGCTCAGCATCGATCGCATCGAACCACTGGGGGCGTTCTCGGGAGTCCAACGGCCCCTCGAAGCGCTGCGAGCAGAACCGCACGTGATCTCGCAGGTATTCGACGGGAGACCTCTTCACCCACGGCGTCACCGACCGGAGTGGCCGCCAGTCGCTGTCGATGCGCCAGATCAGAGGGAACAGCATGTCGATGCCGCCGTCGGCAAAGACGAAGATGAGATCATCGAGGTCCTCGAACACACCTTCGGCGATCAGGCTCATGAGATGGACGATGTAGTTGATGGGGTATTGGGCCGCGTACTCGAGGTAGTAGATCGGGTAACCGACCGATGTCGGCCAGAACTCGTTGCCGCCCAGGCTGTCGGCGTGGACGGCGACGGGCAGCTTATGGTGGGCGGCACAATCCCAGATCGGGCGGAACCGCCGCTGCCCGTATGGCTGGTGGGCCTGGAGTGGTACCGCCACTTGGACCATCTGTGGGTGGTCGGCCCATCTCTCGATCTCCTCAATTGCGCGATCGGGGTCGGCAGGGTTTATTCGGATGGAGCCGAAGAAACGTTCGGTGTCATGAACCAACCACTCCTCTGCGAGCCACTTGTTTGTCCCGATGCAGATCTCCGTGGCCATGTCCACGTCGGGGAGCAGGCCCCGAGTGAGGGGGAGGAGTACGACGGCGTCGATCGATGCTTCGGAAAGCAGCTGGCGGCTGAGGAGCTCGGGATCGGATCCGGGCAGTCCGCCAACCGGCGCGAAGTCGAGAGAATACTCGTCTGAAGGGGGTGGATAGAAATAGCCGTCCAGGCCGGGGAACCGTAGGTTGGAGAGCGGAGCGCTCATGTACTTGCGTATGTCATCCTGATCACGCGGAAACGGGTGAGCGGCAGCGTCTACGGCCTTAATCCTCGACAACGATCCATCCATTCTCCACGTGGACCGGATAAGTCCGCACGACCTTTGTCGGCGACACGACGGACTTGCCCGTCTGGAGGTCGAACTCCCAGCCGTGCCACGGGCAGCGCAGGATGCCGCCGTCGTTCAACCAGGTCGCGTTGTATGAGCCGGTTGACTCGGTCGTACCGGTGATCGCGCCCAGGCACACCGGCGCCCCATCGTGGGGGCAGTAGTTCGCGAGGGCGAAGAGATCCCCGTCGCGGTTGAACACGCCGATCCCGAAGCGGCCGGCGGGCAGGATTTTCCGTGAACCGGGGGGCAGCTCTTCGAGGCGGCAGGCGCGGATCGCCACGGGCGTCAGCTGACGACGGCCGGACGCAACGGCGATGCTGAAGACCCGCTCAGGTCGGCGAAGCCGTACAAGTGGGCAGCGTTTTCGAAAGCGAACCGGTTGCGGACCGCGCTTGGGAGACGCTTCAACGTCGGTTCAGGGTGGTCGTAATCCCAGTGGGGGTAGTCAGTGGAGAACAGCACCATGTGTTCTGAGCCCATCCAGTCGAGGTACTCATGCAGGCGGCGGGTTTCTTTCGGACGCTCGAGCGGCTGCGTCGTGACGAGGACTTGTTTGCGGATATAGTCCGACGGCGGTCGGTCCAACCAGGGGACCTCGGAACCGAACTGCTGCCAGTAGTGATCCAGGCGCCACATGTAGGGCGTCAACCAGCTCACCCCTCCCTCGACGAGTACGAATCGGAGATCGGGCAGACGCGCGAAGACACCAGACAGCACGAGACTGGCGACGTGGGGAAAGTAGTAGAGGGTGTATTGCGGATGAAACTCGAAGTAGTAGGAGACGAATCCGACGGGAGAGAGCAACGACATCCCGGGCGTCCTGTTGATGTGGATTCCGACCGGCAGTCCATGCCTGGCCGCAGCCTCGAAGATCGGGAAGTACTGCGGGAGCCCGTAGGCGCTTCGCGCCATCGGCGGAATCATGACCTGCACGAATCCATCGTGCTTGGCCCACCGCTCGATCTCTTCGACGGCGGCCTCCGGCACGTCCGGGCAGACCATGATCGACCCGCGGTAGCGACCGTGCTTGTTGTACTCGCCCAGCCATTTGTCCGCCAGCCACGCGTTCGTCGCGGCACACATGGCCGCCTCGTGCTCAGGATTTGCCATCCCGGTGACGGTCAGAGGAATGAGGATGGCGTACGTCACGCCGGCGTCCTTCAAAAGTTGCTGTTCCATGAGCGCCGGGTCCGACCCGCCCGGGCCCATCTCGGGCATCGCGTCGCGTCGCATGCCGGTGGCGAGCGCACCGAAGCCCGTGAACACTCCGGTCCCGCGGTTCATACGGAACCATCCCTTCAACATCTCGGCCAGCTTGCCTTGGTAGCGATCGGGCAGATAATCGAGCAATTCGGTCGGGGACTTCGGCGCCGGATGAACGTCGCAGTCGATGATGGGAAGGATGTCATTCATGTCGGTTCACTCTCGATGTGATGTTGATGGCATGTGGCTACGGATTCCAGGAGTCGAGCTTGCTGTTGTCCCATGACGAGATCTGCTCGGGTGTCACTTCTATCATCGTCGACGGGTCTCGGTCGCGTGCGGCCAACCAGCGATCCGGCATTTTGAGATCCCGGCTGCGCAGCCCCACGTACTTCTCGTCCAACAGTTCGGCGCATCGTTCGATCAGCACAGGATCGGTAAGGACCCGGGAATGCCCACGAACGACCACGCCCCTTAATTCGTTGAACCGCTCTCCGTCCGCGATCGTGCAGCAGACCCGAGCATCATCTGCAACCTTAGCCTTGACCTTGTTGCTCGTGGCTCGGAAGTAGATGGTTTCCTCGATCGAGACGTGCCATACCGGCGTTACGTGCGGGTCGCCGTTCTCATCGACGAAGCCGACGAACATGACCTTCTGAGAGTCGATGTACTTCCACGCTTCGTCGGCCGTCATCGCGACGTACTGCCTGTTCACCCGCTTATACGCAACGTCGTTCAAGTCATCAGCTCACTTGCCGAGGCATCGGTCGATTGATATACACGAATGCTAGTGTTACGCGTCGAGACGAGGGATGCAAGGTCTCCTGTGCTCGTGGCGTGTTCGACGCGGAGCCACCGGAGGGGATGCTCCGGGTGCGCCCTCTCCGTTCGGCCAGACGGTTCTCAGCCGTTCGGGTGCTGGGCGGGCGACCGGATCTGGTCGAACACCTCGGGATTGACGACATTGATGGCAGCGCCGGACTCGAAGGCGTTGATCTGGTTGAAGATGCCGGTGAATTGCATCTCCCATTCCTCGCGCGTCACATAGCCAAGGTGTGGGGTGCAAAGCGCGTTGTCGAGGTTGAGCAGCGGATCGGAGGGATCGCGGAGCGGTTCGTGGTCGAAAACGTCGATTGCCGCCATCCCCGGCCGTCCGGCTCGAAGCGCTGCCACAAGAGCACCCGGTTCGATGAGCGCCGCACGGCTGGTGTTGACGAGCAGCGCCGACGGCTTCATCGAGGCCAAATCGTCGGCTGTTACGATGCCTCGTGTCTCCTCGAGCATGCGTAGATGGAGAGACACGATGTCGCAAGTCTCGAAGAACCCGCGTTTGCTCTTTGCGGCCATTAAGCCGTCGGTCTCCGCCCGTGCCATGGACGAGGGACGACCGAGAACCAAGACATCCATGCCGAACGCCCGACCGTAGCCGGCGACCACCTGGCCGATGCGTCCGTAGCCGTAGATGCCGAGCGTCTTTCCGCGAATCGTCCGGCCGATGGCGGTTTGCCAGTCGCCCGCCTTGAGCGAGTTGACCTGCTTGGGAATCTGGCGCATGGCCGCGAGGACAAGGCCCCACGTGAACTCGGCCGTCGCGTGAGAGGGGACACCGACGTGCTGGTCCGAGGATACGACGACGCCGAGTCTGGTGCAGGTGGCGACGTCGATATGGGGGTACACGCTTCGCTGGCTGATCAGCCGTAGCTTCGACAGCCGTTCGAGCAGGGCGGCGCGTATCTCCGTCCGCTCCCGGATGAGCACCAGCGCCTCGGTGTCGGCGAGCCGTTCAGCCAGTATGTCGACGTCCTGAACATGGTCCGTCCACACCGTGACGTCGTGGCCGTCGAGTCTCGAGAAACAGCTCAGGGTACGCAGGGTGTCAAAGTAGTCATCGAGTATCGATACTCGCATCGGGCCTTCTCCAGACGACGAAACACGTGACCGGAGCAGATTATCGTTGCATCTGCCGGCCGTGTCCCGCTTTCAGAGCTCCGAATGCCTGGGCAGCGATCGTGATTGTGGGCGAGTTGAGAGCCGTCCGATGACGGTGTCGAAGCAGGTGGGCGCACGCATCGGACCGGCACGCGACCGAGCTTGACCGGTAGTAAAGCCCGGCCCTTCAACCACCGCCGGAACTGTCTTGCTTATCTACTGTCATAGGACAAGATCACCGCGGATGAATCGTTGTCAACGCGGCCGGGCGTAGACAGCACAGGCACGGGCTCCGCTTTCTCCGTTGGACACTGGCCTCCTGAGGTCGATCGAAGAGGCCGCAGCAGGGGCGCATCGTTGCGAGCGGATTCGAGCCGCGCCTAGGAAGCGGTCAGCCGGTGGACGGTCACCGTCGCAGTTCCACCACCTTTTCCAGCCATCCCAACTTGTGCGGGTTGCGGATCGCGTAGATCCGGGTGATCCGGCCGTCCTCGACCACCAGGCTCACCGCGGTGGCTTCGCCACCGACGTCGATCCGGGCGCCTGGCATCCCGTTGAGCCAGGCGGTGCTCGCCACCAAGTCCGGGATCTTCGCCGCGCGAGCCAGGAACGCCACCACCTTCTCGACTCCGATGATCGGCTTGCGAGCAGCAGCCACCAGGCCGCCGCCGTCGGCGATCAGCACCACGTCCGGGGCGAGCACCTCGACCAGTCCCTGCACGTCGCCGGTGGCGATGGCGGCCATCAGCTTCTCGACGACTGCCTGCTGCTGGCCTCGATCCACCTGCGTCCGCGGCCGCCGCGCCGCGACGTGCTCGCGTGCGCGGTGCGCGATCTGCCGGACCGCGGCCGGGGTCTTGCCCACCACCTCGGCGATCTCGTCATACGGCGTCGCGAAGACCTCGCGCAGCACGAACACTGCCCGCTCGGCCGGACCGAGGGTCTCCAGCACGGTAAGCATCGCGATCGAGACGTTCTCGGCGAGCTCCGCGTCCTCGGCCACGTCGGGACTGGTGAGCAGCGGCTCGGGCAGCCATTCCCCGACGTAGTCCTCCCGGCGGCGGGACACCGTTCGGAGCCGGTTGAGCGCCTGCCGGGTGACGATCCGGACCAGATAGGCCCGCGGGTAACACACCTCCGCCTGGTCCACGTCGGCCCACCGCAGCCAGGTCTCCTGGACGACGTCCTCGGCGTCGGCCGCAGAGCCGAGCATCTCGTAGGCGACGGTGAAAAGCAGGCTGCGGTGAGCGACGAACGGGTCGTCGCTCATGCCTTCGAGGCTACGGCGAGTGGCTTGAGGCCACAGGCGGCCGAGAACTCCTGGGACTCGATGCCGAACGCGGTGTTGGTGCGGGTGTACAGGTTCGCCAGCGCGATGAACGCGGTGAGCTCGACCAGCGCGGGCGCGCCGAGCGCCTCCAGTAGCTTGGCTGACAGTTCGTCGGTGACTGTCGGCGGGGTCTGGGTCATCGCCTCGGCGTACTCCATGACGTCCCGCTCGAGCGGCGTGAAGGCATCCGACTCGCGCCAGCGGGGTACCTCACGCGCCTTGGTCACGTCGAGTCCCTCGTTGTGGGCTTGGAAGTAGCCGAGGTCCAGGCAGAAGCTGCAGCCGACCAGGCTGGCCACTGCCATGTGGGCGAACGACTTCAGGTTCTCATCACACTCGTCCCACTTCTGTGCCTTGCGACCGAGGCTGAAGGAGAAGCTGAGCACCTTCCGGTTGTGCCACGCCACCTCGACCGGCTCGGGCACGTCGCCAAGCATCTTGCGGGACATCCGCTTGACAATTGCACCGTATACGCCGGTCAGCTCTGCCTTCGGGATCCTGATGCTGCTGGCCATGATTCCTCCTCTGGTTACCCGCTTTCGGCATAGAGACACCGGCCACGAATCGAATGTGACACCCGATCCGGAGGTACTTGCCAACCGTGGTTGAAGCAGAGTTCCGGTATTCCCCCTCCCGACCGGTGCGGACGACTCGCCGAATCGTCTGATCACCACCGAGGGGGTCTCGGAAGCCGGGGGGCCGGGCGGGCGATAGTTCCTCAAGGTGGCGCGCGGGTGGCGCGCCTGAGGTAGTACCAGACTCTCGACACACGCGACACAGAACGGATGCGCAGAACACCGTTCTGCGCATCGACCGGAGCGGCGCGGAACGAGGGCTACAAGCGCGGTGGTCGATCAGCGCCCTGCCGAATAGGGCACGATTCTGTTCTCTATCGAACCGTCATTCGGTTCGCATTCTCGATTAGCTCGGTGACAGCGAGCGACCTGGGCGTTTTCGCGTCACTGCGGGCTCTCGGACGACCGCTCCGGGTGTTTCGCCGAGAGCCCGCGTTGCAGGAGTCGACGGTTCACTCGCCCGCGTTCTCTCCCGGGTTCGGTTCGCCGCGACCGGTCGTGATCAGACGTTTCAGACTCCCGTTGACGTAGAAACCCCAAGCGCTCGAGCACGCCTCAAAGCACTCGAACTCGGGCACAAGACCGCGGTGTGTAAATCGCACCTCGGTCTCGTCACCCTTCGGCGTTATCTCGAAGGTGACGTCGGTACCTACCCACTCGTCCGGCTCCTCGGTGAAGTTGAGGAACGCTTCCTCGATATGCCAGACGACTCGCTGGTTCGGGAGGAACTCGCTGATCTTCTGCTTGGTGTAGTGGACGTCCTGGTAGCGATAGGTGAACTCGGCACCGAGCGCGTCTGTGTCCCCCTCGATGTTGCCGGACCACCATGCGCGGACGTCGTTGATTGCCGCGAAGACCTCCTCCGGGGTCCGGTCGACGGTGAAGGTGGCGGTGAAGTCGCTACTGGTCATGGTCTTTGTCTCCTTCTTGATAGGTGCTCTTGTCTTCGTGGAAACCCGCCGCATCGAGACGGGCGGGGTCAAATCGGTCGACGCAGCTCCGGCCGCGTCGCTCAGGCCGCCTCGACTGCCGTCGCGAACTGGTGCTCGAACGCCTTCGCCGCGCCGTTGCGCCAGCTCTCGGCCATCGCCGCCGACATGGGGTCGGGGAAGATGTCCTCGTTGCCCTGCTCGAGGCCGTCGAAGATGGATCGAGCAACCGACTCAGGCGCGGACTTCGGGATCTCGAAGCCGCGGGTCATGTCGGTGTCGGTCGGGCCAGTGAGGACCGCGTGCACCGAGATACCGTGCCCCTTCACCAGCGCGCGAAGTGACTGCGTGAGGTTGAATGCGGCCGCCTTGGAGATCGCATAGGCGGGCGTGATCGGGAATGGGGCGAGCGCCATCATCGAGAGGTTGTTGACGATCGCCCCCCTCGAGCGCCGGAGCGCTGGCAGGAACGCCCGCGTCACCGCGTGAGTGCCGAAGAGGTTCACCGCGAGGTGCTGCTCGATGACCCCTCGGTCGCTCAGGTCGTCGTAGAGAGCGATCCCCGCGTTGTTGACAAGGACGTCGAGCGAGCCGACGATCCGAACGGCCTCCTCGATCTGCTCGGCGTTGGTGACGTCCAGCGTAACCGGCACGACACGTGCGTCTTCGTGGACGAGCCGGCCTCGCGTGCCTGCGTAGACGCGCTTCGCGCCCCTGCGGAGCGCCTCCTCGACGAGGGCCTTGCCGATGCCACGGTTGGCCCCCGTGATGAGAACGGTGCGGTCTTGGATATTCATGGTGTTGCCTCCCAGCGCTTGTCGTCGTCCGGGATGGCCGATCACCATCCCTGTGACGTATAACTGCGGGACCGCGAAAAAGTCGTCGCGCCGATCGCGCTTTCGTGATTTCGCTATCTGGCGCCGCGAGAGGCCTACTCGAAGGTTGTCGGTAGCCCGAAGACCGAGAAGATGGCCGTGTCGAGGAAAGCATGAATGCTCGTGATCCGTCGTTCGGCCACCTCGAGCACCATGAGTGCGTACGCCTGCGGCGTACCGGAGGGTCCGCCGGGACGCCAGACGGCGACGGCAGGTTGCCCGTTCGCCACCACCGGGAGCACCCGGTCGTGGCCCCCTTCGTCTTCCATCGAGGCGAGGAACTCCCGTGCGTCGGCGACGCCCCGTATCCAGAGTTCGAATGGCGGCATCGCGATCAGCACGTCCTCGTGAAGCAGATCGACGAGCGCGTCGACGTCATACCGCTCGAACGCGTCAACGTAGCTCGCAAGAAGCTCCCGTTCGTCCTCCGAGGGTCCAGCTGGTGCCACGTCGCGGTCGGCTACAGCGATGGCCGACCGCGCGCGACGGAGAGTGCTGTTGACGGCGTCCTCGCTCGTCTCGAGGAACTCGGCCACTTCGTTCGCCCGCCAGCTGAGCACGTCGCGGAGGATCAGCACAGCGCGCTGGCGCGGCACGAGATGCTGCAGTGCAGCGATGAACGCGAGCCGGATCGACTCGCGGGAGACCGCGACGTCGCCCGGATCGGGGTCCGGAGACGCAATGAGCTCGTCGGAGATCGGCTGGACCCAGGTCGCCTCCGGTCGCGGCGCGCCCATGACGAGTCGGCCTGTCGCAGCCGGAGCGACTTCGGCAGGCAGAGCGCGGCGAGTACGGCCCTTCAGCATGTCGAGGCAGACGTTCGTGGCGATGCGATAAAGCCACGGTCGAAGGCCAGCCCGGTCCTCGAAGCGGCTGAGGCCCCGCCACGCTCGGACGAGCGTCTCCTGCACCGCGTCCTCAGCGTCGAAGGGCGACGCGAGCATTCGGTAGCAATAGCCGGTGAGCTCGCGACGGTATGGCTCGAGCTGGCCGAAGTCGATCCGGTCGATTGTGGTGGTGTTCACGAATCGATTTCCTTCATCCTTCTGAGAATCCGATCAGATTGAGTCTGCCTCGCCGGAGACTGATCTCGCTGCGATCGCGGTCTGCGCCACATCTAGCCCGTTGGGAGAGCAGTGGCGAAACAGAACGCGCGCCCAAAACTCTGTTCCTTCTCGACCCGGTCCGTGCGCCGAACGAAGGTTCTCGAGCCCCGGAACCTGAGCGCCGATCGCTTAAATACGTACGCAGCCAACGTCGGCTGCTCGGCCTCTGGCCGCGCGTTCTGTCGCATCCTGACCCGGCAGCGTCCGGGCGCCGCCATCGTCGCGCGCCGAAGGCAAGGAGCTTGAATCACGATGGGTCGGCCAATCGCGCCAGCGCCGCCTCGTACCGGTCGATT
>Ga0182015_10003808_pt1 | contig 16664 bp, 11 predicted proteins | sample 712P3MmetaG_FD_120478 | JGI IMG/M metagenome (GOLD analysis project Ga0182015, IMG submission 120478) | Permafrost microbial communities from Stordalen Mire, Sweden - 712P3M metaG | ecosystem: Environmental > Terrestrial > Soil > Wetlands > Permafrost | place: Sweden: Stordalen | collected... | reverse complement strand
CGGAACGATGCAGCCGGTAGCGGTCTACGTGCCGTCGGGGTACTCGAAAGATAAGCCGGCGCCACTGTTGGTCTTCTTGCACGGGCGGCTGGAGTCCGAGTCGCGTCTGATTGCACCGCAGTTTATCGAGGACGTGGCCGAACGGACGGGCACGATCGTCGTGGCACCGTACGGGCGCGGTTACTACGACTTTCGCGGTTCGGAGAGCGACGCCTACGACGCTCTCGACGCGGCCGCCCGAGCGTTTACGGTCGACCCGCACAAACGATATCTGGCCGGCTACTCGATGGGCGGGTTCTCGACGTTTACCATCGCGCCCATGCATCCGGAGGATTGGGCGGCGGTCATGTGTATCGCCGGATCGCTGCTCGGCTCGAGGTCCCAATTGATCGAGACGAAGATGCGCGGCACGCGGTTCTACGTGTTGACGGGAGCGCGAGACGAGATCGTTCCTACGCTCTTTCCCACGCTCACGGCAATCTTTCTGCGCGACGTGGGAATCCCCGTCACGTTCTATTCGCAAGCGGATGGTACGCATCTCTTGTACTCGCTGCGTTCGATTCTTTCACAAGCATGGAGCGATATGGAATCCGGCGTCGTGCGCTCGCCCGAAGGGCTCGGTGCCGGCGGGCAGGGTCTGCCTGAATCGATGCCATGATTTCCAAGGCGTGATATTATCGCTCCTATGAGTAGGAGCATGCAGTGGGCGGCGTGGGGCGTGGCCGCCGTCGTGGCAATCGCCCACCTCGTCGCTGTCGGCCGTTACGGCTTCTTCGTCAACGAACTGTACTTCATCGTCTGTGGCCGCCATCCGGCGTTCGGCTACGTCGATCAGCCGCCGCTCGTGCCGTTGATTGCGGCGGCGACGCAGTTCGCGGGCGCGCACGTCTGGCTCTTGCGTCTGCCCTCCGTGCTGACTGCGGCACTGCTCGTGCCGCTCGTTGTGTGGTTCGCGCAACTGCTCGGCGCCAGCACCCGCGGGGCGTGGCTGGCGGCAATCGCCGCGGCGTCGGCGCCGATGCTGACCGCGATGACGTCAACGTTCACGACGTCAACTTTCGAAGTCTTCGATTTTACCGCAGTCGCCTATCTCGTTGCGCGCGGGCTGCTGCGCGCCCAGGGGCGCGCATTTTGGTGGGCTGGTGCCTTCGCCGGCTGCGCATTTGAGTCGAAGTACGGCATCCTTATCTGGGTCATCGGATTGGCGGCCGGTCTCCTTGCGGCGGGGCCGCGCACGACATTTCGCGTGCGCGACCTATGGATCGGGGTCGGCATCGCCGTGCTGATCGCGCTGCCCAACGTGCTCTGGCAGCTCGTGCACGGGTTTCCGTTCCTGGAAGTCATGCGCAACGATAGCGCCGGCAATCTCACCGGCACGCCCGCTGAGTTTTTGACCGATCAAGTCGTCGCGCTCAATATCGTGCTCTTACCATTATGGGTGACGGGCATCATCGCGCCGTTTGTCTCGGCAAGGCTCGCGCCGTTTCGGTTCCTTGCAATCGCTTTCGTGGTTTCGGCCCTGCTCGTCTATGCGACGCACGGAAAGAGCTACTATCTCGCCGGCGCGTTTCCAACGATGTTCGCTCTGGGGGCCGCGGCCTGCACGAGACTGCCGAAGGCGGTCGTCGCGATATGGGCGACGCTGGCCGCCGCCAACGGTGTGGTCGCGCTACCGTTCGTGTTGCCCCTCTACTCGCCCGGCCGGCTCCAGTACGTGATCGAACGATCCGGCTTTAAAGAGCGGCCAGAAGAGGTAGCGACGATGGGTGCGCCGCTCACGCAGATCTTTTCGTACGAGTTCGGCTGGCAGGAGCTAACGAATGAAGTCGAGCGAATTTACGCATCCTTGCCCGCGACGGACCGGGCAAAGGCCGCGATCTTCGCGACGCGCTACGGCGAGGCCGCCGCGATTGATGTGTTGGGCCGGAACCTTCCGCCGGCGCTCAGCGGAAACAATCAGTACTATCTGTGGGGGCCGCGTGGCTTCGACGGATCGGTCGTGATCGCAGTCAACGTCGACCCAGCGCAATGGTCGCAGTGGTGCGATTCGGCGCGCGTCGTCGGTAGCTTCGGCACGTCACCGTACGTGATGCCGCGAGAGCGCGAGCGTCCGATCGTACTCTGTCGCGGCATGCACCCGCCGCTCCCGGAGCTTTGGTCGCGTTTGAAGTTCTACGGGATCTAGCGCCGGCGGCGGTTAGGGTGACCCAGAGGACGTGCCCGTGGACTTCGTGAGCTGGAAGTCGTACTGCTGCGTTTGGTCTGCGTAGACGGATTGCCCTGAGACCGCTTGCGTATTGTAACCCGCCTTTACCAGGGTCAGCGTGTAGTTGTCGGGCGGGAGCGAAAGGACGATATAGTGTCCCTTGCCATCCGTCGTCACCGTTGCCGCCTGGGAGGGCGCACTGATCTGCACTTGGACGCCTGGAATTGGAGCCCCGGTGCTCGCATCGGTAATGATGCCGGCGATACCGCCGAGGTCGTCGGCGATTGCCAAGCTCGGGTGGCTCATGAGGGCCAGAAGAAGCGCGAGCGCGGCCAAAGGCAGGCGCCACGCGAAAGACTTCACGATGTTGGTTTTATTCGACATGTCAAATTAGACCATCGCTCCGGTCGAAATGTTTCAACTTTTTTAAGTAAGCAAGCGTTCTCGCCCCCTTCCGGAGGGCCGGACTCCTAGATCACTTTGATCGTTGCCATCATGCCGCCGTCTTCGTGATCGAGCATGTGGCAATGGAAGACGAAGGTTCCGCGAATTGCCGGATTTCGAAAGTCCACGAGGACTCTTGCCGTTCCGGGAATGCTGCCCGTACCGTGGCGACGTTGCGCCGGCACGAGCACCGTGTCGCGCCACGTCCGCGGATGGATTTGCACGCCATCGAGTGACTCAGGCACAAAGTGCACTTGGTGGATGTGAAAGTCGTGGACCTCATCGGTGTCGTTGCGGATCGTCCACTCTTCGAGCGTCCCCGAACGAGCGACGATCGCGGGGGCCCCGCCCATCGAAAAGGCGCGGCCGTCAATGTAGAATCCGGCAGCATCCTCGGTTAGGGTGACCGTGCGTCGAGCAGCCGGCGTCCCCGGAGAAATCGTCGCGTCGCGTGAGTGCAAGGCAATCGAAGCGCCCCGCGAGATCGCGATTTCTCCCTGCGGGGCATTATTTGGCGCAAGAATCGCAAGCACGGCCTGGGGATCGCGATCGCCGCCCGAACCGCTGTCGTAACAGCGTGATCGAAGGAGCGTTGGGCCCGATTGCCCCGTTGCGACGAACTCGGCACGCCCAGCCGGGGGAACGACAATGTGATCGGCCCAAACGACCACGGGATTTTGGGGATAGGCGCCGACCGGGTAGCCGTCGATCGCGACGATCCCCAGGCGCTCGTTGTCGATTGCAAGATCGAGAACTCGGCTCGCCGACGCATTCAGCACGCGAAAAAGCTGCTGCTCGCCCGGTTCGATATCGATCGCCGGCTGCTCGGAACCGTTTACATTCAAATGCAGGCCGACTTCCGGCAGACACGGCCTGTTCGGCCCCAAGTTGTCGTCGGCGTCGAGCGTGTACGATCGAGGCGTCATCTTGCGCGCGTACCAGGGAATCGCCAGGATGTTCGGCGTCTCTTGGACGTCGCGAACGACGATGATACGATCGCGCATCGCTGCAAGGCTTGGGACGCGTTCCCGCATGCCCTCGACGATAATTGCCCCCGCCATTCCGCTGGTGATTTGCCAGTACGTTTCACCATGCGCGTGCGGGTGATACCAATACATTCCCGGCTGTTGGCTTCTCAATACGTGCACGACGTAGTGGAGCGACTCCCCCGGGCGAGCCAACGTCATCAGCACGTCGTCCCCGGGCTTCGTGGGCGCAACGTCGAGGCCGTGAAAATGTAGGTTCACCGCATTGGCCGTATCGCTGCCGATTGGTAGCCGATTGTGCAGCGTGATATCGATCGTATCGCCGGGGCGGACGCGAATCGTCGGCGCCACGTCGCGGCCGCCATAAACGAAATGAGGCCGCCCGGCTTTGCCATCGCCGGCAACGTCGAGGCTTAATTGCGCGACACCGCGGGTCGCTTGGACTTCCGGAATATTCGCGAGGGCGCGATGCGCGTCGGGCAGCGCGCCGACGGTGGTGAAGGAAACGCGGCCGAGCGCGCTCCTTCCATCGAGACTCCAGGCAGCAACTGCGATAACGTTGTCGCCGTCTTCGTTCAGGATGCCCGCTGGTACCGGAAAGACGCGCGGAAATCCAGGATCGCTCCGATATTGTCCCACCAACCAGCCGTTGACGTAAATGAAGGCACGATAATCGGGCAGCCCGGCGTCATCCAAGCGCAGGGCGGCGAACGTAGCCGCGGGGGCCGGGACGTGCAGCGCTACGTGTGCGCGGTACCAGGTGACGCCCGCGCGAACGGCGGTTGCGGGCAGCGTTGCCGGCGTCCACGATAGGTCCGAAAACTCCGGGTTCTGCCAGCCGGCGATCTCGCCGCCGAGGCCACCCGAGTTGAGTGGCCCGCGAACCGGATCGGTATTGTACTCACCATTACCGAGAATGTGCCAGGCGATACCCCCGCGCCCGTTGGAAAGCGCAGCACGCAGCATGCCGCGCGGTTGAGCGCGACCGGGATCGCGGCTGAGGTTCTCGTTGTGACCCATGTTTTCGAAGAGAACGGAGATCACGTTGCCGTCGTTAACCCGCAGCGCTGCGGGCGCGATTCTCATTCTTGCCGAGATCGTGCCGTCGTCGCGCGCGACGGCGCTTCCGAGGTAGACGCCGTTGAGCCAAGCGGCGGCGGCGCCTGCGCGGCCGGTCATGCCGGCAAACACGAATGCGCGTTCGGCGCCGCTTGCCTTGAAGTGCCCGCGGTACCACACGACCCCATGATGGAAGCCGTAGTCGTCGACGCTCAGAAACTCTCTGTGCGAATTGCGTCCGCTTGGCGACGGCGGGGAGCGCAAAGGTGCGTCGTCAGAATCCCGCGGGAGTGCCGTAAGCAGCGGCGGCCACGCCTGATCGTCGAAGACACGCGCGCGCTCCGCGTCGTCTCGACGCGAGCGCCACCCACGAATTTCCGAGAACGCCATCGCGTGAGTCTCCGTGAGCTCGCCATCGTGCGTGTGATAGGCGCTCAGCGCGTCGCCGGTCCAGCCCCAGTCGATGCCGTCGTACGCAACGGCGAAGATCTGCGAAATGAACGGCACGTTGATGCCGTCGGCGCGTGCCTCTCGTTGGCGCATTGCCTGCACGCTTGCCGCCGGATCGTCCTGCACTCCGTAGAGGATGACGCTGCCGCGACCGCCGGTTAGTTGGTGGCGCGCGAGCCGGGCGTCGATGGCTGCAAACCATTGACGCAGTTCGCCTGCATAACGGGAACTCGCGGTTTTCGTGGCGGCATTTCGCGCGAAGATCCAGTCGGGAAGGCCGCCGCCCTCGGCGCCGTCGTCAATATACGGGCCCGGCTGCGCGATTACATAGAGTTTCTCTTGTGCTGCGATGTCGAGCAGCTCGTCGATGTCGCGCACTCCGGTGAAATCGTACGCTCCGGGACGCGGAGAATGGTAGCCCCAGAAGAAGTCGAGCGCGACCGCATTATAACCCGCAGCCTTTACCTTACGAAACGCATCGCGCCAGAGATTTGGTGCGGGAAGCCGCCAATAATGGAGCTGCGCCGCCCAGATCGGCGTTAGTCGCCCATCGATGGAGAGCGACGTGCCGTCATATCTGACGACGTGTCGAACGCCCGCCTGCAGGGCCTTGCGCGGAGCCGGGTGCGCCATGCACCCGGCGATACCGCAAGCGAGGAGACTCGCGGCGACGAGCGTTCGAGGGAACGTTACTTAACGACGCCCGTGATCGGAGTTGCCGAACCGCTTGCGCCGAGGTGCTTGAGACCGAAGATATCCTCAATGGTGCGCAGGACGCTGTAGTGATTGATCGTTTGGCTGTACTGTCCCGGGTTCACGTCGCCGATGAGAATCGTGGGTATCTGGTTTCCCGGGCTTCCGTCGTTCTCGTCGAAGGTCAGGATCAAGACGCCGTTATTCGCCTGGTCCCAGGCGATGAGTTTGCGGAGGTTCTTCTTCGCCCATTTGTCGCCGGTGCCGATCGCGCAATCGTGCATGTCGTTACACATGTTCGGCGTGATCCAGGTGAACTGTGAGGGCGGCTTCTTAAGCGGCCCCGGATACACGATGCTTACCGAGCCAGGAATCTTGGTAAAATCCGACCACGGAACGTGCTTGCGCATATAGAGCCAGCCGCTAGGGAGGCTGTCCGGCACCGCCATGCAGCCCGTGTAGCCGTTGTACGGCATGCTTTCGGCGTAGCCGGTAAACGAGACGCCGGCCTTGAGCAACTCGCTGCCGAGGCTCTGCGCGCCAAGCGAGACCGGGCATTCGTCCGAGCTGACACCCTGCGTCGATCCGCTGAAGAGCGCGAGGTAGTTCGGTTCGCTTGGGTGGGTGATCGCAAAGCTCTGCGTCATGTTCGCCCACGTTTTCGAGAGGCCGGTAATATAGGGAGCTTGCGAGCTGCCGATCACGTCGTCGTACGACTCATTTTCAAAGATCACCAGCTGCACGTACTTCGTGGTGATCGCCGCAGCGTTCTGCGGATTCCGCGCTGTCGGTTGAGTGGGAGTCGACGCGCTCGCGCTATTGCAACCAACGAGTGCTCCAAGTAAGAGGAGCAGAACCGGCGTTAACATGCGTCTCAACATTTTTATCCCTCCGAGAAGATGAGGCTGATTTCTGGCGCGGCGACGACGCACCTGGTCAAGGGAGCCTTAAGACTTCGCCATTCTCGTCTCCGACCATCACGACGTTGGCGATGGATGCAAAGATGCCCGTCGCGACAACGCCGTGGATTGCCCGGAGCGCAAGATCGAGCGCGCCGGGTTCGTCGATCCGGCCGAAATGACAGTCCAGGATCCAGTTTCCGTTGTCGCTCACAAACGGCATGTCGCCGCCCCTCCGCGCGATTTCGACGTTCGGATTCCAGCGGGAAATCTCACGAACGACGTAGGGTTCGGCAAACGGCACGATCTCAACCGGTAGCGGAAACGCTCCGAGCACGGAGACTAACTTTGGCGGCGTGACGACGACCACGAACCGATCGGCCACGAGAGCGACGGCCTTCTCTCTGAAGAGTGCGCCGCCCCCGCCTTTGATCAACGCCCAATCCGAAGCAACTTCATCTGCGCCGTCGATTGCAACGGGCATCTCGTGCTCGAGCAACCCGACGAGTGGAATGCTCCACCGGCGGCAGAGGCTTGCAGTCTGTTCCGACGTCGCTACGGCGGTGATCCGCTCGCCGGCCGCGACGCGCTGCGCGACACGCTCGATGGCCCAATAGGTCGTCGTCCCGGTGCCTAGGCCGATGCACGTGCCGTCTTGCACGAATTGGTCGACGGCGGCATATCCAACCGCTCGCTTTCCGATGTCGAGGCCGGGCGAGTCGTTCATCGCGGTCACGCGCTACGCGTGAGCCGGCGCGTCCGCAGAAAGTCGCTGAGTTCCGGCCGGCGTTCGATCGTTGCGTTCATTGTTAAGGCGTCCACTCTAGTGCTAGGATAGACTAGGTTCTAGCCACAGTATGGCGCAAGCGGTAGGCTAAGGGCAACCACCTCTCCTAGGAGCACTCTATCACCCATGACGATTGCCGGACCGATCCCGGGTTAGCACCTACTCGCGGGGTGCGTATTTCAGCGATGTCGCGGTGTTGAACAGAACGATCGGGGCGGGAAGCGTGGCGCCCGTGGAAAGCAAGAGGCGCAGCGCGGCGAGGGTGGCTCCGCCTTCTTCCGTTGCGTCGATGCCTTCGTACTTATGGAGGTCGCGCATCGCTTCATCGGCCGCAGCATCGGAGACCGCGACGGCATGCCCGTGGGATTCGCGCAAAGCGCGCAACGTCAGACGATCGCCGATTCCGCCCGGAACGCGTAATCCCCACATTTTCGTCGATCCATCCTCGACCCGTTCGGCGGACTCTGCGCCGCGATCGAATGCGCGGACGATCGGCGCACAACCCTCGGCTTGAACGGCGACCATGACGGGGCGCTTCGCATCAATCCAGCCGAGCTGCTCGAGTTCGTCGAAGGCCTTCCACATCGCAACGAGGCCCGTGCCGCCGCCCGTCGGATAGACGATCGTTCCGGGAACGCCGCCGAATTGTTCGACCAACTCGTAGCCCATCGTCTTCTTTCCCTCGACTCGGTATGGCTCGCGGAAGGTCGCAACGTTGAAGGCACCACTTTCGCGCGCATATTCAGCCGCGATGCGCCCGGCATCGTCGATTAGGCCGTCGACGAGAACGACATCGGCTCCGTAGCTTTGCATTTCCTCAACGAGCAGGCCCGGCGTATCGCGCGGAACGTACACGCGCACGTGCAGGCCGGCCCGCGCGCCGTATGCCGCAAGCGCGCCGCCGGCATTTCCGGCGCTCGGTGCAACCAACGCCGGCACGCCCAAACGCTTTGCAATGGTAACCGCCACCGACATCCCGCGCGACTTGAACGAGCCGGTGGGATTCTGCGCTTCGTCTTTGACGAAGGCGCCGTTCGAAAGCGGAATGAGCGGCGTTGCCCCTTCTCCCAGCGAAACGGGCTCCTCGTCGTCGGCAATCGGTAACATCTCGCGGTAGCGCCACATCGTCCATGGCCGGGCGTTCACCGCCTCGCGGCGAAGCGCGGCGCCCGCGTAGCGGACGAGCAGCGGCGCGCCGTCGTCTGGACAGACCGTTGCGAGCGCATGTGGCGAGCAACGATGCGTTGCATCGCGCGAACATTCTAAGTACGAAATCATCAGTGCTCCAGAAAAGCCCTGGTCATAGTTGCAGGCGTGCATCAGATTGTCCCGTGCGGGTTCAAATGCCTGACGGCCGGCCACGATGGATTTTTCCGGGGCGATATTACACAAGGGCTCAGCGGCTTGGGACCTTTGGCGCCTGCCCTCCGTTTCATCGAGCCGGAGGCGAAGCCCCACTCCGGATGTCCTCCCCGCATCAAGCGCGCGTCCAGATAAAGTAGACTGGCACGGCGCTGAGCAGGATCGCGATCCCGACGATTGCGTCGCCCGGATAGGCAACGTACGTCGCGGTCGCGACGCCCCACGAGACCAGCATGTACAGCGCGGTCGAGAACGGATGTCCGGGCACGCGGAAGCGGACGGCTTGCGCGATGCCGGCGCGCCGGTCGCGAGCGCGAATGATGAAGAGCGCGAGGGCCAGCAGCCCGTTGAAGACATAGAACGTCGAGACGACGTAGTTAAGGATGTGCTCGTAGCTTCCTGAGAGCGCCAGGAGCATCGCGAACGCTGCTTGCAGCGCGATCGCAACGACGGGCACTTGCGTCCGTGGATCGATCCATGCCACCGCGCGGAAGAACAGCCCGTCGTCGGCCATCGCGTGATAGAGCCGCGGGATCGTGAGCATTCGATTGCTGATGAAGCCGAGCGTCGAAACAGCAATTGCAAGCGACGCGACCTGCGCTCCCGCGGAGCCGGCCGCAGCGCGGAGCACGGCCGCTGCGGGAACCGGCGTGCTCGCTAAGCCGTCGACGCCCAGCACGCGAAGGCACGCGGCATTCACCAAGAGATACAGCACGGCAGCACCGGACATCCCCAACCACAGGCCCAGCGGCAAGGTAAACGTAACGGTTTTTACTTCGGCTGCCATGAAGTTGGCAACCATTGCCCCATTATAGGCAAAAAGCACGGGAATCATCGCAACGCTGAACGCGCCGAGGGTACCGAGCGTGGAACTCGAGAGCGCGGCGAGCTGATGACCCTGCGCCGGATGCGCGGCAATGCCGGCAGCGATGAGTGCGACCAGCGCGGCAATCTTCAACACGGTCAGTGCGCTTTGCACGTTGCTGCCAAAGCGAACGCCGAAACAGTTCACGAGCGCGAGCGCGGCAAGCGTTACGACCGCGAGGACGCCCGACGGAATTCCAAGACCGGTCAACGAGATGAAGTAACCGGCGAAGAGCACCGCCGCCGCTGCGATGCCGCCCGTAAATGAAGCCAGAAGCGACGACCAACCGTACGCGAAGGCAACGACCGGATGGAACGCGTCGCGCAAGTAGGCATAGACACCGCATCCAGCCGGTCGCCGCGCGGCAAGCTCGCCGAGCACGAAAGCTCCAAAAAGTGCGACGATTCCGCCGCACGCCCACGCCGCGAGGATCAATCCGGGTATAGGTATTCGCTGCGCCACAACCGACGGCGTGCGGAAAATTCCCGAGCCGATCACGCTGCCGATCACGATGAGCACGACGTCGGAGACGCCGAGACGCCGCGCGAGCGCCGATATCAAACGGGGCGTTCGCCGAGGATGGTGGCGCGCCGGACTCGGCGGCGATTCGGAAAATAGTCGGCCAGCGCGTAGTGCTGCGTCCAGCGGTTATCCCAGAATGCCACGGTGCCTTCCCGCCACCGCCAGCGAACCTGAAACTCGGGACTCGCCATATGCTCGAAGAGCAGGCGCAGCAGCGCGTCGCTCTCACTCGGCGACAGGCCTTCGATGTGCGAGGTGAAGTCTTGATTGACGAAAAGCGCCTTGCGCCCCGTCGCGGGGTTCGTGCGAGCGACCGGATGTGAAACCGGCGGGTGCTCCGCGTAGATCCGATCGCGCCGGTCGTCCATCCCGAGTGCTTTAAATCGCTCCGGCGTGAAATTCTTTGCGAACGAGTGCACGGCTCGCAGCTGCGCGACGAACTGACGGAGCGGCTCGGAGAGCGTCTCGTACGCGAGATACATGTTGGCCCAGAGCGTATCGCCGCCGAGTTCGGGAATTTCTTCGGCATACAGGACGGCCGCTTGCGGCGGCGTTTGAAGGTACGTTACGTCGTTGTGCCAGCGATCGCTGTTGGCACGGTGCGTCGCATCGTGCTCGAGCACCATCACTTCGGGCGCCGCTTCGTGTCCCTGGTAGAACGGATGAACGTAGAGCGGCCCGAAGCGAGCCGCAAAATCGCGTTGCGCGGCCGGCGTCAGGCGTTGCTCCTCGAAGAAAAGCACGAGATGCTCGTCGAGGGCCTTGCGAATCTCCGCCACGTCAGCATCTGCGAGCGGCGCGCCGAGGTCGATGCCCTCGACGGTCGCGCCGATCGCCGGTGTCAGCGCTTTTGTTCTGAGGCGTCCGGTATTGGGCGGCATGAGACTCCGGCGCCTTACCGAAACGGAGCGCGATTTCCCGCTGAAAGGAGACTGGCAAATGGGAAAGTTTGGATCGATATTCGCCGCCGCTTGCGCGCTGTTATCGATGGTGCCGTTGAGCTCGGTTTGACGTAGCCCGGGCTAGAGATACTTCTTCAGCCAGTCGACAATGAGGTGCAGCCGTTCGACCCGGTGGATCGGGGAGCCGGTGCGGGAGAGATCGTGATTTTCGTTGGGAAACACCACGTATTCCACGGTTCGTCCTAAGATCTTCAGCGACGTGAACTCTTGCAGCGTCTGGTCGATCGGTGCCCGCGTATCGTTCTCGGCGTGAAGAATCATCAGCGGCGTCTGGACGTTGGCAACGTACGTTAGCGGCGAGAACTTCGCATAGTCGGTGCTCGCCGGGTCCCACGGCGGACCCCAGTTGTAATAACCGCCGCCCAGACCGTTCTTGCCTGCGAAATCGGCCGCGAGGTTTTCGCTTTGCAGGTTGCTGACGGCCCGTTCGGCCACGGCCGCCTTATAGCGATTGGTATGGGAGATCACCCAAAGCGTTGCATATCCTCCATACGAGCCGCCAAGCACGGCTAAACGTGAGGCGTCGACATCCGGCCGTTGCACGGCCGCATCCATCACGGCCTGGACGTCCTGGAACATCGCATCGCCGTAGTTATTCTCAAGCGCTTCTTCGAAAGCGTACCCGTGAGCGGTGCTGCCCGCGGGATCGGAAAAGACGACGTTATAGCCCAGGGACGCATAGAGCTGAAACTCGTGGAAATACGTGTCGCCGAACTGCGTCTCCGGACCGCCGTGAATGTCGAGCAGCGTCGGATGTTTCGTCCCCGCGGTTCCACCGACCGCCGGCATGAACCAGGCCTGCACCGCAAAACCCGCTGGATCTTTGACGGTAAACTCTACCGGCTGCGACAGCGCCACCGAAGCGAGGTAGGTGTCATTGACGTGCGTGAGCTGACGCGTTGCACCTCCGTTTGCGTTAACCACGTAGACATCGGCCGGGTGCGTAAAATCGCTGTAGAGGTAGGCGACGTGCTGCCCGTCCCGCGATACCGAGCACGACCACGCTTCACCCCGGGCCGGCGTGATGTCCGCAAGCGCGCCGTTACCGAGATCGAGGGTACGCAAGTTGGCATAGCCGGGGCCGTCGATATTGAGCAGAGCCAGATTTCCCGACAGCAGCGGCGCTCCGCAAAAGCCGCCGCCTTCTTTCATATCGGCCAAAAGCGAATCGCCCCACGGAACCGTGTTGTGAGCGACGATGACCCGCGCATCGGAGCCATCGCCGTTTGCCGACACCAGCGCAGGCCGCTCCGCAGCGTCTTTCACATCCCCGCTCAAATAGTACACGCGATGTCCGCCGGCGCCGAAGAACAGCCCGTTATTTGCCGGTAGGGTCGAGGCGAGCTTCTGCATCGCTCCGCTGGTCGAGGGAATCACGTAAACGTCGCTTGGTCCGCTATCGACGGTCGCGTAGCGCAATGAGTCAAAAAGAATCGTCTTGTCGTCTGGCGACCAGGCGTCGAAGCCTTCAGAGTAGCCGCCGGAAGTCAACTGCGCCGGGTGCGAACCGTCGGCGTCGATCGTCCAGATATGCTGATGGTCCTGATAGGTGTAGCCCGCAGCGTTCGCTTGAAAGAAAAGCTCGTCGATGAGATGCACGTCGCTCTTCTTTTGGGAGCCGGCCGGCGCAAAGCCGGCTTTGCTGAAATCGACGTAGGCATCGTGGGCCGGGTCGGTATCGGTGACGGTAAGCGCGATGCGATCGCCGCCATGCGAGACCACCGGGCTCGAGACGCCGTTCTTGATCTGGGTCAACTGGACGACGGCCCCGCCGGCCAACGTGTAGCGATAGAGCTGCGGTTTCTGCTTTTCGAGCGTCCGAACGAAGACGAAGCCGCGGCCATCGGGCATCCAATCGTAGTCGCCGTCGCCCAAGTGTTTGGTCACGTTCTGTATCAGCGCTCCGGTCGCGACGTCAACGAGGTCGATCGTGCGATCGTACGTGTCTTTCGGCCCGTTCATTCGCGAGGACTCTACGAGCACGTGAGTGCCATCGGGTGAGATCAACGCGCTGCTCAAGAACGTCATCTTAAAGAGGTCTTCCGGCGCCACCGGAGCGGCCGACGCCACGATTGGGCACAGCGCGAGGACTAAGGCCGTTAAACCTGCAGCTCTCATAAGATTCCTATACGCTTGCGCTTCAGCCGTGGTTTCACTGTGACAGGGCCTTGCGCAGTTGATACTGCGCCTTGACCTTCGTGTAACCGTTGCGCTCGTAGAACGAATGGGCGCGCTCGCGCAGGACGTTGGACTGCACCCGAATCTCGGCACAGCCGCGTTCCCGCGCCCGGGACTCGATGGCCTCGAGGAGTTGCAGGCCGACGCCGCGGCTTCGAGCGCCCTCGTCGACGACGAAGCCTTCGAGCGACGCGCCGAAGCCTTCGACGAATGCCTCATCAATCAAAAGGGCCGCCCATCCAACGACGCGCCCGCCGTCGGTCGCCACGAAAACCTCGCGCCGCTCTCCTAGGCGCTGGAGGCGGCCGCTGACGGCGGGGGCCGGCACCTCGTACCCCAACTGGGCCATAAGCGCGGCGATCGGCTCGGCGTCGTCCGGGCGCGCACGACGCACTTTAACGATTGTGGGACGGCTGAAATTCAAAGCGTCGCTGACTTTGGCGCCATAGGCACTGGTTCCGTTCCTGCGATGGAATAGCGGCCCGGCTCCCCCAACGCTGCGGGCGGTCGATCCGTTACGGCGAGTGCGTCGACGAGTTGGGCGATGCGTTCGTGGTCGCCTTCGGCGGTGAGGGCTTTGGTGGACAACTTGCGGAGCCGGGCTTGACCGCGGAGAGTCCGGCGGCGATCGAGACCGAGAGTGGCGCAGCGCCGGTAGTCTTCACGCAATCGTACGCAAGAATGTATGCCGTAACGGCCGCATCGTCGGTCTTCGAGAGCGAGCCCGGCGCCGTAAGCGGCATTTGCGTCGAAACGATCCCGTAGAGCTGCGCGACGCTGAGACTGGAATGCGCGAAGCCCGGACCGCTAAGCGCCGGTCCGGAGACGCCTTGCAAATGCGCACCGTGACATGAAAGACACTGCTTGAAATAGATTTTCGATCCGGCCGACGCTTGCGCGGAAGTATACGGAGCGCTAACCGTTGCGGGGGCCGGAGTGGCCGAACCGCCCTCCGAGGTTGTGGCGCCGGCAACCGTTGCGGCGGGCTGTCCGGTCGCGTCGTTCATCACGGTTGGTGCGGTGCTCAAACTATACGCGACCACCCGCGCGCTCTGCGATTTGGGCAGGTTGGGCGTTTGCTGGTTTCCGGCTTCACCCGCTTCAACAACGAGGTATTCATGGCCGTCGGCGCCCTGGTACGCGGAGATCGGCGCGACGATCGATGCTCCGACGTCGTCATGCCACAACTCGCGGCCGGTCTTTGGTTCGAACGCGTACACGCGACCGCTCGCGTCACTCGTAAAGATCAGGCCCTTGCGCGTCACGAGCACACCGCCTTGCGCCGAATAGGGCAACGGTTTTACCCACGCCGGCTTGCCCGTTCCGACGTCTACCGCCGTGAGCACCCCGGTTGCGGGCCGCCGCTTTGGCAACGGTCCGGCGGCGTACGGCTGTCCGGGAACGTACGGTACCATTGCAGGATAAACGATCTTCCAGACCGCGCACTCTTGCGTGCTGGGAATAAAGAAGAGATTGACTGCCTCGTCGTACGAGCCGCCGTTCCATTCGATCCCACCGCCGTGGTTGGGACAGGCGAAGGTTCCCTTGAGCGTGGGAACCGTTGTGAAGATGCCTTGCTGATCACTCACCGCGAGCCGGCTGACGAGCTTGCCGGTCGTGCGATCTAGAATGACGAAGTCACCGGCCTTATCGCCAACGGCCAATAACTGGCGATTGGTTCCATTGACATTGCCGGTAAAGAGGACCGGCGGCATCGACGGATCGTTGTCGTGCACATCGTTGGGAACGATTTTGTAGTACCATTTGAGGCGCGGTGCGGCGCCCGAGATGTCGAGCGCGACGACCGAATCGGAATAGAGATTTAGGCCCTTGCGCCCGTACTCGGTAAGATTGGGACCGGGGTTGCCCGGTGCCGCGTAGAGCGTGTCGGTCTCCTGATCGATCGAGAGGCCCGCCCAAACGGCGGCGCCGCCGTGGATGTACGAATCGCCCGGCCACGTGTCGTGTCCGGGCTCGCCCGGTTGCGCGACGGTATGCCAATCCCACAAGCGCGAACCATCTTGCGCGCTAAAGGCGCTGACTAACCCGCTGCCGCCGAGGTCGCCGCCCGACGTGCCGACGATTACCCTGTCCTTGTAAACGTAGGCGGCGGTCGAATACCAGGTGTTGCTCGTATCGTGACAGGCCGGCACGTCGAACGACTGTTTGCCCGTCGCCGCATCGATTGCAATCAGCCGGCAGTCCTGCGTGACGATGTAGAGCTTGCCGTTTGCTAAGCCCACGCCTCGATTGACGGGATACTGCAGCTCGTAGGCCGGATTGTAGCCGAACGCCCACCGCAATGCGCCGGACTTTCCGTCTAACGCGAGCACGTTGTCGTGTGAAGTCGAGACGTAGACCGTGCCGTCCCAAGCAATCGGGGAGGCCTCTTCCTCGCCGGCGTCCTTCACGTCCGTAATCCAGGCCTTCTTGAGCTGCGAGACGTTCGAGGGAGAGATCTCGCTGAGACCCGTTACGCGATTTCCGCCGTACGTCTTCCCCGGAACGATCCAGTCGGCGTCCTCGGAGCCGGCCTGCAGCAGAGCCGCGGAATCCGGCCCCGTTTTAGCGCTGTTGCCGCCTCCAGAACATGCTGCTCCAATCGATAGGAGCGCAACGATCGCTAAGCCACGTAATGCAGTTCTCATGTGCATACCTCTCACGGCTCTGACGCTGTCGGAATACGCGCAAGGCGCTCGGGCGCTTGCCTCAGCTCTTGAAGGGTCTGCTGACTGAGTCCCCAGTGAACTGTTCGGTGGTCTTGCCGGTCTCCGGGTCGACGGTATAGAGCAGGTCGGCGATCTCGTCGGCGTGATCTTCTTCGTCCTTGAGGATCTCTTCAAACATTCGCCGGCTTACCGGATCGGCGTCGCCGAAGAACGTGACGATGTCGCTGTAGATCTTGATGACGACGCGCTCGGCGAGCAAATCCTCGCGAAGGAGATCCGCTAGCGTGTGACCGCTCTCGAAAGTGGAAAACGCCCGCTTGCTGATGCCGTTGGGATCCAGGTTCGGGACGCCGCCGAGTTGTTTGATCCGATCGGCGATCAGCTCGAGATGCTTTTCTTCATCGAGCCAATGCTCTTTGAAGAGCCCCTGCAGCTGCTCCTGATGAATCGAAGTCGTCATGTAATAGTGCTGCTTGTAGCGCAGCACGCAGATGATCTCCGACGCTAAAGCGGCGTTGAGCACGTCATAGACTTTGTCGAGCGGCAATGTGTAGTACGGGGTGACCGGGCCGTTTTCCATGG
>Ga0182015_10003806_pt1 | contig 16667 bp, 13 predicted proteins | sample 712P3MmetaG_FD_120478 | JGI IMG/M metagenome (GOLD analysis project Ga0182015, IMG submission 120478) | Permafrost microbial communities from Stordalen Mire, Sweden - 712P3M metaG | ecosystem: Environmental > Terrestrial > Soil > Wetlands > Permafrost | place: Sweden: Stordalen | collected... | reverse complement strand
CGGACAAGAAGGCAGTCGACTTCCTGGTGGAGCGGCGCGGGATGGATCGCGTCAAGGCCCAAGGCATGATTGAAGGACTGTACAGCGATCCCGGTGCGCAATATGCTCACGTGATCGAACTCGATGCGGCGGAGATTACGCCCATGGTCGCGACTCCGGGCGATCCGGGCAATGGAAAATATGTGCGCGAGCTGAACACGCCCGTACCGGTCGAGATCGCTTATGGCGGCACTTGCACGGCGGGCAAGAATGAAGACATGGACATGTACGCCGCCGTGCTGGCTGATGCGCTCAAACAAGGCAAGCGCGTTGCCGGTTCGGTCAAGTTTTACATCCAGTTCGGATCGCAGGAAACGCGCGAGTACTGTCTGCGCAAGGGCTATCTGGATGTGTTTCAGAAGGCGGGAGCGATTGTGATCGAGCCGAGTTGTGGCGCATGCATCAATGCGGGGCCGGGAGTTTCGACGCGTCCCGATCAGGTGGTGATCAGTGCACAAAACCGTAACTTTCCCGGCCGCAGCGGTCCGGGACAAATGTATCTGGCTTCGCCGTTCACGGTCGCGGCCAGCGCGGTGGCTGGATACATCGTAGAGTACGAGCCGAGCGAGAAGGGGGAGTTGGTGGGAGCGTAGTTTGTACGGCGCCGTGCAGGTAGGTTTCTTTGCCTCCGAAGTTAATTTTTGACGGAAAGATAGAAGCGCTTCGCAACGCGTCTATCTTGCTCTGAGGAGGAGTTTAATGAAGCAGCCGGGGCCGAAGTCGGAGATCAAAGAGGCTCAATTATGGTGTGAGTGTGAATGTGCCAACTGCGAGATTGGAGCCCACGAGCGTTGCCATTCTCACAAGTGCCACATGCCGAAGTGGAAGGATATAAAAAGCAAACCGCCGAAGCGCAGCCGCTAGCGCAGGTTCTTCTTGGCAAACTGCCGGAACTGGAACTCGAATTCCTCGGGAGAATAAATTCCCTTCTGGACCAGCAGGGTATTCATGGAATAAACCGTCGCACGAAAGCGTTCCTCGCGGGAGAGTTTCTCCATGGCTTCCTCGAAGCTGATGAGTTCCTTGCCTTGAGATACCACATGCTCGGACTGCTGAGCGGGCGTAGTCGCCATAGGATCCCCCTTGTGACTATCATTCTACGCCGCCCACATCTGCCCCACCAAGCGTGGTAAACTCCCTCGTCAAGAGGTCCTTGCGGCAGCTGCGGCGATCTACTCTACGGCTGCAAGTGGTTGAATTCATGCGGGGTGGCTGAAATCAGCCAGTAGGTGGCCTGCAACTTTTCCGCGGGTTCCGAGTTCAAATACATAGGTGCTTCGGATAGAAACAAGATCTTGAAGACCTGTAGATCCGGTGGGTTTGTGGCTGGAATGGCGGATCTGAGACAAGGGGGATCACATGCGGTACATGAAATATTTGGCTTTGGTGGCGGTTCTGATGCTGCCGCTGGCGTATTCGCAAGCGCAGGTCAGGGTTGGTGTGGGCGTGGGATATGGGCCGGGCTATGTTGGCGCGGCGCCGGTATGCGCCTACGGATACTACGGATATGCACCTTACGCGTGTGCGCCTTACGGCTACTACGGGCCTAACTGGTTCTCGGGCGGATTGTTTATCGGCGCCGGGCCGTGGTATGGCGGGTGGGGCCGCGGCGGCTGGGGCTACGGTAGAGGCTTTTACGGCGGACGCGGATTCGTCGGTGGCCGCGGATTCGTCGGCGGCCGTGGGTTCGCAGGTGGACGCGGCTTTGCCCGCGGTCCGGCTGGCGGCTTCCACGGCGGAGGTGGCGGTGGATTTCACGGCGCCGCACGCGGCGGCTTCCACGGAGGTGGCGGCGGGTTCCACGGCGGTGGTGGACACGGCGGTGGTGGACATGGCGGCGGCGGACACCGGTAATCCGGACTGATCCGCGGTTCCCTGATCCGCTAGAAAGAATACTGATAAAGATAAATGGCTGGCAGCGAACGCTGCCGGCCGTTTCTTCTTTGCGGAGGCCTGCCATTTCTTGCTAGAATGGGCGGTTTCAAAGAGGTCGCCGTAGTAAAATATCCTTATCCAGTTGAGGAGACCCAGACCGCTATGACTTACGTAATCGCAGAGCCTTGCATCAACACCAAAGACACCGCTTGCGTGGATGCGTGTCCGGTGGATTGCATTCATCCCAAGAAAGACGATCCCAAGTACGCGACCGAGCAGTTGCTCTACATTGATCCCGTGGAGTGTATTGATTGCGGGGCGTGCGTGCCGGTCTGTCCAGTTTCGGCCATCTTCGCGCTCGACGACCTGCCGGAAAAGTGGAACGAATTCACCGCGAAAAACGCGGAGTACTTTGGACGGTAAGCAAGTTTAGGTCTGGGCTTGGCTGCACGGTTTTAAGGCGCGCGTCCACCTGTGGGCGCGCGCCTTGTGCTTTGCGATGTTGTTTTCGCCCCTTCAAAGCCGAAAGGCCACCCTGGTTTTGGAAGCAGGCATTCTTGCTCGCACTACGGAATTCACCGTATTGTGCGACTCGCCGTAAGCAACTAGAGTTGCAATGTAATTTCATAGAGTCGATTTTGGGGCGATCATGGGTTAGTGTCGCGGTAGACCCGCGACGTTCGGACCCTCACGGTCGCCCCTACTTCGTTTAGCGCTGTCCACCCCGGATTAAGCATCCAGCTTCGTACATCCCCATCTGTCCGTTACAATGGCGCGTTACTGAACCTGTTGGATATCCATGGCACTGAAGGAGTCGGAAGCGATTGTGCTGCGCACGTATCCGCTGCGCGAGGCCGACTTGCTGGTCACGCTGTTTACGCGGGCGGAAGGCAAAGTGCACGGGGTAGCCCGGTCGGCGAAGCAATCGAAGCGGCGGTTTGGCGGGGCGCTGGAGCCGCTGACCTATGTGCGGGCGTTTTATGACGTCCGTGAGCGGCAGGAACTGGCGCGTCTGGATGCCTGTGAGGTGCTGGAGTCTCCGTTGGCCATGGAAGTCAGCTATGCGCGGGCCGTGGCGCTGGCGCACGTGGCCGAATTGCTGGACGAACTGCTCCCCGATCGCGAGGCCAATGACGCGATCTTCCGCCTGACGCTTTCGGTGCTGCATGTTTTGACAGGTCCGGACGTGTGGATGCCCGTCACCTATTTCGACCTCTGGCTGACGCGCCTGGTTGGCTTTCTGCCCGAGTTGACGGAGTGCATCGTCTGCGGGCGAAGTCTGAACGGAAGCCGCGCGTTTTTTCACGCTATGGCGGATGGCTTGATGTGCCTCGACGACAAGCGGCTGGCGTCGTCGGAGATTTCAAGCGAATCGCGGGCGTTGGTTGCACAGATGTTTCGCGCGCCGGTGGAGAGTTTTGTGGGAGTGCCGTGGACCAAGGCGCTGGGAGCCGACCTGCGGAAGTTTCTGATTCAAGCTTTGCAGCGGCACATTGAGAAGAAGCTGGTTACGGCGGGAGTGCTGGAGAAGGGGAGTTTCTAGTGTGGGTCTACGCACTGGCGGCTAGCTGACGACTCACAGCCGCTTCCGTTACAATCAGAGATTCACGTGCTGGGTTCCGTTACTACTGTGGGGCTAGCTGGGCTGCCTTTCGAGCCCAGGGGCGTCAGGCTCGCGGAAGGCGGAATCTAAGAAGTCTCGGTTCATGAATCCATCTAAACCCAAATCGCTGACGTTTCAGGAACTCATTCTGCGGCTGCAGGCGTTTTGGGCGGAGCGCGGATGTGTGCTGCAGCAGCCCTATGACGTGGAAGTGGGCGCGGGAACGATGGCGCCGGAGACGTTTCTGCGCGTGCTGGGGCCCAAGCCTTATAAGGTTGCCTATGTGCAACCTTCGCGGCGTCCGGCGGACGGGCGCTATGGGGAGAATCCCAATCGGCTGTTCAAGCACATGCAGCTGCAGGTGATCCTGAAGCCTCCGCCGGAGAATGTGCAGGAGTTGTATTTGGAGTCGCTGGGCGCGATTGGCATTGATCTGCGGCAGCACGACATCAAGTTCGAGGAAGATAACTGGGAGGCTCCGACACTGAGCGCGTGGGGCGTAGGCTGGCAGGTGATGCTCGATGGACTGGAGATCACGCAGTTCACCTATTTTCAGCAGTGTGGCGGGCTGGACCTGTTTCCGATTTCGGTCGAGCTGACGTATGGTCTGGAGCGCATCGCAGCGTTTCTGCAGGATGTGGATTCGATTTACGACATTGTGTGGGCGCGCGATCCGGAGACCGGGCACGAAGTGAAATATGGTGATGTGCGGCTGGCGGATGAGCTGCAGTTCTCCGTGTACAACTTCGAGCAAGCCGATGTGGAAAAGGCGTGGAAACACTTCGAGCTTTGTGAAGCGGAGTGCCAGGAGTTGCTGGAAAAATATGCAGGACTGACGAAAGATCAAAATCCCCATCCTATTTCTCCAAGAAGCGAAGAGATAAGAGCGGGGAGCCCAGAGTTTGATCGAGAAAAGAAACGGTTTCCGTTGTTGGGTGCTTACGATCTTTGTTTGAAGTGCTCGCATCTGTTCAACATCCTTGATGCACGGGGCGCGATTTCGGTGACGGAGCGCGTGGGCGTGATTGCTCGCGTGCGGGCGCTGGCTGTGGGTGTCGCCAGGGCTTGGGTCGATCAGCAGAAGAGCGAAGCCCCGGCGGCGGGCGACAAATCCGACGAGGAAGAACCTGTTCGCGAGAAGAAGGCGAAGAAGGAGAAATTGTCGTCAGTGGGATCGTAAATTGTAGCGCCACCATCCCGGCGGATGAGGGCGGGACGCCCTCGGGACAGCCGGTGAGACGCCGGCGCTACGGGTGTTAAAAGCATGCCAGACTTTCTGCTAGAGATCGGGTGCGAGGAGATTCCGGCGCGGATGATTGACGCGGCCTCGCGGGAGTTGCGCGAGCGCGTCAGTGCGCTACTGAGTCGCGAGCGGCTGGCTGCAGGCGAAGTCACGTGTCTTGACACGCCGCGGCGGCTGGCTGTGATCGCGGCCGGCATTCCAGCGGCTCAGACTGATGTCACCGAGCAGGTGACCGGTCCCTCAGCGAATGTTGCTTATAAAGATGGTCAGCCTACGCCTGCGGCACATGCATTTGCCAAGAAGGCCGGAGTCGACGTCTCGCAACTGGAGAAGATCACTACGGCGAAGGGCGAATACTTAGCAGCGAAAATCACTATGAAAGGCCGGAGTGCGGCCGAGGTTCTCGCGGAGAATCTGCCCAAGGAAATTTCCTCGATCTATTGGCCGAAGAATATGTACTGGCGCAAGCCCAACGAGCGCTTTGTGCGTCCGGTGCGGTGGCTGGTGGCGATGCTTGACGGCGATACGATTCCGCTGGAGTTTGATGGGATCTGGGCAGGGAACATCTCGCGCGGGCACAGGATCCTGTCTACTGACGGCGTGACGATTGCGCGGGCTGGCTCTGCTTACGTTGATGCTTTGCGCGCGGCCAAGGTTTTGGCGCGTGGGGAGCGCGAGCAGCAGATTCGCAAAGCGCTGGACGCTGCTACACGCGCGATCCCGGGAGCGCGGTGGCGGGAAGACAAGTCGCTGCTCGATACCGTGGTCAATCTCACGGAATTTCCTTCGGTGATTCTGGGCGGGTTCGATCAAAAGTTTCTGTCTTTGCCGGAGGAGGTGCTGGTCACCGTGATGCGTGACCATCAAAAGTATTTTGCGGTGGAAGATGCGGGCGGCAAGTTGCTACCGCATTTTCTGGCAGTGTTGAATACTGATGGCGATCGGGAGGGATTGATCCGGCACGGCAATGAGCGTGTCCTGCGCGCCCGCTTCAGCGACGCGCGATTTTTCTGGGAAACGGATCAGAAATGGTCGCTGCTGGATCGGCTGGAACTGCTGCGGCACGTTACTTTCCAGAAAGACTTGGGCAGCTATTACGAGAAGACGAAGCGCGTGCAGCGCTTGTGCAGTTGGCTGAGCGAGATTATCAAGCAGAGTGGGATGGCGATTCGCGCGGGCGTGGTCCACAAAGCAGCTTGCATGGCGAAGGCCGACCTGACCACCGAACTGGTGAAAGAGTTCACCGAACTACAGGGCATTGTGGGCGGTTTGTATGCGCGGGCGCAGGAATTGGATTCGAGCTTGCCCGAGGGAACACGATTCGCGATCGCGGATGCGATCTACGATCATTACAAACCCGAGTCCACCGAAGATGATGTGCCGCGGTCGATAGAGGGTGCGGTGCTTTCCGTCGGCGACAAAGCAGACACAATTGCGGGGATGTTTTCGCTGGGACTGGTTCCGAGCGGGTCGAAGGATCCATTTGCGCTGCGGCGGCAGGCGAACGCGATCGTGAAAGTGATCGACAAGTACAAACTGCCATTCCGGCTGACCGACATGATGCGGGATGCGCGGGCTGGCTACCAGGGATCGGAAGCGGAGAAGAAGTTTGTTGACGATGCAAAGTTCGGCGAGTCGGTGGGAACATTCTTCCGCGAGCGGCTAGAGTTTTATTTGAAGGACGTGCGCGGATATGCGTACGACGTCGTCAAGGCAGTTTTAGCCGCGGATACCGAAGATGTCGTGGATGCGCTGGCGCGGGCGGAAGCGGTGAAGGACGTCCTGCATATGCCTGAGTTCCTGGCGATTGCAGCAGCGTGCAAGCGCATGCGGAATATCTTGAGGCAAGCAGAAGAGAAGGGAATTACACCGACCGCGACGTTTGCGCACCTTTATGATTCGGCTCAGGAAGAGAAAAACCTGGCCGCTTATCTCGAGGTTAACGGGCCCCGTATCGAAGCGCTGCGGAAGAAAAAAGAGTATGGCAACGCCCTTATGCTGCTCTCCACCGCGCGGGAGCACGTCGATGCGTTTTTCGACAAAGTGATGGTGATGGTAGAGGATGAGAAGGTTCGCGCGAACCGACTGGCGCTGCTGCGGACCCTGTTGAAAGAGTTTTCCACGATCGCGGATTTCTCCGAGATCGTGACGGAAGGGAAGACATAACGTAGAAGGAATACCCTCACAAATAGATCAATAGAGGGTCTAATCGCAGCGCAGAAAGCGCTGCGCCACCCAAAATTCTAAGGCGCACGATCCTAATGCCCACAACCCGAAAACAAAGGACTCATCATGGCGACCACAACTCTCCCCGAAGCTGAAGTCGAAGTGAGCAGGCAGGAAAACAAGAAATCCGCAACCAAGTATGTTTACTCTTTCGGCGGTGGCAAAGCCGACGGCAACGGCAAGATGAAAGATGACCTGGGTGGCAAGGGTGCCGGCCTGGCTGAGATGACTAATGCCGGCCTACCCGTGCCTCCGGGATTCACCATCCAGACTGAGGCCTGCCGCGAGTACATGCGCAGCGGCGGCGTGTCGAAAGAAGTCGACCGGCAGATGGAGGACGCGCTGGCCAAGTTGGAAGCGCTGCAGGGCCAGAAGCTCGGAACCGGTGAGAATCCTTTGCTGGTAAGCGTGCGCTCGGGCGCCAAATTTTCCATGCCCGGAATGATGGATACGATTCTCAATCTTGGCTTGAACGACAAGAGTGTGGAGTCGCTGGCCAAGCGCAGCAACAATCCGCGGTTCGCGGCGGATTCCTACCGGCGATTGATCCAGATGTTTGGCAACGTGGTGCTGGAAATTCCGAAGCATGCGTTCGATGAAGTGTTTGACGCGAAGAAGAAGCAGAAGAAGACCAAGCTCGACACCGATCTTGATGCCAAAGCGCTGAAGGAAGTGATTGAGGAATACAAGAAGGTCGTCAAGAAGCACGCCAGGCGCGACTTTCCACAGGATCCGCACGAGCAGCTGGTGATGGCGCGGGACGCGGTTTTTCGCTCGTGGCAGAACGACCGCGCCAAGACTTACCGCCGCATCAACAACATTGATGACATGCTCGGCACCGCGGTCAACGTGCAGGCCATGGTGTATGGCAATCTCGGCGACACCAGCGGCACGGGAGTGGGCTTTACGCGTAATCCCGCCACGGGCGCGAAGGAGTTCTACGGCGAATATCTGATGAATGCGCAGGGCGAAGATGTGGTCTCGGGCGTTCGTACCCCGGTGCCCATCCTCGAATTGCAGAAGCTTATGCCCGATGTGTACAACCAGTTGCGCGATATCACTACGCGTCTGGAAAAACACTACCGGGACATGCAGGATTTCGAGTTCACCATCCAGGATGGCAAGCTCTACATGCTGCAGACGCGCAACGGCAAGCGCACCGGCCTTGCCGCTGTGCGCTTGGCGCTCGAGATGGTCGAAGAGGGACTGATCAGCAAGGAAGAAGCGATCTTCCGTCTCGACCCGAACCAGGTCGTAGATTTCTTCGTATCGCGTTTGGACGAAAAAGATGTTCGACCCGAAGATGTGCTGACCAAGAACGGCCTGGCAGCATCCCCGGGAGCGGTGGTTGGGCAAATCGTCTTCACCGCCGACGAGGCTGTTCAAAAGGCTGGACACGGTGCGGAGAAGAATCCCGTGATCCTGGTTCGCGCCGAGACTACTCCGGAAGACATCCACGGAATGGAAGTTGCAATTGGCATTCTTACTTCGCAGGGCGGCATCACCAGCCACGCGGCTGTCGTCACTCGCGGCATGGGAAAAAGTTGTGTCGCCGGTGCCGGTGAGATTGCCGTTGACGAGAGAGCGCGCGAAATGCGGGCGCGTGGACAGGTGTTCAAAGATGGGGACTGGATTACGATCGACGGCACGACCGGCCGTGTATTGAGAGGCAAGAGGAAGTTGCTCCCGCCCGACCCGGAGAACCTGGCAAAACTCAAGAAGTTCATGGATTGGGCGGAGCCGTTCCGAAAGATTGGCGTGCGTGCCAATGCGGATATTCCGCGCGATGCCAAGAAAGCACGCGAGTTCGGCGCCGAGGGTATTGGCCTGTGCCGCACCGAGCACATGTTCTTTGACAAGACGATCAAGAAGAACGAAGGGGATGTAGGTACTATTGAGCACCGCATCCGGTATATGCGTGCCATGATTTTGGCTAACAACGAGAAGGACCGGCGCACGGCCCTGAAGAAGTTGCTTCCCATGCAGCGCGCTGACTTCCTGGGATTGTTCAAGGCGATGGAAGGACTTCCGGTGACGATCCGCTTGCTCGATCCGCCACTGCACGAGTTCCTGCCCAAGCGCGAGAAGCTCATGGTCGATATTGCCAGTTTGAGCAACGCCAATGCGAAGCAGAAGAAAGCTCTGGTGGAAGATTACCGTGAGTACGGTGCGAACGGAGTTGGCGATCTGAAGCAGCTCCTTCCGAAACTTCTTGCCCGCGTGGAAGAGTTGCATGAATTCAATCCGATGTTGGGCCATCGCGGCTGCCGCCTGGGGATCACCTATCCTGAGATTACCGAGATGCAGGCGCAGGCGATTTTCGAAGCGGCTGTCGCTGCCGAGAAGGAAGGCGTCAAGACCCATGCCGAGGTGATGATCCCGCTGATCGCGACGGTGAAAGAAATGGCGAACCAGGGGGCGATTGTCCGGCGCGTGGCGGAGGAAGTGTTCAAGGAAAAAGGAAGGCACGTCCACTACCTGGTGGGCACGATGATCGAGTTGCCCCGCGCCTGCTTGGTGGCGGACGAGATTGCCAAGGAAGCGGAATTCTTCTCATTTGGCACGAACGACCTGACGCAGACCACGTTCGGCTTCTCACGCGACGACGTGAACAAGATTTTGCCTACGTATCTGGCGGAAGGAATTCTGAAGCAGGATCCGTTCGCTTCGATCGACCGCGACGGTGTGGGCGAGTTGGTGCGGATCGGGATCGAACGCGGGCGGAAGACGCGTCCCAAGCTGGAGGTGGGGATCTGCGGCGAGCATGGCGGTGACCCGTCGTCAGTGGAGTTCTGTCATCAGGTGGGAATGGATTATGTGTCATGCTCTCCATTCCGCGTGTTGACGGCGCGACTGGCAGCGGCGCAGGCCGGGGCCACTGACAAGCTGAAAGTCGAGGGCGGGAGGACCAAATAGAATCCTGACCACAGAGGGCACACAGCAGAGAGAGTTAGATCTTCGGAGCCGAACGAATGACTCTGTGTTCCTTAGTGACCTCTGTGGTTTTTACTGCACTTTCTGCAGCCGGGCGACGAGTTTTTGCGCCAGGCTCTCTTCCGACTCGGACCAGAGCAGGCGCGCGCTGGTGCCGCTGTTTTTCTCCACGTTCACCGAGAATTCGACCAGCTTGGCCACGTTGTCGCGAATCTTGGCGCGAGTCTGGTCGTTGAGCGAAGTCTCGGGCTGGAGAAAATACGAATCCAAACCGAAGTCCACCTGGATGTGTCCCGTCTGCTGGTAAGCTCCGTCGTCGAATTCTTCCCCCTGGACGAAGAATTTTACCGGCGCCGGTTCAAGCACCCAGTTAGCGCTCGCCGCATCCGGTGTCCACAAATCCCAATGGGCTTCGAAGACGTAGGCGTAGTCGTCATGGACCACTTCAGCGGCGATCAGCGTGGCCTGCCCGGGATCGATTCCGGAGGGAAAGCGGCGCTCCAGCACTGTGGCCTCGTTCCAGGAAACAGGATGCAGCGCGAAGTAAGTGATCCCGGGACGCTGCGCCGAGAAAGGAAACTGCTGCAACACGGCAAAGGCGTGCGGGAGCATCTCCGGGCCGGAAAAATCAGCGAACCAAAGACTGAGATAAAGCGGATCGGACACAATATCCTCGAATGTTTGTTGGCCCGCGCCTCTAGCGCACGGTAACCCGATTCTAAATTGTCCGGGCCACTCGTGGGCGATCTCTCGGACAAACCGGAAGAGTGGGCAATTGATCTTCCTGAGGCGGCAGACAAAACGGGTAGACCTGTTTCGCCTTTTACGGTGTGTGGGAAAGTTCTCATAACCTAGCCCGAGCCCCTTCCTCGGCCCAAACCGTATTGACGGAAACCTGCTCTGAGGGTCCAAACATTCGCCCGCTTTTTGACAGGGCTACATGAGCTTGTTACGATCAAGAGTTGCTTTGGCAACCCGCCTCACAGCCGTCCCCGTCGTCTAGCCTGGCCTAGGACATCGCCCTTTCACGGCGGTAACACGGGTTCAAATCCCGTCGGGGACGCCAACCGCTTAATTTATTATCAACGACTTAACCTCCGAGTCCGCCGCAGAACGCCGCAAAAACATATTCGTAGTGCGTTCGACCGCCGCTCTTTGGTCTTGTGGAACCACGTGTGCGTACCGCGCCAGCATTCGCAGGTCGGCGTGACCCAGCTGTTGCTGTACGACACGCGCGTTCGCACCTGCCTGCATCAATGCGGTGCCCAGGCCATGCCGGAACGCATGGAATGCCCCGCGTGGAATGCCCAATCGCTCGCGAATCGTATGCAAGATGTCCCGACGCACGTAGCAACTAGTGATGGGCTGACCCTTCGCGTTCGCAAACAGCAACCCGAACGCATTGGGCCGCCACCGGAGGTGGTATTCCTTTAGCATGTCCACCAACACTGGTGGCACGGGCAGATCACGAACGCTGGCTTTTGACTTCACTGTGAGCAGTTTCCCCCGCCAGTTGCTTTGACGCACTAGCAGCACTCCACCGTTCAGGTCTAAGTGATCCCAGGCGATGCCCACTGCCTCGCTCGTACGCACCCCTAGGTAGGCCATGAACGCGAAACAGATGTCCCAAGGTTCTGGGGCTGCGTCGATCATGCGCTGGGACTCTTCGGGAGTGAAGAAGCGTTGCGGCTTCTCCAGTTCCTCCGCCGGCAGCCGCAGCTTCCGCCAATCGAGGCCGGGTGAAAGATAATTCCAGTCCCGCGCCGCGCCCAGCATGCTCGCGAGGGTGCTGAGTGCGTTCAGGATGGTTTTGCGACTTAGGCCGCGGCGCCGCAGATCATTGACCAGCAACTGCGGCACTTCACCCTTGACCTGGTCTAGCCGATAGCGACCCAGTACCGGTTCTATGTAAATCCGGCACAGTGAGCGTGCAGATTCGCATGATGACGGCTTGAACGTCGGACAGACGTTCGCGCGGTACACTTCGGAGAATTCCTGCACCGTGGCCATCTTTCCCGGCATATAATTCGGCTGGTTGACATGCTCGATCATCCGATCTGCAACCCGCCGCGCAAGAGCTTTGGTTGGCAAGTCCTTCGTCGCGCCCACCCGCGCTCGACGCTCAACCCTTACCACCGCGCCCGCCTTATTTAATACGTCCTCACGCCAACGCAGAATCCAAAGACTTCCTTCTCTGCGTAGCGCACCTCGTTGATACCTTGTTCGAGCCAAGTCTCCTCCTCCTGAACTTGGCCCGCTGATTCCGGTCGCAATAGTACCCGACATATGGGGTGTGCAAATCATTAATCAGTCATTCTTAGGGGAGAGACGCGCAGTGTCCTCTAGGGTCTGACAATCACGTCATCACTCGCGCCGGTGAGCGAGCTACATGTCTGTTTGTCCGCCGGGCAGAACTTCCGGGAGTTGTCTTCCTGCCGCCGCCTTCGCAAACCTGTGAATCGCATGCTCCAAAAGGGCGGACATTCGTTCCTAAATGAAGTTGGTTCGCAGTTCTCGCTCCTCTGTCGCCGCTGCTATCTCGGCATCGCGTTTGTTGCTACTTGATAAAGAGAGCACGACTCGTGCCTGGGGTCAGCCGATACTTGATCTATTTGGTAGCGGTAGCAGCTCGGAGCCTTTGTTTACGAGGGTTGGAGCAGAGTGCTACCGGTAGCGACTGGTAGCGGCGGTAGCGGCTACTTCGAAGACTTCGCGGCTGTTCTCATGGGGGGAACCTTGTTTACATAAGATCTAACTCGGTTGTGCGCTTTGGAGGTGTCATAGAGGCCGACCCATGAGCGTTCGCCCGGCGCTTGCCTTTGCCACGACTCCAGCGGAACAAGGTTGCCCCGCCGGATAGGTGCTGTCTTCTCGATCGTTTGGTCGATCAATTCGCAGATCCTGCGTGCGCTCGTGTTCGGATTCCGCGCTTTAAGACCGGCAATCAGTTCTTTTCTCGGGTCGACGTAGCGAACCTGGCGGCGAGTTGCCAATGAGCCTCGGTAAGTCCTGGGCTTCGCGCTCCGGGGCTCGCCTTTGTCTGCTGATAGCGGAGCGCTTTCAACTATGATTTCTTCCGGTCTCGCGACGGGGGCAACTGCTGGTAGAGCGGAGGCCGGGGGATTCAGGCTGCACTCGGGCATTGGCGGCACTGCATAAGTGCGTTCTTGATTACGCACAGTGGATGCTGCCAGATCGAGTTCTTTAGCTTCAATTTCCCATTGTTCTTCCAAATGCTTACGGACCGACGCAGCGGAATTCTTATACGAAGATTCAAGCGACTGACCGATGCCGCCCGACCTTCGAAATTGTCTCTTAGCCTTGTGCGCCCCTGTATTGCCAAGGCGAATGATATGGCGCTCCAGTATTGCCGAGCACACCCTAAGGAAGGCGCCGGTTTTTCTATGACCAATAAGCGCCCAGTGATGAACGAATATCGTGTCATAGCACCTTGCAGCATGTGCCTGAACCTTACCAGCCCACATTTGCAAAATCCGTCGATCTACGCCCGTTTTGTTGGAATTGAAACGATTTTCGAAGGAAATGCGTCGAGCCTCTTCCTCGATTTCCTCCTTGACGAGCCTCGTTGCTCTCGCAAGCTTCTCGCAGATCAAACGATTCCGACTAGGGTCGATTCGCAACCACACATAGGCCGGTTGATTACTACGATCGCGAGGCAGCGATGATGAAGTACTAGAACACATCACTGTTCCATTTTTCCTTATCTCGCAACCCCGATCTCAAACCTTGCTCGACGTACCTGTACTTTTTTCGTCGTTCCGCCTGTGTGAGCTTCCGGGTCTTTGGCCGGAGGAGCTAGGCACACCCCTTATTGTAGGGTGCCGAGTGGGCGGACGCCTTGATCATGGTGGTTCGCCGAGCGGCAGGATTGGTGGAATCCTGATCAACAAAATTGTCGATTGTAGCTGCACTTTTCTCCACAGACGGGTAGCTCTCCGAATTCATGTGTATCGGGCGGTCTGACAGAGGCTCGAAACAACGGGGCCAAGAGCGGTGGCAAAGCTCGGACGAAATCTGGCCGTCCCTGGTTCCACCCAAGAGTTTCCGCGAAGGCATACGCCGCTGATCCCGCCAGCGTTGGGATGGCGAGGAAACCTACGCCGACAATGCCGACGGTAAACAAGGTCGCAGCGAACTTGCTTGCAAGGGGCCGGAGGGCTTCGGCCGCCTGGCGAGTAGTCTCGATGTGCTTGATGCCGTTGCGGTTCAGGGTAATCGCAGTGGTCAGGATGATGAAGAACATGACCGCATTTGAGAAAAACGCACCCACGCCTACATCAAAGTTCCTGAGCTCAAGGTCTTTGCGGGTTGCCCCTCTTCGTTGAGCCAGCGTACTCTGACCTGCCGACGTCTCCTCTTCAACCTCTTCACTCGCTTGCCAGAAAAACAAGTACAGACTGATCGTTGTGCCAAGAATCGCCACCAGCATCGACCATTCATCTCTGGTGTGTGGCATCGACGATATGAAGGTCGCGCGAACCACTCCGCCCCAGTCCGCTCCCACCACAAACGCGGTTATCGGGTAAGCGAACAGCACCAGTACTAGCCACTTGAGGAGTTCGCGATCTGGTGATAGTGGAGCCGGATCGTTGCCCATGAAATCAGGAGCGCGAAAACACACTACAAACAGGTGCGAATTCACTCCCGACAACATTTCAGCGGCATCCGCCATGCCAGCGAGGTCCGCTCCGATATTAATTGTGTTGGCCGCAAGCAGGGCAACGATGACGACGCGTAGCAACCAACTAGGAAATCTTTGCTTGAAATTCGCAGCCAAGCCTTGCCCCGTCACCTTGCCGATACGGGCACACATCATTTGAACCGCAGCCATCAGTGGCCACGTCAGGAGCGCGGTCCAGAGAAGCTTGGTTCCAAGCTGTGCGCCCGCAACAGAATATGTGGCAATGCCGGATGGGTCATCGTCGGCGGCCCCAGTGATAACGCCAGGACCGAGCGACTTCAGCAGCAATCGCATCCATCGAGAAGGGGCAGATGTCGGCACGAAAGAGTCCCCGCGGAAACTCCCTGCGAATCACAGCGCGAATCTACGCACAATCCAGGTTGGCGCGCCGTACGAATCGAGTGATTAAAGTGGTCGAATGTGCTCAGACATACGTCTTCGCCACTTATAGCATAAGGGGCAGTGAAGAAATGAGATGACCGTTTCAAAGGCCAGTCCAGCTTCCTCTTAAAGTGAGGTACAACAATGGAAACCGTATTGATTGTTCTTGTGGTGCTGTTTTTGCTCGGTGGCGGGGGCTGGGGATACTCTCGTTGGCGCGGCTAGAATTGGAAACGGCAATACTAAGCGGACACTGATCCTAGGTCACCCTTCACGCAATGAACCACGGGGTCGGAGCGGCCAAGGCCCATATCAAACATCCAATAACAAAAAGACTGTCCAAAGACTATCCTAAGGAGAACACAATGTCAGATCAAGAAAACCGCAAACTACAACATACCGATGACCAGAAGCCCGGCTCGGAGCAGAAATCTGGGAACCAGCCGAACCGGCCAGTGCAGCAGAAACAGGAGAACCCGAGCGGGCAGCCCAAGAGTCCGCAGTCGGAACAAGAGAAAAACGATCAAGAAAAGAAGAAGCAGGCTTAGGCGTCAGGGCGGCTCGATTGCCATCGAGCCGTCATTTCCGACAAACGTCGAGGTGAGTTTGATCGTCAAATTCGCCGGCGGTGAACCGTGGCTTGCCCTACAGCGCTATCGTTCGTTTTTTGACCGACTGCTCAAACTATAAGGACGATGCCCGAGTATCTGCTGCGTATCGGGACCAATCGTCTATTTCCACTTTATCTAGAGAATCGCCCTCACGACGCCGCCATCTGCTCGCAGCGCTGCCCCGCTCGTCGCTGAAGAAAGCTCGCTAGCCACGTTAGGTCGCGATCGCTGCGACTTCATCCGCGCTGGCAAAGCGCTTCAAATTCCTGGGAGAAGCTGAGACGTCAGTTCACATTTCCTTTATTCCCCGGTGCAACATCACCGCCAACTGGAGCCGCTTGATCCCAGTAAAGTCCGATAGACCCGCCCGCCAAAATCGTTTCGGGCAGAAGTGCGGGTGGCGAAAGTTGGCGCATGCCGACGATTGGAGCGGATGACGGGCAAACGAGGAAACAAAGCCGACGGATGGGAATCTCCTGTTTCCCAACCAAGGCGCGGAAGTCCATGCCACAAAGCATGAGCACGAATTTGTTAAAAATCTCAATTTATTCTCCGTTTAGCGAGCTCATCCTGCGGAGAATGTTTTTACTTTGGACGGGGCGCTCAAGCATGTAGTCATCGCGCGAAATTTCGACTCCCTGCTGCTAGACGCGTGCAGGTGACCACTTTCAGCCACAGTATCGTATGTCATTCGCCTTAAAGGGTGGATTTAAAGATGGACTGTTTCTTAGATTTTGCATCTAGTTGTGCCCCGTTGATTCTCTGGTTAACTTCTTCATTCGCTGCAAATTACGCCAACGTCGGGACTTACGAATTCAAAAAGGTAACGAAGGTTCGAATCGCACTCGCTCCGCCACGCAGTCTGGACTGCAGAGAAAATTCACTCGCTCGGCGCCGAAATACGCGAATAATGCCCGTATTTCGCGATTGTTGGCAGACAAACCGGACTGCAGAGAACGGACTGCTCGGTAGCAAAGGGGCTACGGTCCTGGCTTTTCTCTGGAGGGCACACGCGCAGTCCGGTTTCCAGTAGGGCGTTAGGCGAATGCAATG
>Ga0182015_10003804_pt1 | contig 16668 bp, 10 predicted proteins | sample 712P3MmetaG_FD_120478 | JGI IMG/M metagenome (GOLD analysis project Ga0182015, IMG submission 120478) | Permafrost microbial communities from Stordalen Mire, Sweden - 712P3M metaG | ecosystem: Environmental > Terrestrial > Soil > Wetlands > Permafrost | place: Sweden: Stordalen | collected... | reverse complement strand
TACTGCCATCGATCATTTGGGAGGTACTTGAATGGCATTCGCTATTAGCTACCAACGAACAATGGAAGCGATCCTCGCCATCATCGCGAGTGCAACCATGTTTTACTTCGGCAACGGTCTCGAGCCGTGGTGGCCGCTGATGTGGCTGTTCCCTTTGCCGCTGCTGTTGTTTGCTTTGCGAAGTAAATGGTGGGCGGCGACGTTAACCACAGTCGCTGCGATGATGCTCGGCAATCTCAACCTGTGGGGCTACTTAGTCAACGGGCTGGGGTTGCCCGTCTTTGCATGGATAGAGATCTTCCTGGCGGCGAGTGTTGGTTTTGCTCTGGGAGTGTTGCTATTTCGCGCGCTGGTGTTGCGGGGCGCAGTGTGGAGCGGGCTTCTTGCTCTGCCCGCCCTGTGGGTTACCAGCGAGTACGTGCGCAACCTGACGACGCCTCATGGGACGGCGGGAAGTTTTGCCTACTCGCAGCTTAAGTTTCTCGCCTTCTTACAGCTTGCTTCCGTTACCGGGCCGTGGGGCATGAGTTTTGTACTGCTACTGTTTCCTGCTGCGATTGCGATTTCGCTTCACCTCCGGCAGAGCTCACCCAGACGCGCTGTGCAGGTTGCGGGTGTGGGTATCGGAGTGGTCGCACTGGTGCTGGTATTTGGCTTGGTCAGGTTGGCGGCGCCGGCCCAGAAGCAGATGGTGAAGGTGGGACTAATCACCTCGGACGCCCAGGCCAATCTCATGGTGGCAGAGCCGGGCGCCGACACCGAGCGGTTGTTTCGCGACTATGCACGGGAAGCCAGCAGGCTGGCGAGCGAGGGTGCACAGGCGATCGTGATGCCGGAAAAGATCGGGGTTACGCTCCAGGGCAAAGCTGCACGAACCGATGCAATCCTGCAGTCGCTTGCCTCCCAGACCGGAGCGACGGTCGTCGCGGGTGTGGTGCATGTGGACGCACCAGTGAAATACAACGAGGCCCGTATCTATACTCCGGGAGCAGATGTGCAGCGTTACGACAAGGAACACCTGCTACCGCCCTTCGAGTCCAACCTGACCATCGGCACGACGCGAGTATTGTTGGCCAGGCCTCAGCAAACGTGGGGCGTGGCGATCTGCAAAGACATGGACTTCTCATCGCCTTCGCGCCTCTACGGAAAGGCTGGTGCAGGACTCATGCTGGTGCCGGCGTGGGATTTCGTCGTAGACGCAAGCTGGCACGGACACATCGCGCTGATGCGCGGCGTGGAGGACGGCTTCAGCATCGCGCGTGCAGCAAAGCAGGGCTTTCTGACAGTGAGCGACGACCGCGGCCGCATCATCGGAGAAGTGAGCAGCAGCTCAGCTCCGTTTGCGACCTTGCTCGTTTCCGTGCCTGCGGCACACGATTGGACGGTGTATCAGTGGCTGGGCGACTGGTTTGCCTGGGTTGCCATTGCGTTGCTGGTCGTTGTGGCCATCCGGATGGCGCGTCTGAAATAATAGAGGAGCCCGGTTTCTTTGCAGCAGGCTAAACAGAATTGACCGTTTGCCCACATCTCGCGACAGGACCGGCCTGGGACAATGGTGGCCAGGACGGCATCTTTCGATTGCGGGTTGCGCAGCCCTATTTCGATGCGCAGTTGGATGGATGGGTGCTGAGCCGTTATGCCGACGTGACTGCGGCCTTCCACTCCCCGCAACTGGTGGTCGTGGGGAGTACTAACAAGGAGCGAAATCCTCAGGTGGATGAGGCCGCTCGACTCAGAATGCGGGCAGAGACCAGGGAGGCCCTTTCATCAGTCAAACTACGATCCTGGCGAAAACAGATGCTGCAGCACGCGCGGGAACTCGTCGCTCAGTTTGACCACAAACAGCCTGTCGACCTCATTCGCGATTACGCGCAGCCGCTGTGTCTCGAGCTCGCCGTTCTCGCAACCGGTCCGGACACTGTATCTGTACGTGATCTCACTGCGCTCGCAGCACAGGTTTCGCTGGCAGCGGCGGAGCCTCTGGATGCCGAGTTGAAATCGCAATCCAAAGCGGCGACGGCGGAGCTTCGGCCGTTCTTTACCAGAGGACCGGAGCCGTTGCGGGAGTCTGGCTTTGTCGCCTTATCGCAAACCCTCGTAAGCTTATTAGGAAACGCATGGTTTGCTCTGGCGTCTTATCCGCAGGAGTGGAGAAGGCTGCATGCGCAGCCTCTGCTGGTAGCGCGCGGAGTCGAGGAGCTTCAGCGTTTTGCCGGACTCACTCGTTTGCTTTTTCGCCGCGCGTTGGCCGACATAAATCTCAATGGAATATCGATTCGAAAAGGCGAGCGAGTAGTCCTTTGCCTTGTGGCCGCAAATCGCGATCCAGAGCGATATCCGGATGCCCACGAGCTCTCCGTAATGCGTACGCGTATCGGTCACGTAAATCTAGGTGCCGGCCTGCACGCATGCGTGGGAGCTCCGCTGGTGCGGGTCGCTGCCATCGCAACTACCATGGCCCTGGTAGAGCACTTCTCAACCGTTGAATTGATTGAACCGATTGAGTGGCGGGGTGGCAGCGGATTCATCTCACCGATAGCTCTGCCGATTCTTCCCAGCCTGTAACTCTCAAATTAAAAGTATGTTCGATAGATATCGAGCAGGTTATAGGAGTCATCCACAACGGGTAAGACTCTCCACTTATCGAAGGCGGTGCAAGGATGAGATATTCCGCAGCAAACCTGATCGCCGACCCTTAAATGCTCGCTGCCGGGACCTCTCAGATGGGCATGCTGATCGTTGGTATTGAACACAGTGGCGGTGCTCAAATCGATCCTTTGTCCTGAATTCTGATTTTGTGCAAACAAAGGAATCGGCAACCCTGCGTCGTAAGAGCAATCCCTCTTGCCGAAATTCAGGATAGCCAACCCTTCCTCCGGCTTCGACTGAACGTGCGACCACAGCTCCAATGCCGGGCGAAACGCCGGCAGATGTGCAGCGTTACTCCGTTGCTGGGCGGCAGCGAGCTTTTGAGCATAGGACCCATGGTCGTGCGTAACATAGCAGCCGCTGCGGATCACGATCTGAAAATCCTCCCGCATTTGCTGCCCAACTTCCCATACCGCGTCCAGAAAGCTGCTCCCGCCGACGCTGAAAAGAAGGGGCTCCTTGCCCGCCCCCGAAAGCCTTTGGGCCTCCTTTCCCAGCGCCGCAATGCCGGCCAAAAATTGCCTTACCTGTCTTACGTCCTCTTCCGGTTCCGGCGCGTGCGCCAGCCCTTCAAAACCCTCAACACCTCGCAAGCGCAAAGTCTGCGGATGGCGCAAAACCTCCGCACATAATTCGCGGGCCGATTCGACCGACCTGGCGCCGGTCCGCCACCCCTGGCGGCCCATTTCTACCAGAACCCCTAGAGAACGATTCGCACCCGCGGCCTTCCATTCCGAAGTCAGGAACTCGATTCCCTCCGAGCTATCAACCAGGCAAAGAACATCAAGCGCTGGATCCGCTTTCATCATCGCCGCCAGCGAGCGCAAATTCGCCCGGCCCACGACCTGGTTTGCGATCAGGACGCGCTTGATGCCGATCTCCACGCAGATAGCGGCTTGAGACACGGTGGCCACCGTAATCGCCCAAGCCCCTGCTTCCATCTGGCGCTCAAAGATGCGCGGAGTCATCGTAGTTTTGCCATGCGGGGCGATCAGGAAGTTGTTTGCGGCGCACCACTCCGCCATTGCCGCCAGGTTATACGCGAGCGCGGTTTCTTTTAGAACCAGCAGAGGAAAATGCAGCCCGTCCTTGAGGATATTGACTCTCGACTGCGAAGCCTCGAAATTAAATCCGAAAGGGATGCTTTTATCCAGGAGGGAAGCGCCGTTCCGCTTGAGCCCCTCCGTCACACTTGAAACCGCCAGGGGGTTACTCATTGAGCGCGCTTCCTGGCTTCGATCAGGGTCTGGTAGAGGTCGATCGTCTGGTTGGCAATGCTGGTCCAACTGAACTTCTCTTCCGCACGTTTCCGTCCCGCTTCCCCAAAGCGCCGGCACTTCGCTGGATCAACCAGCAAACTGTTCAATGCAGCGGCCAGTTCCCTGGCGAAGCCATCAGGGTCCAAAGGAAAGCTGGTGATTGGATCCTGATCGAAGGGAACCAGGAGCCCCGTTTCCCCGTCCACCACTACTTCCTTGATGCCGCCTACGGCACTAGCGACGACAGCTGCCTTGCAAGCCATGGCTTCTAGATTAATGATGCCAAACGGCTCGTAGACCGAGGGGCAGCAGAAGACCGTCGCGTGGCTATAAAACTGGATCGCTTCCTGCTTGCTCAACATCTTGTCAATCCAGATCACTCTGGGATTGAAGCCACGTGCCTGGGTAACTTTGCGTTGCAGTTCCGCGGAGATTTCCGGAGTGTCCGGCGCGCCTGCGCACAGAACCACCTGGGTAGTGGGAGGAAGGTAACGAATCGCGTCCACCAGGTGGGTCACGCCCTTCTGCCGTGTAATCCTCCCCACAAAAAGCACGTAGGGAACCGCGGGATCGACTCCATATTCGATCAGCGCCGAGGTGTCCGCCGCGCGCTGGTACTGCTCGAGGTCAATCCCGTTGTAAATGACGTGGATCCTTTCCGGGTCCACGGGGTAGGCACGCAGAATGTCTTCTTTCGTCCCGCTGGAGACGGCGATCACCGCATCCGCGTCCAGAATCGCGGTCTTTTCCATCCACGAGCTCATCGCATAGCCGGTTCCCAGCTGCTCGGCTTTCCACGCACGCAGCGGTTCCAGGCTGTGGGTCGTCAGCACAAATGGGATGTCGTACAATTTTTTCGCCATGAACCCGGCCATGGACACATACCAGGTATGCGTATGCGCCACGTCGATCCCCGACAGTGCCTTCACCTGGGTTAGGTTCAGAGACAGAGCTTCCAGCGCGCCCTTGAACTTCTCTTCCGTACCTTGGGAAATTTCGCTCCAGGGCTCCTGGCCGCGCACATGCAGGTTGCCCTCGTCGGCATGCTGGCGCCCCCAACAATGAACTTCGACGGAAACCTTGCGCGCCAGCTCGCGGCTCAGGTATTCCACGTGCACTCCGGCCCCACCATAGACGTGCGGCGGGTATTCCCGCGTGAAGAGTCCTACTCGCAACGTTCAGCCCTCCTGTCGTCACCCGCGCGACCCCCAAATCTCGTGCAAAAGGGTCGCCTTACAGTAGTATGGCGAGGATGAAATATTCAAGCCGCCGGTCTTTTCTGGCGAATCTCTCGGCGCTGGCCCTCGCTTCGCGAGTCCGGTCCTGGGCCGGCCAACCAGCAAGCATCCTCTATGCCGGCACCTACACCAATGACAAAGGCAGCACCAGCCAGGGGATTTATGAGTTTCGCTGGGACCCGGATGAGGGCACACTCGAACTCGAGGGGCTGGCGGCTGCTACAGTCAACCCCAGCTTTCTAACCTTGTCGCCCGATCGCCGCCACCTCTACGCCGTGAACGAGGTGGATGAGTACCGCGGAAGCAAAACCGGTTCCGTGACTTCCTTCGCCGTCGAGCGCAATTCCTCCAAGCTGAAGGCGATCAACACGGTCCCCTCCGCCGGCGGAGGCCCATGCAAAATCACCGTCGACTTTACCGGCAAGGCCGCCTTCGTAGCCAATTATGACGGGGGCAGCGCCGCGTCCTTTCGGATATTAAAAAACGGCGCCCTCAGCAAACCCGTTTCCACGTTCCACTACACCGGCCACGGTGCCGACCCGGAGCGCCAGGCCGCTCCTCACACCCATTGCACTACGGTATCTCCTGACAATCGTTACGTGCTGGTTAACGACCTTGGGCTGGATCGAATATCTGTCTACCATCTGGATCCGCAGACTGCGGTGCTCACAGCCAACGATCCTCCCTTCTACGAAGCGCTTCCTGGGTCCGGCCCCAGAAGTTTTACCTTTCATCCCAGCGGCAAGTGGGCCTACTCACTCAATGAAATAAGCAACACCGTCGATGCCCTGGCATGGGATGCGGAGCATGGCACGCTGAACCGGCTGCAGAACATCTCCACCCTGCCCGAAGGATTTAACGGATCGAATACCGCCGGTCAGGTGGCGGTAGACTCTTCCGGCCGCTTCCTATACGCTTCCAACCGCGGTGATAACAGCGTGGCGGTTTACTCCATCAGCGATAGTGACGGAACCCTCAAAGCAGTGCAGCACGTGGACTGTGGAGGAAAAACGCCTCGCCATTTCGCCCTCGATCCCGGTAACCAGTGGCTGCTCGTTGCCAACGAGGATTCGTCCAATATCGTCGTCTTTGCGCGCAACACGCGGTCCGGATTGCTGAACCCCAGCGGAAAGCAATACCCGCTGAGTCACCCCGTCTGTCTTGTCTTTAGTTGACGTCTTTAGCTGATCAGGCCATTTAAGGAAGATCATGAAAGCCAATTCTTGCAAAACAATCCTACCGGCGTTGGTTTTGCTGGTAACGCTCGGCGCCGTCCGTCCCGCGCCTGCGCAGGAAGCGCGCCTGACCCAACCAGTGAATGATGACGCCCTGGTTACCTTGCGCGGTACGGTTCATCCGTTGGCGAATGCCGCCAACGACCGCGGCGCGGTTTCCCCGGATATGCAACTCGAACGGTTGCAGTTGGTTCTGAAGCGCAGTCCGCAACAGGAAGCCGCCCTGCGGCAACTGCTGCAGAACATGCACACCCCGGGCACGGCAACTTTCCACAAATGGCTGACACCTGAACAATTCGGTCAGCAGTTCGGGCCCAGCGAGCAGGACGTGCAGACCATCGAGAGCTGGCTCGAAACCAAGGGCTTCAAGGTATTGAAGGTGAACCCGGGCAAGCAGACCATCGAAGCCGCCGGCACCGTTGGCGCCCTGCAACAGGCATTTCATACCACCATTCACAAATATGCGGTCAACGGCCAACAGCATTTTTCAAATGCCACAGACCCGCAGATACCTGTCGCGCTGGCGCCCGTTTTGGGTGGCTTTGTTTCACTGAATAACTTTCCCATTCGCCCTTACAGCCGCTTGCTGGGTAGCGCCCAATACAATCCGAAGACCCATGAGGCGATCCCGGAGTGGACTTTGCCGGGCGGAGTGTTGGGCAAAATGTATGCTGTGGCTCCCGAAGATTTCGCCACCCAGTACGACGTGACCCCGCTCTACACCGCTGCCAAGCCGCTCAATGGCACTGGCCAGACGATCGCGATCATCAACGAATCGAATATCAACATCAACTTTGTTAACAATTTCCGCACCCTCTTCGGCTTGCCGGCGTCGACTCCCCAGGTAATCATCGATGGCAACGACCCCGGTATCGATGGCGCCAACAATCCGGATGGGCTCAATGGCGCCTCTACCGAAGCCTACGTGGACGTGGAGTGGTCGGGCGCGGTTGCTCCCGGGGCCACCATTGACCTGGTCATTGCCGCCGATACCAGCGTGGAGACAGGCCTGGTGTTAGCCGCTGAGCGGGCGGTCTATTCCAACATTGCACCGGTCATGAGCCTCAGCTTCGGGGAATGCGAAACCAACCTCGGCGCCGCGAATTCATTTTGGTCTGGTTTGTGGGAACAGGCAGCGGCCCAGGGCATCACCGTCATGGTTTCCGCCGGCGATAGCGGTTCGGCCGGTTGCGACCATGCAGACACGGAGACGGTGGCGCAGTATGGCCTCGCCGTCAGCGGATTCGCCTCTACTCAGTTCAACGTGGCGGTCGGCGGCACAGATTTTCATTACCCCAACGCGGCAGCCCTCGCCACCTATTGGAACAGCGCCAACGACAGCAAGAACGGTTCGTTGATCAGCTACATCCCAGAGCAGGTTTGGAATGACAGCCAATTTGGACTGAACCTGTTGATCGAGCCGGCCGGCACTATCGCCGGCGGCAGCGGAGGGCCAAGCACCTGCGGTAATCCAACCCTGGATTCCACCGGTACCACGGTCGTGACTTGTGCGCCCACGCCCAAGCCATCCTGGCAGGTGGGCACCGGAGTGCCTGCTGACAATGCCCGCGATCTACCGGACGTCTCCCTCTTTGCTGCCGACGGTATCAACGGAAGCTACTACGCGATTTGTGCTGCCGATGGCGACTGCCAGGGCACTTCCAACCCGCAGATCAGCGGAGTCGGTGGCACTTCCGTTGCTTCTCCCGCCTTTGCCGCCATTATGGCGATGGTGAACCAGGCTTATGGACCACAGGGACAGGCGGATTACGAGCTCTATCCTTTGGCTGCCAAAATGCCGAGCGCATTTCATGACATCCAGGCGGGTACCAACCAGATGCCGTGCGTGGCCGGCACGGCCAATTGCACTAATGGGGAACTTACCGGCTATGCCGCGACCCCAGGTTACGATCTGGCTAGCGGCTTAGGCTCGATCGACGCCAATGTTCTGGTGACCAACTGGAACAGTCGAAGTAATGGAACTGCGACCACGACTACCTTCACCCCGTCGTCCACTTCCTTTGCCCATGGAACGGCGGTTACGCTCAAGACGTCCGTTGCCGGCAGCGGCGGCACCCCTACTGGCGATGTTGCGGTCATGACCGACAGTCCTTTGGTCACCAATCAGGGGCAGGTCGTCCTGACCCTCTCCAGCGGTGCGGCCTCAACCAGTGTGGGCAGCTTGCCGGGAGGCAGCTATAACGTCTGGGGCAACTATTCCGGGGACGGTACCTTTGCTCCCAGCGCGTCCACGAAGACCCCGATCACGGTGACTCCGGAGGCCAGCACACTTGAGCTTGTGGTTTCCGAATACGCCAATGGACAACCGACCAGTATCGCTGGACAACAGGTTTCCTATGGTACTCCCGCCATTATCAATGCCTATCCCATCCCTACGAGCGAAGCAAACTGCAACTCCAATTGTCCTTTCTTCAGCGAACCGACCGGTACGGTGACGTTTACCGACAACGGGAACCCGTTAAACACCGTGTTGCTCAATGCGGAAGGTGATTCCGAGTACACCACCGGAACCCTGGCAGTGGGTGCGCATTCGATCGCTGCCTCTTATTCGGGTGATGGCAGCTATAACAAATCGACCAGCACCCCGGCGACGGTCGCGATCACCGTAACCAAGGGAGCGACGCAGGTGGCGGTGAGCAGCGCACTCGGCACCATTGCTCAGGGACAAACAACCACCCTCACTGCTTTAGTCGAGACATCGCGTGGGGGCGTAGCGCCTACCGGTTCGGTCACGTTCCTGGCGGGCTCAACCACCCTGGGCACCGGCACTCTCAGCGCATTCCAGAACAGTGACGCGGTTGCCACCTATACCGTCACCAGCGCCCAGAGCATGGCGTTGCCGGCAGGAGCCGTATCTTTAACCGGAACCTACCCGGGCGATACCAACTACAGCAGCGGCACCAGTACGACGCCTTCGAGTCTGACCGTAACCGCGCCCGCCACTCTGCTGCCCACCACCACCACTGCCACCGCCAGCAGTTCCACCACTTCGCCTACTGCGCGCATCAATCTGTCGATCACCGTTACCGGGAAGACTGGTTCCGCTTCGCCCAGCGGCACGGTCGACATCCAGTCAGGAGGAGTTGACCTTACCCCCGGAGGTATTCCCCTTACCGCGGTGGCAGCCACTGATACCTCAACGGCAACGTACTTCTTCGACAATTCCGCTGCTTCGCTTCCGCAGGGTAATAACTCCGTCGTGATTACGTATTCCGGGGACACGGCGTATGCTCCGTCTCAGTTCGGCCTGTCGCTCGCCAATCCGCTAACCGACTTTTCCATGTTGGCGCAAAACCCAACGGTGACCGTCGCCGGCGGTGCAACCGGGACAGCGACGCTGAGCCTCGGCTCCATCAACGGCTTCAATGCCGCGGTCGCTTTGGCGTGCACGGCGCCTACCGGTATGAGCTGCACTTTGAATCCCACCTCGGTCACGGTGAACGGAAACACTACGGCCACGCTGACCATCAATGCATCCACTCCCGCGAGCTCGGTCAAGTCTCCCGTTCCTTCGGCGCGCCGGATGGAATGGCTCGCCGCCAGCGGCGGGGCCGCGCTGGCCGGGGTGTTCCTGCTGGGTCTGCCGGCCCGGCGGCGCAGATGGCGGTCTATGTTGAGCCTGGTTTGCCTCGCCATTCTCGCTGCGGGCATTGGCTGCGGCGGTGGCGGCGGCGGTTCCTCGACGCCGGCGCCACCAACAACACCCACTCCGCCGCCCACATCCGGCGCCACAGCAACGCCGGCCGGCACCTACACGATCGTGGTCACGGGAACCCTGGGTACGACGCTAGCCCACGCAATCGCGGTCACAGTCATCGTGACTGCTTCCTCGTAAGGAGAAACGCAGGCGGCAAACGCAGATAGTGAGTGGGTGGCCAGGTCTCGCTTTTGAGACCTGGATTTCTCCGCGAACCCAGACTGAAGTCCGGGGAGCGGGTTTTTAAACCCGCGAGAACGTCCCGGCATAAGTTCAGGCGTTAAAGGGCCTGCGTGAAAACTCCACTTACGAACTGAGTCCCGAAGGGGCGGCTGAGAGTAGCCCAGGACGCTAGTCCTGGGTAGAGATTACAACCACGAACAGTCCCGCCAGGGACGGCTGAGAATGTCCCAGGACGCCAGTCCTGGGATCGCTAAGGAGCTGACGAGTCCACGCGAGAACACAAAATCCGCGTGATCCAAGAGGGACGTCCTCAGCACGTGAAGTCTGGCAAGAAATAGCGCGAAACCTTTTTTTCGATTCCGTGCGCAGCAACCTATTCAAGTGTACCCAGGACTGGAGTCCTGGGACATTCTCAGCCGTCCCTGCGGGACTGTTCGTGGTTGTAATCTCTACCCAGGACTAGCGTCCTGGGCTACTCTCAGCCGTCCCTTCGGGACTGGACTAGCTCCCAGCTCACCCGGCCTGTGTTGGGCTACTATCGAGCGGCCCTGCGGGGCTTAGTTTTCTGATAGGAGTTCTCACGCAGGCATCCTTTTGTCAGCGCATAGAAGAATTTAGAGGACGGAAAAAACGTACCTTAGCGGCTAAAGCCGTCAATAGCAGTGTCATTTATGGTACGGCTGAAGCCGTGCCCTTCCTCCAGAGACTCTTTTCCAAGTAGAAGTGAAATGTGTTCAGGGGGCAATGGCTGAAGCGCAGTGGAGGGAACTGCGGTTTCTTCTCCTTCAGCTCACACCCTCGACAAACCCTGCATCAACTCCGCGAGTCCGGTTTATCAGGATCGTATTGCATCAAGAATTTGCCCACGGAAAAGCCACGAGTGAGCGCGATGTGATGCGAGCGGTTCACGTCCGGCCGTTCGAACCCGCTGCTCGGCCATTCTTCGATCAACCGCCGCATGCGGTCCAAATCAAGCAAGCGGCTCGCTAAAGGCGAAGAACGCAAACGCTGCACCTCGGCTGCCATCCGGCCGCGCACCGCCCCAAGGCTGACATACCAATCCGCCGATTGACTACCACGTTGTTTCCTGCTGAGTGTGCTCGCAGGCAACCGCCCCACCATGGCCCTCCTGGCCAGAGAACGCTGTTGCCCATCACGGAGAAACTCCTCCAACGGCGCGGTGAGACAAAACTCGATCACCTCGCGATCGTACGTAGGATCGCGAAAATCAAGCTGCCATCCCCCCTGGGCCGCTACCGACGTATCAGCAATATCGCCGTACTCGAGCAGCGTACGCAGCATGGTCCGTCCATCCGGGGATTGCCGATTCATATCGCGAAAAGCGATACGCTCCAGGTCAAGCCGCCGCGCGATTTCGGGATGGAGAATACTGTAATCGAGCGAGAAACCGCGCATATGCGGATCTGTCATGGTGCGCAGCCAAAACGGCAGCGACGGCCACACCGCGTTGCGAACGATGGAGCGTGCCGAGGCGTTCCCCGCCCGGGTGAGCTGCCGTGCAACCCGCGTCAGCGTGCCCCAATGGCCTGACCGAAACCAGGACGAGAAGGCTTGCATCCCGTCATAACTGAGGGTGGAGTTACCGCAATTCCCATTCAACAGCAGAGTAATTCCGTTATCCCTGGCACGTGCCATGATGGCGTTGCCCCAAACCTCATTGCTCGGTCCAAAGCAAGGATGATCGTAAAGATTGTTATTGAGATCCAGTACATCCAGAAACGATGTTGCGCTTGAGTCCACCAGCACTTGGCGCATGTTGGGATACATTGCAGCGACTTCAGCCGCTGCAGGACCCTCATTATCAAAGTGAGTGGTGCTGCCGGCGCCGATGAATCCAGGGCGAGGCACCGCGGTCAAGCAGGTAAGCTCGCGGCCATCGCCACCGAGCAATCGAGCAGCCGTGGCCGCGACCGCACCACTATCCAGACCGCCACTCAGCTGTGCGCCGATGCCTCCGCGCGTGCGCAGCCGCACGCGTACTGCCCGGTCAAACTTCTCCCGGAAACACTCCAGGTATTCCTCGGCCGATCCCAGACGGAGATCTGCGAGGTGGTTCGTACGCCAGTGACGCCACAGCTTCGTTTGCTCACGCCGGACGCTGAGAGAGCAGCCCGCGGGCAGGCGCTGCATGTGACGAAAGACCGTCTGCTCGATCGGAATGTTGGCCAGCGTCAAGTAACGGGCAATGTAGTCCTCATTCACCTCCGCGCCGACGAATGGCAAACGATGCAGACCCTTCGGCATCGACGAGAAGGCAAAGTTGTTGGCGCCGGAAGCGTAGAAGAGAGGGCGCTCCCCGGTATGATCGCGCGCCAGGAATAGATGTTGTTCCTTTTGGTTCCAAACCGCGAAACTGAAGGCGCCGGCGAGATGATCCACACACTCCTCCCGCCAACGCAGCCACGCCGCAAGCAGTACATCACTGTCGGCCATGACGGCAGCCTGTTGCTTGGATAGGCCTAGTCCAGCCGCAATTTCTTCACGATTATCGAGACGCACATCCGCCGCCAGGGCGGTGACGCCGTCCGCTGAAAGTGGCTGTCGATCGAAGATGTCTTCGGGGAGAAGACGAAGAAGACAGCGGCCCATAGACAGGGACTCACCGTCATATTGGGCGCAGTCATCCCCCCCGTACAAGCTGAGCGCCTGGAGCATCTCACGGCACGAAGGACCCCCGCCGTCAAACGACCAGATACCTGCGATTGCACTCATATCCTAAAATTTTAAATTTGAGTAAACTTCTCGAACGAAGACGCGGATGAATATCTCCGCAAAGGAAGGATGAAAACAATTAGGAACGGGGACGTTGGAAGTGACCGCCGCCACCATCGACTCGCGAGGGACGCGTTCCACCCTCGGCACTCTTGAGGGCAATGATTTCGAGCGACGGAGTGATCCACGGCTTCTTCGCCTGCCCCGCAACCTGGTCAGATGCGCCGTGATCTTTAGCGTCGTAGCTCTTCATGAAAGCTCCCTGGATCCCGTGAATTTGAAACATCGCTCTTTCGCCCTGGTACAGCTAGAGCGTAACGCAGGAGGTAATGAGCGTCAATGCGTTCCTCCACGTGATAGTTACTAGAGTAGATACTAAACCTTGCAGGCGGCGTTTTCTATACCAAAGGTTTACTCGCAATAGTCGCGCCTGACACTTTTTGGGGATAGTGAATGAGACAGGATCCAGGCGTGTATGGGTTTGGGGGGATTACTCTCGTTTCAGAGATCGCTCTTCCTGAACTGCCCCTCATACAACACTCCGGTGCCATACCGCATCCAGTGCACATTCGTTTAGGCAAAGTCCCCAACCATCGGCCCCAAGCTGTAGAAATCGATCCCGACTGCTTCGCCACCCCCACTTATTATTGGTTGCGCATCCACGGAATTGGATGCTACCTGGTTACCAACGGGGAAGAGATAATCGTGTGCCCGGACACCGGAGCTCGCCCACTCGATGTGCGTGCTTACCTTCTAGGCACCCTCTTCGTAGCCCTGTGTCAACAGCGCCACTTGCTGCCCCTGCACGCGAGCGCGGTCAGCAGCAGAAAAGGAGTGGTGGCCTTTCTGGCCCGGTCCGGTGAAGGGAAGTCGTCGCTCGCGGCCTGCCTCGCACAGCGTGGTTTTTCCGTGTTGGCCGATGACGTCTGTCTCATCGACACCGCCTCCAGCGGCCCAGCCGTGGTGATCCCCGCAGCGCCCTGGTTGAAGCTGTGGCGAAACTCACTCGAGCATCTCGGAAGGCAGGTGCAGGGGCTGGAACGAGTATTCAGCGAGGATGACAAGTACCGTCTTCCGCTCGCCGATACATTGCATCCCGAACCCATCGGACGGCTGGTGTTCCTTGAGACCAATCCCAATCAAAGATCTGCAACTGAGATGCAGGGGCTCTCTGCAGTCGAGGCAATTCCGCTGTTGATGGATTTGACTCACCAGGCTTACGTGTTGCAGGCAACGGGTCAGTTGGAACAAAGCTTTCTGCGCTGCAGCCGTGTGTCGTCGCAGGCCAAGGCATATCGGCTTATCCGTCCCTGGGGATTAGAGCATCTGGAGTCAGGCGTAGATGTGGTGGAGAAGTTCCTGCGCGAGCCATAGGTCCTCAAAGGTTTCTTAGGGGAAGGTGGTGAGGACTGTGAAGTGGGACTCAACATCGCCGCCCACCACGGTGCGATCTCCCACTTTGACCCAGGTGTGAGCCTTGAGATGATCTGCTTCCCGCGTAACGCCATAGTAGAGCTTGCTCGCGATGTGCCGGCGGCGCAGCATAAAGTACGCGGCCAGGCATTGGGGGAAACACACAAAGGTGAGGGGGGCATGGCGCACCACAGCGTCGATCGACCACTCAATCCTGCGTAGAATTTCCGCCGCCATGCCCGGGGAAATTGCCACTCGCGCCGCATCCGGTGTACTCATCCAGGCAGTGAGTTTCTGCACGGGTAGAAAGCTGAGCACAATGCGAAAGAAGATAAGCATGCAACCGGCCTCGATAGCCAGGGCAAGGTCAGCAGGGGATCGCGATGACTTCTTGAGCTTTTGTAAGCGATCGTGGAACCACTCCAATGGACTGAGCAAGGCATAAAGAGGGAAGAGCGCGTCAGGCAGATTGAACTTGCGCCAGACACGAGGGCGAAAGAGAGAGCGCTGGACCAGGTCCAGGCGATAGTTCCACGAAGAGTGAAGCCGGAACTCATTCAGGAACCATTGTGCGGAGGAGATCTGCTCCCGCACTGGACGGTACTGGTTCGACGTCATGAGCCGTTTGCCGAAATCCACGATGCGCGCGACCCTTTTGTCGCTGCGGTCAAGACAACCTGCCGGCATGGGAAAAGAATCGCCGTCACCGAGCATATCCTGGCAAAGAAAGCAGGCGGCACTCAACTCCGGCAGCGCCTGCTGCTGCGCGGCTGCCTCCGCAGTTCGAGCGAGTTGCTGTGTGGTCATGGTGCGCAGAAGCGCGCCGATATCGGCCAGCCATTTCAAACGCAGCCACCCGTCCAGCGCTCCATGGACGCAGAGATAAAGCAGTAAACGGGAAACAGGCAAGGTCGGTATGAGTTCGGAATCAAGCATCACCCAATCCACTCCAACCTCAGCCAATCCGGCGTTGGCGGGAAGGAACTGGTTGCGGAATAGACGCCAATGCAAATCGATCACAATGCCGGCTGCGGGATGTTCGTAGGAAAAATCCTTCTGGTGCGCGATGTAGGAGCGCAGTCTACGCGGTGTCAGGTGGCCCCGCGGTTCGAAGCGCTGGTAGCCATGCGCACGCAGAATGTCTCCGGCGCGGAAGATGTCTCTCTCCGCCACCAGCAAATCGATATCGCCCAGATCGCGCAGCGTGGGATCCTGAAACGCGGTCATCGATAGCGGGATGCCCTTGAAGATGCGCACATCGATCGCCTGCTCGCGAAACAACCGATTGAGCAAGTGCAGATGCGAGCTGCGTTGCAGGCAGCTGCGCGTGTTGGCTTCCGTGCCGGCGCGCAGAGCAGCGGCTGTTTTTTCCGGCAGGTGTTCGCCGGCGAAGGTTTCAATGTTGCGGAAGAATAGCGGAACCACTTTCTGGTGGTGGACGATTTCGAGCAGAAAAGGCCAATGGATGGGCTGCTGGGCGAGGGACAGGATACGGGCGCCGTCAACCGTTGCCTGCGGCCAACGAAGACAGGCCAGCACCAGCTCGAATTCAGGTGCGTAGACTGGCTGTACCGGCTTCATTGGCTTTCCCATAAGAATTATGTTGTATGCAAACAGAACCGCCAAGTCTCCGACCAAGTTCCATTTTATGGGGTTGATCCCGCCCGAAGGTGAAAGTAACACTTGCTGATATCCTGCCCATATGTTTGATCCTGCGGCTGGTAGCAACTCGGCGCTACTTATTACGGAGCAGGTGCTGGTATTTGCTGTGTTCGTCGGATCAGTCGCGGCCCTGCCGGCGTTTATCGAGTTTGTCACCGAGGTGCGCAAGCGTAAGGAACGCATTGACCTGAGCCTGGAAGACGAGGTTGCGAGCTCGCTGCGGCCCAGGGTCGCGGGCATGGATGATTTGCTTAGCAACATCGCCGACCTGATCGATCGCGCCCGCAACCCTTCCGCATATCAGGATTTGAAGATTGGCAACGAGGTGTTGATCATTGGGCCCAACCAGACGGGGAAGAAGAGCCTGGCGCAGAAGATTGCGCAACTGGCGGGCATGGACCGCGTGGTAACCGTTTTCAATCCGCGCGACAGTGATGCGCTTGCCAAGGCGAAGAGCCTGGTACGCGGCTACAAAGGGCGAAAGGTCATGCTCCTGCTGCCCCGGATCGACCTCGCCTATCAGCAGGGAGATCCGGAAGTGCTGACCGAGCTCGACGCGCTGATTGAAACCACCTCTG
>Ga0182015_10003802_pt1 | contig 16678 bp, 16 predicted proteins | sample 712P3MmetaG_FD_120478 | JGI IMG/M metagenome (GOLD analysis project Ga0182015, IMG submission 120478) | Permafrost microbial communities from Stordalen Mire, Sweden - 712P3M metaG | ecosystem: Environmental > Terrestrial > Soil > Wetlands > Permafrost | place: Sweden: Stordalen | collected... | reverse complement strand
ATCCCACCACTTAGGTGCTGCCGCAGCATTCCCGAATCCTGCAAGCCGGCCGCCACATCCGTTATTCTTAATCAGTAAATATTATGGCTGCTTCTAAACTCAGCAATCCTAACTCCATCTCCGCCAAGTCAATCGCGTCAGAGTCCGGTGACGCGAAAGTTTCGCCGAAGAACGGACACTCCGCCACCGTCAACCTGGAGCGAGAGGTTGTCTTCAACGCGTTCCGTCAATGGGGATATCTGGAAGGCGATCTCGACCCGCTTGGCTTCCTGCCGCCTCGCAATACTCCGGAGTTGCAAATAGACAGCGAATACACCCGCGAAGTGCGCGCTATCTATTCCTCAACCATTGGAGTTGAGATCAACCATATCTATGCGCCGGAGCGCAGGCGCTGGATTTATGAGCGTATGGAATCCGAACCGGCTGCGGTGGATCAGGCACGAGTCCTCGATCTCCTGATTCGCGCCGACATTTTCGAGCAGGTGATGCAGCAGCGCTACCTCGGCAGCAAGCGCTTTTCGCTCGAAGGTGTAACTGCTCTCATTCCGCTGGTGGATGAAATCCTGGACAGCGGCTCACGCCTCGGCGCTAAAGAGCTCGTCATGGGCATGAGCCATCGCGGCCGGCTCAATGTAATTGCTCACGTGGCGAAACGAGATCCCGAGGAAATTTTTGCCGGCTTCGAAGACGTTGATCCGCGCAGTGTTCTCGGCTCCGGCGACGTCAAATACCACATGGGGGCCACCGGTGAGTACATCACGCGCAGCGGGAACAAAGTTCATATTCATCTGGTTTCAAACCCCAGCCACCTCGAAGCCGTCGATCCCGTCACCGTAGGCCGCACGCGTGCCAAGCAAGACCGCACCGGCGAAGGCGGGCGCGAACAATATCTTCCGCTCCTGGTTCACGGAGATGCCGCCTTTGCCGGTCAGGGCATTCTCGCCGAAACCATGAATTACGCCGACCTTCCCGGCTACACCGTGGGCGGGACAATTCACGTCGTAGTTAACAACCTGTTGGGATTCACCACCAGCTACCTCGAAGAGCACTCCACCCGTTTCGCAGCCTGCATCGCCCGCCGCCAGTCGATTCCAATTTTTCACGTCAATGGCGAAGACGTCGATGCGGTGGTTCGCGTAGCTCGTCTCGCTACCGAATACCGCTATCAGTTCGGAACCGACGTCGTGATCGATCTAATCGGCTACCGCCGCCATGGTCATAGCGAAGTCGATGATCCAACGGTCACGCAGCCGTTGCTTTACAGGAAGATTAAAGATCATCCACCACTCTGGGAAATTTATGCGGACGACATTGGCTCCAGCGACGCCCCGGCCCAGGCTGTTGCGATCAAAGCCGAATTTGAAGCTGCCCAGAAAGATGCCGGCAAGCTGACCAAGAAACCCACGCTACGCGAATTACCGAGCTATTGGGACCAATACTACGGCGGACTTCACAAGCCTGAATACGAAGTGCAAACCGGACTATCCCCGGAGGAACTCTCGAATTTATCCCATCGGCTTACCACCTATCCCGAGGGTTTCCATATCCATCCCAAAGTAAAAAAACTGCTCGAGCAGCGCGCCGAAATGGGGGCAGGGAAGCGCGAAGTCGACTACGGCATGGCCGAGGCGCTGGCCTTCGCGAGCCTTGTGAAAGCCAGCATTCCGGTTCGCTTGTCCGGCCAGGATTCGCGCCGCGGAACCTTCAATCAGCGCCATTCCGTTCTCATCGATATCGAGAATGAGAACGAATATGTGCCGCTCGAAAATATTGTGCCTGGCCAGGCGCGATGCGGAATTCACAACTCAACTCTCTCCGAACCCGGGGTGCTCGGTTTCGAATACGGTTATAGCCGGGACTATCCGGAAGCCCTGGTTCTTTGGGAAGCACAGTTCGGCGATTTTGTTAACGTTGCCCAGGCCATCATCGACCAGTTCATTTCTGCAGGCGAGGCCAAATGGAGCCTGCTCTCCGGCCTCGTAATGCTTCTGCCTCACGGCTATGAGGGCCAGGGCCCGGAACACTCCAGCGCCCGCATCGAACGTTTTCTGCAACTCGCCGCCAAGCACAACATCCAGATTGCCCAGCCTTCCAATGCCGCACAATATTTTCACCTGCTCCGCCGCCAGGCCCTGCGCCACTGGCGCAAGCCGCTTGTAGTCTTTACTCCGAAGAGCATGCTGCGTCATCCCGACGCCTCTTCGCCGATTGCGGATTTTACTCACAGCAATTTTCAGAACGTAATCCCCGACACAGAAGTCGGCGAAGCCGGTCGCATCCTCGTGTGCACTGGAAAAATCGGTCACGAACTGCAAGCCGAGCGCAAAAAGAGAGAAGATAATTCCACCGCGATTGTGTTTCTCGAACAGCTCTATCCCTTCCCCGAACAAGAGCTCGCCGCCGAATTCGCGCGTCACGGCGATCAAGGGGACATCGTTTGGGTGCAGGAAGAGCCGGCAAACATGGGGGCCATGTTCAATATGATTCCGCGTTTAAATCGCATCGCCGGCGCTCGCCATGTTCTCTCTGTAAAACGCAGTTCCAGCGCCAGTCCCGCTACCGGCAGCGCCAAAGCCCACGAAGTCGAACAGAAAACGCTGCTGACCTTAGCCTTCACGACGAAGGGATAACCGAAGTCGCAGTAAGTTGTCGAAGGCTGAAGGTTTTAGGTTTTGTCATTCCGAACCGCTTCAGCGGTGAGGAACCTGCTGTTCCGTCCTCAAACGCAACTCATGTGAGGACAGCCGCCCCCGGCTGCAGCGAGCAAATCGCCGTTCAATTGCTTCCCGATTCCTAAATGACTATAATGACTATGATGACCATCAGCGAGGATTCCGCATGAATTCACCAACCTGGAGCGTCGCCGAAGCCAAAGCGAAGTTCAGTGAAGTAATCGACAAAGCGATGTCGGAAGGCCCGCAGACCGTCACGCGAAAAGGCCGCACCGCGGTGGTCATTGTAGACGCGAAAGAGTGGCAGAGAAAAACCAAGCGGGTTGGCACCCTCGCGGATTTCTTTGCGGATTCCCCACTTCGAGGATCAGGGCTGAAGCTACAACGCCGGAGAGATCGTCCTCGCAAGATTAACTTGTGAGCTTTCTCCTCGACACCAATGCGATATCCGAATGGGTCAACCCCCGGCCTGATCCTGGAGTCATGCACTGGACGTCCTCCACCGACGAAGATCTCATTTTCATCAGCGTAATTTCACTGGCCGAGCTGCGCGACGGTGCCGAACGCCTGCCGCCAGGCAAGCGCCGACAAGGTCTTGAAGAGTGGCTACGCGAAGAGTTACCAGTGCGCTTTGAGGGCAGGATTTTACCGATCGACGCCGGCATTGCAGATGCGTGGGGCAGAGTCGTTGCCAAGAGTCGCGCCATTGGTCGTTCTATGGGAATCATGGACGCGTTTCTAGCGGCAACGGCGGAGATTCATCAACTAACGCTAGTCACTCGCAACGTTTCTGATTTCCCCCTGCTCAAGGCAGTTCTAAATCCGTGGGCTCAATGACTAGACGCTACCCTGGCCTCTCCGTCACCGCCTTCCCCCCGCTCCTCGGCAGCGGCGCCTTCTTCCCGCCAATGCTTTCACCCTCCAGCAGATCCTCCAAACTCCCGTATGCGTAAATCGTGGCCGCATGATTTTGCATCAGGCCGCCCGTATCCGCAGTCGGCCCGTAATTGCTGTGCACATCCCGTCCCAGCATCCGCAGCATCGCCATTAATTGTCCGCGATGATGCGCTGTATGCGTCGTCCTTCGAGTCATCACCCATGTCCGCGAGCGCTGCACGTCGAAGAACTTCACCTCCTCTTCCCACCACGCTTCATCTTTTTCTTGCAGCGCCTCCAGCCTTTTCCCGCTGTCTTCGGCATAGCGTTTCATGAACTCCATGCGCGTTTCAAACTTCGGCAGAGGAGCCGCGCCCACATCAATCCCGAGCATGTTGCGAAACCATAAATCTTCGCTCACGCACTGATGTACCATCTGCTCCTGCACGCTGCGCCCGCGCGGGTCGCCTGACCGCGGCCGCACCGGAAGATCTTCATCCCGAAACTCGCTCCATACACTAACCACCTTCACCCGCTCGGTGGCATAAGTCTCCGCCAGAAATGCGTATCTCATAGCGCGGAATGTTACTCGAATCTTCGATTCGAATTCCATCTCTTCTTCTTCCTTGTGTCCCGATTGTTACAATTCGATAAAAATCAGGCCTTGGGGGCCTTGCTCGCCACTCCGTACTAGGTACTCGCAACTCGCTTCGTTACAATAATCCCGTGAAACCAAGCATCTTCGTCGTCGAAGACGATCCCGATATCTCTCGCCTCGTTCGCCATCACTTGGAGAACGACGGTTTTGCTGTGCGTGTTTATCCCACTGGAACCACTGTCATCGCAGATGCGGAACGCCAGCGTCCGGCGCTGTTTGTTCTGGACATCATGGTTCCTGGAAAAGATGGCCTCGAGCTTTGCCGCACCATTCGGCAAACGTCCAGCCTTGCTTCAGTGCCAGTAATTTTTCTTACCGCGAAGAGCAGTGAAGCCGATCGAGTTCTCGGTCTTGAACTTGGCGCTGACGACTACATCGCCAAACCTTTCAGCCCACGCGAGCTAGTCGCTCGCGTCAAAGCCGTACTGCGTCGATTCGAGCGGCCGCTTCCTCCCAGCCCGCTCACCGTGGGCGAAATCGCCATCGACCCCTCGGCCATGGTTCTCACAGTCCGCGGACAAACCGTCGCTACCACGGCTACTGAATTCCGACTGCTCGATTATTTCGCCCGCCATCTGGGACGCGTATTCTCCCGCGACCATCTGCTCGATTCGGTTTGGCGCGATACCTCCTACGTGACCCCGCGTTCAGTCGATGTCTACGTGCGCCGCATCCGCGAAAAGATCGAACCGGACCCGGAGAATCCGCGCTATCTCAAAACGGTGCGCGGAGCGGGATATCGTTTCGAGGCGCCTAAGTGAGCGGCCCCAATTGAGAAAAGAGCGGTGAGAAAAAAGCGGTGAGAAATAGAATCTTCATTAAGCTGCTGGCGGCTTTCCTGGTTGTGATCCTCGCAGCAGCGGTGATCTTCGACGTCACAATTGGCAGGGCGTGGCAAGCTTCCCTGCGCGCGGAAATCGAGCGCACGCTGGTCGAGAAGACCGAACTCGTCGCGCATCGCGTTGAAACCGATCGCAGCCATTCGCTTGCCGATATCGCTGCGCAAGAAGGCCATGCTGCGGGAGCTCGCGTCACGATCATCGATCCTACCGGCCATGTTCTGGCAGATTCCGAAGCAAACTCCGCCAATATGGAAAACCACGCTTCGCGGCCTGAGTTTTCCGCAGCCCTGGCGGGAACAATCGGCCGTAACGAACGCCGCAGCACCACGATTGGAACTCCATTTCTTTATGTAGCCGTGCCGATCTCTGGAGGCGCGGTTCGCTTGGCCTATCCGCTCTCCGATGTGGAAGCTGTTTCCACCGAACTTCGTCACAACCTGGAATGGACGACAGCGGCAGTCTTCGGTTTTGCCTTTTTGGTTGCGGCAATTGCGGCATCGTGGAGCGCGCGCAGGTTGGAGCGCATCGTCGAAGTAGCCGGCCGCATCGCCGATGGCGATTTGCACGCTCGTATTTTGGAAAAATCTCCGGATGAAATTGGACGCGTCGCCGGGGCCATCGACAAAACGGCGGTGCGGGTTGAGCAAAGTTTTGCCGAAGTCCGCTCCAGCCAGCGCCAACTTGAGACCTTGCTCAACAGCATGCAGGATGCGGTTATCGCGGTGAGTGACGATGGCCTGGTTCAATGGGCCAACCAGCCCATGGATCGCCTCGTTCCTCAACGCACTCGGCTCCATCAACCGGTGGTTGAAACCATTCGCGATCCTGATTTTCTTGCGACTGTGCGGGAAGCTACTGCGACGCGTAAGGTCAAAACCGCTCGTGCGACTTCCATCGTTCCAGGACGAACCTTCGATGTGACCGCCGCCCCGTTGCCCGGTGGAGGCGCGGTCGCGGTGCTCCGCGACCTTACCGAAACCGAGCGTGTAGAAAAAACCCGCCGGGATTTTATCGCTAACGTTTCGCACGAACTGCGCACGCCGCTCACTTCGATTCAGGGCTACGCGGAGACATTGCTCGATAGCACTCCCGACCATGGCGCTCCGAACCGCGAATTTCTGGAAATTATTCGCAAGAATTCAGGGCGCATGTCCCGGCTTACGGAAGATCTGCTCACCCTGGCCCGGGTTGAATCGGGCGAAACACGGTTCGATGTCGAGCCTGTTCCTCCGTCAGAGATTCTCCACGACGCTGAGGAAAGTTTTCGCGAGATCGCCCGCGCTCACGGTATTGATCTGCATATCAATATAAAAGATGCTCCTGTTCCCGAAACCCTCCCAATGGTTCTAGCGGACCGGGAGGCGATTCATCAGGTGTTCTCGAATCTCATCGACAATGCGCTGAAATACGGCGCGACCGGAGGACGCGTGGTCCTTGGCGCGCGAACCGTTCCGCATGCAGTGGAGTTTTTCGTTCAAGACTTCGGAGCGGGCATCGGCTCCGAGCACCTGCCGCGCCTGTTCGAGCGTTTTTACCGGGTCGATAAAGCCCGCTCCCGCGAATCGGGCGGCACCGGCCTCGGTCTCGCCATCGCCAAACACATCATGCTTGCTCACGGAGGCTCGATTCGTGCGGAAAGCGAACTTGGCCACGGTTCGACTTTCCTGTTCGCGCTGCCAAATGCTTGATAGGCGCGGCGAGGCAGTCTGAATTCAAGCGCTCTCATGGAAGCTCAAGGCCTGACCGGCTTTTTTGTTACAACAATTGACCTAAAATTCACAGCTTCGTAACCGTTCGCCGACAAATATGACCTATGCTTGAGGCGTTGACAAACTATTTATGGGCATCGCGAAATCAGTTACGATTGGTCTACGCTCTCCAGTTTCGCGTGCAACGGATTCCCTCATGAGTGCCGCCCGTGTAGAAGCCCCGGTTCCCGACCCCCATCATCACATTGTTCTGCGGACGATTGAAGCCTGTCGACTCGCGAAAGAGGCTGCCGGCGCGGCTGCCGAGGGCATTGCCACCGGCTCTGCTCCCCTGCTGAACTCGCTGCGCCAGCGCGAGCGGGAACTCGATACGCTCGACATGGAGATCGACAGCGCCGTTACTTCCATCATTACCGAAGTCGAGCCTGCCCAGGCGCGCGAGTTGCTTGCTTGCATGAAGTTCATGATCAGCCTGGAACGTATCGGCGATCTGCTGCTGAGCTTTGCCAACAGCGCTCAAGCCGCCGCCGGCCGCATTGACTCCGAGGACACGCGCGATCTCACGCATATGGCCACGATCCTCGAAAAGATGCTCGCCGACATTGGCGTGGGCTTCTCTACTCGCGATGTTGGCAAGGCGGTCGATGTGCTGCGCTCCGATTCCGAGATCGACCGCCTGCGAAATCTCATCTTCCTGCGCCACATCGAGAACCCCGAAAACATCGCGCGTCAGGCCAGCCTGCAGATTATCTTCATGACGCAATCGCTGGAGCGCGCCGGCGACCACGCCAAGAATCTCGCCGAAGAAGTCTGCCATCTGGTCAGCGGCCACACCGTGCGGCACGTCCTGAAAACCTACGACAAGCCCGTCGAACAAATGTTCATCGACTATCTTCGCAAGCGCGAAGCGCAATAGCTTTTAATGCAACCTCAATAAGCGGACGATCCAGATCAAAAAAAACGCACAGATCAAATCAATAAAATCTCTGGAATCATGGTCTTAGGCGTTGTGCAGTCTGGGTCTGGATACGTAAAATATAGAGGACAAAGAACTTGCCTGTAAAATATTGATTTCGGACGACTTCGTCTGCGATGGTAATTGGCGCAAGCAAAGTCCCGCGAATCAGTAGGCGCGTCGCAAGATCTTTTCTGCACGGCATTCCTCATCCCTCAGTCCTTCAGATGGTTTCTACCTAACGATCCCGCAAGCTCCAAAGCCGAGGGGCAGCGGAGATCACTGGCAGGCCATCAAGGCATCGACCATCATCGTGGAATTAGTTTGCGAGGACAAGGTTGGACGTCACGTTGTTCGTGTGGAAAATAAGTTCAGGCAGACAAGTAACTTTACGCCGGGCTAGTGCAGGAGCTTTTCCAGCTAGTTCTTCGCCAGATACTTCTCCACGACGCCGGCGCAGGCTTCCACGAAATGCATTTCTTGGTCGGTGAAGGTTGACGTGAAGTAGCTCTCAATATCGAGTTCCGCTGCCAGTTGTTTTCTGACGAAGATGGGTACAACGATCTCACCCTTCACTAGAGGCGAACCGGCCAGATAGCGGGAGTCTTTGGCAACGTCGTGCACCACAACAGTCTCCCCACTGGTGGCGGCCGCGCCACAAAGCCCCACGTTCAGCGGGATCCGGCCGTTGGGGGTAAAACTGCCGACGAACGGCCCTACCAGCAGAATGCCGGGATCGCCCGGATCGATCAGATAAAATCCTACCCAGTTGTAACGCGCCATCTTTTCATGCAGGTGCTTGGCAATGTGCTCCATGAGCGCGCTGGCCGAGGGCGCTCTCGGGGCGAACTCCTGAAATTCCTTGAGCAATTCCTCGTGGGTGGGAGTCATTCGATCCTCGTCGTGCCGTTCGAAAATGAGCGCGGCGCTGACCTAGCATCCATCAGGCAGTCCGGCGCTCCGAATCAGTTTACGCGGAGATTGAGAGTGTACGGGCGCTTGCTGTTAACTTACCGGTAACGGGGCGAATTAGGTTCGGCCTGCCGCCAGCCGGCGGTGCGGAGGGTACTCAAACTCCTTTTCTGCTTTGCGGGTGTGGCGCGCGCCGGGTTGTGCCCCTTGTGCTGGGCAACCAATGGAATGACTTTGGGATGGGTCGCAAGGTCAGCTGTCACAGTGAGTGGCTGTTGGAAGATAAGTTGTTGGCCCCGTCCCACCTACAGCAATTACCCGATTGCGAGCTACTCTAGACTTGACATGTTCGTTCGCGTCGTACGGGCCCCGCAGCAGTTCGTTTTTCATTTGTAACCAAAATCTAAGTTGAGGTTACGCGCGTATGCTTCGTCGCATCAGTGGTCTCCTCGTGCTTGCGACATCTGCGCGGCAAACGGAGGTCTGCTGAGCGGCTGCACCGGCTCCGGGGGGCATCAACTGCTTCTGATGGGCGGAGCATCCAAAGGATTCGACGACCTGATGACCAGCCACAACTCACTCGCTAACACGTGGTACGGGGCGAGGGTCGCCACGCAGGGTTGCGGGACAGCTGGATGAACAGTTGGAACGAGATGAGCGAATACGCTGAAGACAACTATGTGACCAACTACTACAGTCAGGCGAACAATCCGCTGCCCTGGATGATGGTCGCGACCTCGGACGACTACGAGGAAGGCACGGAGATCGAAACCGGGATTGATAACTGCATCTTGAGCTCCAGTTTTATGGCCACGATCAATTCCAACACGCTTCAGCTCACTTGGGCCTTTCAGTTTGACAATGTCGAGAGGGATCCCAACGGGCTTGCCAACTTAAGCACCATCGATCATTATGACTTTTACGATAGCACGGACGGCACGAATTACGACCTGGTGGATCACGACATTACCCCTGCCCAGGCTAACTGCACCCTCAACTATCCCGATGTCTCATGTTCGGGAATAAACATCACCAGCTATGACCTCCCAAGTGGCAGTACAGTGTTCGTTGAAGCAATCGGCAAGCCCGGCATAACGAACTGGCTCTCTCAAGGAGTTTCGTACCAATGAAATTTCCGTCCACAAATCTCCGGCGAGCGTGCTTCCTCGGGGCTATTGCGGCTGCCTTGTTGATGTTCTGTGCTTTTGCAGCGGAGCTAGGGCCCAAACCGAAACCGTGTTGTACACCTTCGCGGGTTTAGGTGACGGAGGAGTTCCATATGCGGGACTCATATCCGACAGGGATGGCAACCTGTACGGCACCGCAACGCAATACGGTGATGGCCCCTGCACGTTTCCTTTTGCCGGCTGTGGCACGGTCTTTGAGTTAATGCACGTGAACGATCACGGGAACTTGCAATGGACCTTCAAGGTTCTGTACACGTTCCTAGGCGGTTCGGACGGCGCTGATCCGTCTAGTGACCTTGTTTTTGATCCCTCGGGCAATCTGTACGGCACAACAGCCTGGGGCGGCACTGGATGCGAAGGTACCGGCTGCGGAACAGTTTTCGAATTAGAGCGTTCCGGCGACGAATGGGTAGAGAAAATACTGCATCGTTTCACGGGCGAGTCCGATGGCGAGGATCCAACAGGTTCCGTAACCTTGGATTCACAGGGGAATATATACGGTACAACTGCCTATGGCGGTGACGACAGCTGTTACTTTGAAGGGGCCGGGCCCGGCTGTGGGGTTGTTTTTCGGCTAAGTCGCACGTCTGATGCTGAAGAGCCTACCTGGTCTGAAACGGTGTTGCATACTTTCGAAGCATCCGATGGCGCCAACCCTTACGTTGGGGTGACCTTGGCTCCTGCCAAATTTTGCGGAGCTCTCGCAGGGCAAGTTTGTATTTTTGGGACAGTCACAAACGGCGCACAGGGTACAATCGAGCCCGGCGGTGCAGTGTTCCAGATAGCCCCAGCTGGAGCCTCGTGGAGCTATCGCATGCTCTATGAATTTCCCGGGGGATGTGGCGGGCCAGGCGGTCCGCTGCTCGTGGATGAGTCGGGAACACTCTACGGTATGGCCCACTTAGGCGGGCAGGGCTGCAGCGGAGCTGTTTTCAGCCTTCAGCCAGATGCGACGGCTGCCGGCGAGTGGATTGAGACGAACCTGTATAGCTTTGAGGGGCCGGGCGGCGCGTTTCCCCTGTATCAAGGATTAGTGATGGACCAGCGTGGCAATCTCTATGGCACGACGTCAGACGGCGGTAGGAGTCTAAACTGTGAAGACGGATGCGGAGTTGTGTTTCGCCTCACGCAATGGGCCGATGGCGGTAGCTGGTATGAGAGCGGAATGTACAGCATGGAAGGCGGTGTCGATGGCCTTGGCCCGCTTTCCGGGAATGTTGTGGTAAGCGGCGGGGCGGTCTATGGCATGACTCCTTCAGGCGGAAATCTAAGCTGCACGGGCTTCGGCGCGGGTTGTGGCGTCATATATCGCATTGGCCCTTGAGCGGACTCAGCCTTGATGATGACGACAACGAAGATGGGCGAGCCCGGGGGCTCGCCCATTCCGAAAACAGCCAATGATCATTCCAAACGCCCGCTCAGGCCAGTTCGAAGCGATCGGCGTTCATCACTTTGGTCCACGCAGCCACGAAGTCCTGCGCGAACTTTTCTTTCGCGTCCGAGGAGGCGTAGACCTCCGCCAGGGCACGCAGCTGTGAGTGCGAACCGAAAATCAGGTCGACGCGGGAGGCAGTCCACTTGACCTGGTTCGTTTTACGATCGCGCCCCTCATACACCGGTCCCGAGCCATTGGATTCAACCGACGGTTGCCACTGCGTGCTCATATCGAGCAGGTTCATGAAGAAGTCATTGGTCAGCGTGCCCGGCTTCCTGGTGAAGACGCCGTGCTTTGAGTTGCCTTTATTCGCGCCGAGCACACGGAGGCCGCCGACGAGAACGGTCATCTCCGGAGCAGTCAGCCGCAGCAGTTGCGCCTTATCGACCAACAACTCTTCGGCAGACAGTCGCGACTTGCCGCCGAGATAGTTGCGGAATCCATCTGCTTTCGGTTCGAGCGCTTCGAAGGACTCGACGTCGGTCTGCTCTTGCGACGCATCCATGCGCCCCGGCGTGAATGGAGCTTTCACGTCAATCCCGGCGTCCTTCGCGGCTTTCTCGACCGCGGCACTGCCGCCGAGTACGATCAGGTCGGCTAACGAAACCTTCTTCCCTCCATTCTGTGAACCGTTGAACTCCTTCTGAATGGCTTCAAGTTTCGCCAGCACTTTCTCCAGCTCCTGCGGCTGGTTGACCTCCCAGAACCTCTGCGGTACCAGGCGAATGCGTGCCCCGTTGGCCCCACCGCGTTTATCGGAGCCGCGGAAGGTTGACGCCGATGCCCAGGCTGTCGATACCAACTGAGAAACCGTCAGCCCCGAAGACAGAATCTTCTCTTTCAACGCAGCGACGTCCTGCTCGTTGATCAGCGGATGATTCACAACCTGAATCGGATCCTGCCACGGGAGCTGTTCCTTGGGAACGAGCGGGCCGAGATAGCGAACGATCGGACCCATATCGCGATGCGTAAGCTTGAACCAGGCACGGGCAAACGCGTCCGCGAACTGATCGGGATGCTCGTAGTATCGGCGCGAGATTTTTTCGTACGCGGGGTCGAAGCGTAGCGCGAGATCCGTGGTCAGCATCGATGGCGCGTGACGCTTGGAAGAATCGTGCGCGTCGGGCACCGTGCCGCTGCCTGCGCCATTCTTCGGGGTCCACTGATGGGCGCCGGCTGGGCTCTTGGTCAGCTCCCAGTCGTAGTTGAACAAGTTCTCAAAGAAGTTGTTGCTCCATTTGGTCGGCGTTGTGGTCCAAGTCACTTCCAGGCCGCTGCCGATGGTGTCAGCACCGCAACCTTTCCCCAATTTATTCTTCCACCCCAAGCCCTGGTCCTGGATGTCGGCGCCTTCGGGCTCGGCGCCCACGTAGTTGGCGGGAACGCCAGCGCCGTGGGTTTTTCCGAACGTATGCCCGCCGGCAATCAGTGCGACGGTTTCTTCGTCGTTCATGGCCATTCGTCCAAAGGTTTCGCGAATGTCCCTGGCCGACGCGAGAGGATCGGGATTGGCGTTGGGCCCTTCCGGATTCACATAAATCAAACCCATTTGCACAGCCGCGAGCGGATTCTGAAGATCACGGTCGCCGCTGTAGCGCTCATCCGCCAGCCACGTGCCTTCAGGACCCCAGAAGATTTCGGCCTCGGGCTCCCACACATCCGCACGGCCGCCGCCGAAGCCGAAAGTCTTAAATCCCATGGACTCGAGTGCGACGTTGCCAGCGAGAATCATGAGGTCGGCCCAGGAGATTTTTCGGCCATATTTTTGTTTGATCGGCCACAGCAAACGCCTCGCCTTGTCGAGGTTCACGTTGTCAGGCCAGCTGTTCAGCGGCGCAAAGCGTTGCTGGCCGGATCCGGCGCCGCCGCGGCCATCGCCGATGCGATACGTGCCTGCGCTGTGCCACGCCATCCGGACGAACATGCCTCCGTAGTGCCCGAAGTCGGCTGGCCACCAATCCTGCGAGTCGGTCATGAGTGCATGAAGGTCTTTGATCACCGCGTTAAGATCAAGGCTCTTGAATTCTTTTGCGTAGTCAAACTTCCCGTGCATCGGGTCAGACAGCGCAGAGTGCTGATGCAGGACCTTCAGATCGACCTGCTTGGGCCACCAGTCGCGGTTTGTGGGAGCTGAGGCTCCGTGGTTGAAGGGGCACTTGGATTCGTTTGACTTTTTTTCTCCCGGAACTTCAGGGGAAACGGTCCCGGACGAAGAGGCCAGCGTGTTTTCCATATGACTTGAATTTTCCATAATATTTTCCTTTGAATTCGATCAAAACTTGATAGCTTATGCTTCGACTTGCGCCTTAGCACTGCACCGGCGGCAAAGCCCGAAAACTTCCACAAGCGGCTGGGATAAATCGAAACCACGCGGCGCCTGCCGCGACAGTTTCTTGTAGTCGATGAAATCACCTTCGATATCCTGGACCGACTTGCATTGCGTGCAGACCAGATGATGATGCGGTTCGAGATTGCCTTCCACCAGCAGCGTGGAAGTATGTGGACTAACTTCTCGCAGCAGTCCGTGTTCCACGAACAGCCGCAGGTTCTTATAGACAGTGGCTAAAGAGATGGAGGGAGTTCGACGGCGCACTTCGGCAAAAACAGTTTCCGCCGAGTGGTGCCCAGGCGTCGCTACGATGGCTTCGTAGATGACCTGGCGCTGATGAGTAGCCGCCAGGCCACACTTCCAAGCGAGTTCGCGAAATTGTTCGTGAGCAGTTTGCACAGGGGAGACTTTGTGTTAGATGAGAATGATTATAGAACAGGAATCGTTCGAAAACAAACCTCTTCGAGATTATGTGAAAGAAAAAAAGAACGGGTTACAATCGCGAATTAGCAATCAAAAATCCAGGGGTAATGTTGGAGGCTTTGTGATCGCTCGAATACTTACGGTCGCGGTGCTGACGGCGTCCGCAATCGCGCAAAGTACAGTTCACTATACCGCCAACAATGCGAACGTGAAGTACCTCTTCGCCACCGCCCAGCCGGTCGCACACTTGAAATCCGGCGACATTCTCGATACCAACACCTTGGATTGCTTTGGTAACGTCATCAGGAAGCCGGGTGACACGCTCAGTATGGTGAAGGGCGATAATCCGCTAACCGGGCCATTCTTTGTTGAAGGCGCGGAGCCCGGAGACACGCTTGCCGTGAAGATTCTTGACCTGCAAGTGGACGGCGATACTGGTGTGGGCGCCTTTGCACCGGGTTTTGGCGCGCTCAACGAAACTAATTACACGCCGATGCTGCACACTCCACTGCCGGAGAAGATCTGGTTCTATCACATCGATCACGCCTCCAATACCGCCGCGTTCAAAGCGCTCGATTCGGATTTTTCCGTGAAGATTCCGCTGCATCCATTCTTCGGCTGCATCGGCGTGGCCCCGGCTGAAGGTGAGGCGCGCAGCTCGGTGGTGCCCGCCGAATTTGGCGGCAACATGGATTCTCCCGAAGCCAGCGTCGGCAACACAGTCTATTTTCCTGTAAACGTGAAAGGCGGGCTCTTTTATATTGGCGACGGACACGGCGCGATGGGCGATGGAGAAATTGCCGGCACCGCCATTGAGGTCCCGCTGAAAGCGCGCGTGCAGCTGAGTGTGATCAAGGGCCGAACGATCGCCTGGCCGCAGTTCGAGGATGACGACGCCATCATGACGGTCGGCGATATCGCCCGCTGGATGACGCGTTGCGAATTGCTTTCACCGAGCTTGTTCACTGGATTCATAAGGACTACGGATTGTCGGAGCTCGACGCGTATGAACTCTTGTCACAAGTAGGGAAGATTCATCTCAACGAGATGGTGGATCCGAACTACGTAGTGGTGGCTTCGATTCAGAAGAAATATTTGCCCGCGAAGAAGAAGCCCTGAATCCGGCTGCAGCGTGCTCTTTGGGGCTGCATCCATTTTCCGGGAAACGAGTCTAAAGACGCTAGTCCTGGAATTATTAGTTACCTTTTTCTCACGAGGCTCTTGATGGCGGCGCACATCGCAGGCACCAACGAAGCAAGCACCAACGAAAAACCCTGGCCGGAGCTGCCGCTGGCAGCCTGGCAGGACACCTACGACACGCTCCACATGTGGACGCAGATTGCCGGCAAAATCCGGCTGGCATTGAGTCCTCGCATCAACCATTGGTGGGAGGTTGCGCTTTACGTGACTTCGCGCGGTCTGACTACCTCGCCCATCCCTTATAAAGACGGCATCTTCGAAGTGCAGTTCGATTTCTTCAAGCATCTGGCGGTCATTCAAACCAGCCGAGGCCGCGAGGAGACGATTGAATTGAAGCCGCGAACCGTGGCGGATTTTTATGCGGCGTTCATGGCGGCACTGCGTGAATTGGGAATTGAAGTGAAGATCTGGACCATGCCGGTGGAGGTGCCAGACCCGATCGCTTTCGAAAGCGACACCAGGCACGCGGCTTACGATCCGGAATATGCCCACCGCTTCTGGCGGGTTCTGGTTTCCTGCGACAGCGTGTTCAAGGAATTTCGCTCACGCTTTATTGGGAAAGATAGTCCGGTGCATTTTTTCTGGGGCAGCTTCGACCTGTGCGTTACGCGATTCTCCGGACGGCGAGCGCCAGAAAAGCCGCAGGCCGATCCGGTCACGCGCGAGGCGTATTCCCACGAAGTGATCAGCGCGGGATTTTGGCCCGGCGGTGGTGAAGTCAAAGGCCCGGCGTTTTATGCGTATGCCGCGCCGGAGCCGGAGGGCTTTGCGCAGCAAGCAGTGCAGCCGTCGGCGGCATTTTATCATCCGCAAATGAAGGAATTTCTGCTGATGTACGACGACGTTCGCCGAGCGTCGTCTCCGCGAGACGCGCTGCTCAGTTTTTTGCAAAGTACCTATGAGGCCGGGGCCAACTTGGCGAAATGGGACCGGAAGGAGTTGGAACGACGGGTAACTGTGGAACGACGGTAGAGATCCTTCGACTGCGGTTATGCTTCGCTGTCGCGCAGCACAACCTCCGCTCAGGATGACAAAATTAGGATTAGGGAGAAATACAGGGGAATGTATGCCAGTTAAATGCAAGCATCTCGACCAAATCAAAGTTGAAACTACGGACAAGCACGTTTGTGAAGATTGTGTGAAAACCGGAGACACCTGGGTCCACCTGCGCATGTGCATGATATGCGGAAACGTGGGCTGCTGCGATTCGTCGAAGAACAAACACGCGACCAAGCATTTCCATCATGTTCATCATCCAGTGATGCGTTCGATCGAGCCGGGAGAAGCCTGGATTTGGTGTTATGTGGATGAGGCGATTGTGGGGGAAGTTCAGGGATGAAAGGGAGGGGAGACTGTAGCGGGAAAAAATTGAAAGGGCCGTGACATTGGTTATGCTCTAGCTGCCAACTCCTGCGAGGGAGTCAACCGCGTGGACGCATGTACCGTCACAGCCCCTTGATGCGATCACTGCTTTCGCAGT
>Ga0182015_10003801_pt1 | contig 16680 bp, 11 predicted proteins | sample 712P3MmetaG_FD_120478 | JGI IMG/M metagenome (GOLD analysis project Ga0182015, IMG submission 120478) | Permafrost microbial communities from Stordalen Mire, Sweden - 712P3M metaG | ecosystem: Environmental > Terrestrial > Soil > Wetlands > Permafrost | place: Sweden: Stordalen | collected... | reverse complement strand
ACCTCCAGCTAGTATCGTTCAGTGCTGCCAGGTAGGATTTTGGCTGCGCGAAATCTTTGAACATTTCGGATTGCAAAGCTTCCCCAAAACATCGGGATCAAAAGGTCTTCAGATATACGTTCCGCTGAATACTCCCACGAGCTACGACATCACCAAACCGTTTGCTCATGCGCTGGCGCGCTTGTTGGAGACGGATCACAAAGATTTGGTCGTTTCTGACATGAAAAAACAATTGCGCGTGGGAAAGGTGCTGGTGGACTGGAGCCAAAACGACGAGCACAAAACCACAATCAGCGTCTATTCGCTCCGCGCCCGCGAGCGCCCCACCGTTTCTACGCCAGTCTCATGGGAAGAGGTCGAACATGCGTTTAAAAAGAAAGATGCCAAACTTTTAGTCTTTGAGGCGGAACAAGTTCTCAAGCGAGTGGAGAGGATGGGAGATTTGTTCGAGCCGGTTCTCGCTTTGAAGCAAAAACTGCCAAAATTGCCCGGCATCGAAGAGGCGCAGCCGCACGCAATTGCGTCCGGAATCGACATAGCCACCCAAGCCGAAAATCCATCGCCGAAAAAGCGGAAGACACGGCGGAAGCGGGCGACGTAGTCTTTTGTAAACCGGAACGAATGTTAGAATCCGTTGTACACATCCCTCCTGACAAATGCTGACTGGCTCTGAAATTCGGCGGAAATTCCTGGAGTATTTCGTCCAGCATGGGCATAAAGAAGTCCATTCGTCGTCGCTGGTGCCGGCTAACGATCCCACTTTGTTGTTTACCAATGCGGGGATGAATCAGTTCAAAGACGTTTTCCTGGGGCTCGAAAAGCGGGAATACAAGCGGGCAACGAGTTCGCAGAAATGCGTTCGGGCTGGCGGCAAGCATAACGATCTCGAAAACGTCGGATTCACCAATCGCCACCATACGTTTTTCGAGATGCTAGGAAATTTCAGCTTCGGCGATTACTTCAAGAAAGATGCGATCGCTTATGCGTGGGAGCTGATCACGTCCGCGGAATGGTTCGGGATTCCGAAGGAAAAACTCTACGTAACGATCTTCAAGGGTACTGAACCGGCTGAGGCGTTTGCATTTTTCGACGTTCCGCGCGACGACGACGCGGAACGTCTTTGGCTTGACATGGGGGTTCCAACGGAGCGCATCTTCGCCTTCGGTATGAAGGACAATTTCTGGCAGATGGGTGACACCGGGCCGTGCGGGCCGTGCAGCGAGATTCACTACGATATGGGTCCGGCGGCGTCGGATCAGCGACATATGGATTGTGCGTTCGGATGCGATTGCGGGCGTTATGTCGAGATATGGAATCTGGTGTTTATGGAGTACGACCGGCAGCCAGGAGTCACAACGAAGTTGCCCAAGCCGTCGATTGATACAGGCGCAGGGTTGGAACGGCTGGCCTCGGTGCTGCAAGGCGTGATTTCGAACTACGAGACTGATTTGTTTACGCCGCTGATTGCAACGGCGAAGGGCCTGATCCTTCGGTTGCTGGATGAGAGCCCAGCAACTCAGGCATCTCTTAGGATAATTGCCGACCATTCACGGGCTACTGCATTTCTAGTTTCAGATGGTGTATTGCCATCTAACGAAGGTCGCGGCTACGTTTTGAGAAAGATCATGAGAAGAGCTATACGTCACGCCAGGCTACTAGGAGGCGATTACTACGTTCTCAGCAACATGGCAAGAGCGGTGGTCAATCTTATGGCCGGAAACCCGAATGAACGTGACTTAAGTCAGTACCCGTACACGGAGTTAAGGCTAGCACTGCCAGGAATTGAGAAGGTAATTAGGGCGGAGGAGGTCCGCTTCGAGCGGACCCTTGGCGAAGGCCTGAAAAAACTCGAGGAACTAATGGATCAAGGATCTGTCATAGGCAAAGAACACGGCAAGGCGGCCCCTTTCTTGCCGAGCCCCAGTCCTTGGCTCATGGGCAAAGATGCCTTCAAACTCTACGATACGTATGGTCTGCCACTTGACTTCATTAGGGATGCCGTCAGAGATCGAGGGGCCAATTTAGACGAACCCGGATTTGAGCAAGCTATGGCAGCGCAGCGCGAACGCGCAAAGGCATCCTGGCGCGGTGCGACAAAAGCCACGGGGAATCCACTCTATCGGTCAATTGCAGACGGTTCCTATTTCCTGTCCGCGAAGGAGCGTCGCCTATTTGGCGGTCTTAACATACCAACATTCCAACAATCTGAATTTGAGGGATATCGGCAGACTCGCTCCAATAATTGCGAAGTTCTAGCGCTTCTCAGAGGCGGACAAGGTGTGCAGGGTCTCGCGCCCGGAGAAGAAGGCGAAGTGATTTTGGATCACACGCCGTTCTATGCTGAATCCGGCGGACAGGTGGGGGATCGGGGATGGCTTTATTCCGACAATCACAATACGGTCGTCGCCGATGTGAAGGGATGTTATTACCCGATTCAGGGAGTGCGGGCCCATCAAGTGATTATGAAATCCCCACCCTCCGCGAAGAACGCGGAAGGATGGGGCACCCTTCGAGTTGGGGATAAAGTCGATGCCGTGGTGAATACCGATCTTCGCCAGGCCACCATGCGCAATCACACGGCTACGCATCTATTGCAGGCCGGGCTGCGTGAAGTGCTCGGCAAACATGTGAAACAGGCGGGGTCGCTCGTCGCACCGAATCATTTGCGATTTGATTTCTCGCATTTCACCGGCGTGGCCGACGAGGAATTGCAGGACATCGAAGACCTGATCAACAAAGAAGTTCTGCGGAATCAGAAAATCGAAGTTATTCCGGACGTTCCGATCGACGTTGCCATCAACGAATATAAAGCGATGGCGCTGTTCGGAGAGAAATATGGCGACCGCGTTCGGGTTATCAAGATCGGCGATTTCTCGACGGAACTCTGCGGGGGCACGCATACCGGGGCCACAGGGGAGATTGGCCTGATTAAAGTTTTGAAAGAAGGCAGCGTGTCGTCGGGGATTCGCCGAATTGAGGCGGTTACGGGCGAGGGATCGTTACGGCACTTCCAACAAGATCATCAGCTGGAAAATGTCGTATCGAGCTTTGTCGGTCCCACCCTTTCGCAAAGAACGCGAAAGGATGGGGCACCCTCATCCGAGAAGTTTCTATCTTCTTCGGAAGCTCTGAAGTTGGAATTCGACAAGAAAGACGGCGAGATTAAGAGATTGCAACGCGAACTGGATCAGGCGAGGATGAAGTCGGCATCGTCAACCGTCGCCGCCGCAGGAGAACACGTTAAGGAAATACGCGGCGTGAAAGTTCTGGCGCATCGCGTGGACAATCTCGAACGTGGACAGATGAGAACTTTAATTGACCAGCTGCGCGATAGGCTGGGCTCTGGCGTTGTGATTCTTGGATCGGCAACTGATGGAAATGTGTCGTTGATCGTGAGCGTGACCAAAGACCTTACGGGAAAATTGCAGGCAGGAAAAATCATTAGTCCGGTAGCGCAAAAGGTTGGCGGCAAAGGCGGAGGTCGTCCTGATATGGCGGAGGCCGGAGGGAGAGACCCGGGCGCTCTGGATGCGGCATTAAATGAAGTTTACGGAGTAGTAGAATCGCTGTTAGGAAAATAGGCGAAAGCAGATTCCTCGCCGGTAAACCTGGCTCGGAATGACAATGCTTGTAAATTGCTTAAAACGCGCGAACAGCTATGGACGCTAGGCTGTGGCTCCGCAGCATTTTTTATATTTCTTGCCGGATCCGCAAGGGCAGGAGTCATTTCTCCCAATTTTGGCGGAGCCGCGGACTACTTGCTGGACGGTTTGTTCGCTGGATCCGGCCATGCGGGCGTGTTCTAGCTCGCGGCGCTTCTTGCGCTGAAAAGTTTCTTCAATTTCATCTACTGAAGTGGCGACGGAATGTGGCGGGCGATGTCCGTTGTTTCCGCCGCCATTCCCATCGTGTGCGGCAACAGGCGGCCCTTCAACTGGACGCTCCAGAATCTGCATGAGATAGAGATAGCGGACGGTGTCTTCCTGGAAGCGTTGCATCATGGCTTCGAACATTTCAAAGGATTCGCGCTTGTACTCGATCAACGGATCATGCTGCCCGTAGCCACGAAGGCCGATGCCTTCTTTGAGGTGGTCCATGGCGAGCAGGTGATCTTTCCATTGGGAATCGAGCACGCTCAACATGATCATGCGCTCGTGATAGCGCATGGCGTCGGGACCGATGAGCTGTTCCTTGGCATCGTAGCGCGATTTCAATTTGTCGAATATCGCATCGCCGAGTTCCTGCCGATTCATGGTCTCGGGATTGATTCCTTCAGCAAGAATGTCGACTCCGAAGCGGGTGAAGATGGCGTCTTTCAATCCTTTGATGTCCCAGTTGGCGGGATGCACTTTCACCGGCGCGAATTCGTCGATGAGATTGCTAAGAATTCCGGAGACATATTCTTCGAGGATTAAATCTTTTTGATCAAGACCTTCTAGTAACTGGCGGCGCAGGCCATAGACGGCCTCGCGCTGCTTGTTCATCACGTCGTCGTATTCGAGCAGGTGTTTGCGGGCTTCGAAATTCTGCGCTTCTACCGTTTTTTGCGCGGCTTCGATGCGGCGGGAAATGAGGCGCGATTCAATTGGAATTCCTTCTTCCATACCGAGGCGCTCGAGAAGTTTAGACACCCATTCTTTGGCGAAGATGCGCATCAGGTCGTCTTCTAAAGATAAATAAAATCTTGAAGAGCCCGGGTCGCCCTGGCGTCCGGCGCGCCCGCGAAGCTGGTTATCAATGCGGCGAGACTCGTGGCGCTCGGTTCCGAAAATGTGCAAACCGCCGGCGACAACTACTTCGTCGTGCTCCTTATCGGTTTGAACTTTGTAACGCTCGAATATCTCGTTCCATTGGCCGCTGGGGACGACATACTCGTTTCCAGCGTAGTACCAAACGGTACTTTTCGTTTCGTCCACATCGACTTGAATTTTTCCTTGCGCGGCGCGCAGAGGTTGCGCGATGCCTTTCTTCACGCATTCCTGCTTGGCCATGAATTCGGGATTGCCGCCGAGCAGAATATCGGTGCCGCGTCCCGCCATGTTGGTGGCGATTGTGACCATATCTTTGCGTCCAGCTTGGGCGACGATTTCGGCCTCGCGCTCGTGATATTTCGCGTTGAGCACGACGTGCTTAATGCCCTTTTTCTTCAGTAACTCGGAGAGACGCTCGGATTTTTCGATCGATGTGGTGCCGACGAGGACTGGCTGTCCGGTCTGGTGAAGTTTCTGGATTTCGTCCGAGGCCGCGAAATATTTTTCCTTCTCCATGCGATAGACGACATCGGGATTTTCGAGACGCCGCATCGGCTTGTTGGGAGGGATGACCATCACTTCCAGGCGATAAATCTTGTCGAACTCGGGAGCCTCGGTCTCGGCGGTTCCGGTCATGCCCGCGAGTTTTTTGTACATGCGGAAATAATTCTGGAAGGTGATCGTGGCAAGCGTCTGATTTTCGCGCTCGATCTTCACGCCCTCTTTGGCTTCGACGGATTGGTGCAGGCCGTCGGACCAGCGGCGTCCCGGCATGAGGCGGCCGGTGAATTCGTCGACGATGATTACTTCACCCTCTTTAACGACATATTCAACGTCGCGGTGATAAAGCGAGTGGGCCTTGACCGCAGTCTCGACGTGATGCTTTAGATCCCAGTTTTCGGGGTCGGCGATGTTGCCGATGCCCAGCATCTGCTCGACTTTTTCCCATCCTTCGTCGGTGACGGTGATGCTGCGATGTTTTTCGTCGACGACGAAATCTCCGGTGAGTTGCGCGGGTTCGCCCGGCGCGACATCGATTTCTTCCCCCTTTTCGAGCTTGGGAATGATGCGATTTACGCGCGCGTATTTGTCGGTGGATTCTTCGCTGGCCCCCGAGATGATCAGCGGGGTGCGGGCTTCGTCGATGAGGATGGAATCGACTTCGTCGACGATGGAGAAATTGTGCCCGCGCTGCACGCAGTCGTGCAGATCGAACTTCATGTTGTCGCGGAGATAATCGAAACCGAATTCGTTGTTGGTTCCGTAGGTCACGTCGGAGGCGTAGGCGTCGCGGCGCTGCTGGTCATCCAAGTCGTGCACGATTACGCCGACGGTCAGGCCGAGGAAGAGGTAGAGCTTGCCCATCCACTCGGAATCGCGCTTGGCGAGATAGTCGTTGACGGTGATGACGTGGACGCCGCGGCCGCTGAGCGCGTTAAGATACACGGGCAGAGTTGCGACCAGCGTCTTGCCTTCGCCGGTTTTCATTTCGGCGATTTTGCCGTGATGCAGAACCATGCCGCCGATTAGCTGCACGTCGAAGTGACGCATGTTGAGGACGCGGCGTCCGGCTTCGCGCACAATGGCGAAGGCTTCTTCCAGAATGTCGTCGAGGACTTCGTTTACGGCTTTGAGGCGCTCGGCGTCGAGTTCTTTACGGCGAGCATGGTCGGCTTCCGGCTCATCGGCGATCTTAGCGACGCGTTCTTGAATTTGTTGGCGAAACTTTTCGGTTTTTGCGCGGAGTTCGTCGTCCGTGAGCTTTTCGATCTGGGGCTCGAGGGCGTTGATGGCGTGGACGCGCGGCATCAGACGCTTGATTTCGCGTTCGTTCTTGGTGCCGAAGACTTTGGCTACAACTTTGTTAATCAATCGGGCAGTTCCTTGAAAGGCGGAGAATTCGGTATTTAAAAGCCTAGCATATTAGATGCGGGACCAGTAGTTACGTCGCGTGGAACTACTTTCGACAATGGAGAGACGAGCGTCCTCGTTCGTCCCGTCGGGTAGGGAACGCCCGAGGCTCCATCAATCTTACTTCGCCCGCGGGTGAGTGCGGTCGTAGACCTGCAAGACGTGCTTCATGGAAAGCTGAGTGTACCGCTGAGTCGTGGAAAGCCGCTCGTGTCCAAGCATTTCCTGGATGGCTCTCAGATCTGCGCCTTCTTCCAGCATATGGGTACCGAAGGCATGGCGAAGGGTATGGGGATGGACATCAGGCGATAGTCCCTTTGCCACGGCCAACTTTTTTATAATTCGGCCCACGCTGCGCGTCGTTAGGCTTCCGCCTCGCATGTTGATCAGCAGTTTTCCGGCGAGCTTTTTCCTTTCAGCGAGCGCCTGCTGTCGCTTCGGTAAATATTCCGCGAGCGCGGCTTTGATCGCGTCTCCGAAAGGAACGTAACGTTCTTTCTTCCCTTTGCCGCGGACCAGAATCACTTCGTCGCTTTGCCTAATATCGTGGATGTTTATATCAACCATTTCCGAGTTGCGAATGCCGCACCCGTAGAGCAGTTCAAACATCAGGCGGTCGCGTTCAGGAAAGGTGGCAATTTCTGGCATGTCTCCATCCAACACACTGTTCATTTCTTCGACGGTGGGAACTCGCGGAAGTTTTTTGGGTAGCTTTGGCGTGGAGACCAGCGCCGCTGGATTTTGGCCCACCGAACCTTCCTGCGCCAGCCAGCGATAGAGCGAACGCACTGCCGCCAGCGCGCGTGCTACAGAGGTTTTACTCAGTCCGTGGTCGTAGAGATGAGACAAGAAACCGCGAATCGCCAGATGATCGATGCCGCGCAGGGGACGCTGTCCAATATATTCGGCGAATTTGTTGAGGTCTATGGCATAGGCTTTGAAAGTATGTGGCGAGACATTTTGTTGAGTGAGAGTTCGAAGAAAACCATCTGCGGCTTTTTCGACTTCCGTCCGGCGACGGCTTGCATTCGGTGAGCTCATCCTGCGGTCGCTCTGATCCTCGATTTTGCGCGGGGATGGTGATTCCGGTACACGGTCTTAAGCCGGCCCAAAGCCAGGTGGGTGTAGACCTGAGTTGTGGATATGTCGGCGTGTCCCAGGATGGTTTGCACGGTCCGCAGGTCGGCCCCATTCTCGACCATGTGCGTGGCGCAGCTATGGCGCAGCATGTGCGGGCTGGCGGCGCGTCCTGTATTGGTTGAGGCTTGGCGCACGATTTGCCAAACTCTCTGGCGGCTCAACTTGCGGGCGCGACGGCCAGGAAATAGTAGCCGGCAATTGGCATCTCCTGCCAGCAATGGGCGCGACGCTGCGAGGTAGTGGGTCAATACATCCTGCGCGGATTTTCCCAATGGAACAATTCGTTCTTTGTCACCCTTGCCTCGGACCAGAATATATCCGGCTTCGAGTTTCAGATCTTCCAATTTTATCGCGATAATTTCCGACACTCGCAAAGCCCCCGCATAGAAGACTTCAAGCATCGCGCGATCTCGGACCGCGATGCCTTGAGCTTCCCTGCTGTGAAACACTTCGGTAGGAACTCTCAGTATCCGTTCAATTTCATCGCGCGCCAGCGCCTTAGGCAGCACCTTCCATTGCTTGGGCGATTCAATGTTAAGGGTTGGATCGGTATCGACAATTTTATCGATCAGCAAATAGCGATAGAACTGCCGCAGTGCGGAAAGTTTTCGTCCCACGGAACGCCCATCTACTCCGTTGGAGAATAGTTGCTGAAGGAAGATTCGTACACCGTCCCTTTGGGCGCAGCGCAGTTGGCGATTTCTCGAGTTGAGGAATTCAGCGAACTGATTGATGTCCGAAGTGTAGGCGGAAATAGTGAGGGGACGTAAGCCTTTTTCGACTCGCAGGTAATCCCGGAAGCCGGAGACCGCGCGGGAATTAGACAGCGAAGGCACGCAATCAAGTATGAGCGTTATCGGACATTGCTGAAAGTAATGAGTTTGAGTAGGGTTCGTCAGTAAAGACGGTGAAATACATTTCTGATTCCTAGGGTTGAAGCGGCCGCCAGTAGCGAGAACAACAGCGCAAGCGGCCATAGAACACGGCGATCCTTCGGTAGCCAGCGTAGCAATGCCGCCAGCACGAACGGCAGGGCGGGAATGACGAAGCGCGCGAAAGTCCCCCGCGCCCAAAAAGGATAGTTGTAGCAATACACCGCCAACAGATAGAGGACCGCGAACATGGCTTCGACGGGAAACTTACTGGCATATGCCCTGTAGTTTGCATTTGTAAACATGGCAACGTTGCCTGCAAAAACGAACAAAATCCAGCCAGACGTCAACAACAGGTTGGTCCATGGCGTGGAGTACAAGATGGTGCCCTTGATAATTGCGTGGAAAGGAATTCCAAAAATTGCGTTGTGAGGATTGTAAGCATGGACGTTTGCCAGCGGACTTCCGAAGTACAGCGTCAACGGCAAAACATATAGCGTCCCAACCGCCAACCCAATCATGGTCGCGATGCAGAGTTTGAAGAGGTTGCGCCGCCACAATAACGCAAGGCCAATACTGAATAGAGCGATGATTCCGAGCGGCCTGACAGTAGTAGCGCAAGCGGCCAGAGCGGTGGCAATTATCCATCGTTCTTTTCTCGCCGCCAGGAATGCCCCAAACAGCAGCGCCACGAACAGCGGCTCTGAGCCACCGAGAAATGACCTCTGCATCCAGTCGAAATTAATCACCGCGAAAAATCCGGCAACCCAGCCTCCCCACAAGCGCTGTGCCAGAAACACAGCTAAGAAGCTGGATACAAACGAGACAAATAAAAGCGCGCTCCGCTCCGAGACATGGAAAACAAGCGATACGACCGCAATGACATAGGGATATCCCCAGAACTGCTCGACCTGTAGCCCGGCAAAATTCCAGTGACGTATGGCGGACGCCACCGACATATAAGCGGAGTTGTCGCCAAAATTGTCAACCTGCGAAAAGTAGCTTCGAGACACGGCGATGGGAAAAACAAATACCACGGCGGTGAGCAATACCAAACATACAAGCTCGCGCGGGCCGGGTTCGGAGGGCCACTGCCCGGAGCGAACCTGTGGCGAACCGGCCAGCGAAGGTTTCAAACCTCGCTCTCGGATGGAGGTTGGCAACACCAACAGTGTGTCCCTTGAGGTCGCCCGGTATGAAATGGAATAGGTGGCATCGTGATAACTGTGGAATTATTTTTCCACCTGGATCGCAAGCAGATTAGTTCTTTGCCCTGGGTTGGCTGACGTTAGAATCTGAATCCACCGAGAAGAGCAGGAAATCACGAAAGGTGTGGCGCCGGAAATAGCGATGTTTTCTAAAGTCAAAATATAATTCGGCGCTCTTGGGCAGCCAGAGTTCGACACTTTTCTTGGGGAAAGCTACCGGTCCGTAGTCCACGATCTGGTGTTCGCTGAGGAGTTGAATCTGCGGCATGGGGCGCATCATCTCAGATTCCATTCGCACGATTTGAAAAGTGTTGGCGGAAACCCACGCACGCCCGCGCAGATTGACCGGATAGACCTGGCCGCCAACAACGTAGGAACGGATAAGATTGGGACGATCCTCGCGCTGCCTGAAATGCAACAGCCAAACCGCCTTGTCATTCCATTGGCTCAGGCCTTCGCAAGTAATTTCGAAGTTGTCGCGCATGTCGGGATGGAAGACCAGCGCTAGCGATGGCAGGCCCCGGGTAGCGATCTGGCCGGGAAAGTCACTTACGTCCGAGCGGCCGGTGCGAAATTCATCCACCGCCAGGATACCGGGCTTGGGCTCCGAAATGGTCGCGACGTAATTGAACTCGCGAGTGTCTTTTACAATCGGATTGCCTAGATCATTCAGGTCTTCGTGCAGCACATCCTCAATGGCATTGAAACGGCTTACATCATCCACAAATTGCTTCACCGTGGCGCCGACGCCATCGACCACTTTCTCGTAAGGACAAGCCACGTCGCGCGCGACCGCCGGCTTAACATCGTCAATTCCAGGAGGTTCCCAACTCTTCACTGAGAAGCCGTTTTCGGTCGCGGCGAGCAAAGGATCCTGCATTTCAAGCTTATGGGGAGAAGCAGACGCAGATTTGGACGGCGGGCCAGGGCTCGCTGCCGGGTTCGCTTCGCGCGCCTCCAATTGAGCGATCATTTCACGGACTGGGGCTGCACCAGCGCTGTCGGGAGTGTATCGCAGGAAGGTCTTGAGAGCGGTTATTGCCTCTTTATCCCGTCCCATGTCGGCGAGCGCCTCGCCCAGCACAATCTCGGCAGCGTTGCCGCCGCCCTTACCTTTTTCGATGGCGAGTTGGGCCTGTTGCCGCGCTTTTTCATATTCGTGCTGCCTCAGATATGTGTCCGCCAGAAGATTGTGTGCCATCCAGGAGTCGCCATCGGAAGCGACGGCTTGCTCAAGACAAGTTTTCGCGGCCGGGTAATCTTCGCGCTCAAGGCGCAGCCGCCCTAATAAGGCTAAGGCCTGAACGTTATGCGAGTCCGCAGTGGTGGCCTTGCTAAGGTCGATTTCAGCTTGTTTCATATCCTTCTTCTGATAATCGAGGTATCCCAGCAGGAAGTCTAAGTCCGAACTATCAGGAACCATCTTATGCGCGGAGTTAAGTTGCTTTTCTGCATCCTTGAGATTTCCGGATTTTAGATCGTTAACAGCACGCTGAGTCTCCTTGCGCGCTTTTGAAGGCATGTTCGGGGAAGCAGGCGCACTTAATTCAATCGCGGCGGGATCTGGCTTGAGTACCGATTCCAGGTTGTAAGTGTTCATGATGTTGCCGACCGTGAATTCCTGGCTGGCGGTGAGGTAACCCACGGCGCTAACTGCAAGCTCGTACTTTCCCGGGGTCAAGTCTACGAAGTCCGCGTCGCTGTTATTCGCTGTAGTTTGCCACACGATCGTGTGAGTACTTTCGTTAGTGAGTTTAGCCACTGCTTGGCGGTCGAGGTGAGCTTTGGCCTCGCCGAAAACCTTAAGCAGCAGTATCGATCCTTTGCTTTCATAGGTCGTAGGCCTTCCCAATGTCTGTCCCGAAATATTGCTGATTCCGCCACCCTGCGCGAGCGAGACTTCAGAAAGGAGAAAACAGGCGAATGGCAACAGACGGACATACAGCGAGATTTTCATACAGAAGCGTAGTTTCTCACTGCGTGGTTATGGGGTCAACGCGCAAAAACCTCAGTCACGCAGATGAGAGGCAGATCGTGTAGTTTTTATCTATTGCGGCGTCATGTTTTCCGGAGAACCTTCCGCCTTTAGCAGCTTGGTTTTCAGGGTAAATTTCTGGTGAGGCTCGAGCTCCACTTCTGTCTCGAAAGTCTGATAACCAGGCAGGCTGATTGTAATCTTTCGCTTGCCGGGCGCGACCAGCAAACTCTTTCCGATCCCCCCCAGTTCACCGGCATGACCGACCAAAAGACCATCCACGAAAACGGCGGCGCGATCGGGGTCAATTGAAAACTTAATTTCTGCGGTGACGGTCGGCATTTGATACTGAGCGTCTCTTTCAAGGGTAACCTTTATTAACTGCTTCTCCGCCGGTTGAAGATTTACTTCCTGCGTGAAGTCTTTGTACCCATCATGACGCACGGAAATTTCGTGTTTGCCGGGCAACAATAACACTTTCTTAGAGCCCTTTAATTCCTTCAGATATCCGAGATACTGACCGTCAACCCACACGCCGGAGTCCTGCTCCAGATTCGATGTGCCCTCGAAGTCCACCTCGCCTAACACTTTATTGTCGGCATGGACGACGGTTGCGATCAAGATCAGTAGAACGCAAAGTATGAGTGGATGCTTTCGGTTGCGGGGGAATGTCATGAAGTTAAATCCTCTCCCTTCGGCCAGATAAAGATTTTACTCCCGCCGGCGGCACGCGAGCGGTAACAAATGATTAGTTTGTGCAAAATAAGGAGCGTGCCGAAGCGGGAATTGTTATGGACCCCAAAAGAATTATCAATTGGACGCGCATTGACGGCGGAGTCTACGCTAATTCATGGATAGCAATCATAAAATTACCGCAGCGGGAAATGAAGCCAAGTCGGAAGCGGAATTAGAGATATTGATAGCCAAATACACTTTGGAATATCTCTATCGCTGGACAAATCATTTCGATGCCACGCAACTCGCTCAGATTAAGCAGATATTAGATACTGGAGGAGAACCGCAAGTTCTGCTGGGAATGGTGAGCGGAACCGGATCGGCAATGCCGAGCTAGTTCTTTCGCCCAGTGCAGCAAGCTCCCGGAAAACCTGCGCCAACTCTTCGCCAGGTTATTTCTCGGAAAGAGTAAAGTTCGCCACCGCCGTGCCGTTAGCTGCCACCACCACTTTCTTCTGCCACGTTCTGGGCTCAGTAAAAATAGGCCGCTCCACCTTATGCTCGGTGAGCACATCGAACGAGGCCTCATTCCTGGTTACTCCCCATCCCTCATGCCAGGCTACGATTTCGTAGTCGCCTGGGGGGACGTCGGTGAGCTCGAACTTCCCGCTCTGGTCGGTGACCGCGTAGTAGGGATGCGACACGACCATCATTTCGGCATTCATCCAGACGTGTCCGCCATTGCATTTTAGAGTGACTAATCCCGGAGTGTGCATATCGCGCGAGATCACTTGGTTAGGGAACGGAAATGGAAGGTTGTATGTGGCGGCACCCTCCATATGAATAGTGTGTAGCGTGGCGTCGGAACTTTTCATGCGCAGATCGCCATCAGCCGGAACCAGCAAAATATGAGGTTCGTAACGGCAATGTTTCTGGTCAAGGAAACGTCGCGGCTCGGGCAAATCCATGGCTTTCCCGCTGGAAATATTCTTCAGGTAGACCACGGTATTAGCAACTCCGCCGTCCGGACCAATGATCAAACGATCGAGATCCATTCTCTTGTGGGACTCGGGATCGCAAATTTCCGGATCTTTTGAGACGGGGACGCTGAGCATATGCGGCACAGTTCCCGACCACTTTACCGTACCGCTAATCGTGCCTCCATTGGCGACGGTTATGACCTGGTAATTGCTCTGGGCGGTCGTTGCATTCACGGCCAGAACGAGAAACGAAAGGGCTGCAAATATTTTGAACATCATACCAACCTTCGACTTTAGGAATAAAGATCGGAGAGCTTGTCTATCATTAATATTATTCATGACTTCAGAAGGGTCTAAAAGTAACGGAAGTAACGGCGTCTCCCACTGACGGGTGCCGGGACGGGACTGGGATGGGTCGTCTGCTCCGGACGACTACAAGCTTCCATTGGAGAGCCGATCAACGGCACTACGGCTTACGCGAGCGCCGGTAGCTGGTGTCTTTAACACGCCTTCCCGTATATTATTCGACCAAGCGGGCACTCTCATGCCGGAAATAAAGCCTGTAATTTCCATCCGAAAACTCAACGGCGTGGAGGAATTGCGGCAGGTCCAACGTCTCGAAAGAGAAGTGTGGCAACTGGCGGATATTGATGTGCTCCCCCTGACTTGGGCCATTGCCTCCATTGAAGCGGGAGCGATCTGGCTGGGCGCGTTTGTAGAGAATAAAATTCTGGGTTTTGCTTTCGCCTTTCCCGGACTCAACCACGGCAGTGTCGCTTTTCATTCCCATCAATTGGCGGTAGCGCCCGCGTATCGCGATTCCAATCTTGGTTACAAGCTCAAGCTTGCCCAACGGGAAAGCGTGTTGGCCATTGAACTTGGCTTTAAGCCGGCGGCAGCTGAGGGGATTGCAGGACGAAGATCGGCAATTGCGCCACCGTCCAGCCAAACCAAGATTTCTGAAATCTCATGGACCTTCGATCCCCTCCAAAGTAAGAATGCGCATTTGAACTTCTTCAAGCTCGGCGTAGTGTGCGACAGCTACAAAATTGATTTGTACGGACCTGGAACGTCCAGCATGCTGCATCGCAATGGCACCGACCGATTATGGGTGCGCTGGCCGATTCGCAGCCGTCGTGTGGCGGAGCGAGTCGGAGAAAAGAAAATTTCGGAAAGAAATCTGCGAACTGAAATCCTCGATGCCCTTGCCACTGTGCGACCGCTGATTCTGTTCAGCGGTGACGGACGGCCTGTCCGTTCCGACCTCGAACCCGCCCTCCGGCGGCAAAGAATCGCGATCGAGATACCCAGTGATATCGGTGCTATAGAAAACACCGATCCTGAGTTGGCGAGAGAATGGCGAGGAGCGACGAGATGGGCTTTTTCTGAAAGCCTTCAGGCGGGATTTCATGTTGCTGAATTCTGCCGCACCGTTCGCGGACAACAGGGTCCCGGAACATATCTGCTTGAGAAGGGAAAAATCTAAGAGTGCGTGCCGGAACTCGGTAGTAGATTGATTTGAAAATTTTATGGAGGTTCCGTGAGACTACCCATCAGCAACGCTGTGTTATTTCTGATCTTGTGTGGCACCATTGTCTGCGCACAAAGTGCCAACCAGGCTGCACCTCTCAGCGGCCTCGATATTCTTCAGCAGGCCGGGCGCCGTTATGCCCAGGCTAAGTCATATCGCATCGAGGCCATAGAGGAAAGTACCACCTCCAGCGACCTTCAGCGTAGCTGGCAAAAAACCCTGCTCACCGCCGCGGAAGAGGCCAATGGCCGGTATCGCTACGAAGGCCATTCAGCGTTTGGCAGCGCGGCCCGCATATCTGACGGAACTACAATCTGGACTTATCATTTTGAAGAAAACTCCTATACAAAAAGAAGCATTTCAGCGCAGAAACTGACTGTTTTCCCCATGTCCGAAATGCCGGCCTGGCGGGCGCAAAATCTTCGCAAGGAGCTTGCGGAGTTGGCTACGCACTACAATTCCGCCGAGCGCTTGCCAGATACTGTCCTTGAAATAAATGGCCGCGACATTCCTTGCTATGTTGTACGCGCCACCAGTAAGGATATGAAGCGGTCATTGCCAAACCAGTCTGCGGAGAAAACATTTTGGATCGACAAAACCCAGGGGACGCTCCTACGGTCACTGGACGATAAACATTCGTATTTGGCCGCAGGGCCGGCACGAATTCCGTTGAGAGACGAAGTTAAAATGACCTACACAGCGGTGGAATTGGATGAGCCAATTGTGGAGAGCTTATTCACTTTCACGCCGTCCCCAGACGCAAAGTTATTCGAAAACTTCCCTGATACGCGAGGCAGCGGCGGTGGGGTCAGCCTGCTGGGACGAACCGTTCCCGACCTCCAGCTTAAATCGCCAGATGGCAGGATAATTTCCATGGATTCATTTCGCGGAAAGCCGGTTCTTCTCGACGTTTGGGCGACTTGGTGTGGACCGTGCGTCCAAAGTCTGCAGCAACTAGCCGCGATTTATCAGGAGACAAAAGACAAGGGTCTGGTTTTTCTTACCTTCGATACGGACGAAGAATCCAAAACCGCCGCTGACTTTCTGAACAAGCGCGGTTATACCTGGCCGAACTTTCATGACGACGGCGCTGCGTCGGACGCGTTGAGCGTAACCGGAGTTCCTCGTACTCTGTTGATAGATGCGAAGGGCAAAGTAGTATTGGACAAAATAGGTGTCGCAGACAACGATCTTCGCAGCGAAATCGCCAAACTGGGCCCGGAATTCGCGTCTGTCGCGCCCAAACCTGAGCCTGTTCCCTGCGGAACGCTCAGCCGGAATTAAATTGACCGGCGCACATACATCGGCTTCCCGCCGACACTTGTATCATTGGGTCGGAAGCGAAACTTGAGCGGTCTTGGGCCCAGTCTTCAAAACTGGCGGATGGCAGGTTTTCCTGTCATCAGTGGGTTCGACTCCCACTCGCTTCCGCCATTTGGCTATTTTTTCTTTGTAATAAACCGGTAAGGGGACTAGTTTGTTTGGGCTAGATGCATCGGGCCATAGATGCGTCAGGGCAAACGTATACAGTTAGGTCTGCGCGTCCTCAGCTGAATTGTCCCCTCCCCCCAGCCGGCAGCGCCTCAAATAGGAGGATCCTCAATGAAGAAAGTTATGTGTCGTATTCTGCCCGTATT
>Ga0182015_10003800_pt1 | contig 16688 bp, 12 predicted proteins | sample 712P3MmetaG_FD_120478 | JGI IMG/M metagenome (GOLD analysis project Ga0182015, IMG submission 120478) | Permafrost microbial communities from Stordalen Mire, Sweden - 712P3M metaG | ecosystem: Environmental > Terrestrial > Soil > Wetlands > Permafrost | place: Sweden: Stordalen | collected... | reverse complement strand
GCCGCGAGAGTTTTGCCATGCGCTACTCTGCCGCCGCGAGCCAGCATTTTCTGCGGCGCTGGTGGACCTTCCGCGACGTGCGCCGCCGGTTCGGATGGAAATTCTGGGCCATGATCAGCGGCGGCGCGGCACTTGATCGCGAAACCGAAGAGTTCTGGCATCGACTGGGATACGCTGTGGTCCAAGGTTACGGATTGACTGAAACGACTTCGCTGATCAGCTTGAACCATCCTTTTCACACTAGCCGCGGCTCCATCGGCAAGGTTCTGCCAGGACGCGAAATCAAGCTGGCGGACGATGGAGAGATTCTGGTGCGCGGCAGCGGCGTCGCCAGCGGCTATTGGAACGGCCGCGAACTGCAACAGGTGGCGCGTTCGGAAGATGAAGGCTGGTATCGCACCGGCGACTTGGGCGCGCTCGACGGGCAGGGCAATCTTTTTTTCAAGGGACGCAAGAAAGAAGTGATCGTTACGCCCGCAGGCATGAATATTTATCCCGAGGATCTGGAAGCGGCGTTGCGAGGTCAGAAAGAAGTGCGGGATTGCGTGGTCGTCGGCCTTGAGCACGGCGGAAACGCCGAGCCGTGCGCCGTGCTGATTCTGCGCGACCGCACGCCGGCAGCATCGGCCAAAGTCGCGCAGCAGGCTGATGCGCGGCAAATTGTCGAGCGCGCCAATGAAACGCTGGCTGAATATCAGCGGATGCGCACCTGGTTCGTGTGGCCCGACGAAGATTTCCCCCGGAGTTCAACGCAGAAACCGCGCCGAAACGTGATTCGCGACGCGGTCGAGGCGGCCCTCCGCGGTCAAGCGCTGGCGAACGCAACCAGCCCATTGTCCGAACTGCTGACACGAATTACCGGCCGCAGGATTCAGAACTTGCAGAACCTGACGCCAGACGCCAACCTGGAAAGCGGCTTGGGGCTGAGTTCTCTGGAACGCGTCGAACTGCTCAGTGCGCTTGAAGACCGGTATCAGGTCGACCTCAGCGAAACAGAGTTCGAAACCAGGTTTGCGAATGCAGCGACCGTCGGCGATCTGGAAAAACTGTTGCAGAGAGAACGAGGTGGTCGCTGCGATGTGGGTGATCGCGATGTTTCCGATCCCAAGTTGCAGCGGCGAGAGTTTCGTCATCCGGCCTTTCACTATCCAAGATGGACGCTGCGCTGGCCGACCACGTGGCTGCGCCTGGCGTCGCACTATCTGCTGGCACGCCCGGCGATGCTTCTTCTGGGCTGGCCGCGCGTTACCGGACGCGAAAACCTGCGCGGCGTTCGCGGGCCGCTGCTGGTTGTCTCCAACCATGTTGCCGATGTCGATGTCGGCTTCATCCAGACGGCGCTTCCCGCGCGCATCCGCCACCGACTGGCTACTGCAACCGGCGGCGAAGCGCTCGAACTGCTGCGCTCGCCCGGTTCGCGTCGCGCGTGGTTCCACCGAGTCTACAACCGCGTCCAGTGGGCGTTTGGCGTCGCGCTGCTGAATTTGTTCCCGCTGCCGCGGCAGGCCGGTTTCCGCAAGAGCTTCGCCTATGCTGGTGAAGCGGTCGATCGCGACTACAGCGTGCTTGTGTTTCCCGAGGGACGGCACACCGAAGATGGCAAACTGCTTCCGTTCCGCATCGGCGTCGGCTTGCTTGCCAACAATCTGCGCATTCCGGTTCTTCCAATGCGGATTGATGGCTTGTTTGACATCAAGAAGGCGGGAAGGAAGTTTGCAGCGCCCGGAAAGATTCAAGTGCGCATCGGCAAGCCCATCCAGTTTGCGCCGGAAACCGAGCCCGAGGAAATCGCGCGGACATTGCAAAGGGCGGTTGAGAACCTTAGGAAGTGAAGCTCCCCCCGCGCATCCAGCCGGGTTCAATGTGAGCTGCCACTCAGGGCTCGAAATCGGGCCACAACGCCTCCGCCACGCTGGGTTCCGAGACCCATTGCACGGCCTCGGGATTGCGCGTAAATTGCTCGTAGATTGGCAAGTCAGGATTTAGCCCAAGTTCGGGATAGGCCCGCGAGCTTCGCGGCGAAAGCTTCGACAACTGATAATGCGGATTCGATTCCCACTGAATCTTGCCATCCCCGTCAAGAACTGGAAACCAGGCGAGCCCATGGTGGGTACGGACCTGGTCATATGCGAATCCGTATTGGCGATCGCACCACGCGCCGAAAACCATCCGACGCTGCGGATCCCCATTGATCACGCAGTGGGCCCACCGCGGTGGAACGACCACCTGTTCCCCCGGTCCGGCCGAGACCGCGATGCACCGTCCGGGGTTGTCCGCCGCGAACTCTTGTTGATACACGATTGCGCGTCCTTCCCAAATCTCGAACAGCTCCGGAGTGGACCATCCGCAGTGGGGCGCGATTGCGTGAGTGTGTCCTTGGCTTCGAACCGGTTCCTCACCCAGACGCCCGCTGGCATATGCGACGATGCCGAACAGCAGCATTCGCCGCGCCAGCTCCGAGCGATGCTCTTCGCGTCCAACATCCATCACGATCGAGTAGACCGGATCGGGACCATCGCATTCCGGATTGCGCAAACTGCGACGAATATCATCGAGCCGCCTGACCTCGGGTTCAGGACCAAACACTCCGCTGTCATACGTGAAGGTTAATTTGTCGCGATCTGCACGTACGCCGAGTCTCGGATCAAAACCGGCGAGAGCTGCGGTAGTCTCAGAAACCGCCACGTTAGACATCCCCCTCGGCTATGACGCTGGGTTTTCCGTGGTCCTCCATCACTCGCAATCCAAGGCCCTGGGCGGCGATAGTAGCGTAATCATGGCCGGCGTCACTGGGCCAACAAGCTACAAAACGAAGTGGGACGTCGCCGGTATTTACCACGCGATGTGCGACTTTCCCTGCAATATAGTGCAGGCTGCCGGGCATCATTTCTTCACGGCGGGTCCGACCACTATCATCGCGCAACGCCAACATCCCAGTTCCAGCAACCGTCCCATAAAATTCGGCGCGATCCAGAACAGCGTGCTGATGGCCATGGGTCATGAAATATTCTTTACCAACGCGGCCGGGAAAGATCTCCGTTGTGCCCCAAAAGAGACCACCTTCCGTACCGGGCGTCACGGGCTCCCACCACCAAACGCGATAGACCACGGTCTCGTGATCCATTCGCTGCCAGGCCTCTTGATCACGAAAAATCCCTTTGAGCTGGCCTAATTTCTTGACGGAAGATCGAAGCGCGGGTGAGTTTAAGCTGCCGTCTGCCCAGTTCACGGTGGCGAAGTTAGCGACCATGTCGCATAAGCCTATCCGAAGCATGTTGTTCTTTGCAAGCCGCCTAAAAGAAATATTTTTGTGACTCTATTAGCCTAAAACGAACACAACTACGAACGATTAGAACACATCCCGGCGCATCTACCGGTTCTCGCGTCACCCGGGTCGCCGCTACTTCTGTCCGTTTTCCGTTACCGGCATCTTCATCCGAACGATTTTCGGAAAATAAATGTTCAACTCTTTGACGAGTTTCTGCGGCTTCATTGTGTTGCAGACGTAGGTGAAGACGAGTTCGTCCTTCCCTTCAAATTCCGGGTGTTCCTTACCGGCATAGCAGTATGTGTCAGGGTCGTATCCCGGTGAACTCTTCTGCAATTCAGGAATTTGGTAGATCACCTGTCCGTCCGTCCATGGGCCCGTGAGGCTTGGCGAGGTGCGCAGCAGAACCTTGGCGGAAAGGAAGTCGGGATCGACGAGCAGGGCAACCCATTTCTTCATTTCCGGATGGTAGCGCACCGTCATTTCACTTGCGCCGTGTTCCATTACCACCTTTGCTTTGGCAGGCTCCAGGCCAGAGTGCCACTCTCCTTTCGCGTCCAGGTATTGCAGATCCTTCGATGGATCGTCGAGCCCTCCGATGGGTATTCTGGTTAAGATCTCTGGACGTTTTCCATTCTCGTCCAAGGTGAATATGTACAAAAAGTCGCCCTCGATGACGGTAGATGCCGACGGGTTCGCATGTACGCTCTCCAGCACCAGCGGCGCAATGGACACTTTCCAATCCTGCGGCTCTCGACTTAAGCCGGTCACATGCGCGAGGTCGGTTCCACATATTTCGAAACCGAGAGCCCAGACCGACGCCTTCGGCGAGTTTCGCACGCATAACAGGGTTACCCAGAGATCGTCGTCATGCACCACACCGTCGAGAGCCCAATACCATGCGTCCTTACGTTGCGATTCGAAGAAGTCGAGCAGTTTCCCCTTGGCATCGTGGCGAATTGTGTAATCGATCTTCCAATGGCCATCTTTGCAGGTTGATATGCCGACGGTATTGCGAACCATTTTTGGGTCGTCGCCTACAACCTTGCGCTCGTCGCCGTACAATGTGTCGCCGAAAATCCATAGATCCCGTCCGCCTTCGAGCGGGATAGAATAGGCCGCATCTGCTCCGAGCCATCCCTGGGCAAACGGGAACGACGGTTCGCAGTCAAATTTCGGCGGCGATTGCGCAAACCCAGAACCAGCGCAGAACGCGAAAAAGAAGAAAACAGCGAACCATCTCATTGGCGATTTCAAAATGTCTTGCATTCGATTTCATCCTCGGTACATAAGCTCTCGATTGTTTGTTTTCAGCTCGAAGTCTTAGGTTTCTTCCTCACGACAGGTAGAACTAGCCCATGTTTGACGCTGCCAGAATTACGCTTCGCGGGATGCTTTGCGAGCGATGCAACGTGCTTGTGAAGCAGGCTTTCCGCGTAGAGAAGATCTTCCAGCACAGCCTTTCGCGCCAGTTCCGGCTTGTGATCTCGAATGTTGCGATAGACTCGCTCATGCCTTTGCCAGTGGGTCTCCAAGTTGTCGATAAATGGCAACACCGCTTTTCGGGCGTCGGTGGTCGCGTGATAAAGCATCCGCATCGTAGTTTGGATGGCAACGTTTCCGGACGCCTGCGCAAATGCCTCGTGGAACTGGATATCGAACTCGTGAAACAAGTCACGTTTGCGGCAACCCTGCGACATGCCTTCAAGCGCCTCCTCCAGCCGCTCGAGATCGGCGCGAGTAGCCCGTTTCGCGGCCAGTGCAGCAACCTCCGGCTCGATGATCTTTCGCAGCTCATAGATCTCGAGATGCTTCACTTCATTGAGCAGGATCATCCACTGAAAGTGCTCATTGAGCACGCGGGTCAGCGACGACTGGATATAGGTGCCATCGCCGGCACGGGACTTGATCAGCCCCAGATACATCAGACCTTTCAGCGCTTCGCGTAAAGAACTTCTGCTGACATGCAAGCGGTGGGCCAGTTCCGGCTCCGGTGGAAGACGATCTCCTGGCTTGAGGTCGCCGCTGCGCACCAATTGCTCGATCCTCCGAGCAACCGTATCCATCACTGTTTCACGATGAATCGGCTCCAACCGAAGACTAGCCGCTGAAGAATTGCGATCCGCTCCCATTTCGTGCTTCCGATAATGCTGTCCTACGATTCGACAAAGACTGCAATGCAGTCGGATCGCGATCAGTAAGACCGTACTGCGCGATTGCAAATCTTTCCAACCCCTTCGATTTCCACTTCCACCCGATCGCCGTCCTTTAAGAATCGAGGCGGTTTACGTGCAAAGCCAACTCCCGAGGGAGTGCCGGTCGCGATCAAATCTCCCGCCTCCAGCGTAAAGCTATGCGACAGGTAAGAAATCAATCGTGGAATGCCAAAGATGAGTTGGTTGGTGTTGGAATCCTGAAGAACTTCGCCGTTGACCCGAGTTTCGATGCGAAGCGCTCCTGGATCGGGAACTTCATCGGTAGTCACGAGGCAGGGACCGTTTGGTGCGAAGCTGTCGCACGATTTTCCTCGAGTCCATTGGCCATCGTCGAATTGCCACTTTCTCGCAGTGACATCGTTGAAGGTCACATAACCGGCGACATAGTTCATGGCTTCCGACTCAGCAACTCGCCGTGCGGTGCGACCGATGACGACTCCAAGTTCGGCCTCAAAATCGACCTGCGCGTCTTCCGCCGGTAGTTGAATCGGATCGAACGGCCCAGAAACACTGGAAGTAAATTTCGCGAAACACAGTGGAGCGGCGGGAATCTTTAGACCCGCTTCGATGGCGTGGTCCTTATAGTTCAGCCCGATAGCCACGATTTTCCTGGGTGCGATTGGAGCGTCCAGGTCGGCCGAAGCCAGAGGAATTGCCCCGCTGTTCACCGGCAGTTTGCGCACAAACTCGAGCGCTTCCTGGCCTGCAGCAAGCAGAGTCACCATGGACCGAAATGCGTCCGCGTCCCGGCCCGCGATTACAGCTGCCCTTTGAACATCCACGATGCGGTCGCCGGCCACGACGACTCCGAGACGATTTCCGTCTTTCGTCCGGTATTGAACAAGTCGCATTCCCGTTCTCCTCTAGGCCACTTCAGACCTTGACTTGAAATTCGAATCACTATATATGTTCGAATGTCAGACAAATAAGTATAAGTGGTAAATTCCCGCCCGAGTTCGGAAAATGCGGCCTCAGATTCCGCTGGAACGCTTTGAAGTTTTTGCCGAAGGACTCGATCATCCTGAGGGTCTCGCTTTCGACAGCGAAGGCTTCCTCTGGGCCGGCGGAGAGCAAGGACAGATCTATCGCATTTCCCCAAAAGGCAAGGTCCGGATTGTGACCACCTTAGGCGGCTTCAACCTTGGGCTGACGTTTTCCGCGCGGCAGGAGCTTTTCGTCTGCAACTTCAAACTTGGCGCTCTCATTCAAGTTGACCGGTCGGGGAAAGTGCTTCACACGTGGGACCGAGTTGGCCAGTACCGGCTTCGTAGTCCGAACTTCTCGGTATTCGACAGCGAAGGCAATCTTTATTTCAGCGATTCCGGTGACTTCAAAAAGAATGACGGTTTCCTCTTTGTCCTTCGTCCCAATGGCGCGGTCGAGCAATTGCTCTCCTCACTGGCGTTTCCGAACGGACTTTCGCTGAGCGCCGACGAACGCACTCTTTACGTTATCCAAAGTACGAAGGACAACGTACTTGCCGTTCCCATTCATCAGCCGGGGAAGTGTGGCAGGCCCCAAGTTTTTGCGGCCGGCTTACATAATGTGCCAGACGGCGCCGCCTTGGACACAGAGGGCAATCTGTACGTGACCTGCTACGCCTCGCACAAAGTTTATCGCGTGAGTCCCTCCGGCAGAGTAGTGCTTTTCGCTGTCGACCGCGAAGGAACAATGATTGCCAGCCCCACAAATGCCGCTTTTGGTGGCGCCAGTTTTAACGAGATATATTTCGCCAACCTCAGCCGATGGCACATTTGTCGCGTGCGCGTGGGCACTAAGGGACAACCGCTCGCCAACCAACATTAGTTGGGCGAAGATTCCATGAAGATCACTCTATGAAAATCACTGATATCCGCTGGACTCCGGCATTCATCCCTATCGAAGCGTCACTTCGATATGCGTTCGGATCACACCCGGGGTTTTCACGCTTCATCATCGAGGTCGATACCGACGAGGGCATCACAGGCCTGGGAGAGTGCTACAGCGGCGCGAGTCGCGCCGGGCAACTGGCCGAGATGAAACCACTGTTGATCGGCGCAGATCCGATGAACCTCGAACGGATTCGCTGGAAGGTGGCCGCGCCGAGTTCGGTGAAGCTTTTCGGCAACGCTCTTGGGTTCGCCGGCATCGAGTTCGCCATTCTCGACATTCAAGGCAAGGCTTTGAAAATGCCAGTTTGCGATTTGTTGGGCGGCAGAATTCGCGATGAAGTTCCCTTTTCCGCCTATCTCTTTTATCGTTATGCAAATGACGCAGGTAAAGGCGAAGTCTCTAATACCGTGCAGATGGTCGGTTTCGCGAAGGATCTCGTCAAGCTATACGGCTTCAAAACCCTGAAGTACAAAAATGGTGTGTTCCCGCCCGACGAAGAAATCGAAACTTTCATCGCCCTCCGCGAAGCGTTCCCGAAGCACCGGATACGGCTCGACCCGAACGCCGCATGGACGGTAACAACCGCCCTCCATGTTGCCCGTCGCCTGCATGACTACGACATGGAGTATTTGGAAGATCCGGTTTGGGGGCTGCGCGCGATGCAGCGGGTCAATGCAAAAGCACCGTGGGTTACTCTGGCTTCCAACATGTCAGTCTTTGCTTTTGAGGATCTCGCTCCCACGGTCATGGCGGACGTGCTGGATGTCGTTCTCCTCGACCCTCACTGGTATGGCGGCATCCATCGCGCCAAGCTCGCAGGACAGATTTGCGAGGCCATGGGCGTGGACGCCGGCATGCACAGCGGCGCAGAATTCGGAATTTCCCAAGCCGCCATGCTGCATCTCGCAGCGGGCCTGTCGAACATGACACTCGCTCCAGACTCCCATTATCACCACCTCACCGACGACATCATCGAGGGAGGCAAACTGCAATACAAGAATGGCGCGATGGCAGTTCCCACCGGCCCGGGGCTTGGCGTTTCTCTCGATTACGACAAGCTGGCCCGTTATCACGAACTTTCCAAACGACAGGAGATGGGCTCTTGGACCGATGACCCGAGGCGCCCCGGGACAATTACGATCCAGCCAAAATGGTGAGTATGGCGAACCCTGCGAAGAGACTTCTCTGGAGAATGCGGGCCGGGCTGCTCCTGCTTACGATTGCGCTTTCGACAGTCAACGGCCTCGCACTCGCGGCAGATCATTCTGTTTGGAAGATCGGTAGCTTTGATTACTCCTCCGGCGAATTCCGCAGCGACGGCATCGATTATGCCGATCCCGACAGCGATCCGGTTTTTGTCGTCGGCCAAAGCAACGACAAAGATTGGTACCGCTTTCAACCAGGACCAGCCAATGGCATGACGGGTGGGCGTCTGCATCCATTCACCATAAAGTTCTCCCTGAAAGACGCACCCCTCGGTGTTTACTATCTCAGGATCGCCATGTTGTACGAGACGCCGCGCCTTTCGTTTCTGCAACTCGACGTCAACGGCCATTCCGGATATTTTTACTTCCATCCCAAGCTCGACTTCCACGCGGGCGATTGGGAAGGAACATTCGTGCCGCAGACCTCGGCGGACGAAAAGACGATTGCGATCCCTGCGGCATGGCTTCACCAAGGTGAAAATAAATTCGTCCTGACTGCCATGAATGATCCTTCGGCTGCGCAGATTTCACTCGGAGCGATCGCGCCAGGTCACGCCGGTTTGGTCTACGACGCTCTTGAACTCGTCCAGCACGAAGCGGAGCCGTATGATTCACGGGTGTTCACGGCTCGCATCGAGCCGACAATTTTCTACCGCCAGACGCCGAAGGGTTTATCGGAAGCAGTGGAAGTATTCATCGCTGCCGCGGCGCTGCCCGCGACATTAGCCACGACACTAGCAAAGACCGCCAATGTTGAACTCGTCGTGGGCGGCCATTCCTACGAGCAGCCATTCACTTCTTCCAACGAATTCGGAGAGCAACGGTTGGAGTTCGATTTGCCCGAATGGAGTGGAAATGTCGAAGCGATTGTGCGACTCGGCGACCTTTCCTCGACTCCGGTGACGATCGCTCCAGCAAAGAAGTGGACCGTAGCCATCATTCCTCACGAGCATCTCGACATTGGATTCACGGACTACGCCGCCAAGGTCGCCGAGCTTCATTCGCAGTCCATCGATGCAGCAATGGACCTAATCAAGAAGACCCCGGAGTTTCGCTGGACACTGGATGGCAGCTGGGTCGCCGATCAATATCTCAACACAAGATCCCCTCAAGCCCAGACAGAGTTCCTCGATCACGTCCGAACCGGAAACATCGTGATTCCGCCGGAAATTTCCAACCAGCATACCGGCAATGCATCCTGGGAAGGCCTCGCTCGATCTCTTTACAATGAACGCCGCCTCGAACGTGAGTTCAACTTGGCGCGCGCCGACGCCGCCCAAATCGTGGACGTACCCTCCTATACGTGGGCCTATGCCTCCGTGCTACATGACGCGGGCATTAAATATTTCATCGCCGCAAGCAACAGTTGGCGCGCGCCCGTGATGCTGCTGGGACGCTGGAATGAGAAGTCGCCATTTTATTGGGAAGGCCCCGATGGCAGCCGCGTTTTGATGTGGTACTCGCGCGCCTACCTCCAAGCCCATACACTTTTCGGAAGCCCGTGGCGTATGGAATCTGTGCGCGATGCCCTGCCCGTTTTCCTCCAGGCATATACCCGCTCCGATTACGCTGCCAGCACTGCCATCGTCTTTGGTACGCAACTGGAGAACACTCCGCTGGCGAAGGAGCAGAGCGAGATTGTTACAACCTTCAATCGAGAATTCGCATGGCCGCGGCTGGAATTCTCCACCGTCCACTCGGCGATGCACAAGATCGAGCGCGAATGGAAGGGTAAAATCCCCGTGTTTTGTGGCGACTTTGGGCCCTATTGGGAAGACGGGTACGGATCTGACGCCGCGTACACGGCCATCCATCGCGAAAATCAGCATCGCATCGCGACCGCCGAGGTGCTTGGCTCTTCAATATCCTCGCTTGATCCGCGGATCCATCCCGATAAGCTTCTGTCGGAAGACGCATGGCGCAACGAACTGATATACGACGAGCATACTTGGACGTATGTGGGAGCAACTACGCAACCGGAGCACCACCAGAGCGTGGATCAGATTGCGCTCAAGGAAGCACGCGTGGTCCGCGCCCGCGATGATATTAATGAATCGATTCAGCGCGGCTGGGCGCAACTCGAAGCGCTCGTGAAACCCAAGGAAAACTCAATCGCAATTTTCAATTCGCTGAACTGGCCGCGCAGCGGCCTGATCGAAACCGATCTCCCGGCAGACACTAAAATCATCGACCCGGCAACCGGCGACGATGTTCCCTTCGAAGTCCTGTGGAAGGGCAAAGGGATACCGCTTCCTGGCTTTGGTCCCGGAAACGTCCGAGTCCGCTTCGTTGCCGCGAGTCTACCGGCAGTTGGCTACAAGCTCTACACTGTGAAGTCCGCGGCAAAGCCCGCGGCGCCGGTGAACGCGACGACGTCCTCTCCCATCAGCGGCAACGTCGTCGAGAACCAGTTCTACCGCGTTGTCCTCGACCCGTTATCCGGTGCAATAGGGAGCATTTTCGACAAGCAGCTCGGTCGAGAGCTGGTTGATCGGGATAGTCCTTACAGGTTTGGCTCTTATCTCTACGTCACCGGGGGCGACGACTATCCCAACAACAGTCTTTACCGTTTCGGCGCAGGCCTCAAGCCGCCGGCACTGACGATCCACTCGGCGCACTCGGAGAACATCATTACAACCAGGAAGAGTCCGATCGGAGTGGTCGCGCAGCTTGCGTCCTCTGCGCCAAACACGCCGTCGATTCAAACCGAGATCCTGCTGCTGGATACTGAAAAGAAAATTCTCATTACTTATCGGCTACACAAAGATCGCGTACTCACGCGCGAGTCGGCATACATCGCCTTTCCTTTCGACGTTTCGAATCCGCAGTTCACATATGGCTCCCAATCCGGATGGATAAATCCCGCGAAGGACGAGCTCGCAGGGGGCAGCCGCGAATGGTATCTGCCCGCTTCCTGGGCCTCGGTGTTTAATCCGCAGGTGGTCGCGACCGTGGTGCCGCTCGATGCGCCCCTGACGACTTTCGGCGACATCGTCCGTGCCAATTGGCCTGGGGAGTTCAAGCCGAAAAGCAGTACGATTTTTTCGTGGCTGATGAACAATTATTGGGGAACAAACTTTCCTGCATGGCAAGGCGGCGATTTCACCTTCCGCTATGCGATCACCAGCAGCGCACGGTTTGACCCTGCTGCCGCAACTCGTTTTGGATGGAATGCGCTCACCCCGCTCGAGCGCGATGATGTTTCCGCTTCGCAGGATGTGTCCGCACTTCCGGAACAGCAGGCAAGCCTGCTTGAGATTAGCGATCCGGGCGTAACGCTATTGACGTGGAAGCGTGCGGAAGACGGGAACGGTTCGATCCTGCGTATCCAGGAATCGGCGGGCAAATCGGCCGACGTCAATATACGCAGCAAATTCCTGTCATTTGAAAAGTCATGGCTGTGCAATGTTCTCGAAGACAACCAATCGGAACTCACAATGGCCGGTGATACTCTCAGCATTCCGATCAAACCTTTTCAAGTGCTCACCATTAGGGTGCGAACGAAACCGCATATAGAACGAGGTGGCGGAAGATGAATTTCGACCTCAAAGACAAGGTCGCCATCGTTACGGGTGGCGCTATGGGAATCGGAGAGGCCGCCGCGCGCAAGCTGGCAGCGGAGGGAGCCGCTGTTGCCATCCTCGACCTCGATCGCGACGCGGCGGCGAAGACCGCCGCTGAGATCGCGAAGGGTGGGGCAATATGCGATTTCTTTGTCTGCGACGTCAGCAACGCCTCGGAGGTCGCGCGCGCCGTTGAGGCGGTTGTCGCGAAACACAACCATCTCGACATCCTTGTCAGCAATGCCGGGATCCAGGATTACGGCGACGTCATCACCACAACGGAGCAAGCCTGGGATCGACTGATGGGCGTCAACCTCAAGGGCTGTTTTCTGGTCTCGAAATTTGCCGTTCCTCACATGCTCAACCGCAGCAACACCGCCATTGTCGTCGTAGGCTCCGTGCAAAGTATGACGGCCATCGGCAATTCGGTGGCGTACGTCACGGCTAAACACGGGCTCCTTGGATTGACCCGAGCCATGGCGCTGGACTATGCGCGAAAAGGCATTCGCGTGAATTGCGTTTGCCCGGGCGCGATTGACACTCCCATGCTCCGCAGGTCTGCGAGCTTGGATCCCGATCCCGAAAAAGTCATTCGCAGCTGCGACCGCGCACACGCCATGGGACGTATCGGCAGGTCCGAAGAGGTTGCCGACGCAATTGTCTATCTCGCCTCACCTCTGTCCTCGTTCATTACGGGCGCCACCCTGGTGGTGGACGGCGGCATGCTTGTACCAGCTGGCGGCATGGGCTTTCACGAGAGCGGCACGGGGGCAGCGGCAAAGAAATGAAATTAACGGGCAAGATCGCAATCATTACCGGCGCGGCCGCCGGAATCGGTGCGGCTTCTGCGACGCTATTCGCAAAGGAAGGTGCGACGATTGTGGCCGTCGATCTCGATCGCAGCACGCTCGACCGGGTGTCCGCTGAGATTATGAAAACTGGTGGCGATTGCTTCCCTATCGTTGCCGACGTTAGTAAGCGAGACGATGTCGTTTCAGTCGTTCACTCAACCATCGAGAGGTACGGCCGCATAGACATACTCTTCAACAATGCCGGGATCGTTCCTCCGGGGAAGATCGACGAGATCGCCGAGGAGCAATGGGATCGCGCCATGGCAATCAACGTGAAGAGCATGTACCTCTTCTGCCATGCGGTCGTGCCCGAGTTCAAGAAACACGGCGGAGGCGTGATCCTGAATACGGCTTCGGCCACGGCGCTCCGTGCAGTTGTCGATCGTGCGTGTTACACGGCCACGAAAAGCGCTGTCGTCGGGCTCACTCGTTCAATGGCGCTCGACTATGTTCGCGATAACATTCCCTTGAATTGCCTCTGTCCGGGCACGATTGACACGCCTTCATTGGCGCAACGCCTCGCAGCTTTTCCCGACCCTGCGGAAGCCCGGAAGAACTTCATCGCGCGGCAGCCCATGGGTCGATTCGGGACCTCCGAAGAGATCGCAGAAGCAGCGCTCTATCTCGTGTCGCCACAATCTGGATTTATAACTGGTTTAGCATTCGCAATCGACGGAGGCTTATCTCTCTGAATGCCGAATTGCGAATGCCATCCTGCGCCGTGGAAAAATCGCCGGGCGTATCGACTCTCGAATGGGTCGATCGAGCTCACGGTTCTACTCGGCGGGGGCCACATTGCTGATTTCCGCCTTATTGGCTCGCCATTAAATACTCTTTGGGAAGCGCCATGGGGCACGATCGATCCGCATACTTTCTCCTCGGCTGAGCATGCAGCGCTCTACGGGGATGGAGCCGCAGGCAAATTTCTCTCCGGCTACACCGGGCACGCCCTTGCCGTCGGGTACTTCGGCAAGCCTTCTCCCGAGGAGGCCGCTCAGGGGCTGCCGCTACACGGCGAAGCTGCCAGTGCTGAATGGGCTGCCGTTCCCGCAAAAGAGGGCGAAGACTCTGTTTCGCTGGCGCTGGAGGTTGAACTGCCCGTCTACCATTTGAACTTTCGGCGGAAAATCACTTTGCGAGCGAATGCGTTAACGGCTGCAATCGATGAAACCATTCTCAACCGCAGTAACGCTGAGATTATGTTGCAGTGGGTTCAGCACACGGCCTTTGGCGAGCCGTTTTACACCAAGGCCGACGCATCCCTGTTCGTTCCCGTGTCGCGCTCCCTCACTTGGCCGCTTGGGTATGAGGACCACGAACTTCTCCCCAAAGCTGCGAAATTCACATGGCCGATCGCACCAACTGCGAAGGGGGGCCTGGTCGACCTTACAATTCCGTTCCAGCAAGATGGGACGGGATTTATCGCGTCCTTGCTCATCCCCGCCGAACGCAGCGACGGCTACATCGCAATACACAATCGGCGCCATGGACTGGTTGCTGGATACTCGTTCGATCACCTTCGCTTCCCGTGGATCGCGCTGTGGGAAGAAAATTGCGCCCGATCATACACTCCGTGGAATGGCTCTACGCGGGTTCGCGGAGTAGAGTTCGGAACGAGCCCAATGCCGCTTGGTTTGGATCAAGCACGCGAAATGCGCACCCTCTACGACACGCCCGTACTAGCAACTATTCCGCCGAGCTCGCAACTGAGCACCTCGTACGAGATTTTTGCCAGTCAAGTTCCGCCATCCTGGAAACGCGTTTCCGATGTTGTGCCGTCAGATGATAGCCTGGTAATTCGTGATGAAGCCAGGGAAATCCGGCTCAAATCGAGTCGCAAACGCCTATGAAGGATAAGGAGAGACGATGCCTAAAACGACAGCGGCCCTCACTTTCATCAGAACTTTTATCAGACAATCCGCCAAGTTACAACTCGCAACTTGCCTGTTCCTAAGTTTCGTCCTGCTCATCACGGTGCAGTCTGCTTTTGCGCAACCGCACACTTCTGCTAGGAAGGCTGTTTCACCACGCATTCAAGAGAGAATCTTTCGCAGCAAAGCGTTGGATCGCGATATGCATTACATGGTCGTTCTGCCTGTGGACTATGACAACTCGCAGCAGAGGTATCCCGTTCTCTACCTCCTGCATGGCTGGGCCGGCGACTATACGAACTGGGTGAAGCTTACCAATCTGGTCGAATATTCCAGGCGCTATCCAATGATCATAGTCACGCCTGATGCCCAGAACTCGTGGTATGTAAACTCCGCTGCGGTGCCCGGGGATCGCTTCGAGGACTACATCACCAGCGATCTCATTCACGAGATCGATTCCCGCTGGCGCACCATCGCTTCGCCTCATCGCAGATCGATTGCCGGGCTTTCAATGGGCGGCTATGGTTCGATTCTATTTGGACTGAAGCACCCCGGATTATTTGCCGTGGTTGGCAGCGTCGGCGGAGCTTTCGATGGTCCCGCGGGGATCGAGCACGTTATGCCCGACCTCCGTGAAAGCACTGACCGCGCATTCGGAGCTGCCGGCAGCCCTACGCGCGTCGACAACGATATTTATTCGCTCTTGGCAAAAGCGGACCTGACCAGCATTCCCTACCTGTTCCTTGAATGTGACTCTCAAGATCCACTGCTCCCTTCGAATCGCAAATTCGTAGAGGATCTTTCGTCAAAGAATGTTCCGTACGAGTATCACGAGTATCCCGGCGCCCACACTTGGGAGTTTTGGGACAAGTCCCTGCCAATGATGCTCGAGGTGATCGCGACACACATCGCTCCTGACAAGACTCCTATCCAGCAGCATCGCTGAAATGCGCATTGTTTCCGCGAAGATGATGTGGGGATGGTGCGGTGCAGCACCGTTTCGATCAAGCACCCGGCTTTCTAAGCTTTCGCTCGCACAAATGCCTTGATGGTTGCGCAGCGCTTCCCCTCCGACGGGCCATGCGGACGTATCGTGTAGTCTCCAACGGCGGCAGGCACAATGAAGGTCTCGGCGTAGTGCACAACAAAAGGCGCAAATTGTTTGCCTGGACTCTCCACCACCGCCTCTTCGCCTTCACACAGATTCAACACGTTCACGCCGCCATCTGTAGAATGAGGAACTTGCTTGGTGAACCAATGACGACGGGTCTCGATAAATTCGCGCTCGTGAAGTCCGGTGTGCTCTTCGCGCCAGCCATCGCCTTCGCCGACAAGGTCCATCGCATTGATGAGGTTGTTTGCAACCCACCTCGTCGTTCGATCCCATTGAATATTACGCAAGGCATGTTCCAGGTGGATCGGTCTGGGTGAGCCATCCATTCCCATCCGGCCCCAGTCCCACATCTTGAAGGTAAAGATGTAGGGAGTCGCGCTGATTTCGAGCACCATGCTGTTCTTACCCGAACAATGGGGGGTTCCGGCAGGAATCAGAAAGTGATCGTGCCTCTTAGCGGGGAATCGGTTGACATATTTATCGGCATCGAACTCAATTTCACCATCTTGCGCCGCACGCAAATCCGATGTCATCTGCTGCCGGTCGATGTTTTCTTTCAGTCCTAAATACACGCATCCGTATTGCCCCGCGTCCAGAAGGTAATAGCTTTCGTCTTGCGTGTAAGCTATCCCAAATTGTTCCTGGATATATTCGGTCAATGGATGCACCTGAAATGAGAGGTTTCCGCCATCCATAGTGTCGAGAAAATCAAAGCGGATGGGAAATTC
>Ga0182015_10003798_pt1 | contig 16692 bp, 13 predicted proteins | sample 712P3MmetaG_FD_120478 | JGI IMG/M metagenome (GOLD analysis project Ga0182015, IMG submission 120478) | Permafrost microbial communities from Stordalen Mire, Sweden - 712P3M metaG | ecosystem: Environmental > Terrestrial > Soil > Wetlands > Permafrost | place: Sweden: Stordalen | collected... | reverse complement strand
TCCGGGCGCGCAACAAGGCCTCGCGGATCGCCTTCAATTCCGCCGTTTCTAACAATCCGCCGCCGACAATCCTGGCTGCCATAATGTGGGTACGAAGCTCGCCCTCAGTGACGGGAATGAGTTGGTAACCCGCTCGTCTCAGAAAGGTACGGTGGCCGAGAAGCTGCGCCGACGTTAATGCGCCCTTCGCTGCGAGATGGTCCAGAATATCCACCGTATTGACAATTGGTGTTACCCTCCCTTCCACCGTCATGTTCGAATATTGGTTGACGTACCGATCATCGACCACAATCGCATCGACCGGTTCCGATGGCGCCAGTGCTGTGTAAGTAGGATGTGTCTGAAAGAAGTTGTCCCCGTCCACTTTCGGCGCTCTGGCCGCCCGCACGCGCCCCGAGGTTAGCCCGCCAGTAAGTGTTTGCCGGATCGTTTCGATGACAGCCAGTTGGTCGTTCGTCACACTGTCCATCGCGATCAGCGCATCAGCATCATCGAGATCACTTTGTGCGATAGAAGCTCTCAAGTTCGCGACGTTGAACTTGCCGAGGACTCCCGCCGTCCGCAGATGAGATATCGACAGACCATCAAGAAGCAGTTGATCGCTCGCGGCTATTGTCAAGTCGTGCGGCCAGGGCCGCTCCTGGAGCTGCAGATACGCGCGTGCGCGCTCTTCCTCCGACGTTGTGAGCGCTCCTCGATCTTTCAGCGCGGTTATGACTGCTCCGCAACTACAAAGCAGGTCGGCAAATGCTGAGACATTCGCCGACTCGTCCATATATGAACCGAGCCTGTGGATCGGCGGAGACCGCACGACCAGTGTTCGCGATCCGCCCCCTGACGCCGCTCGTGCGGCCATCAACATGTCAGCGAGGTCGACACCGACCTCCACGATCAAGTTCGCGTTCTGTATCTGCGTGGGCCTAAAAACGTCGATGACGCCAGAAGCAATCAGTTGCCTTAAATAGCGCGCGTCCTTAATACGACTCGGTTGATGGAAAACCGCTTTTTGGCGTTCGCGAAACAGCCAGCCGAGAGTCGTGTGGGGAATAACGATTTCAAATCTGGCGATGAACAGATCCAGCAAACCAAGCCGCGCTAGCGTGATCAACGCTCCATAGTCAATCGCGAGGCGCCCTTCAGCTCGGATCGTGGCTGGGCCGCGAATCCCGCTATAAGCGTAGATAGTGCTGCGCCTTCGGACATCTGACTCCAATGGATTAGAAAGCGATGGCAGTAGAGTAAAGTCCAACAGGGACCGCTTGAGCACATCCGCCGCCGCGAAGGCCGGAAAGCGGCCCGCGTTCAATTGATCGATCGTGTCTTTGGCGTGCTTATCCCACGCGGGCTTGAGATCAATGATGTCCTTGAACGACATCATCTGAACTGGCCCATCGGAACCCGACTTCTCCGCGGCCCTTTGGATCCAGCCTGAAACCTGCGCGCTTTGTTCCCACCCCCCCTGTGTCGCCAGCGAATAGGCCTGTGTCAGAACAGCCGGCTCGTCCGGTGCTTTCTCCGCCGCTGCTATCACCAATTCACGCGAATGCGGCCCGCCCATCGCCTCGGAAATTTCTGCCGCCCGCAACAGCTCCTCGGCAGAGGTAGCTTCGCGCCGCGTCCAGATGTCGTTGCAATAGACGAGCAGGCTCGCCCAATCCCCAGACGCTATGGCGATGTTGACGCGGAGTGCACGATAGCTCGCGCTGTCCTTATAGGCATTCAGTGCATCGAGTGCGTTTTGCGCCTTCGCAAAGCGACCTTCCCGATATAGCGTCCAGGCCCAAAGCGACTTTAGGTTCACCGACTGCTCGACGAGATCGACGTGTTCGGACAGAAACTTGAACAGTTCCTCATAGCGATCCAATTCGTTCAAGCAATTGGCCGCCCGATAACAATCCTCAATCGAGTGGGTGCGTGCGAAAAGCGTGTCGGCAAATGGCTGGAGTTCCTCCCACCGCGCGCTACCTTCCAATGCGTCGGCGAGATTGACGAGCGTGCGCAGATCTTTTGATCTTTCGTACATCGCACGCCGCTCGGTCACGGGATCGGCGCCGGCCGACTCTGCGATAATTCGGCGAAGCATTTCTTGATCGTGTTCGCTGAGACCTTCATTCGAGGCATCCAACAGACGTTCGTTGGCGGCGCTGCTGAGCCCGGCGCGCGCGAGTAGCTCTGTCTCCGTGCTCAAAACTGCCAGCTTTTGAAGATGCGCATAAAGCTGTGCGCGGTTTCTTGCGATATACTGCGCGGCTTCCTTCGGCCCAGGTTGCACGTATACGAGAGAAAAGCGCGCGAACGCCTCGTCGGCCGTCCCCACGCCAGAAAGCGCAATGCTTTGGTCAAGTCGTTTCTCGATCGCGGGTATGTCAAGGCTTAGTCTGAATTTGACTGCGAGGTTTATCCTCCGCAGGGACTTCACAGGATCGCGCATGCTCTGGCGCAACCGGTCCATTCCTGCTTGGTGGCTTGTTGGATCGCGCAGCTCCAGCCACAGGGCGTAATCCGACGCCACGGTAGCCGCTTCGAATAACCCTACTGACTCCGCATACTCGGAAAGTTTCACGAAAAGCCGTTGGGCCTCTCGTCTTGCTTCCATATCGGCGAGCTCTGACGCCAATCGAAACTCGCGGGCTTCGAAGGGAACTTGACTTGCTGCCAAGCCCCGCATTTCCGGTGGTATCGCCGAGAGCATCCGTGCCATCGCCAGCACGTGAAGAAATCCCGCGCTTTCTACGATCTCGGCATCCGTCACCGAATCTGCGGCTCGAAATAGTGTCTCCCAATTCTGGCTGAGCAGCGCTGTCAGCAGATACGCGAGCTTTCCATCCGCATCGAAGCTCGTTTCATCGAGGCCAGCCTGTTCGGTCCAAACGATAGCGCCTTGCGGTCCGTCCGCATTGAGCACGATGCGAAGCGCCGCAGACCGCGCCATCGCAGTCTGCTGCACGGCGAGCGCTTCTAGTGCTCCGATTTTGTCTTCCGCAGCGAGGATGAAGGCGTAGGCAACGGTCGCCTCGGGCGTCGGGCCGAGCTCCTTGGATTTCGCCAACAGACGCTCGGCGCGCGCCAGCGTATTGCCGCTCGACAATATTCTTGCGCACCAGGCCAGCGCCTTGGCGCGCACCTCCCGAGACCCGCCGGACAATTCGGACATCTCGACATTCGCGGCCAGCGTCAGTGCTTCCTGTCTCGCATCAAAGCCGGCCAGAAAACTCGCTTGCCGGAGTCGGTCCAGCGCTTGTTCGATTTCCTTATCTGACATACGCTCGAAGAACGCGTGCTTCTGCATGTCGGCTTCTCGGCGCACCGCCTCCGCAGTGCCCGCGTCGAACTGGGCCTCATGCTTTCTCTTCCAATCGATGAGCATGGCGGCCGGATATGTTTCGAGCTGCCGGTCCACTAACGGGTGATGGACCCCGCACATCAAGATTAAATTTGCCGGCGCACTTCTCTCTTCCTCCGACATGTGCGGATTGCCGCGCGGCCCGTTGTCGGACGCCGCGTAGATATGACAAATCTGGCCGACGACGGCTTCGTCCGAGTGCGGCGACCCAAGCGCTATAATCTGATTTGTGCAACCAGGTGCGGCGCATTGATTTCCGCATTGAGCGAACAAAACCTTGATTGTCTTTTGCGAGTAGTTTCGTGTCGCCACAGGTTAGGACGCCTCTGTCGGAACCGGATGGAGTCTATGCCGATGCGCTTTGTCCGCAAAGTTTCTTCAAGAGTTTCGCGCGTGCTATGCGATCTTCCGGTACTTGGGCGGCGCCTCTTGGAGCAGCTCAAATCCGCGGCGCTTTCCAGCGGAGCGGTTGATTCACGCGCTCGGGACGCAGCGTAAGGTCGACGCCCATCTGGAAGGGATGATTTGCCACGCCCCGGAAGCGCTCCGAGAACGCACGAAGTTGCCTATGACGGCACCAAGAGAAACCATTTGAAATTATCGGGACGCGAGCATGTGTGCTGACCGGCAGCGAAGGACAATCATCGAGCACCGGCGCGTGTGTGCGCGACACGGCGTCAAGCGCAGTCCAGAACGGCGCCCTCACGCCGCCGATAATTGCACGTGAAATTTGCTGCCCGTTGCCTTGGCGAAGCGCAGAAGCGGCTTGGTGCTTGGAAGAGTCTGGCCGCTTTCGAGCCGGGCGATTGTGGACTGGCTGGTTCTCATCCGGGCGGCGAGTTCTGCCTGGGACAGGCGCGCTCTCGGCCGCGCTCTGAGCAACTCGGCGGCATCTCGAACTCCGGCGCAAGCGCGTCATACTCGGCCTTCACCCTGGGGTTCGCCAATAGACGGGCTTTGATCTGTTCGAACGGAATGGTCATGCGATCTCCCTTGCGCGCTGCAATGCGAGCTCTATTTCCGAGCGCGGCGTCTTCTGGCTCTTTTTCACCAACGCTCGCACTACGACGTCCATGCGGCCGATCGCCGTAACGTAAAGTGCCCGCGCGATCCCATCGCGGCCCGTCAACCGCAACTCAGATGCGCGAGCTGTACGCGAGCTGCAGCCCCAGCACGTTGCTTTCAATCGCGCCAATCCTCTACGCCCAATCCGCCCACGCGCGCGAATTCGCGAAGATTGTGGGTGACGAGTGTCAGGCCACGACGCAGCGCGCAAGAAGCCAGCAGAAGATCGTAGGCGCCGATGGGCGTGCCTCGGGCGGACAGGCTCGCGCGCAACCGGGCGGCGGCGCGGGCATCTTCGCGCTCGGAGGGAAGGACGGCGATGGTGTTCAACAACTCCCGCATTGCCGAACTCACCTGGGGCTCCAGGTGCGGCGCGCGCGCCAGCCCATACTCCACTTCCAGTTCGGTGATCACGGACACCGCGAGCACCTGCGGCGCCGTCCGTTTGAGACGTGCCACTACGGCAGGCTCGCCCCGGACGAAATCGCTCAGCACATTGGTGTCGAGCAGATATTTCACGCGAGAGGATCGTCGGGCGGCGGGAGGAGCTCGCCGCGGTGAGACTCAAAGGCGGGGAAGTCGGGCACGCCCTGCCATTCCAGAACGATGGGGGGCCACCCGGGATTGCCCAGGGCCTTTTTGCCCAACCACTCGCGGACAGCCTTGCGGATGAGGCCGCTGCGCGTTTCGCCAAGCTTCCTGGCAGTCTTGTCCAGTTCCCTGCCCGTCTTGTCGTCGAGATAAAGATTGAAATTCATGTCCGGCACCCCGCATATAACCTGTAACAGGTTATATGGTACGCCGCCACGCCCCGGACAACAGGACAGCGGCCACCTGCGGTCGCTTTACAGTTCGGCGTCGGCGGGCTGTTCGGGTTCGTCGCGGCCCCCGCCCGAATTCGGGCGCGACCTCGTTTCCCTTATATCGCAAATCCGGCCGGCCTTCTTGTTGACCGATGAAAGAAAGGTGGGGTAATCTAGCTTCAGCTAGCTTTATGGTTACCCGTGCACATCGGCACTTTTGAAGCCAAGAACCGCCTAAGTCACCTTCTGGACCTGGTCGAAGGGGGCGAGGAAGTGACGATCACCCGCCACGGCAAGGCGATCGCGCGGCTTGTGCCCGCTGGAACTGTGCGCAATCGCGACGAAGCACGAGCCGCCATCCGGCGTCTTCGCGAGCGCGCGGAGCGCGTGGGTGGGCGTTTCGATTGGCGCGAATGGAAGTCCTGGCGCGATCAGGGCAGACCGTGAGTGTCGTACTCGACAGTTCGATTACGATTGCCTGGGTGTTCGACGACGAAACGACGGATGCCATCCGGCAGGTTTTCGAATTTGTCGCCGATTCCGGCGCGGTGGCGCCCGCTCACTGGCGACTCGAAGTCGCCAATGTCCTGACAATGGCGGTGCGCAAGAAACGCATCGACACGGAGTTTCGTCGTGCCGCTCTGGTCGATCTGGCCTTGCTCGAAATCGGGGTCGACCCGCATACCGATTCGCGCGCATGGAGCGAGACACTGAAGCTTGCAGATCGTTTTCGGCTGACGGTGTACGACGCGGCCTATCTGGAACTCGCCCAGCGGCGAGGCTTTCCGCTCGCGACGCTCGACATCGAGCTGCGCGTCAGTGCCGCCGGCCTCGGGATTGAGCTAAGGCCGCAATAGCACAGCCATGCGGGCGGGCGATTTGCGACTTCCTCCCGAGAAACCCCGTATCGGCGAAACCGGACGGTTCCAGAACAGTGTCCGATCGTCTGGAGTGGGCGAAGCGAGTGCGCTAACGTCGCGTTTCGCAAATAACGTGCGCATCGCATCGTTCGGCCAAAGGGGAGCAACCATGTCTCGCATCTCGAATTATCGCGTCACGCCGGCCCTCGCGCTCGCGGCGGCTTTTCTTGTTCCGGCGCACGGCGCCATCGCGAAGAAGTTTAACGTTCTCTATTCCTTCCAGGATTCGCAGGACGGCGCCGCCCCCCACGCCGGACTCGTCAAGGATGGTTCGGGCAATCTTTACGGCACCACTTTCTATGGCGGCGACACGCAATTGGGATATGGCACGCTGTTCGAACTGGCGCCCGATGGGACCAAGACCGTGCTCCATGCCTTCGCCGGCGGTCCGGATGGCGGCCTGCCGACGACGGTGACGATCGACGGCGCCGGCAATCTCTACGGTTCGGCACAATGGGGGGGCCTCGCCTATGGCTGCAACGGCAACGGTTGCGGCGTCGTGTTCGAGGTCGCGCCCGACGGCGATGAAACGGTGCTCTACACCTTCAGCGGCGCAAACGACGGCGCCTATCCGCAAGGCGCTGTCGTCCTCGACCGCAAAGGCGGCCTTTACGGCACGGCGCAAGGCGGCGGTGCGGACAAGGCTGGCGTCATCTTTCGCCTGACGTCGGACGGGAAGGAAAAGGTTCTGCATACCTTTGCGGGCGGAAGCGATGGGGATTCTCCGCTCTCCGGCCTGATTTCGGATCGGTCGGGAAACCTGTTCGGTACCACCAATCGCGGCGGCGGAAGCGGCTGCGGCGGCGGCGCCGGCTGCGGCACCATATTCGAACTCGCCAAGGACGGCAGCTATTCCGTGCTCTATGCCTTCACCGATGGGAGCGACGGGGGCAGTCCCGTCGGCGGTCTGCTGCTGGACAAATCCGGCAACCTCTACGGCACGACCGAGTTCGGCGGCAACGCCAGCGACTGCGGCGGCACGGGATGCGGCACCGTGTTCAAGCTCGCGCCGGGTGGCGCGCCGAGCACGCTCTACACCTTCACCGGCGGCAGCGACGGTGGCCAGCCCGTTGCCAGCCTCGTCAGCGACCATCGCGGCAATCTCTACGGCACGACGCTGTTCTGGGGCGCGGGCTACGGCGTCGCGTTCAAGCTCGCGCCCGACGGCACGGAAACGGTGCTCCATTCCTTCACCAACGGGAACGATGGCGCCTATCCCTGGGGGGCGCTGCTCGCGGTGGACAAGAACACCTTCGCAAGCACGGCGTCCGGTGGCGGCGACAAGGACTTCGGAACACTCTTCAGTTTGCGCAAGTAGATCAGGAGCGGCGCGAACGGGGCAGCGCGCGCTGGGGCAGGTCATCGCTGTGAAAGCCGGCGCATGAGAATTCGTCCAGCGCGCGATCGACAGCGCCCGATCGCTATTGTCCTCGCCTGTGTTGCGCTCGCAGGTCTCAATGCGCGCGCGCCGGCGCAGACCCCGCCGGCAGCTCTTGTGCCCCCGCCGGCGTCCCTCGCCGCCACGCCGTGGATGGACACAGCTCTTACGCCCGATACGCGCGCCGATCTTCTCGAGGCGCAGATGACGCAGGACGAAGAGCTGCAGCTGGTGATGGGATATTTCGGCGTGAAGGGCGGGAGCGTGTTTTCGAAGTCCGCGCCCAAGGACATGCAGCCGCTGCTGCGCAACACGGCGGGATTCGTGCCGGGCGTTGCGCGGCTCGGAATACCGTCGCTCGTCGAGTCGGATGCGGGCGTCGGCATCGCCAACAGCGGCCACGTGCGCCCGGGCGACGAGGCCACGGCGCTGACCTCGGGACTGATGATGGCCGCAACATGGAATCCCGATCTCGCGTTTTCGGCTGGCAGCGTGCTCGGCGCCGAAGCGCGCGATCGCGCCTTCAACGTGGTGCTCGACGGGGCCATGAATCTGGCGCGGGATCCGCGCGGCGGGCGCACCTTCGAATATGCGGGAGAAGATCCGTTGCTCGCCGGCGCGATGGTGGGCGCGGAGGTTGCGGGCGTGCAAAGCGCCCACGTCATCTCGACCGTCAAGCATTTTGCTTTGAACGACCAGGAGAGCGGCCGCTTCGAGCTGAGCGCCGATATCGGCGAGGCGGCGGCGCGCCAGTCCGATCTCTTGTCGTTCGAGATCGCGCTCGAACGCGGCGATCCGGGCGCGGTGATGTGCGCCTACAACCGGTATAACGGCACCTATGCCTGCGAGAACGACTTCCTCCTGAACCGCGTGCTGAAGCACGACTGGAACTATCGGGGCTGGGTGCTTTCCGACTGGGGCGCCGTGCACAGCACTCTGCCGGCGGCCAACGCGGGACTGGATCAGGAATCTGCGGCCGGCTTCGACCATCAGGAATATTTCGGCGCACCTCTCGTCGAGGCCGTGATCGACGGACAGCTCGATCCACACCGGCTGCACGACATGGTGCACCGGATCCTGCGCTCCATGTTCGCCAAGGGAATCATCGACGATCCGATGCCGGTGCGCGCCTCGGATGTCGATGCGCATCTCGCGGTCGCGCAACAGGAGGCCGAACAGGGAATCGTTCTCCTGAAGAACGCTGGCGGCGTTCTGCCGCTGCGCCGCGAATCGCAGAGCATCGCGGTCATCGGCGCGCATGCCGATCTGGGCGTTCTGTCGGGGGGCGGCTCGTCCCAGGTCATTCCCGTTGGCTATGCGCGCTCGCTCGAATTTCCGATCGGCGGCGGCGTCCTCGTGCTCCCCGGCGGCGCTCATGCGCTGCCGACCGGCAGCCACGTCTTCGATCCACCCTCGCCGGCCGCAGCGATTGCCGCGGAAGTGCCGGGCGCACATGTGGTGTTCGATTCCGGCGAGGACATTCCTCTTGCCGCGGCGGCAGCGGGGCGCGCCGATGTGGCGATCGTTTTCGCGACGCAATGGATGACGGAGGGGAGCGACGTTGCGAACCTCTCGCTGCCGGGACAACAGGACGCTCTGATCGAAGCGGTCGCTGCCGCCAATCCCCGCACCATCGTCGTGCTCGAGACCGGCGGGCCGGTGCTGATGCCGTGGCTCGACAAGGTGCCGGGAGTTCTCGAAGCGTGGTACGCCGGCAGCGGGGGCAGCAGGGCGATCGCGCGAATTCTGTTTGGCGAAAACGATCCGTCCGGCAAGCTGCCCATCACCTTTCCCGCCAGCGAAGCGCAGTTGCCGAGGCCGATCCCGCCGGGGGAAAGTGCGCACGCCGGTCGGTTCGAGGTCGACTATCTCGAAGGCGCGGACGTGGGCTATCGCTGGTTCGAGCGCAAGAACCTGACGCCGCTCTTTCCGTTCGGCTATGGACTATCCTACAGCGCGTTTCATCTCGGCCGTGTGGACGCGCGAGGCGGCAGCACGGTCAGCGTCACGGCGGACGTGACCAACGACGGGCCCGTGGAAGGCAAGGAAACGGTGCAGGTTTATGTCGCGCCGCCGGGAGACGAGCAGAACGAGATGCAACGGCTGATCGGTTGGAGCAAGGTCGATCTGAAGCCCGGAGAGACGCGCCGCATCTCCATCGCCGCCGATCCCCGCCTGATCGCCGATTTCGACGTGGACTGCCCCTGCTGGCACATCGACAATGACGATTACACGGTGCGCGTGGGCACGTCGTCGGCGGCTCTCGGCGATCCGATCGATGTGAAGCTCGACGAGCGGGAAATTCCGCCGTGAGCACGGTTCTGGTGGGCGATGCGGGCGGAACCCACGCGCGCTTTGCCGTTGTCGATACGGGCACAAGGCCGTTGGTGATCGCCTCTCGCCTCGATTTCTCCGCCGACGGCTTCGCAAGCTTCGAGGCGGCGCTCGCAGCCTATCTCGATCATTTGGGTCCGATGCAACGCCCGCAAGCGGCGGCGATCGGCGTCGCCGGCCCCGTGACGGCCGGCCGTGTCGATTTTACCAACCGCGATTGGCGCGCCTCGGAGGAGTGCTTGCGGAAACTCGGCTTCGAGCGTGCGCTGCTGATCAACGACTTCGCCGCGGCAGCGTTCTCCGTGCCCGCGCTCGAAGAAAAGGATCTGCTCGCCATCGGCCCGCAGCTTGCGGGCATGGAAGGCGAGCCGATCACGATTCTCGGTGCAGGAACGGGCTTCGGCGTCTCGTGCCTCGCGCGCTTTCGCGGACGTTCCCTTCCCCTCGCGACGGAGGGCGGCCATGCCGGATTTGCGCCCGGCAACGACGAAGAAACTGCGGTTCTGCAGGGACTGGCGAGACGCTTCGGCCGCGTGTCGATCGAGCGCCTGCTGTCGGGGCCCGGTTTGGAGAATTTGCATGCGGCTTTGCGCGAGATTGCGGGCCGGCTGCCGGAACAGCTTTCCGCGCCACAGATCGTCGAGCGCGCGGCATCGGGCGATGCGGCATGCGGTTCGGCGCTCCAGATGTTCTGCGCCATCTTCGGCGCCGTCGCCGGCGATTTTGCGCTTGGGCATGGCGCGCGGGGCGGTGTCTATATCGCCGGCGGGATTGCGGGGAAAATTCGCGATGTCCTCATCCGCTCGCCGTTCCGCAAGCGGTTCGAGGACAAGGGCCGACTCGGCGACTATGTGAGAGCCATTCCCACGAAACTCATTCTGAACGAAGACATTGGCTTTCTCGGCGCCGCATTGGCGAGCGAGGCCTTCGGCAACACGGAGAGATAACGCGGTATCTGACGCGGGTTCCGCTCAAGTAGGATCAAAAAATTTGTGTCATGGCCCGCGCACGCGGGCCAACCAGCTGCAGCGCGCACAGTTTGCATCAAGAACCAAGAAATCCAGCAATTGTGGAAGGGCTTTCCAGAATTCATCTGGGTAGCCCGCGTGCGCGGGCTATGACAACGATTGGATTGATTCAACTTGGCTTGGCTTTCATGCGCCCTCACCTCAACCTGGGCGTCAGGGTGCGACCGCAAAGACGGTTCCGCAACCGGCGTCGTCGAAGCACCCGCCGTTTCCGCCGGCCAGGGTGACGCCATAGAGCGTGCCGTCAGCGGCGAGCAGGGAACCCTCCGGCGTCGCGCCGTCGCTGCCGCCCGCGAAGCTGTAAAGCACGGTTTCGCTCCAGCCGCCGTTCTGCGCCGCAAGTTCGTAGGCAACGCCCAGATTGTTCTGGCCGCCTGCTTCGGTCAGGCCGTAGATATCGCCGTTCGCGGCCAGAATCGGTGCCGCCGCCGGCGTGCTTCCATCGGTGGCGTTCGCGAAAGTGAAGAGCGGCGTTTCGTGCCAGCGGGCGGGCTGTTCGGGTGTCAACTCGAATACATTCCCGGCCAGCGATCTGTAGCCCGCGGTGGCGCCGTAAAGATTGCCGCGCGCGTCGAAAACAAGACCCGGCGCCGGATAGCCGCCGTCGCTCCCGCCTTCGAACGTATAAAGCGTCGACGCGGTCCACATACCTTTGCCTGACGGCGGCTGGAGCGCGAAGACGCGGCCGTAATTTCCGCTCACCGCGAGACCGTAAAGATGGCCGCTCGAATCGAAGATAGGCGGCCCTTCGGGTCCGCTGGCGAGTGCATTCCTGGCGCGGTAGATGACGGATTCGTGCCAGGCGCCGCGCGATCGGGACGGCTTCCTGAGCTTGAACGCTCCACCGTAGCAGGACTCGAGGAATCCCATCACATCGCAACGGCCGCCGAGAGAGGCAAAGCCATAAAGGTTTCCGTCGTTGCCGAACGCGACGCCGTTCGGCGCCCAGACGTCCGGCTTGACGATTTCCGGCCCCCTGGAATTTGCGCCGCGGCTGCTTCTCGATTTGGTCGTAAAGCTGTAGAGAACCGCTTCCGTCCAGGCACCCTTGCGCAGCGTCAGCCGGAAGACGGTGCCGCAGCCCGACCCCGAACCGCAATTGTCGCTGCCGCCGAGCGAGGTCGAACCGTAGAGATTGCCGTCTGCGTCGGCGACCAGTGGCGCATCGGGATCGGCGCCGTCCGTGCCGCCCTGAAAGGTGTGGAGGATTGTTTCGATCCAGCCGCCACCCTGTTGCGGCGACAGTTGGAAGACCGTGCCGCAACCCGATCCGCCGCAGCCGATGCCGCCGCCCGCACTGGTGGTGCCGTAAAGGTTGCCGGCAGCGTCGGCGATCAGGCCGGCCTCAGGCTGTGCGGCGTCGCTGCCGCCGGCAAAACGGTAGAGCACCAGATCCTGCGCGTTGCGCGCGTGGGCGCCGGCCGCGAGCGACATCACGGCGGCGAACGCCAGCAACGATCCCCGACCGATCGACCTCATTGCTTTCGGCATCGTCCCCTCCCGCAACGCAAGCCTCGCTCTTCAGCGTATCACGAACGGGGGTCCGGAATCGATTGAGCCTCCCGGGCGCAGGAAAAAAAAGGGCGCCGCTGATGCGGCGCCCCGGGTCAACGGATTGAACGGATGTTACTCTGGCCAGGCGTTGACGAGATTGGTCACGTTGACGGTGCCGATGCCGGTCGCGAAATCCCAGCCCCTGGTTGCGCCGTACGCGGGCTTGTATTTCTTGTCGGAGGTCGACAGGACTCCGTAGGTGCCCGACGGCAGGTAGCAGTTGTAGGTGCCGGTGCAATTGACGTCCATGTCGCCTTCGGTCACGTCATAGAAGACGCAACTCGATTTGGCTTTGTTGCCTTTTGTCGAATCGCACTTCTTGTCGCCGTTCTGCCCGTATTCGGTTGCCGCAAGCGCGTACAGCGTGGTGTTCGGGTTGCCCTGGCTCGACCCGGTCTTCTGATCGACCAGCGCCTGCACGCCCGCCATGATGGGCGAGGAGAAGGACGTGCCGCCTGCACCGTCCCAGTTGTCGGGCGCGCCCGAGCAGCCGCCGCCGTCGCTGTCGCAGAACAGATAGTAATGGCTCCAGACGCCGTTGGCCGCGAACAGCGATACGTCGGGAACATCCCGGACGTTGTCGTTCTGGATGCCGATGAAACCGGCCTGATAGGTGGGTTTCGGCCAGCCGGCGCAGCGGCCGCTGACCACGCCGCTGATCTTCGCCTTGCCCGTGGCGCAGCCGCTCGGTCCGCCGCTGCCGGAAGCGGTGGTGATGAAATTGGTGTGACCTGTACCGGCGTTGCAGTAGCCGCTCGAACCATAGGTCGTGCCCGAGCCGCTGTAGTAGGTGGCGATCAGCACGCTGGCGCAGGAATCGTTCCACGGAATTTCCGGGATGTAGGACTCCGCCGAACCGTAATACTGCGAGTTGGTGCTGCTCCAGTAAGTGCCGGTCTCCTTCGCATAGGCGTCGCCGAAATCGGTACCGCCTACCGAAACGTCATAGGGACTTGAGGTGAGTCCGCTGACGCCGATGCCGTGCGTTGCATTGCTCTGATCTGCATCGCAGCTGGCCGCGCCTTCGTCGCCTGAGGAGACGAAGACCGAGACGCCCTCGCTGACCGCCTGCTCGTAGGTGTCGCTGAACGCCTTGTTCTGCGAGGCGCCAAGCTCGGCTTCGCACTCGCCGTAGCTGATGCTGACGCTCTGGGGCAGCGTCGAGCCGCCCAGAAGATTCTCGAGCGCGATGAGGCCGCCGAAGTTCGTCTTGGTGTCGGCGCAGCTGGCGAGCTCGATTGCGGCGCCGGGCGCTGCCGCGCTCGAATACTCGGCATCGATGATGGCTTCGCCCGAGTCCCCGTTTACGCCGGGGTCTTTGCACTTCAAGCTGCCCTGCGGCTGGACCTGGGTGAAACTGCCGGTGGTGTAGCCAGAGAGACCGAAGGTGCTGCGAAAGGTGCTCCAGTCGGTGGTGCTGTACACGTCCGTATCTTCGATAACGACCACGGTCTGGTTCTCGCCGGTGATCCCGTTGTTGAACGCCGGCGTGAAATTGTAGATCGTCGCCAGATCGGCGGGCGTAACCGAATAGCAGGGGCCGCCCGAGGTTCCGTTCAGGGGATAGCAGCTATCGGTGCCCCAGGTGTATTGCTTCCGCATCTTGTAGTTCGGGTGCGGCCGAAAATCGTTCAAGGAAACGATGCCGGTCACTGCGGGCGCCAGCGCCGCCGGGATCTGCGGATCGCTCATGTTGGCGATGTGGTCGCTGCCGTTGACGCTGAGGTTGTGGATTTCCGTATGGAAGGCCTCGCGCACGTCGCCCGCCGTTCCCGAAAATTCGATGACCATGCGGTTCGGCAGCACGCCGTCGACATGAAACCCGTGCGCCGTCAGCCACGCCGAAATCGCGGCGATATCGGCTTGCGCCACGCCAAATCTCCCGCCGAACTCTTCCGCCCGCAGCCATTTGTGGAAGTTCGGGGAATTGCGGTCCTGCTGCGAAGCGATCAGCTGCTCGAGCGCGGTTTCCTGGACGGCAGGTCGCCGCAGCAGCAACTGCAGGTGCTCGAGAGGCATGCGATCGGCGACGAGGCCGCGGTCGTATTGCGGCGCCGCCTCGGAGCGCGTGTTGCCGTTCAGCGTCACCCGATTGTTGTCCTCGACGGCTTTGGTGATTTGCGCGACCGCCGGCCCGACGGCATCCGCCTGCGCAGGCAAACTCGCGGCCAGCGCGCCGGTCACGGCCGCGGCCAGATACAGATTCGATTTCCAGGACATGCCCAACTCCGCTTTCGGGAACCGGGAGCGTATGCCTGCGTGGTCGGGATCGCAAACAGAACCGGCCACTGAACGGCGCCGGAAACACACATATACTTTTGTCACGGCCGGGCGGTTGTCCCGGCCGCCCATGAACACGGCCCGAGCCAGGGGTGCGCCGGCGATGGCTTCGTCGCTCGTGACGCTCGATTCCAACCGGGGCTGTTTATGGATGGCCGGGACAACCGCCCGGCCAAGACGGTTACAAGGAGAGAGCGGGGATGGCCGGGACAACTGCCGGGCCAGCATTTCATCGTAGAATCGCGGGAACCTTGCACGCACAGGGTGTGTTTACCCTTTCATGTCGTCTCGCGGCAAAAAAGCCGACCAATCGTCGGATGCTCCGGCCGGAACGGTCGTCGTTGCGGAGTCCGACATTCTGGCCCGCATGGTGCTCGCGCAATATCTGCGCGAATGCGGCTACGAGGTGGTCGAGGCGCCGACCAGCGATGACGTGATGACAGTCCTGCGTTCCGGCAGGAAGGTCGACGTGATCCTCCTCGACGCGCAGATTTCCGGTGGGCTCGCGGGCTTCACGCTTGCCCGTCAGGTGCGGGAAAACCATCCGAAAGTCGATATCGTGCTCACCTTCGGCGTTGCCAAGGCGGCCGAGAAGGCGGGCGACCTCTGCGAACAGGGCCCAATCGGAAAGCCCTACCACCCGCAGCAGCTCGTCAGGCGCATCAAGCGGCTTCGCGAAAAGCGGCTGCGCGACCGATAGGCGTGACGTTGGTGCTCTCGCGGGAGCTATTCGCGTGCTCTGACGTTTCACCACCGGATGTGTGCGCTCGCGCCAACCTGCCCGGAACCGGACTCGTGTCCAGACGCGCGAACCATTCTTGTCGTGGAGGCCGACGTTCTCACCCGCGACGGGATCGCGCAGCATCTGAGGGGGGGCGGGTTTCGGGTCATCGAGGCCTCGAACGCCGGGGAGGCGGTCGACGCGCTCGGATCGGGAGAAACGGTCCATCTCCTGTTCACCGCTGTGAACATGCCCGGCGTGATGAACGGCATCATGCTGGCGCGGTGGGTGCAGCAAAACCATCGACAGATTCGCGTCCTGCTCACTTCGAGTCAGAGCGACGCGGGCAAGGCTCTCCCCGGCGAATACCTGTTCGCGAAACCTTACGATCCCGAAGAGGTCGAAGAATACATCCGGCGCGTGCTTGGCGGCGCGTAGGAATTCCCAAAGCGGAACAGCGACGGCCAGGTGCCGGGGGCGGAGATATTCTCTGCCGGGGCTGCCGCGCGCTTCCGCGGAATTCGCAAGCCATTGCGTGCGCTTGCCCTCGACGGGCGATTCATCGCTGTGCTACAGTGTGGCTCAGGGAGAAGAGCCATGGCTGCAAACACGGTCGTTCGCGCGCGCATCGACGAGCGCACCAAAAACGAAGCCGCTGCCGTGCTGGGCGCCATCGGACTTACGGTGTCCGACGCCTTCCGTTTGATGATGGTGCGCATCGCCAGGGAAAAAGCGTTGCCGTTCGAGCCACTCGTTCCCAACCCCACAACCATCGCAGCCATGAAGGAATCGCCCAAGGGCCGACGACCGCGGTTCAAGACCGTCGATTCGTTGCTTGCGGACCTGCATGAGGGAGATTGAGCGTACCACGCAATTCAAGCGGGACTACAAACGCGAGGCGAAAGGCCGTTATCGCACCACACTCGACGGCGATCTCGCCGCGTTACTCCGGCTCCTGGTCAACGACGCGCGACTGCCGGCCCGTTATCGGGATCACGCCCTCGGTGGCGAGTGGGCGAACTATCTGGACTGCCACGTCAAGCTCGATCTGCTCCTCATCTACGGCAAGCCCGACGATCGCACTTTGCGACTCGTTCGGCTCGGTTCGCACAGCGAGTTGGGTTTCTGATCTGCGGCGGGGACGATGACGATGAGCAGCGAGAAGGCGAACGCTGCCGGCGCCGGCCGGTTACGGGGCGAGGTGCGCGATCGCCGCAGGCTGCTCTTTCTCGAAGGCGTTATCCTGACGATTTTCGGCGTGGCGGC
>Ga0182015_10003797_pt1 | contig 16694 bp, 18 predicted proteins | sample 712P3MmetaG_FD_120478 | JGI IMG/M metagenome (GOLD analysis project Ga0182015, IMG submission 120478) | Permafrost microbial communities from Stordalen Mire, Sweden - 712P3M metaG | ecosystem: Environmental > Terrestrial > Soil > Wetlands > Permafrost | place: Sweden: Stordalen | collected... | reverse complement strand
TTCTTCGCTCGACCACGCAACGCAATCCGACATGCGCAAATGGGCACCACACATCCGCATAGACCTGAATGGACTTCACGCCTGGACCTTACGCCGCAATCCCGGCTCTGCCTGCAGAGAGATGGACGCCGTAGGCCACCCGACCACTACCGGGGCTAAATATCCCTGACCACCGGCTGAGGGGCGATATCCGGCAGGCGGGCGCTTGCCGAGCGCGAGCTGCCCCACTCCGGCACGAGTGGGGCAGTTCTGGAGTCCGGACCGCCGGACATTTGGGGGCACATGCAAGACCTTGCATGAGGGGAAGGGGGATCGGCTACAGGAGTGGGAGGCGGCTTCAGGGTTTGGTGGCGGTCACGACCAACGTGGCCTGCCACGGTCCCCCGAACCAGAAGCCTGGGCCGAGGTTGCGGACGCTCACATCGGCGGCGCCGACGCCGCGCAGATGCTCGGCGTAGTTCTTGGCGCTGCGGATGTCGGCGACCACCACCTTGCCGCCGGGCCGGAGCACGCGTAACGCCTCGTCGAGGGCCTGGAACCGGGAGGTGAGGGAGCGGAGGTTGTGGATGGCCAGGGAGCTGGTGACGACGTCGAAGCTGGCGTCAGGGAACGACAGGGCGGTCATGTCGCCGGTGTGCAGCTCGACACGGTCGGCGACTCCTTCCGCTTCCGCGTTGCCGGCGGTCACGGACTCGCAGTTCCCACTCTGGTCGGCCGAGCGCCACAAATCGATGCCGTGGACGCGGCCGGTAGGCAGTCGTTGGGCGGCCGCCAACAGGACCGCCCCGCGCCCACATCCCACATCGAGGAGCTGCTCGTCGCCGTGTAATGCCAGATCATCGAGCAGCTTCTCCCACGCCCCGAACTTCCCCCACAATGTTGTGCGCAGATAGATGATCGCTTGGACGAGAAAGAACGCCCCGACGATGATCAGCCAGGGCGCTCCGGACGCCTCCGCCCCGAGGACCACGCAGACGGCGCCCACTAGGCCGAGAATCGTCGGAACGTACGGGGCATCGATCCCGTAGCGCAGGACTCTGGCTCGTCTGGGGGCGGGTTGACGTGCTTCGACGATGCGCCCATTCTGTCAGCCGGGTGCCCGCAGGCGGATCGCTGAGGACACACCCTCTGCGAGCTGACGCCCGCATCACTGTGCGATGCGGTTCGTCCGCCGACCCGAGTGCCCCAGAATGCTCGGCTATTTCGCCGTCGCGCTATCCCCGTCCACCGGCTCCGGGCGCACTTCCGGACGGCTTAGGGGCATAGGGTGCCGTGTGGCCTTCTTTCCATCCCTCCACCTGCCATCACCCAGCTTCAAAGAGGACTATCAAGCGGTCGTCCCTTGGGAGGAGGGCTTCGGGAGCGAGGTGATTTCGGACGTGGTGCTGGCGAAGAACTCGGATGGTGCTGTGCTACTCCGTGAACTTGTCGCATTCCCATCGTGCATCACATTGAAGCTCGTTGCGCAGCTCAGACGTCCTCTGGTCGACGGACCGGGCACACGGGGGAACAACAGCCCCAGGATGTCGACGTCTTCAGGGTCCGACTCCTTCGGAACAGGGCTTGTTCTGTTCGGTGTGAGATTCAGCGACGGTAGATGCTTCCGCAATACCAGTAGGCGAGGGAACGAAGACCACCTGCTAGGCATCAGGGGAGGGGGAAGTTCTTACCGTGGTGAGCATGAGTTCACAGTCGCCGTACCGCCCGAAGGTGACTTGGAACTCTGGGTGGCATGGCCAGCCGTGGGCCTCACCGAGACCCGCACGACTTTGGATGCGGGCCCCATCCGGACTGTCGTTGCCGACCAGGAGCCGCTCTGGAGGAAGCACCCCGACCCTGCCTCATAACACCGGTTCATGGCCTGAGGGGCCCAGCCAGGACACAATGACATCGTGCGACAGACTGAGGAACCGCTCTCCGGTACGAACCTCTCGGACGTGGTGAGGGTCGGTGAGACGCTCCGTAGGCCCAGGAAGCCGTCGAGCGAAGCGGTTCAATCATTGTTGGGGCATCTCCGAAACAGGGGCTTCGCAGGATGCCCCGAGCCCCATGGCTTTGACGACCAGGGCCGAGAGGTCCTCTCGTACGTGCAGGGGGAAGGCGGGACGGTCCCATTGCGACCTGAAACCATGACCGATGAGGCCCTGATCGGGTTAGGCAAGTTGATCCGTGACTTTCACGATGCCGCGGTTGGACTTGGTGACGAACCAATGACCTGGGATCCGCTACTTGGGGATCCATCCGGTTCCACCGAGGTGATCTGCCACAACGATCTGAGTATTCCAAATGCAGTATTTCGGAGCGACCACCCGGTGGCGCTGGTCGACTGGGACTTCGCTGCGCCGGGCCGACGCTTGTGGGACCTGTCCTATGCCGTGTGGTGGATGGTGCCGCTGCATCGACCGGAGTTCATGCGGTCGATCGGATGGCCCGAAATCAATCAGCCCAGACGGTTGGCAATGTTTGTGGATGCGTACGGGCTCGACCAGAGCAGAGCTGAACTGCTCGACGTGTTGCATCAACGTCAGCTATGCAATCAGCAACAGCTCACGTCGTGGGTTGCCGAGGGGAAGATTCCCTCATACGACCCGTCCGATCCAGTAGTGGAGTGTGGGATGACGGATTACGCCGATGAGATCCGACCCGCATTGGAGCGGGCAATAGGAGTCTGAGTGCGGCTTCAACTTGCCCCCTATCGCCGGGACAATGGCTCGCTTCGGCGCTCGCGGGATACCGTCATCTGGCAGTGTCAGGCTTCTGGCAAATAGGGAGGCGGATATGAACCAAGGGGCTCAGAAATATCTGGTCGAGCGCCTCATGGTTGCTAGAGATCGACCGGCCCAAATCGAGGTCCTCCAATGGAGGCAGCAGATGCTGGTCGGGTTCGGTGGAGCCATCGAGGCGCTTCGGGCAGCAGATGCGATGGACTCCGACGAAGTCCACGAGTGGAACAACCGAATGCATGTAGCCCTCGGGCTGGAGCCACTCGACCCGCTACCGCCTGGATTCAAGGGTGCACGAGCCGTCTTCATCGGTGAAGGCGAGCGTCCAGTAACTCCCCCGCCTACACCAATTGCGAGGTTCCTGGAACTCATTCCCGTGAAAAATGCCGACCGGTCGGTTCCGTACGGAGGACGACTGCAGATCTTGGGCATCGAGCGGTACGACTCGAAGGTGGCGGTCGCCTGGCGCATGGCTCCGTTGCCCGATTCTGAGACCCAATATGCCGGCGAGCTAAGGGCTCACGATCGAGACACCGAAGGCCTTCCTGAGAACGAACGAATGATGCTGCGGCAGAGGTTTCTACATAAGGTCAACCGACCTGCGGGATTCAAGCTCACACTCGCTGACGATCTGGGCACCGAGTATCGGAGTACGGGGGGCGGGTCGAGCGGCGGTGGGGACGAACAGACCGGACGCGCACAGTTCATGCCAGGTATCCCCCAGGCCGCATCGATGCTGACGGTCCGCTGGGATGACCTGGATTTTGGAGTTTCGATCGGCGAGCCCTGAGGAACCCAGTAGCCCCCAACACCGGGTGGGTGGGACGGCCATAGGCTGAAACAGATGGAAAGCAGCGAGGACTTGGTGACTCCGTTCATCAGAAATGACCAGGGCGACTTGTGGGCCTTTGATCGGCTTTCATCTCACGGCATCGAGTCGTTCGATGCCGGGGAGACGGAAGTCTTTGATTCCCGAGGTCGGAAGCTTCGCCCTGTTATCGATGGATACAGCGTGGAGTACGAGGCAGATACCGGAGCCGCCCCGCAGCCCGACCACCTGGCTGAGCTACTCCGTCAGTTCTTTCAGAGAATGACCAAGAAGCGGAATCAGGCGTACCGGATCGAAGCCGAGTCATGCCGACACTTGGCGGAGCTTGTGGCGCTCCTCGTGCGATACAGCAACCGCACGTAGGGTGCCCCTGACCACCGGCAGAGGGCCGCGTTATTCAGCCACTTGCTGAGCCGGTGCTAACAAGCGCAAGCGCGATAGTGAGACACTTTGACGCGCAGGTGTTGGCTGGTCTTCCCAACAAGAGGAGGAAGACCATGTCCATTCTCGACTCGCCCACGGCCGCACTCACCATCCTGACCGAGGACCCATTCTTCGACGAGGGCCAGGTGGCGGCAGCGGCCTTCCTGGCGAGGTACAGCGGCAGGACCTTGGACGCCTACCGCTACGACCTTTGATGCTTCTTCCAGTGGACCTCGGATGCCCATCTGGCTGTCCTCGAAGCCAAGCGGCCCCACATCGAGCTGTACCGAACCTCGATGGAGGAGAGAAACCTCGCTCCTTCGACGATCGACCGGAGGTTGTCGACGGTCTGTGGGTTCTACCGCTTCGCCCACATCGATGGGCGCGTTTCCACCAACCCGGCCCAGTACGTCCGTCGACCGAAAGTCCACCCCTCGGAGGGCCGAGGGCTCGATCGCCGAGAGCTCGGGACCTTTCTCTACACCGCTGAGCGATTCGATCCGGACCATGCCGCTCTCGCCGTGTTGCTCGGACTCAACGGCCTCCGGGTGAGCGAGGCCTGTGGGGCGAACATCGAAGACTTCGCCGTTGACCGTGGGCACCGGACCCTCGGGATCATGGGCAAGGGCAGTAAGCCGGCAGTCATCCCTCTCGTGCCGAGGGCAGCCCGGACTCTCGATCTGGTCATCGGGGAGCGCTCCGAAGGTCCGATCCTGCGTCGACAGGACGGTCATCGTCTGGATCGTCGCACTGCCCATCGCTGGGTCCGGTCCATCGGCAAGTGGGCCGGACTCGGCGTGGTCTACCCCCACATGCTCCGAGCCGCCTTCATCATGGCCGCCCTCGATGCAGGTGTCCCTCTCCGGGATGTCCAGATCGCCGCCCGTCACGCCGATCCGAGGACCACGACGATCTATGACCGGAGGCGGGAGAATTTCGACCGCCACGCCGCCTATGTCGTCGTAGCCTTCGTCGCTGGTGGGTAGTTCCCTACTGCTTCGGGTGCCCCACTAACACGCTCGCGTCAGCAAGCACCTAGTTCCCGAGTGATCGAATAACGCGGCCCTCTGCCGGCGATCAGGGGCACCCTGGTCACTATCCGTGATGATCCGATCGCTCAGAGAAATCAACGGGTAATCGCTCTGGGGACATCGGTTGTTGCCGCCGACCATTCGGTGCTACACCTTCACACAGGCGGGCGTGCGGACGGCACCCCCAGGTAGGAGGGTGTGGGTCCATGGGTGTACGTCGTTGGAGAGGTCTGCGGGCAGTACTAGCTGGGTCCCTACTGTTCGGGGGCATCGCTGTCGGGTCGGTGTTCATCGATTCGCTGCCTGCCTCGGCGGTGGCGGTCGTCAACACCATCGGCGTGGGCAGCGCTCCCGTGGGCGTCTCCTCCGACGGTACCCACGTCTGGGTTTCGAACGAGGGCGGCGGCACAGTGACCGAGCTGGACGCCTCGACCGGGGCGGTGGTCCAGACCATCGGCGTGGGCAGCGCTCCCGATGGCGTCTCCTCCGACGGCACCCACGTCTGGGTGGCGAACTACGGCGACAACACGGTGACCGAGCTGAATGCCTCGACCGGGGCGGTGGTCCAGACCATCGGCGTGGGCAGCGCTCCCGATGGCGTCTCCTCCGACGGCACCCACGTCTGGGTGGCGAATACCGAGGACAACACGGTGACCGAGCTGGACGCCTCGACCGGGGCGGTGGACCAGACCATCGGCGTGGGCAGCTATCCCGAGGGCGTCTCCTCTGACGGCACCCACGTCTGGGTGCCGTCAGAGGAGAACACGGTGAGCGAGCTGGACGCCTCGACCGGGGCGGTGGACCAGACCATCGACGTGGGCGGCGGTCCCAAGGCCATCTCCTCCGACGGTACCCATGTCTGGGTGGCCAATACCGAGGACGACACGGTGAGCGAGCTGGACGCCTCGACCGGGGCGGTGGTCCAGACCATCGACGTGGGCAGCTATCCCTACGGTGTTTCGTCCGACGGCACCCACGTCTGGGTGGCGAACTACTTTGACAACACGGTGAGCGAGCTGAGCGCCTCGACCGGTTCGGTCCTCCAGACGATCGGCGTGGGCAACTCGCCTCAGGCCGTCTCCTCGGACGGCACCCACGTCTGGGTGGCGAACACCGCCGACAACACGGTGACCGAGATCGATGCAGGAACCGGTCAGCTCCAAATCACCACCACGTCGTTGCCCGGCGGCACTGTCGGACAGCCGTACTCATTTGCCCTCCAGGCCACCGGGGGCAACCCTCCCTACACCTGGTGGTACGCCAAGGGCGGGGACTTGCCCAGGGGTCTCCACTTCTCCACTGCTGGCGTACTGTCAGGAACCCCGAAGAAGGCTGGTAACTACTCCATCACCTTCCGAGTCCGAGATACGAAGATCACGGGGCATCACGTCAACAAGGCCCAGGCTGCCCTGACGGTCACCATCACCGTCACGTAGTCGGGCGCCGGTGATCCGGTCGAATCGGTGGTGGACCAAGGTGTGATTCGATGATCGCGAGAGTGACCCACATGTGCCGTTACACGGGTGCATATCCGGTGATCAGGGGCACACAACCCACGGTGCCCCGACACCTCCCCGATCACTGCGAGACCGCACTCGGTGGCGGGTGGCGCGCCCAGCGGAGCGGCAATGACAGCCACGCCGAGTCGCGATGGCAGCGGCAAGGGGATGGGTGCTAGGCATTCCTCCAGGCGGGTGAGTGATTGGCACCCACGGAGCGGAAGGCGGGGTCAATGGGTATTCGTCGTGGGAGAGGTCCGCGGGCGCTAGTGGCCGGGTCGCTGCTGGTCGGGACCGTCCTGGTCGGTTCGGTGGTCGTCGGGTCGCTGCCTGCCTCGGCAAACACCCCCGTCTCGTTGTACGTGAGCACCATGGGGTCAGACGGTGGTGGGTCGAACACCTGCACCGCAAGTTCGACACCTTGTCTCACGATCCGGCAAGCCATCAACGAAGCCGAGAGCAACTACACCACCGTTGACGACGTGACCATCAACGTGGCTGGTGGCACCTACACCGAGAACGAAACCATCAGCGCTTCGTCCCTCGACTCGCTCACCATCGCCGGGGCCGGGGCCTCCACTACCAACGTGAACGGCGATGCGGCTGGGACGGTGTTCATCATCAACGATGGCACGGTAACCGTCTCGGGACTCACCATCGAAAACGGGCAGGCGAGCGCCGTATCCGCAAATGGCATCGCGGGCGGCGGCATCTACAACAACGGAACTCTGGCGCTCACCGGCGTCACGATTGCGAACAATACCGGCTTGGGCGGTGGTGGCATCGTTGACGACTATGACGGAATTCTCGCCATCACCAACTCGACCGTGTCGCAGAACACCGCCACCACGCCACTGTGCACGAGCAGCTGCTCTACCTTCTCTGGGGGCATCCTCGAGTTCGACAATATTGATTCCGCCCAGGTCACCATTACCAACTCGACTGTGTCGCAGAACACCGCCACCACGCCGCTGTGCACGAGCAGCTGTTCTTCCGGCGCTGGCGGCATCGGCTACGACGGGCCCTCTGACGCCGACCTAACCATTACCAACTCCACCGTGTCGCAGAACACTGCCACCACGCCGCTGTGCACGAGCAGTTGTTCTTCCTTCGGCGGTGGCATTGTCGGGCCAGCATTCATTACCAGTTCGACCGTGGCACAGAACAAGGCCGCCGCGCCAAGCTGCATGAGTGATTGCAGCGCCGTCGGCGCGGGAATCTGGGGCTTTGACAGTAACGGTTACATAGCGGCCAGCATCGTGGCCAACAACGGATCGGGCGGTGACTGTGGCGAAGGAACGCCCAACGACGGGGGCTACAACCTGGTCGAGGACGCTACCTGCGGATTCACCTCGGCGAACAACGATGTGTTGGCCAACCCTGACCTCGGTGCCCTGAACCACAACGGTGGCCCGACGGAGACCATGTTGCCCGCACCGACCAGCCCGGCCATCGGGGTGATCCCGTCCGGCACCACGCTGAACGGGGTCCAGGTCTGCCCCCGCACCGACCAGCGGGGGGTGGCGAGTGCACCGGGAGCCAACTGCACCATCGGGGCGGTGGAGGTCCTGGTCACCTCCGGCCCTCTCCAGATCACCACCACGGCGTTGCCCGGCGGCATTGTCGGACAGCCGTACTCATTCACCCTCCAGGCGACAGGGGGCAACCCGCCTTACACCTGGTGGTACGCCAAGGGCGGGGACTTGCCCAGGGGTGTCCACTTCTCCACTGCTGGCGTACTGTCAGGAACCCCGAAGAAGGCCGGTAACTACTCCATCACCTTCCGAGTCCGAGATACGCGGATCGCGGGACATCCCGTCAACAAGGCCCACGCTTCCCTGACGGTCACCATCACCATCACGTAGTCGGGCACCGGTGATCCGGTCGAATCGGCGATGGACCAAGGTGTGATTCGATGAGCGCGAGAGTGACCCACATGTGCCGTTACATGGGCAGGCAACTATCGCGAGCGCGGGTCAGGGCTTGGCCCCCAGGCCCCGCTGAGGTCCGGGGGACAGGAAACCTCCTACGTGACGCTCCCCAGTTCAACGCGTAGAGCCGAATATGCCCGGTGTGGCTACGGACAAGAACACTCCATCCGTCGTACCGGTGTTGTCGAAGCTGTGGACCTGGCCCGGTCCGACACCGGCCACTGACCGCCCTCAGCTGTTCAAGCTGAGGGCGGTGCCGTTGTTCGATTGCCTCGGCGCGCTCCCGTCAATCCAGTAGCCGAACCGGCCGACACAGGCGGATTGCTGACAACTCTGAGCGAGGGACCGCACCGACGCCCGCGGCTCTCAACCGAATGTGTTGGCGTACGGGGTGATGCCGATCCGAAGAGCGTCCGTATTTTACCTGCGGTCTGCTATCTCACAGGGGACTCCGAAGCCGTCGGACCGTCAACGATGCTCTCGTTTGCTTGGAGCTGTTGAAGCACCAGCGCACTCATTTCGGTGACCCAGATGACGATGGACCAGTGGAGACAGCTTTCTCTTCTTTGGTTGTGGCCCGCACGATCTCGTAACCCACCTTGGCAAGGAAGATCGGCATCAGTCTCACGGCACTTCGGTCCTTCTCCTGTTCCCCCTCGGGCAGCGCGTTCCAGTCGACCAAGTCCGGGTGGAGTTTGAGTCGATCGTCCTTGCGGTCCCCATATGTCCAGCCGGCTCGACGCTTGTCTTCTTCCCACCGTTTGTGCTCTTTTTTTGCCAGCTCCTCTAGTTCTTCTTGTGTGAACTTGAATCGGGGTGAACCCCACCGCGTGGACTCCGCGATTTCACAGCTGATTGATTCCAACTTGTCGGCATAGTCATGAACCTGGCCGCGGTTGCTTTCCTTGAGCTCCTCCGAGAGGTCCTTCCAATCGCGCATCGCCGGGTCGGCCTCTGGCTTGATCCCGGTTTGGTCACGTACGAATTGTGCGTGAATGGCTTGGGCGATGGACTCATATTTGCTGTTCTGGAGGCGCTCAGCGGTGCAGACTTCATCTAGGAGGCCGACCTCCTTCACATTGGGTAGGACTTTGGAGGACGCCAGTTGGAGAAGGTGGGCGGCATGGGATCTTCCGGTTGTGCACAGCACTATCGGGACAGCTTGCGGAATCCACTTTCGAATCCGAATTGTTGCTCGTAACCCACCAGCGTCGTCCTCAAAGCACACGAACACGCGACTCGGCACCGTATCGATTTGGGGCGCCTCTATGTCGGAATCTGAAAGGTCCGCGTTGTACGGCACCAGGTCGCACACCTCAGGAAAATCTGGATGGCGACGTCGAAGCTTTTCGTTCTGTAGATCGGCACGAGGAGCCACAAGGACGATCCGAATGCGCTCAGCTCTGTCTCCGCGCTCCAGAGCCCATCGACGGCCCTCTTCGGACACTAGGTGGGTGATCATTCGGCCATCGCCGACCATCAGAACTGGAGGAGGTGCTTCCCCTGTCGGAGTCTCTTCGGCGAGTCCGTGCATGTCGAGTAGCGCTCGAGGCCCAGACCGGTAGACATTGAAAAACTCAAAATCTACCCACCCGTAAGAGGACATCGCTGATTGCTCGAGGAGTCTGCACAACTCATCCTCGTCGATGTTGACGTGACAGGTCATCGAGTGATGCTCTTCAATTTGAGCATTCTGTGCCAGCAACGCTACCTGCGCGTTCACATCGTCAGTTCCACATGTCACTACGACAGAGCTTGCCCTGCTAATGCCGGCCCTCTTCAAAAGGCCACCGTCGGTTGCATCTCCGATCAGGCAATAGATTCCGAGCTCGCGACATTCGTCGACATCCCCAATGGCAGGGTCGACATCGATGGCGACGACCCTTTTGTGGCCAGGCGCGTTGCGGAAGCTCTTGGCTAGGCGCATTCCGCTATAACCAAGACCGCACACGACGACATGATCGTGAAGGTACGTCTTGATCCAGAATCTTTGCCACTGATCGCGGAAGACTGCAGCTATTCCTCGGAAAGCTGCGTAAGCGATGGAGGCAAGAGCCAGAAATCTGGCAATTTCGAGAGTCGTGTCGTATGGAGGTAGGCCAGGAGACGCAAAGCGAAAAAGCAGAAGACTTCCGTATACACGGTCATACCACGCCCCCCAGCCTGGCCTCGACCCCAAGCCAATCATGCCGAGGGCAAAAGCAACAACGGCGACAACACCGATGAGGATCCATCTCCACTGACCCAGAAACTGGACCATCCGCCGTCTCCCGGTCATTGACGTCTCTCGCTTCCATGAGTGGCCTCGGAACCGCCGGATCCAGGCACTATTCTCGGCGTACCCGGGAACTGGGTCAAACGCCAGGGATAGGTGGACCTCTCTTGACCGCGACGATTAACGGCACTCCAGTCCCCTGATGTGACGAAGCTTGCTCGGGCAGATGAGAGGGAGCACGGCCTGGGACCAGGATCCGACCAGTTCTGCTCCTCAGCTGCTCAGGCTGAGGATGGATTGATGGAACTCAGCTTCCAGAGCTGAGGTATCCACCCTTGGAGCCGCGAGCCCGCGTGGACCGCTCGCCAATCAGGGCCCGAGAGCGCTCCATACGAGCCCGGACACACCGTTGACGGTGTCGATGCCGTATTGCTCCGAGGCGTTTCCGTTGGTGAGTACGGCAATTATGTAGTCACGGCCGGCACCGCTGACCCAGCCGGTGGTGTTGATCTGCCACCCGTCGATGACTGCGAACCCGTTCTTGAGTGCCACGGTGACTCCTGCGGGTACTCCACCCGTAGCGCCCCAATCCTGGGAGGGGGTGATGTTCTCCATCAAGCCGAGGACGTAGGAGCGAGACGCATCGGTGAGCAATCCATTGGGTTGCACCAGGGTCCGTATCATGGCGAGCCGGTCAAGTGCCGTGGTGGTGGTGGTTCCCCAGACGCCATCGGTGGCCGGGACGGTCGAAGTCATACCCGCTTCGCGTTCGAACGCGCCAACGGCGCCCGGCCCAAGTTGGGTCCACAGGGTGTCGGCCGCGCTGTCAAGGCTGTCCTCGATCATCGGGACCGCCAGACTCTGCTCCTCCGGCGTGAGCGAGCGCCCGGCGGCCTGCGCCTGCACCAGCAGGGTGGCCAGTATGTCGACCTTCAGCGTGCTTGCCGTGTTTTCGACCACTCCGGGCCGGAACTGGTAGATCTGACCCGTCGTGAGGTCCTCCACGGCCACGGTCACGTTGTCGGCCCGTCCGGCGACGTAGGCGGCGATCGCCGGAATCATCTGCGCCCGCGAATCGACGCCGTAGGCGATCCAGTATCCACCCGGCCGACCGGCGATACCGACTGCGAGAGCTTGCTTCGACGTGCCCGCGTCGGAGCCCTCGAACGGTGCGTCCCCGAAGGAGAAAATGCCCCCGTCGGCGGCAACCAGCCAATAGCCACGCCCATCGGGCGCGGCCATACCGACCACCGGCTCATTGAGGGGCGTGCCGCCCATTGAACCCTCGAATGGCGCGTCTCCGAAAGCGAAGATTCCCCCGTCCGAGGCGACCAGCCAATAGCCGAGGCCTGTGGGGGTGGCTGCGATCCCCACCACCGGTGCATTCAGTTGGATGTCACCGGTGGATCCCTTGAAAGCAGCGTCGCCGAAGGCGAAGACGCCCCCGTCCGCGGCAACCAGCCAGTAGCCGAGACCTGTTGGGGTGGCGGCCATGCCGACCACCGGCTCATTGAGGGGTGCGCCGCCCATCGAACCCTCGAACGGTGCGTCCCCGAAGGCGAAGACGCCCCCGTCTGAGGCAACCAGCCAGTAGCCGCGGCCTGTGGGGGTGGCGGCCATCCCCACCACCGGTGCATTCAGGTGGATGTCACCGGTCGATCCCCTGAAGGCAGCGTCTCCGAAGGCAAAGACGCCCCCGTCTGAGCCCACCGCCCAATACCCGAGTCCGTCCGGTGTGGCGGCCATTCCCACCACCGGCGCATTCAGATTCTGGAGAGTCGCCCCTGGCACGGCAGTGGCGGAGCCGAATGCGGTCACCGAATCAGGACCGGGGGTGCCTGACTCGACGTACCCGGTCAACGCCGAGGCTGGCGACGCCAGGATATTGCTGACATTCACCGCGCCGCAGGCGACTACCAGGGTGAGCAGGCCGACGGCCGACGCCACCGCCCGACGTCGGCGCATTTGGCGGCGCAAGAGCTTCACGTCCCAAATCTAGCGGCAGAGGTTCGCCAGAACTCGGAGGGTGGTGTTCCCGGGAGCAAACCGTGAACGCCCGACCATTCGCTTACGTCCAGATATTCGGACTCAGACCGGACAACCGCGCCTTCGTGAGTTAGTCGCCGCCGCCGCTTTCGCCAACCACGTTCCAGCCTTCTCCTGCGGCGGCGTTTGGATCGAAGATCTGGTCATCCGGGTTCCCGCTGTCGGCACGGAGGAGGTCATCACCATTGGAAGCACTAATCTCCGGTACCGGTTCAAGATCACCGTCGAATGTGGTACTCGGTGGTTCATCCCGTGACTCCACGCCGCCCTTGTCGCGAACCAGAGCAGTCGGGGTTCCATCGGAGAACCACCGAGCCGCGTGTGCTCGAAAAGGATCCACGTACCAGCCCCCTATCTCGTCATGACTCACTTCTTACGATCCTCTCAGAGAAAGGGCTCCTACCAGCCTATGCAACTTCAGATATCAAATGAGGCGAGGCATATTGATAACGGCGGACAATCGTCAAGCCCGACCTCAGCATGCTCAAGCTGAAAACGCCGCCGATTTCGGCATCCTCAGCTGGCCCGGCCAAGAGGCGCTGGGTTGAGGTTGCCCAACGAAGTGGTCACATGCTCTGAACCACAGTTCGATCGCTCTCCCCACCAAACGAACACCGTGCCGGTACTCTGTCGTCGTGCCGCGAGAACCCATGAGCACAGCTGAGGTCCAGGGTCTCCATGATCGACTTTCCAACTGGGGTCGATGGGGACCGAATGACCAACTCGGGACACTGAACTTCATCACGGGCGAGGTAACAGCAGCCGCGGCATCCGCTGTGCTGTCGGGCCAGACAGTCTCTTGTGCCCGGCCCCTACCCACCCAATCAGCTCCGGATAACCCGACGCCAGTACTCCACCACATGATCGGGACAGCAACAGAGGGCTATGGGGCCGACTATTTCGCTCTTGCCCCGCACGGCTACTCAACCAGCCACATCGACGCGCTGTGTCACATCTTCCACGAAGGAAAGCTCTACAACGGCTACGAAGCCGCTACCGTTACCGCTCACGGAGCGGCCGAGCTCGGAATCCATCACCTCCGATCCGGAATTGTCACTAAAGGGGTCCTGGTCGACGTCCCCGCCATACGTGGCGTGGACGCACTGGAGCCAGGAGACCCCATCTTCCCCGAGGACTTGGAATCGGCCGAAAGGGCAACCGGCGTCACCATAGAGACCGGGGATGCCCTACTCGTACGGACCGGGCGATGGCGAGAGACCCATGGCCCCTGGCGCCCGAGTGAAGGACTGGCTGGCCTAGATGCCTCCTGTTTGACCTGGCTCCACGAGCGAGAGGTAGCCGTGCTGGGAAGTGACGGTGTCTCTGATGTGTGGCCGTCACGCGTCGACGCTGTCCCCATGCCGATTCACACCGTGGCCATCGTGGCGATGGGCGTCCACCTTCTGGACAATCTCGATCTCGACGAGCTATCCGTGGCGTGCTCTGCCGCTGGACGCTGGAGCTTCCTGCTTGCGGTTGCACCCCTTGTGCTGCACCAGGGCACGGCTTCTCCGGTGAATCCGATCGCCATCTTCTAGTCCTCCCGACGTCAGCTAGCGACCGGGGCCCGCCGAGCAACTTCAGAATCCAGTTCAGCGGTCCAAAGCGTCGATCCTCAGCGCCGTGACACAACACTGTGCGTGGGAGCAGGGGTCACGCGGGAGGTAGGCCTGGAGGGGTCGAAAGTCACATCCCGAAGGGGTACGGTCGGAGCATGACCGTGATCATCAGCGAATCGGAAGCCCGAAGTGATGCCCTCACCGGACAGCGGATCGCCGTGATCGGGTACGGCAACCAGGGCCGATCGTGGGCCCTGAACCTACGCGACTCGGGGAACGACGTTGCCGTCTGCGTGCGGGCGGATCCCAGCAGGGATGCGGCCGAAACCGATGGGTTCGAAACCTGCGACCTCGAGGGTGCCAACGAGGCCGACGTCATTTGCGTACTTGTCCCTGACGACATCATTCCCACCCTGCCTCTGTCGCCTCGCCCCGACGCCGTCGTGATCGTGGCCAGCGGATACACCCTCGCTTTTGGGCGGCTGGATCCACCATGTGACGTGGGGATGGTTGCGCCACGGATGCTCGGCCCCGAGGTCCGCCGGTGTTATCTCGAAAGCATCGGGTTTATCACGGCTGTCGGGGTCCACCGAGACGTCACCGGCACGGCCCGGGCTCGCGTACTCGCCGTGGCCAAGGCCATCGGTGGGCTACGCCAAGGCGCCATTGAACTCACTGCCAAGCAAGAGGCCGTGCTCGACCTAGCAGTCGAGCAGGCCCTCGCTCCGGCCCTGCGGCGCGTCAGCGAGTCGTTCGTCCACGTCATGCTGGAACAGGGAGTGCCCATCGAGGCGATCGTCACCGAGCTGGTGCTTTCCGGGGAAGTGGAGCGCACCTATCGCCTTGTGCGACTCGAGGGCGGTGCTGCCCAGATGGCCTACCACTCGCCCACGAGTCAGTACGGTCAGTTGTCGCGTTCGGGCCGTTACGACCACCTCGACATCGTTGGCACCATGCGGGAACTAACCGACGACATTGCCTCAGGACGCTTTGCCGACGAATGGGACGCCGAGCGAGACACCGGATACGCGCATCTCGAGGCTCTTCGAGCCACGGCGATGGCCCCGGAAATCCTTGCCTTCGAGGAGGAGCTCCGGACCAAGTTGGGCGAGCGTGCCGTGCGGACCTGAGATCGGTTGAGACTGTAGCCGCGACAGAAAGTTGAAGCCCAGAAGATAGAAACCGAAAGGAGAACCATGTCCCGTTTGACCAACCTAGCCCTGACGCTCTCCGCCAGCAGCATCGCATTGATCGGACTCCAGGCCGCTCCGGCCCAGGCAGCCACCACGCCAAACCATCGATCTGCCATCGTCGGCGAACTGGGCTACGAAGGTGGGGCGGCTCCAGGTGGGTTCCATCCCACGGCCGGAACAGTCGAAGTGGAGTTCAACTCCGTTCCCCTCGTTCTTGAGAAGCGCGTGGGTAAATCGGGACACTTCCACATCAAACTCTCACCGGGCAGCTACACGGTCATCGGTTGTGGTCCCGCAACGTCGGGCACAGTCACTGGCTCATGCAGCCAACCGCAGAACATCAACCTCGTAGCCGGCGAGGTGGACCACATCCAGCTCATCTGGGCGTACGCGCCTTAGGAGGCTTAGGCGCCTTCGGGGCGGCATGAACCGAATTCAGCTTGCCAAAGGCCGTGGGGAGCGGTCCTTTACTTCGACATCAATCTCGTATCCCAGCAAGTGAAGCAGAGAGAAGAGCTGACGGAGGGACTTGGCATAGTTTGTCGGATCGAGAAGCCGGTAAAGCTGCGCAGGCGACGTTCCGAGTCTTCGTGAGATCTCCCTAGCTGAGAGTTCTGAAGCATCGAATCTCTCCCGAGCAGCTTGTGTGAGTCGGTACATAGTCAGCTCGGCCAAGTACGACGGGTCTTCGTTGTACTCAAGAACACTGTCGATGTGCACGCTGCCCTCTTTGCCAGACCGAAGCTTGTACGTGAAACCCTCTCGGCCGAGTTCCGGGTCGACGAAAACCTCAGCAAGTCGATCACTCGCTGATGGAATTGGATCAACTTTTGAATAAGGAAGGACCAGATCCCGACCGCGCAGGTGCACCTCGAAGAGGTGTCGGCGATTGTTACCGGCGACACTAACAATCTTCATAGTTCTCCCTCCTTCAGGATGCGTCGCAGACGGGTGCTCGCCTCTCCACGCATCGGCTGCCATTGCTCGAGATCCCACTTAACAACCAACTTGCCGTTCCGATAGACATGCACGTGTCGAGGGCTGTGGTCGCCAATCCATCTGACAAATATGTACCCGCCACGGCGTATCTTCGCCACTCGGTTATGTTACCATATATGGTAACATAACCGATTCACACCTCATGGGCTGCGACCACTGCGGCGGCCCCAAAGGGCGCTGCGTATCTCATGTGCATCGGCTAAGCGAGCGGCTCGACGTCCTCAGCTTATGAAGCTGAGGACTGTG
>Ga0182015_10003796_pt1 | contig 16697 bp, 15 predicted proteins | sample 712P3MmetaG_FD_120478 | JGI IMG/M metagenome (GOLD analysis project Ga0182015, IMG submission 120478) | Permafrost microbial communities from Stordalen Mire, Sweden - 712P3M metaG | ecosystem: Environmental > Terrestrial > Soil > Wetlands > Permafrost | place: Sweden: Stordalen | collected... | reverse complement strand
GGAGACGCTAAACGACTGCGGACAAGATGTAAGTCTGGCGATAGCCAGCAATCTTGGTTGAACCAGTTAAGGTCGCCGTAAGGCGACTAGAATCCCCCGCCTTCAGGCGTGGGGAGTATCAAGGCGTCTGGCTTATCAAGCAAAAGGTCAGCCTCACCGCCGGGGCGCGAGTAGACAATGGATGAAAGGTAACGGGAGAAATAGAAGGCGTTGCCCCGATAAAACAGGCGGAAGCGTTGTGCTCGTTTAATCGGTCAAGCTGCATCAACGTCGTCGGTTATCGAACACGAGCCCGAGTCCGAAACCGACAAACGCCGTTCCCATCGCCCGGTCGAGCGTTTGGGCAACGGGCGGCCGACGCATCCATCGCGAAAGCGGACGCGCCGCGAGGGTAAGCAGGCAAAACCAGAGGATACCTTCAGTCGCGTGAATGGCTGCAAGCAGCATGCTGAACGGAGTCACAGAGACTCCGGCGGGAATAAACTGCGGCAGGAATGTAATGTAGAAAACCCCAACTTTAGGATTGAGAAGGTTTGTTAGGAGCCCGCGAACAAACCACCGTGGCACACTTGCGCTGACAGGGCTTGCAAATACTGTCGGTGATGAAGCGTCGTCGATTGCGAACGCCGACCGGCGCTTGCGCAGCAGCATCTTCGCGCCCAGAAAGATCAGATAACAAGCCCCCGCAATGCGCAGTGCCCTGTAGGCAACCTGCGAGGCTGCGAGCAGCGTACCCAGCCCAACTGACGCCGCAAGCCCCCACGTCAAACAGCCACAGCAGATACCGATTCCAGCTAGCATCGCCCGCCGTGGTCCTTCCACTGCCGCGGTCCGCAGCACGAGCGGTGTCGAGCCCCGGCGTAATCGTCAAGAGCCCCGCAGCCAGAGTGAAGGCCAGCAATGCGTGGTAAATCGTCAAATGCGCTCCACGATGGACGCTATCTACGCATTTCCTGCCTCACGAGCAATCTGAAATCCTAGCCCAAACCCCAAATCAGCCATTGCACCCTGATGCGTTTCTGATTACCAATCCGACAGACGAGCGGTACTCCCTCCGCATCGTTGTGCTTCGCCCAAATACTCGATTAGGATTGGTCCTCGTCGCGACCGAGTTGGGACCGACGCGCGTGAAACGAAGCTGTCCGCTAGCATTGACAGGACCCAACTCCATCCTTCTTTGTGTTTATGTCCGGTTTCATCATCCGAAACGCCTGAGTGGCGCAAAGTGACTTCCGTCTCGTTCCCATCTGGCTCAAACGTGATTACAACGGTCGAACACGTCGCGGCGCAGCGGGTGCTCATCAAAGGCCACTTCCTGAGAGGGATAGGGGCGGACGCCAAGCTCCGCTTCATGGAATGGGTGGGCAACGCGAGATTCGGAGTGGCACTGCCTTACAACCACTGGACCGAGCAACAATGGGTTGAGGGCTGACAGGGAGCTTGTCTGCCGCCGGAACGCATCGTCACCAAACTCAGCCTTTATCCCAAGCCTGCTGATTGGGTGTTCGGGGCGAAGCCTCACTTTATTGCACTGCTACGCGGCGATTGAGCTCGATCTGATGAAAAAACGTCCTGAATAGTCCAGCCGGTGAAGAGGCGTCTGGATTCCGCGCTGGTCGAGAAACTCGTCGACGGCCTTGCGTGCGCCCTTCCAGTATCCGTAGTCGTCCAACTGAATCACTCCGCCCGGAACAACCTGGTCGTACAAGCTGTCCAAGCAGGCCCTCACGCTCTCATACCAGTCTCCGTCGATGTGGAGAACCGCAATGCGCGAAATGGGAGCGGCCGGGAGCGTTTGCTGAAACAGTCCTTTTACGAACTCCACATTGTTGGCGACGTTGAGCCGGCGGAACAATTCGCCCACCTCATCGAGCGTTCCCACACATGTGCCAGTGAAGAGATCCGCAAGCTCGAAATCGGGATCGTCGACCGTGGGCGCAGGTAGTCCATCGAAAGTGTCAAACAGCCAGATTTTTCGGGAAGCATGCAGCTTCTGAAGGGTGAGAGCCATCAGCGCCGCACTGCCGCCGCGCGCGGAGCCGCATTCCACGATGTCACCTTCGATTTCATGGCTCACAACATACTGCACGGCGCGATACAAGCCGCGTAAGCGCGCGTTGCTGCACATGGTGTGTGCACGGACACGCCGATAGAGGGAAGAAAACTCTGTGGGCGAAACCCGATCCCACCCCTGCATCACGGTGCGCAGCGCACTGTCTGCCAGGAAACGGGGATCGCGGACGCGATGAAAGATTTCCCGCCACGGATGCCGGCCGCGCAAGGCCGCTCTTTGCGGCCCTGCCTGAGGGCTCAAGGGCCTCATCGCCGTCGCAGCCCCAGCACGCTCATGAAGAAACTGGCGAAGACGGTTTGTGCGCCAAGTATGAGAAACAACGCAGCCGGAATCACCAGTCGCATGGTGTGCGAGTAATCCAGTGCGCCGAAATGTTTACTCCCCCAGGCACTCACGGCGTAGACAGAGATCGCAAGACCAGCCACTGTCAGCAGCGCTCCCATGGCCAGCCCGACTTCGAGCGTAATGTAGCGGAAAAGTTTGTCCAGGGTCGTATCCGGGGGGAGCAATCCCTCCGAAATGGCAAAGAACTTGGTGAAAATCGCGAACGCGATGGCCTGAAATCCGAGCAGGACGAAAGCAGCGGCGTACAGCATTGTGTGAACGTCGAAAACTACGCCGTCCACCGCGCGCGCCGAGGGCAGCAGCCACAATCCCAGCAGGGCGCCGACAGTCATGAGGGCGAAACCGGGATAGAGAAACAGCCAGCGTGGGCTGTAGAGCAGGAAGAAACGCAGCGTACGCCAGCCATCGCGCCACGTTCGCAGATGCGGAGGGCGGCTGCGGCCGTCGGGCGACAGAGTGGTGGGCACTTCGGCAATCCGCATCTTCAACAGAGTCGCCTTTACGATCATCTCGGTGGCGAACTCCATGCCGGTGGTGCGCATCCCCAGGCGCTCGTAGGCGTCTTTGCGGAACCCGCGAAGACCGCAATAGAAATCGCCCAGCGGACTGTGAAAGAACAACCGTCCAAGGAGGGTGAGAGCAGGATTACCGAAGTAGCGGTGCAGACTTGGCATAGCGTCCTTCTGGATGCCTCCGCGGAAGCGATTACCCATCACCAGATCGGCGCCCTCGCGCAAGGGTTCCAGAAAACGGACGATGTGACCGAAGTCATAGCTGTCATCTGCGTCGCCCATCACGACATACTTGCCGCGCGCCGCCGCGATACCGCCCATGAGCGCGTTGCCATACCCCGGGCCTTCATGTGCACAACCCGGGCGCCCACCCGCTCGGCAATCTCTACCGAGCCATCGTTGCTGCCGTTGTCGGCTACGACGACCTCACCGGCAACGTTGGCTTCCCGCAACGCCCGCTGCGCCTTGCGGATGCAGGTCTCCAGCGTTTCCGCTTCGTTGAGGCAGGGCATCACTACCGAGAGTTCGATGGTTTCAGACTCTTTCACCGGCATCACAGCCGGCTGTGGATTCTGTTCTACCCTAAGGGCGACTACCACGATTCAACCCTCCATAGGGACTCTCAATTTTCTAGCAGCATCGCAAATCATAACAGGGGCTGGCAGCATCGCCCATAATCTGAGAGGAATTTCTTCACATGCCGGAGAGGATTTTGTGCCCGAAGCAAGTGGTGCAGCATGAATCAGGTTAGGATCAAAAGGAGCCAGGTTCGAGGCGGCGTGAGAATCGTGCTCCAGCACCACCCGCCTTCGATCCGGCCGTGGGATAACTCCGCTGTCGGCGAGCGATTGGAGCAGTATTGGCCCGGGAAGAAAAAAAGGCGCCGGCCCGCGGCCCTGCGATGAAAGCGCCCAACACAAGCCAGCACGAGCATGGAGTATGAGGAGCCCTCTCTTCCTTCGTGATTGCAATTGCTGGGAGGCAATGGATCAGGCTCCCCGAGTGCGCCCTACTAGGCTGCAAATCGAATTGCGGGGCATTCTGTGGAGGCGGTCGAACGCAAGTGGCGGCCCCAGACTCCGTAATTGCGACTCCCCTTCCACCAATTGATGGCGGCTAGTAGAAAAACAAACGGCGCGGACCCGACGGCCCGCGCCTCCATCCCCTACGACAGACTAGTTCTGCTTCATCGAATCGTCCTTCTTCATGGTGTCGTCCTTCTTCATGCTGTCGTCCTTCTTCGTAGTGTCTTTCTTTGCGGCCTTGGCTTTCTTGGCCTTCTTGGCGTCGTCCTTCTTCATCGAATCGTCCTTCTTCATCGCGTCATCTTTTTTCATGGTGTTTTGCGTGGTGCTATCTTGCTTCATGGCGTCCTGGGCAAAGGCTCCCATCGGGGCTGCCAGGATACAGGCAAGCATCAGACTGCCAACAAACGTCTTCATGGTTGTCTCCTTGGGTGAGTCTTGAGTTAGGTCGTCCGGCAGGTCTGCACCTTCAGACTCAGATCAGACTTGCCAGCGGGCGGAAAGTTACAACACCGAGATCAAAGCTTAAAACACAGGGGCTCGGGGGGATGCGAGGTAAGGCGGAACATTCTCAGCAGGTCAGTTGATTGCGGGAGATCTTCAGACCACTCAGATTGCCCAGCACAGTGACGGCGACGGATTCGGTCTTGAAGAACTCCTGGGCCATGCTTTGCAGATCGTCGGGAGTTACGGCTTCAATCTTCTGGACCAGCTCGTCAAGGTCCTGGAAGCGATCGAAGTACATTTCCTGGCGGGCCAGGTTCGACATGCGTGCCGTGCTCGATTCGAGCGAGAGCATCAGGCTGCCCTTGAGTTGATCTTTGGAGCGGCGTAATTCTTCTTCCGGCACTGGCCTAATTTTTAGATCGCGGAATTCGCCGACCACCGACTGCACTACCTTGGCCGCCGATGCCAGGGAAGTTCCAGCGTAGACTGCCATGCATCCGGTGTCGCGGTAGGGATTAAGGTCGCTATAGATGGAATAAGCCAGGCCCTGGCGCTCGCGGATATTCTGGAACAAACGCGAACTCATGCCTCCGCCGAGCAGGGTGTTGAGAATGTAGCCGGCATAGCGCTTCTCGTGGGCAATGGGATATGCCGGGACGCCGATGCAAAGCTGCACTTGCTCGAGCGCTTTCTTGTTGCGCAAGACGATGCGAGGAACGATCTTGGGTGCGGGCGAATGGAAGCCGTTCTGCGCGGGTTTCAGGTGCTCGAAGTGCTTGACCACGAGGTCGACGAACTGATCATGGTCGAGATGCCCGGCGGCAGCGACGATAATGTTGCCAGGCGCGAAGCGGTGGGTGTAGGTGTCAAGCACGGCCTGGCGCTCGAATTTCTTTACCGTTTCTTTGGTTCCGAGGATGGGCTTGCCGAGAGGATGATCTTTCCAGAAGTTCTGGGTAAAGATTTCGTGGACGAGGTAGTCAGGATTGTCCTCGTCCATCTTGATCTCTTCGAGGATCACGCCGCGTTCGCGGGCGATGTCCTCGTCCGTGAAGTTGGGATACAGTACCAAGTCGCTGAGAATTTCGAGTGCCAGCGGAACGTGCTCGTCGAGTACTTTGACGTTAAAGCAGATGCATTCCTTGGACGTGAACGCGTCCATGTTGCCGCCGATGGAATCGACCTGGCGGGCAATTTCCTCGGCGGTGCGGTGCTTGGTCCCTTTAAAGACCATGTGTTCGATGAAATGGGAGATGCCGTTCGATTGCGGCGTCTCGTCACGAGAGCCGGTTTCGAGCCAAATGCCAATGGAAGCCGAGCGGATGTGCTCCATCTGCTCGGTAATGACGGTGAGGCCGTGGGGCAACACCTGGCGGCGAATGCTGCGAACTTCTTTAAACATGACGATGTCAGTGGCGGAACTTTCTCAGAGGGTACCCTACTATTCTTACACATCTGGCAGGGTGGGGCGGGGTGTGCGAGAATAAGATAGTTAGTTATTTAGAATCAGTGAGTTGCGGATCCTTTGTGATGCTCTGCTGCTTGGTTTTGAGCCGGGCGCACTCGCCCCGAGTGCCAAAGCGTAGGGGAATGGTTAGACCAGAACCGAGAAGCATGACGATTGAGGAAGAACTTGGAAGATAGGGACTTCAGACGAGCAATGCTTGGTATGGATCGCGAGGAGATCACTGCCTTGGTGAGTGAGGCGGGTGAGCCTGGATATCGCGCCAACCAGATTATGGATGCGGTTTACCGGCAGCGAGTGGAAACTTTGTCGGAGATTTCTACGCTACCCCAGGAGTTTCGGGAGCGGTTGTCTGAGAGCGGGGTTTCCGTCGGGGCGGCGCGGATTGAGAAGAAGTTTGTGTCCGTGGATGGAACCGTGCGGTACTTGATTGGGTTTTCTGGTGGACACAGTGTTGAGACAGTTTGGATGCCGGAGGGGGATGGCGGGGAAGCTGGGGATGGGTCGGAGGCAGGGGCAGAAGCGGAGACGATCGGCTTCACTCCCTCGGGGGCTAAAACCCAGGTCCAAATGCCTGCCTCTGACGCAGCCCTCGAAGGCCTTCTCCACCCTTCTCAAAATGCTGTCGGTGCTGTTCGCACCAGCCCTGTTCGCAGCAGCCAAGTTCGCACCGACCAGGAACGCGCGAGACAGGGGCGTTCGACGATTTGCATTTCCAGTCAGGTGGGATGTGCTGTGGATTGCCAGTTTTGTTTGACCGCGTTGCTGGGCGTGACGCGCAACCTGACTGCGGGCGAGATTGTGGGCCAGGTTTGTGCTGTGCTCAAAGACCAACACATTTCTCCGCCGGAGGATCGGATCAACCTGGTTTTCATGGGCATGGGCGAGCCATTTCTCAACTACGAGAATTTCGTGAAGGCGGTGCGGCTGCTGGTAGAGGGCGTGGGCATTGCGGAGCGGCGAATGACGGTGTCGACGGCGGGGATTGTGCCGCGCATCCGGGACTTTGGCGGGGAGACGATCCGGCCGAAGCTGGCGATTTCTTTGAATGCATCAAACGATGCACTGCGCACGCGACTGATGCCGGTGAACAAGAAATGGACTCTGGAATTGCTGATGGCGGCGGCCCGGGAGTTTCCGCTGCGTATGCGGGAGTGGATCACGTTCGAGTACGTGCTGCTTGGCGGGGTGAACGACACACCGGAGAATGCGAAGGAAGTGGCCGAATTGCTGCGTGGGCTGCGCTGCAAGGTGAATCTGATCGCGCTTAATCCAGGGCCGGGAATTGACTTTACCACTCCGAGTGCGGAGCGGGTGGCAGCGTTTCAGAAAATTCTGCGGGACGCGGGAATACCGGCTTTTGTGAGGCGTCCGCGGGGCCGGGACATCTATGCCGCCTGCGGCCAGCTCAAGAGAACGGTTGAGGTTGCCACATCACCGGAACTCCAGCTTCAGTCGATTGCTCCGGTGCCGCACAGATGACCGGGATCTCGACCCGGACGTTGGTTCTCGCGCGGCGGTCTTGCTCCCAGAGAATCCGTCCATCATGTTGCTGCAGGATGCCTTGACAGGCGCTAAGTCCCAAGCCGGAGATTGTCTGGTCTTCTTCTTTTTCTTCGTTTTCGGCTGATTCGCCGGCGGGGCTGGTGTCGGAGATGTTGATGATAGCGAGGCCATCTTTGCATTCCGCGGTAATGGTCAGGGTTCGATTACGGTGTTGGCCCACTGCGTACAGCGCGTCGTTGATGATCTGCACACAAACCTGGAGCAACTGGTTGGAATCTCCCCGAACCAGCAGCGGGTCCTGGGAAAATTCGGCGCGCACTTCGAGGTTGAGAGCTTGCCACTGAGGTTGCGAGAGTTTGACGGCGGTACGCAGCAAAGTTTTGAGATCCACCGGGGCCATTGCGGCTGGGCCTTGTCTGGCAAAACTGAGCAGGCTGGCCACCAGAGACTTGGTGCGCCGAACGTGCTGCCCGATTCTTCCCGCCAGTTCGAACTGTTCCGGGTTGAGTGGCGTGGTCAGAAGAATATCGGAATAACCGAGCATGGCGGCGATGGGATTGTTGAGTTCGTGGGTTACGCCGCCCACCAGCTGTCCGATCGAGGCCAGTTTTTCCGACTCCGTGATCTGCGTCTGCAAACGTTTCAGGTTGGCCAGGGACTCCCGCGAGTGTGTCAACAGGCGGAGCAGTTCCCGGTCGAGCAAGTGCTGCCGGGCGAAAACCATGACGCCCATCAGAAGCGCCGCGGCCAGCGTCAGAACCAGGCGGAACGAACGGATAGGCGGGGGAAGTACCGTATCCACCAGAGCCCAGGTGGCAAACAGCGGGAGCGAGAAGGCCGCAATCATACCCAGCCGCGCCAGCCACACGCCATGAGATGTGGAAGTGGAGGGGACACCAGCTTGAGGTTCGCGGTCGCGGGTCCACAGACCGATCACAGTGATCCAGGCCATAGAAACAGCGAGCGGAATGTCGAACAGACTTCCGCTGTAATAGACATGCCAACTGAGCGCAAAGTTGGCGACGTAAGAACCGCCGGCGTAGATTAAGTTGGCGCCGAACAGACTGGCATAAAAGGTTTTCCAGCCGTTCTTGCTGTCCATCCAGGCCAGGAACAAGGCACCCAGAAAAGCCAGTTTCTCGATGAGGTACAAAGAATTAAGATTGTTGGCGTAGGCGGGCACATCGACAACGATGTACTGCCAGGGGATCACAATGAGTACGTAGAGATAAGCCCACCAAACCATCATCAAGGCAAAATCAAGGCGGCGCAGGCGGGCGGCATACTCATCCTGCGGAGCATGAGGCCGGAGCGCCAGAGCGGCCATCAGCGGGACGATGTGCAGGAAAAGGATGATGTCGGCCGCGCATAAGTCCGGGACATCGGTGCGCAGCCAGACTTCGTAGTAGGTCCAAAACAGCTGGTAAGAAAACCAGAGGGCGATGCCGGCAGCCATGAGCGTCCAGAACAGACGCGAGCGCCCGCGTGACCGCACCGCGTGAGGGATGAGGGAAACCGTTCCGGAAAACAGCAGGAGGCACTCAATCACATCGCTGAGGGCGGTAAGGCGAAAGGAGTGAGGCAGGATAAGAGCAGCCAGGACCAGAATCGCAAGACAGGCTACGATGCCTGCGGTCCAGAGCTTGCGATAGGTGCGCAACAAGACAGTCCTCGCTGCCATTCTAGACTGGGACTAGAGAAGGCACTGGTTACCGAAGTCATCCGGGAGAATTTGTAATTTGGGTAATTTAGTAATGGACAGACCTCGCGCCCGGCTTCCGTTACAAAACACCTGAATGGCTCAATTCTTCGATTGCGCTCGGAAAAAGAGGGCAGCAGAAAGTTTTGGCTTGCTCTCGATCTTTCTTATCAATAATATGCGAAGCATTCCAGGACTTGGCAAATTCGGTAAGGAAGCGAGCCAAAGGCGCAATGGTTGCGTGGAAAAGAACGCGACGCTTCGGGCGGCTCGCCCAGATTCCCGCGACCAGCTCGGGACAGGTCCATCCCTGCGCAAACAACCCTTGTTCACGAGTGACACTCAAACTCCACTACACAAATTCATTCTCCAGCGGGAAGTGACTCGACTTGCAGGCTGACGCTAATAACCGTTTTCTTGGCCGACCGCAGGCTCCCGCCGACCCCAGCGAAATTCGGCGCACCGAGCGCTGGTTGGCAACGGCGCGTGTGTTTCTGGCAGTTTCCGCCCTGGTCGCAATCCGAATGGATCCAACCGAACTGGGCAATTCTCCAGCGGCCTACGGTCTGCTGGGGTTCTATATGGGGAATAGCGTCCTGGTGCTGATGCTGCTCCGCCGGCGGCAGGCGTCCACAGCTCGGTTTCGAATTCTGGTGCATGCGGCCGACATCATGTGGCCGGCCTTCATCTCGGTGTTCGCGGATGGTCCGAGAAGCCCGTTCGTTCTGTTCTTTGTTTTTGTGCTGACGGCGGCGGCTTACCGGTGGGGTTTGTGGGAGACGTTGAGCACGGCGGCGGCGGAAGTGGTATTGCTGTGGGCCGAAAGCTTCGTGATATTCCATGTTTTGGCGACACACGGGATACGCGTGCCCTGGCACATTTTGGCGGGTCTGAAAATCAATGTGGGCGAGTTCGAACCGAAGCGTTTGTTCATGCAATCGGTTTATTTGCTGGTGATGGGGTTGCTGCTGGGTTATCTGGCGGAGCAGCAGAAGCGGCTAAGGGCGGAGAAGGCCGCGGTGACTCGCATTCTGGCAAAGGTGCGTGTGGAAGCCGGGCTGACGGGAACTCTGCAGCAGATCTTCCGTGAAGTCCTCGGCCTGTGCGGAGCAGTGCGGCTGCTGGTTGCGGCGCAGGAGATTCCCAGCCACAGAATGTTTCTGGGCGAATTGCGCAATGAAGATGGGGCGTCTCCCGATTTCGTGTGGATGGATGCCAGCCCGCGGGACGCCAAGAGCTATCTGGAGGATTTTCCGGGCGAAGTGTGTTACGCGGCGGACGAAGGAAAACGCTGGTCAGTGATCGCACTGGACCGTGAGGGCAACCAACTGCCATCGCCCTCCAGCGAACCGCTGGCTCGACTGCAGTTGCGGCAATCCTTTCGGTCGCTGATTATGATTTCTTTCGTATTCGGAACCGAGTGGCGGGGGCGGGTCATGGTGTTTGACCCTTCGTGGCAAGGGGAGACGCAGGAAGGACTGCGTTTTCTGCTCGATTTGCTCCGTCAGGTGGGTCCGGCCGTCTACAACGTCTACCTGCTGCACCGGCTGAGGCGGCGGGCTAGCGCCGCGGAGCGCGCGCGCTTCGCCAGAGAACTGCACGATGGGGCGGTGCAGTCGCTGATCGCCGTGGAGATGCAGGTGGACGTTCTTCGGCGCCAGGCGGAGACCACGCCGGCCGTAGTGGGCGGCGAACTGGGCCGGATCCAGGGTTTGCTACGGGAAGAAGTTCTGAAGCTGCGGGAACTGATGCAGCAGATGAAGTTGATCGACGTGGATGCTCGAAGATTCCTGAGCGTGGTGACCGACACGGTGGAACGGTTTGAGCGGGAGACCGGGATTTCCGCGCGTTTTGTTACCGACATTGAGAAACTGGAGATGCCCGGGAAGGTCTGCCGCGAGATGTTGGGGATCGTCCAGGAGGGGTTGGTCAACGTGCGCAAGCACAGCCGAGCGCGCCATGTGCTGGTGCGACTGGGTTCGAGTGACAGCCAATGGAGCCTGACGCTGGAGGATGACGGCAAGGGTTTCCCTTTTTCCGGCCGCCTGACGCAGGAGGAACTGGACAAGATGGGGAAAGGGCCGGTGATCATCAAGGAACGGGTCCGTTTAATTGCAGGCGCACTCACGGTAGAATCGAATCCCGGTCAGGGGACGCGCCTGGAAATCAAGGTTGCGAAGGGTGGAGAGGTTTCCGATGAACTTTAAGAAATCACAGCCTGTTCGTATCGTGATTGCGGACGACCATCCAATTTTCCGGGATGGACTGCGCCGTCTTCTGGAAGCGGAACCGGATTTGAAAGTTTTGGGGGAGGCCTCAGACGGCGCGGAAGCGGTCCGACTGGCGCGGCAGTTGAAGCCCGACATTCTTTTGCTGGACCTGGCGATGCCCAAGCATCCCGGCCTCGAAGCTCTGCGGGATCTGAGCACGGGGGAGAGTTCCACTCCCGTGCGCGTGATCCTGCTGACGGCGGCGGCGGAGAAGAGCCAGATTGTGGAAGCTCTGCAGTTGGGCGCGCGGGGAGTGGTGTTGAAGGATTCCGCCACTCAGTTGCTGTTGAAAGCGATCCACACCGTGATGTCAGGGGAGTACTGGGTGGGACGGGAGAGCGTCTCTAACCTGGTGCAATATTTGCGAACGCTGGTGCAGTCTTCGAGCGACGAAGCGCGGCGGAAGAAATTTGGCCTGACCCCGCGCGAGTTGGAGATTGTGGCCGCGGTGGTGGCGGGATACTCGAATAAGGAGATTGCGGAATACTTCAAGATCAGCGAAGACACGGTCAAGCATCATCTGAGCAATATTTTCGACAAGCTGGGAGTTTCCACGCGGCTGGAGTTGGCGCTGTTTGCAGTGAACCAGTCGCTTCCGCTGAAAAGCATTGGCTGACAAGGACTTAAGGGCTGGCGCCGAGGTAAGCGGAGATGGCACTTCTGGGCCATTGGCGGGCGCGGTGGCTGAACCTATGATGGCTCTAGACCACCCTCGGGAGAGAAACTGATCCTGTCACAGCGTGTGCGCGATCTTCCCCCGCTTGAGCGATGAGGGTACGGGGAAGACGAATTCTAGGAGACGGAGCCCGTGGCAAGAATTCTACAAAAGCTTTGGAAGGATGAGAGTGGCCAAGATATCGCCGAGTATGCGGTGATGCTGGCTGTAATTCTGGTGATCGTGGTGGGTACGATCCAGCTCATTGGCTCGAACGCCAACAACGTATTCTCGAATGTTGCCAGCGCCATTCAGTAGGTCTTAGGTGCTGGGTCTCGGGCAAGTGCCCGGACGTGGGCGGCTTCGGCATCAGTTCCCTGCGAAGTTCTCACCTGCAGCCACGCCCAGATGCTCCTACACTCTCGTCCAGCAGTTCCAGACGATGCTGCTAGGGTAGAGAATCTTCTGGAATCTCGACTACAGCACCGCCCTGTTTTCTTCCGCTTTCGTACGTCCCGAGTCAAAGCTCACAAGAAATTTTCACAATGTTGCTCCCCTAGGGACGACGAGGAATGCACGCAGTGGCGAGCCACGCTTGGCACGGGGCTAAATATTTCTCCTCGTCGTCAGCCTCCCGATCTCTCAACGGAATGCTGGACAAGCTATTGCGGGCGTTGGTGGTGCAGCTATTGTACTCGATTCGCAGCGAGCCGCTGCTGATGGAAGAGGTCGACGATAACATTCTCGCGGCACCAGTACCACGCGAGCACCCACACTCTTAGCAATGTTAGGTGATCCATCTGTGCTCTCGTTGTCGGCGACAACGACTTCACCCCGGAGACCGCACTCTCGAAAGTCTTCTGGTTCGCCCGATACCGTCGCCGATCGTCTCCGCCTCGTTCAGGCAGGGTAAGACAACTGAAACTTCTGGCTTTCCTCGGGCATGCTCAATTCCCCTCCTCCTGGTAGGGCCCGACTTTGACCGGCATTATGTCTGGTTCCACTACCCACACGTTCCTGTCACGGTAATAATCGAGCAGCGGCTTCAAATCTTGCCCGGGGATCTCTCGAGCCCAGACGACTCTAGAGTGATCGATGTCGGCAGCGTTGTAGACCCACTCCTCCCCGGGGTTGTGCTTGGGCCCGTAACGAACAATCACCAAATGGTTCCCTGGCACGCGATCGATCTGCGCAACAAGGCGAACCCTCTCTACGTTCCAGTTATCGACCATCGGGTTCCTGGTCTGTTCGAAAGTTAACCCGACGATGCGAGCCAAGGCCAGCAAGACGACCAGCCTCGTCAGAAGAATGCCGACAGGGCGTCCTGTGATCTGCCAGCGCCGAAGATGTCGCATCGCCTGCACCAGCAACAGGAAGAACGCCGCAGTCATAGGAGCTGCGTAGTGGCCCTGGAACCAATTGCAAGCCATAAGGCCAGCGGCACCGATGGTAAACTGCACCATAGGGAGTCGAACTCGCCGGTCCCGGAATAGCCAAGGCAATGTCAAGACCGGCAGCCAAAGGGTGCGGCCCAGGAAAAATTCCCACAGACTAGTGCATACCAACCGGGCATTGCGCGTCGGGCTCCAGCCGAAGGCAGCGGTATGGCTCCACATTTGAGCGTTGTAAAAACTCGCGAACTGCGGGTTGGAATAATGAAGTGGCGGACGCAGCGCTTGCCAGGCGAAGGTCGGTACGGGCTCATGCTGGCGGCCGTCCAGCGTATGGGGAAAGAGGATGGCGCTTCCGGTAACGCGCCAGTTGTAGTAACCCATGAATAACGCGGTGAGGGCCATGACACATACAAACGGACCCACTGCGCGCGGCAAGGAAAGGGTTAGAGCCCGTCCGCGCAGCGAAGCCAGCCAGACAATGAGCACCGCGGCCACCGGAAAACAAAACAGCAATCCCTCGAACGGTCGGCTGTTCGCGAGAAGCGCCGCGCCCACACCCATAATGGCCGAATCGCGACCCCGCCGACCATGCACAATCCGGGGCACCGCCCCCAATACCAGCGCCGCGCCCATGGCCGCAACCGAGCCTCCCCAATAGCTGTCCGACCAATAACTGCACAGGTCTAGCCGCAAAATCACGAGGACGCCACCCAGCAGCGCCCACTTCGGCGGAAACCAAGCCTGAAGCATCCACGTCATGGCCGCGCACATCAGGGCCACGCTCAGTACCACCCCAATCCAAGGGCTACCCAACAACATTCCCAAAGCCAACGCCGCCCCCTGCGCAGGGGGGTACATTGAGGCATAGGTCGGGTGCTGCAGCACGTGAAAAGTATCAAAGAAGAGCCACATCGGGTGCGTCGGGTTCGTGAGTCGCCCATGCGCGAAAGTATCGCCCGCGAGCAGGTAGCTGAACTCGTCGTGTTCCCATGGAGCGGGAACAGGGTACACAGGCAGGAGCGCAAGACGCCCTAGAATGGAGGCCAGCGCTATGGCAAGGAGGGCGAAGTCCTTTCTTTTTGCAAAACGAGACGCGAACCTCTCGATCGGGCCGAAGACTGAATCTCCCAGACGTGGCGCGACCCAGAGGACCCCGACTACAGCCAGGATCACAACTAACCAGCGGAAATACGATACCAAATTCGAACTCCCTCCGAAGAATAGCCGTGCAAGGGTCACTGAGACGACATAGCGTTGGATTCTAACACCGCAGAGAATCAGGCCCTGGTCAGCGTGCCAGCGACCTAAATTACTTTCCGCGCAAAAGCAAGGCGTGAGAGCCGGGCAGACCGCGAGGCAGGCCCTTAGGGATGAGGCCAGAGGGTTCAGTTTGCGCAGTGGTATTCGGAAAAGTAATAAACATTTTGAGGACATATTGTTTCAGACGAGAAGGGTGACTAGGAATTACCGTTCGCTCGTCACACTGAAAAACTCATCCCGTTGATCGAACCCTGCACGTCTTTGCCGGACCATCCAGGTAGATGAAGTCCGTTACGATATCCGGAAGCTTATCGTAAAAGTGGCACATGCGTCCTCGGAAACGTGTCAATACGGATTGTGCTGTGATGCAAGTGGATCCGGGATCGTAGCTGCTTGGGGATACGCGCCTCTGCGGTTGCCACCCACTGCTCCGACGCATCGACACTGAATACGTTGAGCGGGAATCGATTGCGGATAGCAGGCTTACTCTGCAACGCTGCCCAGTCGGATTTGAGATGAGGACGGCTGTCGCCGCTGACAGGCGGCTTCGAACTCGGCGGCGAACTCGCTGCCGTATCGACCTGCAAGGCGCGGATGGGGAAGGGCATGCAGCATTTTGATATGCAGTATCGCCCTTGCTAGCATTGAGATTCGCTTAGACGAGGGCATACATCAGTGGAAGATCAGGTCACGAATCTCAGGGTTTTTCGTGCTGCCGAGACTGTTGCCTACTACGCGGGTTTGGACTACCTCACATCAGCCGAACGGCTGATGTTCGAGACATACCTGAAGGTAGGATTCGCTGTCCTCGACCTAGGGGTGGGTGGCGGACGGACGACCCCCTATATTTCTAGCGTGACATCGGACTACATCGGGGTTGACTACTCCGAAGAGATGATCCGCGCTTGCCGGATGAAGTTTCCGGCATTGCGATTTGAAGTCGCTGATGCCGCTGACCTCTCTCTATTTGCGAATGAGTTTTTCGATGCAGTTGTCTTTTCCTTCAACGGTATGGACAACTTGGTGCCCGATGAGAAAAGGCAGCAATGCATTCGTGAGTGCTTCCGTGTGTTGAAGCAGGGCGGAACGTTCATTTTTTCTTGTCACAATCCGCGTTCGCTCGTTGTTGGTTGGCATTGGGACTGGGATCGACTGAGAAACATGGCGAACGAGGTTGGTGGGGGTAGAAGATGCATGGTAGTCCCAGTTCTGGTCGCCTTCTCTATCGCCAAGTTTGGTGTCGCAGTGCTCCGGACAGTCGGTTCGTCAATTCCGCGAGCGCTGCGGAGAATTAAAACGCGAGCGTTTTGGAGGGGAGAAGGGTATCTGTTCAACTCGGTACATGGTGGCCTTTGGCTTCACGGTTCGGTTCCGAAACGTGTCATTGCGGAACTGAACAAGTTCCAGTTCAATCTTCTGCAACTGCTGCCAGAAGACCACCCTCGAAGCGGCAAAACCTGGAGGACACGCTGGTACTACTATGCGTTTTCTAAGACTTAAAAGCGCTCGACTGCTCGGTGATTGGTTGGCTATGACCTAATACCCTTTCTGCGCGCGCCGCAATCCCATTCTCACTTCGGAGTGGGTGCTGTAAGCGCGACCTTCTCGCTGCCCGCACCCGAGAGTCTGGTGAGATAGGGGAAAAATGGAGTGAGCTCGAAGGGCATCTTTTCCTTCGCCGAAGTGAGGGCCACCGGCTTTGCCTTCGCCAGTTCCACCTGGTCCGTGTAGGGATCTAGCTTGATGCGTCCTCCGAGTGGAAGCGCGGCAATCTGATCGGCGCGTTGCGGCTCCAGTTGGGGTGCGGACGCCAGTAGCGCTGACATCCGGATGCTCTTGCCGCTGGCCACACTATTGCCCAGGTGCGGGCGAATCAGATTGGGCAGATCGGGAGCACTTTGTTGCACTGCCTTTAAGAACAGCCCGGCACTTCCTAGTTTGTCCTTGTAAGGAGAATTCTTCAACAATTCCAGAGCCTTGGTGTCGGCCGCTTCCTCGTCGGCCGGGCTGCGTTTGAACTCCAAGCGCCGGAACGAGTCTTCATC
>Ga0182015_10003795_pt1 | contig 16697 bp, 21 predicted proteins | sample 712P3MmetaG_FD_120478 | JGI IMG/M metagenome (GOLD analysis project Ga0182015, IMG submission 120478) | Permafrost microbial communities from Stordalen Mire, Sweden - 712P3M metaG | ecosystem: Environmental > Terrestrial > Soil > Wetlands > Permafrost | place: Sweden: Stordalen | collected... | reverse complement strand
TTACCCTTGGGGATCGTGACTCCAGTCATCGGGTTCACGCCGTCATAGATGCCCTTACGTCTGGCAAACGTGAACATTGCAGACAGCGTCACTTTAATGTGTTTGTACGTTCCGTGCGCCATGTCGCCAGTGAGCGACTTGTTCGCGGCTTCGATCTCCCACATAAGGTTTTCACCGTCTACGGTTCTGAAGTCCCTGACCCGACCCTTAACGCGATCTTTGATGTGACACCGCCAAGAATCCTTGTAGCCTTTGACCGTGCTCATAGCCAGCCTCTTCTCAATCGCGGGGAAATAAACGTTCTCCACGAAATCAACGATGCTGACCCCGACTTCTGATGTGAAGCCGATTCGATTGAGCCTGTCCATCAACTCGTTCTTCAACGGGATGACCTCGCTCTTCTTGGGGTATTCCGTCAGACTGGCTAACCGATGGGCAACCGGGTTCTTCTTCCCATGCTCGCGATACCTTACGTACCACGCGCCGTGAGATTTAAACAGACTTCCTTGCTGGGTTCTCATTACTTGGTTCCTCCTTTTTGTGAGGACCCAGCCTTGCGTTGTTGTGTGTTGTAGCCAGCACGACGGTCAAGCCAAGCATTCAACTCCGGAGAACCCCAGCGATACCGCCGATGCTTCCCGAGCCGGAATATTGGGATGGGATCAGCAGTGCGTGAACGCTTGCTCTGATCCACGACCCAAGATTCCTTGACCTTGAGCCGTTGCGCCAGTTCAGCGGATGTTAACACCTCATAATCGAACGGCCTAGAGGCTAAGGTCGAAACTGACGTGGAGTTGGAGCGTTGAGTCAGGACCGCAGAGGTCGCGGAATCTTCCCGCACGCGATGTAAGGCTGCATTGTCGGCGGAATCAGACCGGGACGGTTGGTTTGGGCGAATCGAATTGTGGTGGAACTCAGTTGAGGACACGGGCGCACCTTGGCAAAAGAAATCACCAAGAACGCACCCCCCAAAGCTTTTACGATTTGCCGACGAATGTTGGCTGTTACGTCGGACAGGGAACGCCTGCCTCAGGTATTAGGTCGGCGGCTAGGACGCTATTTTCGTCCATCCGCACAGGCTGCACGATCTATCTGGTCACTTACTTAGATGCTGCGCAGCCTCTTTTGGCGTCAAGGGAAAGAGGACGGAGTGCGCATGCGGGTAGACGCAATTCGATGTTTTTCGCACTCAAGTTACGGACGTCCGCAAATGGAGGCTGACAATTCTTGTCAGCGAGTTCTCTGCGGCAGCCTCCATCACATGCGCGAGAGATTACCGCACGTCGAAACACCTCAAATTAGCTGCACGGGTTAAAAGCCGCACCCCGTGCCGCATCTGTTCGCGTTGCTACCAAATATTTTGTCACGTTGCCCCTGTCGGCTGGAATCAAAGGGACCATTGAGGCGCAACGAAAGCGCCCGCCTCCAACTGTTCGGCGGCGGGATGTCAGAGGCAAAAAGAAAAAACGACTACGTGAACCTTAAGCGGGTTGAAGCACGGGCGACCGTGGTTCTTGAAGATTGAGGGGTGGTTGTCCTGACCGTCACCACCCCGAACTCACTCTTACAGTTTCTAACCCAGACTGCCCTGAACAAATCGGTCAGAAATCCAGAAGTAGAAAGCACGGTCAGACATGAGCAAAACACCAAAGAAGAAGTACGAACCAACCACAAAGTATCTCGCGATCAAGAATTGGAAGAAATATCAGGCGGGAAAAGACCGCAAGGGCCGTGACATCAAAGCATGGATCAAGGACTATTGCGGTAAGGACATCGACGACCCTGAATACAACAGCCTAACCACATCACAACGCTATTACTTTGATGCCATCTGCCGTGTAAGAGGACGCAGTGGACGCAATGTACGCGCCGATGAAGCGTGGATAGCACGAGCAGTAGGCGTCCTACCAGCGGAAAGGGCACGCACAGGGTACGCCATACTAGCGCTCATTGAACGAGGCTTTTTAATCCCAACGAATCAAGAGTTTGACTCGTCAGAGTCAGAGTCAGAGTCAGAGACAGAGACAGAGTCAGAGACAGAGGAGGAGACTGAGACGCAGGGTTCCGCCGCTGACGCGGCGGGGTCTCCTCTCGCTTCGCGAGAGAATCAAAACCCTGACTTAGCTTCTTCACCAAAGACAACAGCAACCCCAAAACCAAAGCCAGCATCAGCCGACCTTCGTGACTGGTCAGAAATCATCTCCAACTGTCCACTGGCCCCGAAGCGTATCGCTGACTGCGTCCGCTACCAGCTCGACGTGAAAAAGAACGACTACTTCATTAAGCGCATGAGCCGGGGTTACGTGCTTCAAGAGTGGAAGCGCCTCGACGCCGACACGCCGGAGGATTACTTCTACGATCCCGATCCCCTCTTCGGTGAGAGATCAATCCACCAAGACGGCGAAGACAGGCCGTTGATCCAGAAGTTCATCCGCCGCAAGCCGAAGAACGACGCCGAGCGTAAGCTGCTCCAGAAGGACGGACACATGATTATGCGAAACCGCCAGTGGCTTTATAAGAATCCCTGTCCCCACGGCTGCAAGGAAGGCAATATCACGACTTACCCCTATCCAGACAATCCACGGCTGACAGCGACGGAATATTGCAGGTGCATAGGTGACTGATATGGATGAGCACTTTTGCACCGCCTGTCCTGACGGAAGTGACCCTAATTGGGATCAGCTCGAAGCATGCTGTGGTCTGAAACTATGCGGCAAGGTCGCGAAGTTCAGGATCAAGACCTCGGACGGCGACGAATGGTTCTGCGCCGAGCACTACGACCTGCTGTTTACCTACGAGCGTGATACAGGTTATCCATTCCCCTACTTCTCGCACGACCATAAGACTGCGTGAAAGGGAAAGCCCAACTGAGCGAAATCGCCGTCCGAGCCTTCCGCATCACTCCGTGTCTGTGGTCGGTTCCTCTGACAGCGGCTTCCGTGCCAAACGAAAAAACTCTGATGTTCGCAAGCCGACACTCCACTTGTGTTGCGCTTGCAACAGAAGCTTCCAGCTACCGCGTCACTCTGTATCTGGGCTCTCAATGCCGATAGCGGGGGCCGAGTCCTGTGGGATAGTCAGTTGCTTGTTCTGGCGGGACCGAGGCCCGGGCCTGCGCTTATGCTGGTGATGCCTTGCGATCTTGCTCAGGGTGCCAAGGGACAGGTGGAACTCCTGAGCCAAATCTCTGTAGCGTTTTGCCCGATTCTTCGAAATATACTTCGCGACTTTTGCGTCTAATGCCCTACGCGCCCGCATGAGTTCCTTTTTGTAGTTGAACGGGCATTTGACGTTGTCGAATGCGTCGGCTCTCATAGCGCCCCTTCCTGCGGACTCCACGCCAATTGTGGCATGAGATCGCACAATTTGTTGAACAATTATGCCCGGTAAGTTGGCCGTCAGAGGGCACTTACGCGTTTCTGGCCAAAATTTCCAAATTCGCTGTATATCAAAGCATGAACATCAAGGGCAGCAAGACAAGCGAAGTAGCAGGCAGAGTGGCGGAAAAGTCATTCTCGTCCGGTAGATCGCTAGCGGTTCTTCCAATACACGTGGCTCCGTACCCCGGAAGCAAGCGGTGGTTTCTCCCGCGTGCGGCGAAGTTTTTCCATGCGCATCAGTGTCACACACTCATCGAACCTTTCGCCGGAAGTGGCATTGTTGGTCTGTCTCTGCTCAACGCCGGGATAATCAAGCAACTCGTGCTCGTAGAAAAAAACAACAAAATGGCAAGCATTCTTCAGGCGATGCTGGACGACCCCGAACTCGCTGATAGATATGCGGCGTTTGAGTGTACACGGACAAACGTCGAAAACTTGATACGAAATGAACAAAGTGCGTTCCGGTATCTGGTGCACGCCAGATGTTGCTATCGCGGGAGATTCGATCTCTCGTTAGACCCACAGATTGACCACCACTTTTGCCGTGAGAAAGTCGTAGCGAGTATCCGTCGAGTTCATGCAATGCGAGATGCCATTGTCGTCATCAACGGTGATGCGTTCGCAGAAATGCCTAAGTATGCTGCTGATCGCAACGTGGGATGCTTTGCCGATCCGCCATACACAGCGGACTCCAAAAGCAGGGGACACATGCTGTACCGCCATCACAAACTCGATCACCAGACACTTTTCTCTCTGCTGGCAGGATGGCATGGCCCATGGCTGCTGACTGAAGACAACTCCCGGATGATCCGCCGTCTGGCGGTCTGCTACAGGTTTGACTATAAGCGAGTTCCGATGCGGACGGCCCTCAATGAAAAGAAAAAAGAATTGATGATCTGGCGAAGACACAGAGTGTTGTAGAAACGATCACCAACTTTCCCTCTCAGGTTCCGTGGTAGGAATCTAACAATCGGGGAGTAATCATGACTACGAACGTCATTGCTCGAAACGCTTCTGTTGCGATGCAACAGAAGACAGGAAAAACTGTCGGAAAGCATTCCGCTCTGCCGCCGGATCAACTCCATCAAGAGACGCTGAAAGCGCGTGAGACGCTTTTCCAAAAGTGTGTTGGCGCGGAACGCTATGCCGTGGATGTACTAGTGCCGTATTGCGAAGAGATAATCGAACGCTACAAGATGCAGGGTGTGGCAGCGAAGAACCGCCCGAATGGGAAGCCCACGGTTGAGTCGTACTTCAAAAGCATCAACTTGAACTACAGCACGGTGCGTTCGTGGATTCACCGGAAGAAACTCCAGACGGAGATGTTTCGGCCCAAGATGCTGAAAAGCGGGAACGGCCGCAACACAAACGAGCAGATTCCTCCTTTGTCCCCGCTGGAAGCTCGGCTGCTAGGCACTGCCTCTGCTGGTCACGAAGTCGTAAAAGCGATCAAGCATAATGGCAACGTGGATGCAGCGATCAAAGAGTTTGAAGATCACGCGCCAACCCCAGAACGTATCGAAGAGTATATTGCTCGCCCAGTGATGGTCGCTGCTACTGAAGTAAAAAAACTCGCGCTACGGCTGTGCAAGCTGATTGACGAGAACGATGGCGCGCATGCGCTCGACATTTTGGCTCTTGCGCGGGAACTGCGGACCAAGTTGGAACCTACCACTGTGCCTCATGTGCTTGGGAAAGCAAACAAGCATCACCACCGTAAAGCGCAGAAAAAAGTGTCGTCGCGGTCTGAGAAGACTGTGCTTCCTCTGCCGCAAGCCACGAATGGTGTGGAACAATGCGCACGATGATTATGCGCCCGCACTGCGGACACCTGATCTGCCATAATGTGTCCTCATGTGCGGGCGCTACCGACTGTCGCGGCGAAAGCAACTCGTCGAAGAATATTTCGACTGCGGTCCCTCGGATGATGACTGGTCGCCCCGCTACAACATTGCCCCCACACAACCCGTCGCCGTCATTCGCCAGCACCCGAAAGAACCTATCCGGGAACTCTCAGTGATGAAGTGGGGTCTCATTCCACATTGGGCGAAGGACTCCTCCGGCGCTGCGGGGATGATTAACGCGAGATCGGAAACTGCGAGCACCAAGCCTGCGTTCCGTGATCCTCTAATGCGTCGACGGTGCTTGATTCCCGCAGACGGTTTCTACGAATGGCAGAGAAGGGCGAGAGCGAAGCAGCCGTTCTGCTTCGAAGTGAACGATGGCGACTTGTTCGCCTTCGCCGGACTGTGGGATGGATGGAAAGACCCCAACGGCAATTGGGTCAAGACCTGCTCGATTTTGACCACGACACCAAATGCCGTGACCTCGACAATCCACGACCGAATGCCAGTCATCCTTGATCCAGACAACTACGATCTATGGCTTGACCCCGGAATGCAGAATGTGGCTGCGGCGTCGGAACTTCTGAAACCCTACGACGCTCGGCTGATGCGAGGCTATCCGGTCAACACGCGGATCAATCACGTGGCGAACGACGACGAGGAGTGCTCCGCACCCGTGGAACTTGCGCAGGTTCAGAATCGGCTCTTCTCCTAGCGGATGGAGCCTCGCGATGTAATCGTTTGAAGTCGTGTTTTGCAGTAGAATGTGCCGTTCTTCACTCGCCGTGACTGAAGCATTCATAACTCCGAAAGTCGCTCAGTGGGCAAGAGAGCGGACAGGAATCTCTCCAGCCCAGTTAGCCAAATCTCTTGGGGCTGATCCGAAAGAAGTCGAGGCTTGGGAACGTGGCGAAACGCATCCCCCGTTCGGTAAGGCGCAAGACTTGGCGAAGCGCCTACGGATTCCATTTGGATTCTTATTTCTCTCAGCACCCCCCGCCGAAAAGACCCCGATACCCGATCTCCGAACGGTGCTCGAAGGTAGTCCTGCAAAGGCAAGCCCAGATTTTCTGGACTTGCTTAACGACGTCCTCGTAAAGCACCAGTGGTATCGGGAGTATCTGGAAGTGCGTGACGCCAAGCGCCTTCCTTTTGTGGGGAAATTCCGGGTTGCAGATGGCGTTGACCGAGTGGCGACGGACATGACTGCCGTGCTCTCTATTGAGCAGATAAGGCGAACATCTCACACGTGGGATGAGTTCTTGCGTGAACTGACCCGTAGCGCGGAAGCTACTGGGATTTTAGTTATGCGCAGTGGAATCGTCGGGGGAAATACTCGTCGCAAGCTATCGGTCAACGAATTTCGGGGCTTCGTCATAAGCGATGACCTAGCGCCATTGGTTTTCATAAATGGTCGGGATTCCAAAGCGGCGCAAATCTTCACTCTGGTGCATGAACTTGTGCATATCTGGATCGACAGAAGTGGCATTTCGAATCCAGACCCGAAAAATATTCCCGCTGAACTCAGGAATACCGTCGAGACTTTCTGCAATAGTGTCGCGGCGGAAGTCTTGGTCCCGCACGCCGACTTTCTGAAATTCCTGCCCTCCACATTCACTGAACAGACGGCTCAGAATCTCGCAGCAAAATACCGTGTCAGCACGATTGTGATTCTCCGAAGAGCTTACGAACTGAATGCGATCAACCGCAACCAATTCTTCAGCTTGCTCGAAAAAGAACAGCAGAAGCAGAGAGAGCGCGAAGAAAAAGAAGCGGAAGAGCCGCCCGAAGGGGGAGGGAACTTTTACTTTACGCTGCCGATCCGCAACAGTCGTAGGTTAACGGAAACCGTCCTCGGAGCGCTCCAAGCTGAGAGCGTCTCATACCGCGAAGCTGCGAGACTGCTGGGCGTGAAGACAGGCACGCTTCCAAAACTGATTGAGGGGTTGCCGAGACGCTAAATGGCAGGAACCCCACCTTACTGGCTCGACTCGAACGTATTCATTCAAGCGAAGAACGGTCCTTACAAATTCAAAACATTCGGAGTGTTCTGGGCGTTTTTGCAGGAGCAAATCAACGCCGGAACGATCCGCTGTCCCAAGATGGTTTATCAAGAGATTGTGACGAACGAGGAACCCGGTGATGATCTAGCCAAGTGGATGAAGACACGTCGCCAGAGTGGATTATTTGTAGAGGCAGATGCGGACGTGCAAAAAGCAATGCAAACGGTCGCGGACTACGTAGTGGACAACTACGAGCAACAGCACGCCGCCGAATTCTTGAGCGGAGCCGATCCGTGGCTGATCGCGCACGCCATTCACACGAAGGGCGTCGTTGTCAGTCACGAGTCGAACAGGCATCCAAACGCGAAGAAAGTTCGCATCCCTGACGTGTGCGCGGCGCTAGGAGTGCCTTGCATTGATACTTATGAAATGCTCGATAGGCTTGGGGCAGACTTCAAGGCTACCGGGCAAAAAAAGGGCAAATAGGTTTACCGGACTCAACACTCAAACCCGAATCTCCCAGAGCCGAAAGAAGCGCGGATTACGCGGTGGACTCGCGGCACTGCTGGTCTGCAATTTCCAGTATTTCCACCAGTCTCTTACCGCGAGGCGTTGGGGCAAACCCCATATCCTGTGGGCCCCAAGAACTCTGATTCCAGTTGAGCGGATTCGCCAAACCAAAACCTGAAAGCCGCAACGCGTGAGAGTATAACTCGTACCGAGACTTTCCCTGCCTCACCCATTCGTCCCGAACTTGCCCAAATGCTGCGGACATCAGATTGTATTCGGCGTCGTTCGGGTTCTCACGGACATTCCCACCTTGCAACTTCACCATCAACCGAAGGACTTCCAGATCGCTTTCAGTAAGACGTGAGAGGTCCGCGATGAGCGCGGCGGCTTCGTCCCAACCCTCAGCGTCGTTAGACGCTGCTTCGTAGCCCAGAATCGATCCGAACTCGCGGATTTTCTGTGGGTTCGCTGTGAAGATCGCAATGTTGGCGACGTTGACGTATGCCTCGGCAAATTCTGGGCTGTTCAATCGATCTTCTACGGCAGACAATCTTCGTTCGGTCTCTTGCTGGAACCTACGAACCATGCCTTCAAGCGCGTCAAAGAGGATGTTCAACCGCTCCGACATCACCTTTGTTGAGAAATGACTCCGCAGGACTTCGCCTATCTTAAACAGCAATCCGGCTTTACCCGGTAAGCTAGTCAGCAGCTTGAGGCTGAGGGTCAGACCTAAGTTGGAACTGCTTTCTGGATACTGGCTTCGTATTGCATCGAGTTCGTCGTCAATCGCCATGCTTGCATCCTCACTTCGACACAATTATCCCTTTTTCAGTTCAGGAGAAACGGTTGCTGTTTCGTGGAACGACCGTGCCGACTCGAGGAACGGCTTGGAACAGTCTGCTTTGAAGAGCAGATTCCTCGCTGAGCGAACACAGCAAAGGTCATCAAGACCGGACGGCGGGGTATCCGTTGTGATTATGTGAAACCAAATCCCCCTTACCAAAAGGGAATACATGGGAAACGGTGTATTCGCGAGGAGTGACGGTGCGTATGTCATCCCCTGCGACCCGACGTCAGTGCAGGTGGACACGTTCACATAGACACCGTCGGGGAAACCTGCTTCTCCGTGGATGTATTTCCGTATCGGCTCTTGGTATTTCCCAATGTCAATTGAACTCTCTTGTCCATCTAACGTCGTCCACTTGTGAACTGAACCCTTCCACAAAATGCTGAGAGCGTAGTAGGCAAGCGGCTCTGTCTCAATCCCCATCGCAGACCCAGAATAGGATTCGTACGATTTCTCGGAATGAGCGGCTAACGCAACGTTCATGCGATTGAGAAGAGTAAATGTAGACGCACCATTGAACAACGCCTGAACAGGTTTCTCACCACGCTCATTGAGCAATGCTTCGCAGTCTTCGCAAAGCAAATGTGCCCATAGTTGCCTCGGCGTCGCTTTGATGAGCTTGGGGGTCATCACCACAGGGTGATTGTCCGGATCGCTGCTCAAGGTGTGAAGCACACGACCGAGATAGTGGCTCTTGCACAGCTTCCGATGTTTCAAGCACAGAGCGCAAGTACCCTCAACATTCGACTGAGCCATGAACTCTATTCTAGCCAAGTCGAAGTAATCCCCCTAGATCGTAGCTCTTGGATGCTCATGGGATTGCGCGTCAGTCTCCCATCTTGCGTTGCCTTCGTCCCAAACGATTTCCTTGCGAGAAATCCTGAGTACGTTCCGGTTCCACAGAAAAAGGTAAACGTGCTTGTCGTTCACGTGCTCAACCAGTGCAATGCCGCGACCGAGGATCGCCACACGGTCGCCGCGCTTGATGCGACGTTCCTGTTGGCGCTGCGCATACCAGCTTTTGCACCGCTGGACGAGCAGGTCGAGTGTCGCCGCCTCATAGCCAGAACCCTTTACCCACAGGGGCATGTTTCCTTCTCTGCCTATTAGGTGGATGTCGCAGCCGAACGCCGCCAACGTCTTGAGGCGTGGTTCCAGCATGCTCATGGTGACGGGCAGCATCTCCAGCGGCAAGAAGAAGTTCTTGGGGCAGGCGTATTGGGCACGCCATCCTAGCTCATGCTCCACGACGGTGCCCCAGAGATAGACCTCGCCGTGGATGCCGTACCCGGCGTAGCCAGCCGTTCGAAGATCCGCGTGGCTCTTGGCTGCGTAGATGCCGCATTTGCAGTTCATCTGCGGCGCGTCGTGGACAAGATGCGCTGTCCTGCTGACGGATGCCCTGCATGCCGCCGCCAGCGGTCGACCCGGATGCCACGGCTCCCCGGAGAGCGACCTCAACCCAGTAGCGTCCAACTGCCACGCACGATAGGCGACAACTGGCGAAATGTAGTCCGGCACTCTCATCGCTTGGCTGGCACCTGCTCAGGTTCCGGTTCTGGCTGAGGCGCTGGGTCAGGCTCAGGACTCGTCTGCGGATCGTTGACTGGAAGTTCGAGCGGTTCGACGACAATAGTCCGAAGTGGTTCACCGATCTGCATATTGATTTACTCCGTCAAGTTCAGAATTTCCTTTTTCGTGGATGACAGACTGCGTCGGCGTGTGCGGCAGCGCCTTGCCTCGTGAACACGCCGTCACAGATCAAACACTGCCGCATGTCCTGACCGAGGGCGACGAAAATCTTGCCGATCACTTCGTCGTTTCGCGACCGTTGCATAACGCCTGCTTTCGCTCTAGTGGTCATCGTCTGGTTGGAAATCCTGAGAGACCCAAGTAAGGACGATCCTTCTTCCGCTTGCCCGCTGCCCTGAGCAGCCGTTTACGGAAATGCGAATAGGCTAGTCGCATCATCTTGAGGTCGCCGCCACGATCTCGCCACTCGTCCATGAACGTTGCTACTAGCCGATTCTCGGCAGTCTCAAGCTCCCGCATGAGGGCGAAGTTGCGGTTCCCCTCATCGTCCCACTGGCTCTCAAGCTCGACGAATACGAGCTGTGCCTCCCTCATCTCGATCTCACTCATCTGTTCTCCCCTGAGTTCATTTGGTGACGAACGTATAGCCTTGTCACCAGCGTGCCTCTGCCGAACTCGACTGCTGAACGACAGCCAAATCAGCAACTTGAGTTGGCGGCGGTACGGACCCTTCATCACCACCACGTGATCTGTTAACCAGTTTGCAAACCAAACTGCGGGAAACGCCCCATTTCTTGGCTACAGCAGTGAGGCTCATCCCCCCAATGCGGTCGCGGACGATGGCCGCGCGGTCTATGTTCATTGGTGCGCGTCCGATTCGTATCCCATCCAGCTTGGCTCTTCGCATGCCAGCCAACACACGCTCGCGGATCAATTCCGATTCGAGTTCGGCGATTGAGCCGATCAGGGTCAAGAACAGTCTCCCCATCGGTCCGCTGGTATCTATGTTCTCTCGCCGGGAGATGAAGACGATGCCCAGACTGTCGAATTCGTCCATGACTTGCAGGAAGTGCTTCACGCTTCTCGCGACCCGGTCGAATGCAGCGACGAGCACGACCGAGAATTTCTTCCGCCGGGCATCCGCGATGAGCGCATCCAACCCCGGACGTCGTGCTCTTTTCCCTGAGACTCCGCTGTCTCGATACTCTTGCACGACCTCCAAGCCGCGCTGCGCTGCAAGTTCACGCAGATCGTAAAGCTGCGACTCGACGTGCTGGTCAGCGGTACTCACTCGCACATAGATGGCGGCTTGTTTCATCGTGTAGAGTCCCCCTTTGTCGTTAGCCCTTCGATGGGGCCCGATTGTGTTTGTATTCGTCAGCACGTCGGCGCAGCCGCGTCACAGCGGCATTGCAGACGGTTGACTCCGGGGTGAAAACGTTCAATCGTGCCCCGACCTCATCGTCGAGTAGTTGACCGATCTCGTGGTCATCCAGCTCGTCGAGTCGCTTTGTCAGCTCACCTGAAATCAGTAAGGCGGCTGCGAAACGCTCCACCGGGTTCGTTGAGCACAACCGCTGCCTTTGCAGCCGAATTAGCTGGCGGATCGTCAGGTTCAGTCCCTCTAGTCTTGGTATACGGGCGTTTTGGAAAAATCGTCCAGAAAGCAAAGTGCTTGTTACCGAAGATTTGTGCCCAAAACCAGACGAATTATCCGAAGTGCCCGTATACCTAGACATGAGGCAAAGCGGCGAAATAAATGACGCCATCGAGTGCCCGCTGTGTTGCGGTGCGGGGAAACTGAAGCGCACTGAGATTTTGGATCGCCTTGGAGTAAGGGACTTCGCTCGCGTTGCACAGCTTTCCGCCGAGGAAGCGTTCCGACTGCTCACGCAAAAGCACAATCACGACCAACAAGGCGTATGGTCTCGCTTCGACATCGAGCTGGCAAAGCGGACAGCCGAGATCAAGGAGCGACACAAGGATGAACTGCACTCCGCCCAGTCCGACAGGGACGACCTCATCCGCCGGGTCGAAGATTGCCTGCGTGAAGTCGCGCAGCTTCGCGAGCGGAACCAACAACTCGAAGGTGAAATGTCCAAGGCGGCTCGACGGGGAAAACTGGAGGAGATCAGCTTCGAGGAAGAAGCTCGGACATGGGTGGGCATCGCTGTCAGCGAGAAGTTGCCGAAGAACGGCGACTACGTCTTGGCATATCGCGATCCGAGCGGCGCTCCGCTGGAGCCATGCATTCTCGTGGACAACAAGGACAAGGCGACGGTCACCGAGGGCGACATAAGGAAGCTTGTCCGCGACGTCAAGGAACGTCGCAGTATGGTCGGAGTGATTGTGGCAAGGGAAGAGAGCCAGCTTCGTCAGCTAGACCGGGAACGACGCTGGGGTCAGGAGGACGGCATCTGGGTTCTGCGCACGACCCGGCACTGGCTGCCGCGAGACCTAGAAGTGCTCAAACCCGTCTTCGAGCGCATGAGAACCGAGGGTCCCGACTTTCTCCAGCGGAACTCCTCGCTGGCGGAGGAAGTCCGTCGCACGTTCATTGATCTGGACGAAATCGAGAAAGAGTTAAAGAAGGCGGCGAAGGCAATCGACGCCGTGTCCGATCTGACTGCGAAGTATCGGAGTCGCTTGCAGGCGCTTTGTGACACCGCTGCCAGCCCAAAGGTCGCTCCGAAGGCGGAGCGAAATGGCGGTATCCCGCAAACGCTCGGCGCGTAGTCCAGTCAGTAAAAGGGCACGCATTGGAGGGGAGAATGGAATTCCTAAAAGGCATCGCAAGAAGTCTGGTCGGACTGATCGTGCTGAACATCGTGCTGGTGCCTATCATGGTGCTGGGTCCGTTGCTTTACGTGATTCCGCTTTTCTGCATTGCCGCGAATCCGCAAGACGACTTCTCCGGGCTGGCACAGCTTTACTTCTGGCTCGGCCCGCTATCGTGTGCGTTCTGGATGCTGGTCTCGTGCCACTGGCAGACAGTCCGCAGAGCGCAGCGCGAGGGTCGTCTAGCAACTTGGCGTGAGAGCGAGGGCGGCATGCTACACACCGTCACCAAGGCGGCTGTTTACATGTTCGCCGGACTGTTCGGTTCCTTGTTCTTTGAGATCACGTTCCTAGTCGTTTTCAACTTTCGCCCCGGCAACCCATACAGGGATATGCTGTGGTTCACGATTCTGCCGTTCGCGAACTTTGCCCCGGTTATTCTGCTCTGGCTTAGTCGCTGGATGCGAAGCAGGAAGCAGGGGGACTTCATCACCCGAGCGAAAAATGACCCTGACCTGCAAGACCAATTGCGGGCGGCTTCTCTCTACGCTAGGAACCTCCGCAGCAGGAACGCGCACTGCGGGCAAGAGGAGGGATGATGGGCGACTCCAACTGCATCAATGCGTATGTACTCACGACCCTCTTCTTCGACAGCAAAGAGAACATCGCGAGCCGGAACGTGAGAGTGACCTTCAGCCTGCACGAAGCCGAACGGCATAAGGCGCAAGGTGTTGAGAACGAGTTTGAGACTTTCCAGATATGCTCGAACTGGCAGGAGCATGCCGTCACGACAGAACTCGTGATCGTCATGCGCGAGTTCCGCAGCATGGTCAAAGAGTTGCAGCAGGATGCGGAATTCCAGCGATTATGAGAATCAGCAAGTCCAAGTTTGTTGCAGGCTGCCAGTGCGTCAAACGGCTGTACTGGCAGGTTCACGAGCCAGAACTCGCAGCGGAGCCGGATGCTGCCGATCAAGCAATCATGCAACAGGGGCACGAAGTCGGCATGGTTGCCCGCCAGTTGTTTCCGGGCGGCGTCGAAGTCCGCAGCGACCGTGGTCTCGATCAGGCAATTCGTGCCACGCGAGAGCTAGTCACCAACCACGAAATTCCAGCGATCTTCGAGGGAGTCTTCGAGCATGGCGGCGTGCTCGTGAAAGTGGACATCTTGCAGCGCCGCAGGGACAAGCGCTGGCGTCTGATCGAGGTCAAGTCCAGCACTTCCGTAAAGGAAGAGCACCTTGATGACGTGGCGATTCAGTATCGTGTGCTCTCTCGCAGTGGATTGGACGTTGGTTCCTGCTGTCTGGCGCACGTCAACCGCTCGTATGTATTCTCAGGCGGCAGCGTCGATCCTTGGCATTTCTTTCGCATTCGAAACGTCACGCGGCAGGTTGCGAGGTTGCAACCGAAACTGACATTTCAGCTTCGGGCGGCATTCACTGTGCTCGCCATGGCCAGTGCGCCGGAAATCGCTCCGGGAACACACTGCACTTCTCCCGTCACATGCGAGTTTTTCGACCGATGCAATCCTCCGCTTCCTGATGACCACATCGGCTTCCTGCCAAGACTCCACGCAAGCGCGGAAGAGGCACTGGAGGAGATCGGCGTCGAGTCCATCCACGACATTCCCGCCGAATTCGAGTTGACCGAGATTCAGCGACGGGCGGCTACCTGCGTGCAGACGGGCGAGCCGTGGTTTAGCCCGGAGCTTGGCGAGGTGTTGGGTGGGTTGACGTACCCGCTATACTTCATCGATTTTGAAAGCGTGAATCCAGCAATCCCGAGATTTCCCGGAATGCGACCTTACGATCAGTTGCCGTTCCAATGGAGCGTTCATGTGTTGCGTCAGCCCGGAGCGGAGCCCGAGCACTATGAGTTCCTAGCCACGGATGCGAGCGATCCGCGCCGCGAGTTCATCGAGTCGTTGTGCAACGCGCTCGGCGAGAGCGGGAACATCGTTGTGTACTCGGCGTTTGAATCGCAAAGGCTCTCAGAACTAGGGGCATACCTTCCAGAGTTTGCGGACCGCATCAAGCAAATACAAGCCCGGCTTTGGGATTTGCTCCCAGTGGTTCGGAACAACGTCTACCACCCAGCGTTCGCAGGTTCGTACTCACTCAAGGCTGTCCTTCCTGCGCTTGTGCCGACTTTGACCTACCATGGCATGGAGGTCGCGAACGGACAAGATGCAGGACTGGCGTGGGAATCGCTCAAGGGAAGCTTGGATCAGGCTGAGCGCGAAGAGACCCGGAAGGCTCTGTTGAATTATTGCGGACAAGACACGCTGGCGATGGTCAGGCTGGTAGAAAGACTTTGGTTGGTTTCGAAGCCCGCGTTAGCAAGCCGCGATTGTTGAGGGCCGTCTAATGTGCTATGAAGACAGTAGATTCGGAGTAAGAGTTTAAGAAGCGAGAAATATGCCAGCCTATGTCTTTCTTTGTGACGCCGCTACCGAAGAAGAATGTCTGCGGCGAAGGCTTGCGGGAACAACGCAGCAGAACGCTCTCTGGGTTCTCAAGATTCAACTTAGAGACACGCTCTTCATATACAACTTCCAAAGTGGGACGTTGCATGGTCCCCTGATCGTCAACGCTTCCCCCGATTGCCATGAACCTGACGCATGGGGTGGCCGTTTTCCCGTCCAAGTGAGCTTTGAGATGGCAGAGGATTGTCGTTCCGTCCGAGCCGCAGAGTTTGCTTCCCCCGCGACAATGAAGATACTCAGGCGCGGAGGACTGCTGAACAGCGGCAGCGAGAAAGAGCTACGAAGCAAATCTCGTAGAACGCCATAACTAAAATTTACAAAGGCGCGGACAAGAACGGCTGGATTCTAAAGCCTTCGGCAAGGCGTGGTACTCTCTGCCGCTCTCACGTCATTGCCCAGTTCGCAGACAACACTTCGGCTTGCTCAAGCACAGTCAGAGTCGCCTTCTCCTGCTTATCTGGGGGATAACCGTACTTGCGAAGGATACGTTTAACGAGCACCCGGAGGTTCGCCCGAATGTTCTCGCGGACAGTCCAGTCGATGGTTGTGTTCCTTCGAACGGTGTCCACCAATTCGCGGGCAATAGTCTTCAACGTAGCGTCCCCCAGAACTTTGACCGCGCTGTCGTTCACTTCTAGCGCGTCGTAAAACGCCACCTCATCTTCGCTGAGACCTAGCTCCTCCCCCTTAACCGATTCTTCTCGCATCTGCTTAGCAAGTCCGATCAGTTCTTCGATCACCTGTGCAGCCTGAATCGCTCGGTTCTGGTACTTGCGAATGGAACTCTCTAACAACGCCGAAAACAGGCGCGACTTCACGACATTGCGCCGGGAGCGCGTTTTGATTTCGTCGTTCAATAGTTTTCGCAGAAGCTCGACGGCTAGGTTTTTTTGCGGAAGATGGCTAACTTCTGTCAAGAACTCTTCAGAGAGGATAGAGATGTCCGGCTTCTTCAAACCAGCGGCGGCAAAGATGTCCACCACGTCGCCGGAAAAGACGGCTCGCGACACGATCTGGCGGATAGCATTGTCCAGTTCTTGCTCGGGGCGATGCTGCTGTGTGACGGATTTCGCCAGCACGCTCCGTACCGCCTGAAAAAAGCCTACATCGTCCCGGATTCGCATCGCTTCATCGTGCGGTACTGCGAGGGCGAACGCCTTCGAGAGATCGCTGACTGCCTTGATTAGTCGATTCTTTCCATCTTGCTGCTTGAGGATGTGCTCCTGCGCGTTAGGCAGTAGTCCGAGCTTCTGTGCTGGGGTTCCTGTCATCCACGCCGACCAATTGAACCCATGGAACAAACCTAAACAAATTT
>Ga0182015_10003793_pt1 | contig 16701 bp, 17 predicted proteins | sample 712P3MmetaG_FD_120478 | JGI IMG/M metagenome (GOLD analysis project Ga0182015, IMG submission 120478) | Permafrost microbial communities from Stordalen Mire, Sweden - 712P3M metaG | ecosystem: Environmental > Terrestrial > Soil > Wetlands > Permafrost | place: Sweden: Stordalen | collected... | reverse complement strand
TTGTCACGACCGTCACGTCATCGCACTTCACCGACGAGAACTTCCACTTAAGGAGGTTCTCCGATGAGAAATCGATCTTGATGGCGCCTTTGATGAAGCTATCGAGCTTTAACGCTGGATCGACCTTGTCGGCGGCGGCGACGATCGTGGGTGGCGCGACGGCCACGCCGCCGCGCACTGCGGCGAGCGCCGGGCGGGCGAAAAACGCCACCAATGCCAGGATGAGGATTCCGGTCAAGACTACCTGCACGATCGACCCTCCTAACCGGTGTGAGGCTTAGAAAACCCCGCCTGTTCTCCCTCTTCGAGCCTATCGGCCGCGCCGGCTGTCGAGGCGCTCGTATCCGAAGGGCTCCCGGCTGGCTAGTGGGCGTTTTTGGTGCTCGACGAACTCCCAGGCGATCGAGAGGCCGCCGCGCTCGAGGATCGCGATTTGAATGTTGCGGCTTATCTCGTTCGTTCGGATCGGCGAAATCGAGGCCAGCGCGTAGCACAGGTCAATGCCATACGGCTGCGTCGGCCGAGGCAGACCGAACTGGACGGCGATACGGGAAAACGGCGCTTGTTCCGGGACGAGCCGGATGCTGTAGCCGGTCACGTCGACTTTGGTGACGTCGGCGTTGCCGGCCGCGAAGTCGGCGGGCGCCCATACCGGGCGGGCATCATCCGGTCCGGTGAGCGTAACCTGGGCGCGGTCGAACGGCACCATCCGAAGCTCCGGGCCGAGATACATCTGGACCGTCGCGAAAAACGCCTTGAGCGTATGCGTGCGCGTCAGGAGAACGGCAATGTCTTCATGCTCGCGGTCTTGACTCGACGCCAGACCCAGTTGCCACAGATGAGCCGGCGATCGCAATTTAACGGCCGAACTTCGGCAAGATATCGCCGGCCGGAAATGACTTTGCGATGATGCCGTATTTTGCGGCCGTATCGATCGCCGGCTGAATGAGCGCGGGCGTAAGGTCCACGCCATACGTCACGCGCGTGATGCCTTGCAACTGGGCAACCGTCAGTTTCGTGTACTTCGCGAGGATTTCGGCGCTTTCGGAATGATGCGCGTTCGCCCACACCGCCGTCTCGCGCATGGCCGACGCGAACTTCCGCGCGTCGCTTCCATGTTTGACGAACCAGTCGGTGGAGCTCATAAAGACCGATGGCACGAACGCAGGCGAGATCGCATCGAACGCACAGCCGAGTAGTCGCAGCGGGTCGCCGGGCTTGCCGACGGTCGGATCGCCGAGCGCATCGATGAGTGCTGCGTCGACGCGACCGGCCTTGATCGCGTCCGCCATCGTCGGCAACGGCAGTTCGAGAAAATTGACCTTCGTTGAATCGCCGCCGTTCTTATCGAGCCATGCACGGGCAGCAAGATACGTCGCGCCGCGCAGCGGATTGACGGCAATTATTTTCCCCACCAGATCCTTAGCTGTCATCAGGGGACCGTTTGCCAGAACGGCAACGAGCGCGGCGGTCGGCTGCGCGGCAACGTGCATATTTGCCGGGGCCAGCATTTGGAAGGCGAGTCCGCGTTCGCGTCCATTGAGCAGTTCGAACACGCCGGTGTATCCGATGTCGATGGCACCCGAGAGTGCCGACGCCGCGATCGTGCTTCCATCGTGAAGCGGCGTTATCTCGACGTTCAAGCCGGCCTTATCGAAAAAGCCCATCTCCTGCGCGTAGAATACTTCGCCGGAAATGTCGGCCGGCAACGTGGCGATTCGAATCGTCGCCGATGTTTGCGCGCCGGCCGGCACGAGGAAGGCGCTTGTCGCCAGGACGGCGCCGGTGGCAGAGATCATGCGCGCGCGCTTCATTTGCGCACCTTACGACCGTACACCATACGATCCTTTGGCTCGCCGCTTGCGGGGAGAAGCGCGGGCGGCATTGACCGCAAGGCTCCCGGCGCCTACACTATTGAGACGTATAACTCAATGGGAGAGAAGATGAGCGAGCTTTACGTCGGCAGAGTCGGCGAATTTGAAGAAAACGACCGGCGCATCGTGCGCCAAGGCGAACTCGAGATCGGCGTCATGAAGCGCGGCGGAGAATTCCGTGCCTACAGCAACTACTGTTTGCACCAAGGCGGTCCGGCGTGCGAGGGCATCTACATGGCGAAGATCGAGGATGCTCTCCGGCCGGATAAGACCTCGCTCGGCCTGCGATTCTCGGAGACGGAAGTGCATTTCGTCTGCCCGTGGCACGGATTCGAGTACGATTTCGCCACCGGCGAGTGTGCGTTTAATCGGAAGTTGAAATTACGCAAATTCGACGTCATCACCAAGGGAGAGGATGTCTATGTCATCGTCTAGCCAAGTCGCCGGCCAAACCATCTCGATCGAAACGATCGCAGATCAACTCGCGCGCGTCGACCTCGATGCCGATGCCAGCGACGCCGCCATCCGCCAGCTCATCACGGCGGCCGTCAAAGCCTATTCGTATAAGGTGCAGCGCGAGGGTGGGTTTCCGATTATTGAAAGCGGCGGGCTTACGCCGACCGACGCGATGATCGCGTGCACGGCTCTTTTGCGGGGCGTCAACGTTCAAGTATTCGAACTCGGCTGCTGGCAAGGATGGATGGGCTAAATCATGATCATGCTTCCAACCTCTGATATCGAGGGAATGGCGGTTGCCGAATTCGACACCACCACCCTGCTCAAACACGCGGCCGAACAAGCCCGCGCGCGCCATTACGAAAAGTACTTCATCGTCGACGTCGACTCGCATCACTACGAGTCGAGTGCCATGCGTGAGATCATCACCTTCATCGAAGAGCCGACGTTGCGGCAAATGGCCGCCTCGTCGTCGATTCCGGGCGCCAAGGGCGGCGCGGTTCTCCCGCAAGCCATCGGCTATCAAGAGATGAACGGACGCATCACGCGCTATCCGTTGCGCAATACGGAGAAGACGCCCACCGGCGAGGAGCGCGACGTCGCACTCACGCGCCGTTGGATGGATGCGATGGGCATCGACGTTGCGCTCCTGTTTCCAACGCCGATGTTGCAGTTGAGTTTTCACCCGCTGGTCGAAATGCAAGTCGCACTCGCTCGCGCATACAACCGCTGGCTCGTCGAAAAAGTGCTGAAGGCCGAAAAGCGGATCAAGACGCTGCTCTACCTGCCGCTTCACGATCCCGAGGCGTGTTACGATATCGTCCAAGAGATGGGCGATCTCCCGGGTGTCTCAGGGTTCGTCGTCATCGCGACGCACGACATCCCCGTACACTCCAACCGGTTGATGAAGGTCTACGCCGCGCTGGAAGAACGCAATCTCCCGCTCGCCTTTCATGCGCATTGGAACTGGCGCGACGGCGCGTTCAAACAGATGAATCGCTTCATCTCCGCGCACGCCTTGGGCTTCGTGTTTTATAATATGGTGCACATGACCAATTGGGTCATCAACGGCATGCCCGAGCGCTTCCCAAAACTCAAGACGGTGTGGATGGAATCGGGACTTGCGTGGCTGCCGTTCATGATGCAGCGCCTCGACAACGAGTACCGCATGCGCACGAGCGAAGCGCCGCTGCTCAAGAAGATGCCGAGCGACTACATGCGTGACATGTACTACTCGACGCAGCCGATGGAAATGACCGATATGCTCGGCCTCAAGGATACGTTCCGGCAGATCAAGGCCGAGACGCAACTGATGTACTCATCGGACTACCCGCATTGGGACTTCGATCTGCCGAGCACCGTCTACGACATTCCGTTCTTGACCGAAGATGCGCGCAAGAACATCCTGGGCGGGACGGCCGCCCGCGTCTTCAATCTCGAGATTCCTAAGGAAAAGCTCGCGAGTATCCCGCCGGCATAGACCGCAGGCCCATGCGTTCGAGACGGGGGAGCACCTCGTCTCGAAAGTATGGCAGTTCGTCGAGGTAGTTCACGAACGAGAGGCCCACGCCGTCGAACCCGGCTTCGCTTAGCGTCGCCAGCATCGACGCAACGCGGTCCGGATCGCCGACGAGCGGAAACCCGTGCAGGTGCTGTTTGCGCGCCTCGATGTAGCCCGGCATGTCGGGCGTTATCTGGGTGCGACTGCTGATCTTCATCTGGTGGTCGACGGCGTCCCAGTCGGCCATTTCCTCGACCCAATACCGGTAGTACTCGGCGGCTTCTTGCTGCGTCGGCTTGCACGTTATTTCGGCCCGCGTGAAGACGCCGATCTCGCGCCCGATGGCGGCGGCCTTCGCGCGCACGGCCTCGACGTGCTGCCGCGCTTGATCGACCGCCGGAATCATCACGCCGCTCGACTCATCGAACGATGACATGCGCACTCCGGTGAAATACGCATCGCAGTTGCGAATCGCAAACGCTTGACCGTCACCGGAAGCGCCGGCGTTCATGATCACCGGCCGCGTCCCACCGTAGGGTTTCGGCTTTACCCGCACTTCGCGCAACTGATAGTGCTTGCCGACGTAGTCGAAATCGTCGCGCGTCCAAATCTGCGAGACGGCGTCGATCCACTCTTGTGCCTCTTCGTAGCGCTCGGGGCGCTGCTTCTGGTCCACGCCGAACATCGCAAATTCTTCTTCGTTCCAGCCGGCGACGATGTTGAGGCCGAACCGGCCGTGGCCGATGTGGTCGGCCGTCACCATCTGTTTCGCCGCGCTGATCGGGTGAAACAGCGGGACGTGCACGGTGCCGAAAACCGTGATGTGTTGCGTGATCGCGAGCAGTCCCGCGGCCCACGTCAGCGTCTCGAAGCTCGTTCCTTGCCAGTCCGTTTCCCCGCCGTAACCCTTCCAACGTCCGATCGGAAGCAAGAAGTCGATTCCGCAGGCGTCGGCCATCCGGGCCATCGCGGCCGTCTCGTCCCAGTCGGCCTTCCAGCGTTCCGGCACCTTGGTTAGTGCGCGTCCACCGGAACAGTTCGCACCGAACAAGCCGAGCTTGAGCGTGTTTCCCGTGGTCATTCCGAGCCGCGGGCCACCGGCTGCAATCGGGCTCGTCGTCATGCCTCAGGCCTTCGTTGGATCGAAAATCATGTCGCGTGCGTCGAAGCCTTTCTCGATGAAGCCGGCCTTGACCGAGAGATCGATCACCGGCTGCATCTCGGCCGGAACGATCGCCGTCCCGCCGGCGGGCCACGTCATGTGCGCGATCGACGACTCGGTCGCGCCGACCAGACCGGCGATTTGGCCGGAAAGTTCGACGTGATGAGCGTTCGTGTACGCCGCCGACGCCTCGATGACGGTTGCGATGCGCTTCACGGCGTCGCGATTACTTTTCGCCCAGTCGCGATTTACGATGACCGAGGAGAACCACCAGCGCGGCGCGATCTGGTTCAAGACGGGCTCGAGAATGCGATACTTTCCCGTCGCGAGCGCCTCATCGATCAGCGGCACGGTCATCAGAACGACGTCGATCCGGTGCGCATCGAGCGCCGCCGGCATCGCGGACATCGGGATCTCGACGAACTTGACCTCATCCTTGGGCGCGCCGTTTTTCTGCAGCCACAGTTCGGTCGCGGGGCGCGTCGGCTCGCTGAGGTTATTCACCGCAATGACCTTGCCGCTCATGTCCGCGACGCCGTGAATCGGCGAGTCTTTGGGAACGATGAGCGCACCGTTGGGCGCGCGGCTGTCGTAGATCACGCCCGGTGCGATGACGCTGATGGGGACGCCGTGCGCAAACGCCGCCACGACGGCAAAGAATGTCGACTTGCCGATGTTGAGGCTACCGCCCGCGACTGCCGTGGTGACGGCCGCACCCGTAGGCAGCCGGCCGAGGTCCAGATCGATGCCGGCCTTGGTGAACATCCCCGATGCCTGCGCGTAGAGAATCGGCACCGCATCGTAGTACACCGAGGTGATCGCACCCTTGACCGGGATCATCGATTGCGCGCCGGCTACGCGTGGTAGTGCGGTTGCAGCGCCGATGCTCGCGAGCGCGCTTGCAAAACGGGCCCGTGAAAATGTCTTCATATCTTGCCTTCCGTTGAGGCCATGATCTCGCCGGCTGGGAAGGCCTTCGGGATCACGCCGAACTGCGCCGAGACGTCGATCACCGGCTGCAGCATGGCCGGTTCGAGCCTCGTCGCAAACTGCGCGCGCTGCATCTTGGCGATTGTATCTGGTGAAATCTTCGTGTACCTGCCCAGTATGGCGCCGGAAGCGGCCATGTTTTGCGGCTGGTTCGCCCAGTTGGCGGCGGTGCGCATTGCCGTGATGAATTTCTTCGCCGTCGCGGTGTTGCGCTCGATCCAGTCGCGATTGGCGAGCCAGGCGCTGATCAGGAATCGCTTCGCAATGCCGTCGTAGGTGGCGCCGAAGAAGCGTACGGCGGGTTTCGCCTGTGTGAAGAACGGCTCGGCGATAAAGGCGGCGTCGACGCGACCGTTCGCTAGGGCCTCCGCCATCGACGACGTTGGGAGCTCGACGAACTTCACGCTCTTGCCGTCGCCGCCGTTCTTGTCGATCCACGATATCATCGCGAACGATGCCAGTTCGCCGATCGTTTGGATCGCGATCGTCTTGCCCGTCAAGTCTTTTGCCGTGCGCAGCGGTGAGTTGTTGAGAACCGCGAGCACGCTCGTCGGGAACGCTCCGTTGTAGATCCCGCCCGGCGCCAGCGCAAGGATCGGCAAACCACGCGCGTGCGCGGTCGAGAGCGATCCGATGCTCGCCACGCCGATATCGAGCGCGCCACCCAGCAATCCGGCCAAGATCGCGCTACCGCTGGTTATGACGTCGATCGTCACGTCGAGCCCGTTCTGCTGAAAGAAACCCTGATCGAGTGCAAACCACGCCGTTGCATCGGCGTCGACCGGGAGCGTTGCGATGTGCAGCGCGGTGCGCGTCTGCGCAAGGGCGACGCTCGGCAGCGCGCAGGCCGTCGCGCCGGCGAGCGCCGAGCGGAGTACCGCGGCCCGGGTGATCCGGAGTCCCATGGAGTCACGATTACGTTGCCTCCCGCAGCGAGGCCTATCGCGGGGTGTCTACCTAGGCGGCCCGAGCGATCGCGTGGAATGCGACGTGCATGCGCTTTGCTGTGCTCGCAATGAGCTTCGCGGCGTTCGCTTTGTTCGCTGCGCCTGCGTTGCTGCCGGCTGCGACGGTGTGGTCGATGCCGACGGACTATCCGGCCGACTCGATGCCCGGTCAGGGACTCACGACGTTTGCGGCTGCGGTCGCACGAACGACCGCGGGATCGTTGACGATCGCGCCGGTATTCGGCGGCAGCCCGGCGATCAAGGCGGGAGAGGTGACGGCCGCGGTCGGCGACGGGCGCCTCACGGCCGGCGACGTGTTCGGCGGCGTCGCGGGCGAGACCGATCCGATCTTCCTGTTGTCGTCGCTGCCTTTTCTGACCGGTTCGTTTGCGGACGCGCAACGACTCTACGATGCTGCGAAGCCGGCCTATGCTGCGGCGTTCGAGCGTCACGGACTGAAGCTGTTGTACGTGACGCCGTGGCCGCCATCGGGGATCTGGGCGAAAAAGCCGATACGCACGCCGGACGATCTGACGGGTCTATCCATTCGCACCTACGATGTAACCAGTCAGGCCGTGATGACATCGCTCGGCGCGCGTGCCGTGTCGCTCTCGTTCAGCGACGCGATGCCGCAGATTCGCGACGGTTCCGTCGTGGCCGTCCTGTCCTCGGGCGATGGCGGCGCGGGGCGCAAACTGTGGGACTTCTTACCAAGCTACACGGAGATCGGCTATGCGGTGCCGCTCAGTTTCGCGCTGGTCAACAAGGCTGCATGGGATGGCCTCGCGCCGGCGCTCAGAGATGCGATCTCGCGCGCCGCGGCCGAGACGCAGACGGCGCAGTGGAATGCCGTCACCACGCGAATCGCTCAGAACGCCGCGACCATGCGCTCGAACGGCGTAACGATCGTTCCCGACGTTTCTCCGGAGTTGCGCAAGCGCCTCGCCGACGCCGGTGACGCGGCGATCCGGGATTGGGAGCAGCGGACGCAACCGGTCGGTGCCGGCATCATCACCCATTACCGCCAGGCCGGCCCGCGGCCGTAACGAAGACTTTACCGCGCGCTAGCCAACGAGAATTTGCATGCAAAGCGAAACCTCAATCCGCGCGCCGAGGCAGGCGCGGAAGCCCGCTCCGGGCATCGACATTGCGACGACGAAACCCGGTACGCCGGGCGGGATCTTCATGCGCCAGTTCTGGCATGCGATCGCGCTCAGCGACGACGTGGCCCGCGGCCGCGCACTGCCGATCCGTGTCATGAACGAAAACTACACCCTCTTTCGCGGCATGAGCGGGCGCGCGCAGATCATTGCGGCGAAGTGCCCGCATCGCGGCGCCCAGACGCATCTTGGCTGGGTCGAAGAAGACACGCTGCGCTGCGTGTATCACGGCTGGAAGTACGACTGCTCCGGCCAGTGCGTCGAGGCGCCGGCCGAACGGCCCGGTTTCGAGCGCAACGTACAGATACCGGTCTTTCCGACGGGCGAGGCTTTCGGTTTGATCTATGGATTTTTCGGCGACGACGAACCGCCGGCATTTCCGCCGTATCCCGAATCGTATGGTGAAGGCATCATCGAAGCGCGCCCGATCGAGCACGTGCCGTGCAACTACCTCCAATCGTTCGAAAACAGCATGGATGAGGTGCACGTCGCGTTCACGCACAGTCCGGGCGGTTCGCACGCGCTCTTAGCGCAAGATCTTCCAATCATTACGGCCGAAGAAACCGGCTGGGGCATGCTCCGCTTCGGCAAACGGCCCAGCGGAATGGTGCGTCATACGTTGCACATCGCTCCGAACATCGTTCGAGTCATCGTTCCCCCGCCGGTCGGCATGGACGGTGTGGTGTGGCCGGAAATAACGTTTCATTTCACGCCGGTCGACGACGAGAGCCACCTGTGGGTACGCACCGCAAAATATCGCATGACCGGCAGCGACGTGGACACGTTCCGGCAGAAGCGCGAAGAGCTGTATGCTAGGCGCGCTGCTGCTCCCAGCGTCAACGGCATGGTGGCGGACATCTGGGCGGGACGAATCGCCTACGCCGACGTGCGTCATCCCGAACTCGCCGTCGTTCAGGATATCGCCGTTCAAGCGGGACAAGGAAAGATCACGGACCGTGAGGCCGAGACGCTCGGACGGTCGGATGCGGGGATCGCCGTCTGGCGCCGCATCCTCGAGCGGGAACTGCAAACCATCGCCGACGGCAGGCAGCCGAAAAAATGGGAGCGGACGCCCGAAGACGTCGTCCCGATCCTCGGCGTGTAGCTAGCGTCCGAGCAGCGCCACCGCGCTCTGGCGTCCGATCGCAACGAGATCGCGCGGCGCAATTCCGCAGACGGCAAGTTCGTTGATGGTATTCAAACCGGCTCGATAGGGGAAGTCGGTGCCCAGCACGACCTGCGAGACGGGGACGATCTTCATGAGGGCCGCCATCGGTTCGGGCGCCGATACGAAGGCCGTATCGTAGAAAAAGCGCCGCAGTTCGTATTCCACTCCGTGCGGCAACAGCGCAGCGCTTTTTGGATCCTTTTCCTGACCGAGGAACCGGTCGATCACGAACGGCATGCTGCCGCCGCCGTGCGAGAAGATGAAATGGATGTTGGAGAAGCGCGTGGACGTGCCGCTAAAGATGAGGCTGCCGATCGTGCGCGTCGTATCGGCGGCAAACTCGACGACGGCTTCGGACATCTGCGGGACGGGATTCACGCAGCACGCGGCATCGGTGGGGTGCGTGAAGACGACGGCCCGCCGCCGATCGAGTTCGGACCACATCGGTGCGAACGACGCATCGCCAAGATACTTCGTTCCGTAACTGCTCCACGTTCCGACGCCGTCGGCCTTGAGGACGTCGAGCGCGTAAGTGAGTTCGGCGATGCTTCCCTCAACATCGGGCAGCGGCAGTGCCGCGAACATTCCAAAGCGCCCCGGATGCTTGCGGCGAAGATCTGCCATGTACTCGTTGCTGTCGCGGCAGAGTTTCCGAGTTGCGGCAAGGTCGCCGAAGTACATGCCCGGCCGCGCCGGCATCGAGAGGATTCCCGTCTCGATTCCGCTGGCGTCCATGTCGGCTAGGCACGACTCCGGCGTCCACGCAGCGAGCGGAGGCGGAAAGACTTTCGGGTACGTCGCCTTGATGGTTTCCTGATAGAAGGGCGGGCTCACGTGGCGGTGGACGTCGATCCGCCGCGCATTTGCGGAAGGCGATTGGGCCCCTCCGGGCAGCGGCAGGACCGCTAGTGCCGCCGTTCCTCCGAGGGCCGCCAGAAAAGTCGCTCGGTCGTTCGTGTGCTGCATCGGTAACGCTCCTGGAGAAGACGTTTTGACCCGCAAGGAAAAAGACCTCACCAGCAGATCGTTTCATACGGCGTGATAATAGAGAGGGGCCCGATGCGAACGAGCATTATCGCCGCGCTTGCGGCAGTCGGTATGTTGTCGGCAGTCGGGGCGCCCCTGCACGCTCAGGACGCGACGCTCACCGGTGCGGCGGCCTTCGGCGATTGGACCAAAGACGCGCCCGGCGTGTGGCGTAAGATCGTTGCGGCCGACCTCCCGAAACCGGGCGCCTCACCGGGACAAGCCCTATCGACGCTCGTCGCGCGGCCGCCGGACGCGCAGCCGCACGTTCTGCCGGGCTTCTCGATCGTGCCGCTGGCGAGCGGACTCACGCGGCCGCGCGTGATGCGGACCGCGCCGAACGGCGACATGTTCGTCGGCGAGATCGGTACGCCCAAACCGACCGGGATCGGCGTCGGCATCCTGCCCAACACGGGACGGATTCGCATCATCCGCGCGGGCGCTCCGGCCGGCACCCCGCCGGACGTGTTCGCGGACGGCTTGGATCGGCCGTTCGGGATGGCGTTCTACCCGCCGGGCCCGAACCCGCGTTACATCTACGTCGGTATGACGACGCGCATCGTGCGCTTTCCCTATCATGTCGGCGACGTCAAAGCATCGGGTCCGCCGGAAACGATCGTGGACGGCATCCTCGACGGCGTGCACTTCACCCGCGACGTCCTGTTCTCACGCGACGGGAAAACGCTCTACGTCGCGATCGGTTCGGGAACGAACGTTCAGGATAACGGACCCGAACCCGAGGCGGGCAAAGCCAACATTCTCGCCTACAATCCCGACGGCGGCGGACGCCGGGTCTATGCCTCGGGATTGCGCAATCCGGTGAACATGGCGCTCGATCCGCAGACGAACGATCTTTGGACGAGCGTGAACGAGCGCGACTTGCTGGGCGACAACCTGCCGCCGGACTACGTGACGCACGTGCGTGCGGGGGCGTTCTACGGCTGGCCGTACTACTACATCGGTGCCAACGTCGACACGCGTCCGAAGGGTGGCACGCCGCCGGTTCCCGCCGACCAAGTCGTGATTCCGGACGTGTTGATCCAACCGCATTCGGCGCCGCTTGGGATCGCGTTTTATACCGGCCACCAGTTTCCGGCGGAGTATCAAGGCGATCTGTTCGTGTCGCTTCACGGTTCCTGGAACCGCGCGGTCCGCACCGGCTACAAGATCGTGCGGATCAAGATGCGCAACGGTCAGGCAACCGGCGCATACGAAGATTTCGTGACCGGGTTCGTCGCGCCGAACGGCGACGTGTGGGGCCGGCCCGTCGGCCTGCTCGTTGCGCCCGACGGCGCGCTCTTGATGAGCGACGACGGATCGGGAACGATCTGGCGGATCGCATACGGAAAATCGTCCTAGCCGGTTCCGCTACGGTTCGCATAGCGGACGGTCGAGCGAACAAACGGTGAATCAAACCGCTGCGGCAAACGTAAAGCCGCCCAAGCGAGGACGGTCAATGCTCGAAAAGCGGAACGTGAATCCGGCGCGGACCCCGATTGCGGTCAAGAAGCTCGCCCATGTCGTCTACGAAGTCAGCGACGTCCCGCGGACGACGCGTTTCTGGACCGAAGTCATGGGCTTCACCGTCTCGGAGTCGACGGTCAACCGCAACAACGAGTCGATGACGTTCCTGCGCAGCGGTACCGACCACCATGCAATCGGACTCGTGCAATCGGACGCACCGGGACGCGTCCCGAAGGGCACGGTTTTGCAGACACATCACTGGGCCTACGAAGTCGAAAGCCTCGAGGTGCTCTTCCGCGCGCGCGACTTTCTGCGCGCGCACGACGTGCCGATCGTCTACGAGGGCCGGCGTGGACCGGGCTGCAACATCGGAGTCGAGTTCGAAGATCCCGACGGCTACGTTATCGAGATCTACGTCGACATGGATCAGATCGGTCCAGACGGCCGGCTCCGCCCCGTCGAACAGTTCCGCCGCGCACTGACGCTTGAAGACGCGATCGCGAATCCGGTACCGGTGCGATGGTAGGCGCGGTGCACGCAGCGCGAGTTGCGGTAATTAAGGCTTGAACAGCATCCTCTCGGCGGGAATTGACTGCGGGATCGCGCCGTAGCGCGCCGCCACATCGATCGCCGGTTGTATTTCGGCGGCCACGAGGCGCGTTGCGTACGTGGCGCGGTTCATTTTTGCCAGTACGTCTGCATCGAGACGTCCGTGCTTTGCGAGAATCTGGGCACTTAGGTCGTGGTGCGCGTTGCCCCACTCGTTCGCTCGAACGATCGCATCGTTAAACGACGCCACGATCTCCGGATTCGCGCGCGCCCAGACGGCGTTCGCAATCCACCCGCCGAGCTGAACGCGCGGTCCGATCGCGGACATGGGATAGGCGATAACGCGGGTCCGGCCTTTGACGTCGGTCATGAACGGTTCGGCGACGATGGCGGCGTCGATGCGTCCGGCAACGAGAGCTTCGGTCATCGCGGAGAACGGCATTTCGACGAAACGAATCGTGCTCGAGTCGCCGCCATGTTTGTCCACCCACAGCTGTGCGGCGAACTGAACGATATTTCGGAGCGTGCTCGTGGCCATCGTTTTGCCGTTGAGATCGCTGCCGGTGCGAATCGTGGAGCCCGGTGTGACGATCAGCGCATTCGTCGGCATCGTCTCGACGTCGACGCTGCCGGGCGCAACGATCGTCACGGGAAGGCTCCTCGCGAACGCGGCCACGGCCGAGACGAGATTTGCGAAGCCGACGTCGATGGCATTCGAGGCGACCGCCGCAACGATCGCACCGCCGCTCGTGATCCCTTGAATGTCCGCGTCGATCCCCGCGCGCTTGAAGAACCCCTCTTCTTGTGCGTAGTAGCATGCCGCGCTCGCGTCAATCGTCAACGCGGCAACGCGCAGCGACGCGTCTGCTGCCGCGGTGCGTCCGCCGAAAGTGAGGGCACCGAGCGCGGCGCCCGCTGCAAGGATCGCACGATTGCGTTTCATGACACTCCATTCAACACCGAGGCTGCGCACGGCTGCATGTCCGGCGTGCGTGCGTGGCGTTTGCAAGGGCGAATATTACGCTGTCATCGGTGGTTATAAAGTCATCGAGCGCCGCGAGCCGGAATAGGAACCCGAAAGTGCGCAATTGCTGATTACAGCGGATGAGGAACTGACGCCGGTCCGGGACGGCGGTCAATCCGGCCCGTAGCGAGGTCGTACATGTTTTGCGGAAACCCGCCGACGCGTTCGCTGCGGACGATGACCGCAACCGTGCGGCCGTTGCCGGCGATCTCCGCGTGCGGTTCGCGTGGCGGCACGACATCGACATATCCGGGCGCAACGATATACTCGCTCGCCGGTTCGAGCACGACGTGGTCGCCGCCAACGTCACCTGCGGCGATGGCGTAACGCACGACGCGTTCGCTGCCCTCGATTACGCCATATGCGGTCCAGGTATGCGCGTGATCGTGGATCGGCGTCGCAGCGTTCGCATCTTTGACCAAGCCGTTGATCACGAACTTTTGCTCGGGGTCTTCATAGAAGAGCAGGTTCGTTGCGGCGCCCCCGTACTGGGTCGTCGGCCAATCTTTCGCACTGGCCCGAAGCTCCGGATCGTCGAGCAACATCGGCAAAAGCGTGCCGACGCGCCGCCAGCGTTCGGCGTCGTCCAACTCCTGCGCGAACAGCTCGTGCATCGCGGCCACGAACCCGGCGATCGACTTCACCTGGTGGTAGTTCGGAAGGAGACGCGCGCCGTTCCCGCAAGATTTTGCCGTATTCCGCCCTCTGGAGCGAAAATTATATGACCGCACGTCGCTTTATCACCATTATCTGTGCTCTCGGCCTCGCGGCCCTTGGCTCGAGCTTCGCGGCCATCGCACAGCCGGTGCCGTACGAAATCAACGTGATTCTCGCGCTTACCGGGCCCGCGGCATTCATCGGCAAGGCCGAGCAGCAGTCGCTGCAATTGGTCGAGGGACTCGTCAACAAGAGCGGCGGCATCAACGGACGGCCGGTGAAGTTCGTTATCGTCGACGACACCTCGTCGGCTGCGGTGACCGTTCAGTTGACGAACGCGCTGATCGCAAAGAACGTCCCGGTCATTCTCGGCCCCACATTTACCGCAACGTGCTTATCGGTCGGGCCCCTCGTCAAGAGCGGTCCCGTCGACTACTGCTTCTCACCGGCGATCGCCCCGCCGGCAGGCAGCTATCAATATTCCGCCACGGCGTCAACGCATGAAGATGCCCAGGCAATTACCCGCTACTACCGGGAACGCGGTTGGACGAAGATCGCGTTGATCGCGACGACGGATGCCAGCGGCCAGCAATTCGCCGGCGCGCTGGACGAAGCGCTGAAACTGCCTGAGAACAAGTCGATGACGCTCGTGGCGCGCGAGAACTTCACGCCGACGGACCTCAGTGCGGCGGCGCTTGCCGAGCGCATCAAAGCGGCCAATCCGCAAGCGATGATCGCGTGGGCCGCGGGGACGCCGACGGGAACCATTCTGCGCGGCATGCACGATGTCGGCCTCGATATTCCGACTTCAGCCGGCAACGGCAACATGATCCACGCGCAGTTGGCGCAGTACGCGACGTTCTTACCGAAGGAACTCTACTTCCCGGGTCGCCGTTCCCTCGTGTACGATCCGAGTGCGCCGGCTCCGGTGCGCAGCGCTTCGCAGGCGTTCTTCAACGCCTTCAAGTCGATCGACGCGAAGCCGAACCTGGCGTCTACGCTATCGTGGGATCCGGCTTTCATCGTCATCGACGGCCTGAAAAAACTCGGGACGAACGCGACGGCGGCGCAACTCAACGACTACATCCAGCAATTGGATGGTTGGGCCGGCATCAACGGTTTCTACAATTTCAAAACGGGCAATCAGCGGGGTCTCGGCATCGACGCCGTCATTATGGATCGCTGGGATCCGGCAACGAGCGATTTTCTCGCCGTGAGCAAGGGCGGTGGCGCGATCAAGTAACGCAAGCAAGGGGTTACATGCATGCACCGATAGTGTGTTTTCAAACAACCTCGTTCGCAAAGATGCGTACGGTTATGCGACGAAGCGCGATCGATGATATTGCGATTCGTCACGGTTGCTGTTGTCTTCGGTTGCGCGTTGTTTGCGGCCGTTCCGGCGAACCCCCTCGCGGCTGCCGCCAACACGATCTATCTGACCGTGTCGATGGTCACCTCCGGCCATATCGAGGGTCCTGATGTGGTACCGTCGTCGAGCCATGAGTACAAGCTCGAGAACTTTTCTCTAACAGGGTTGAAGTTCGTCGCGACAACGCCGCTCGACGGTAGCTCGTCGTATCTCCTGACGCTGGTCAACCACACGATCACCGGCGTCACCGTTCGTCTCGATGGCCACACGATGAACGACTACTTTTCTTTTTCGGACTGCGATTTGAAGTCGGACAGCGTGACGGCGAATGCGTCGGCGGCCATATCGAAGCTTACCTTCACATGCCGGACGGTGGCGGTCTCAGCGCAAGCGGTTCCTTCCCCGAGCCCGAGCCCGAGCCCGAGCCCGAGCCCGGTCGTTCCGACCGCGAACATGCTCAAGGCCGCGCCGTTGCTCACGCCGGTCCCCCTGCCATCCGGGAAAAAGTAGCGAGGTTCTAGATGCGCACGACGTCGACGGCAACGTCGACCTCGTGCTCGCTGCCGCCGGTGAAGATGCCGTGGATCGGCGGAACGTCGCCGTAGTCGCGACCCCATGCAACCGTGATGTGCTCGCTGCTCGGCAGCATGTCGTTCGTCGGATCGAAATCGATCCAACCATACGGCGGAATCCATACCGAAAACCAGGCGTGGCTTGCATCGGCTCCGATGAGGCGGTCGCGACCCGGCGGGGGTTGCGTCAACAGGTAACCGCTCACGTAGCGAGCGGCGAGTCCCATCGCGCGGACGGCCGCGAGGCCCACGTGCGCGAGATCCTGACACACGCCGGCGCGCAGTTCGAAGGCCACCTTCACGGTCGTCCGCGTGTCTGTTGCTTCTTTGTCGAACGTGAAGTCGGAATGTACGCGAGAGTTGAGATCGAGCACGCATGCGAGCAATGGCCGCCCACGCTGAAAGCTGCGCTTCGCGTATGCGACCACGTCCTCGTTCGTCGCCGTCAGCGGCGTATCGAAGGTATATTGCAACGCTTCGAGCGTGTCCGGGTCGGCCGGGAACTCGAACCCCGTCCGCACGGCCTCCCAGCGCAGACTCGCATCCGGCGCGAACGCCGGGATGGGCTCGACGGCCACGTGGCTTTCCGCAAAGATGTCGAGGACGGCATGCGGCTCGTCGATCGTGAACCAACTCGTCGTGTTGCCGAAGTAGTCGGGGCGCTCGAAGCTCTTCACCGGCTCCGGTGAGAGGTTCACCTCGAAGGCGAGCGGCCGCTGCCGGGTCGTCGCCCGCGGCACCAGGTGCGCGACGAGGCGCGAGTACGCGACGTCCGATTGATA
>Ga0182015_10003792_pt1 | contig 16706 bp, 12 predicted proteins | sample 712P3MmetaG_FD_120478 | JGI IMG/M metagenome (GOLD analysis project Ga0182015, IMG submission 120478) | Permafrost microbial communities from Stordalen Mire, Sweden - 712P3M metaG | ecosystem: Environmental > Terrestrial > Soil > Wetlands > Permafrost | place: Sweden: Stordalen | collected... | reverse complement strand
TTAGAGCCGCGCCGATTCCGTGTGCGGTCGCCCCGTGTACTTGCCCCTCGACGATCATCGGATTGATGGCGCGTCCGCAGTCTTCCACCGTCGCGTAGGCCAGAATCTTCGGCTGATACGATTCGCGATCCACTTCTACCACCGCGATATGCACTTGCGCCGAATACGTCAGCGTGAGATTGCCATACTTTTTCGCAATGTCGGGGACCTTGAACGGCGCGCGATATACGTACCTGCAATTCAGCGTGATGTCCTCAAAATCCTGCGGCAGGCCCGCGTTATTGACATAAATCAGGTTGGCGATGGACCAGAAATTGACAGACTTCGTGGTGCCGCGCACGCGCACTTCCGGGCCCGTATCGCCGGCGCCGAATTCGAGATCTTTTTCCTTAGCCTTTAGTGAAAACGCAGCGACGCGAGCGATTTCCGCCTTCAGCTTCTCCGCGGCGCCATGAATTGCCGAAACGCCCGTCACGGCAAATTGGCTGGCATACGTCCCAGTGTGGCCGGTGTACACGTTTTCATCGGTATCGAAGCCGGGATGCACGCGAATCATTTCCGGCGGAACATTCAGCGATTCGGCCACGACTTGTGACGCAATCGTTTCATGGCCCTGGCCCTGCGGTACGGAGCCGACGCTGACGACGATCTCACCGTAGATATCGAGCTTTACATTGGCAGCCTTCGACTGCCCTGAAAACGGCGCACCCGGATTGATGATCTGTGCCTGGCCGAAATTGTTAGTGCCCGAATCGAGCGTTGTGCCGATGCCGATCCCAAGATAGCGGCCTTCCTTGCGTGCAATGGCCTGCTCTTCTTTCCATTCATTCCAGCCGATCAAATCTTTGCCCACGTCGAGCATCTTTTTATAATCGCCCGAATCGTAGATGCAGCCGTTCGGCGTGGTGTAAGGAAATTCGTCTTTGCGGATGTAGTTTCGTTCGCGCATCGTGTCCGGCGGAATTCCAAGCTTGTGCGCGCAGATGTCGAGCACGCGCTCCAGGAACCAGAGATGCTGCATACGCGAATAGCCGCGATTGGGGCCGACGGGACATTTATTGGAAACGATCTGCGAGAAATCGAAGCGCGCGTTCTTGAAGCGATATGCTCCCGGAAGCACCTGCGCCCATATGACGCACCCGAGAGGCTCGTAGCGCGGAAACGCGCCGCAATCATCTACGTGGCGCGAATCTATCGCGGTAATTACGCCATTTCTATCGAGAGCCACGCGCGTATCGAAGAACGTGCGCTCGTTGCCGTGAGCGCTGGCCAGAAGATGCTCCGAACGCGTTTCGGCCCATTTGACCGGGCGGCCGCCGATCTTGCGCGAGGCGAGCGCGCACATGGCCATGTAAGGATAATTCGTGATCTTGATTCCGAATCCGCCGCCGATATCGATGCTATGAATGCGGATCTGATCGATCCCAACGCCGAGCGCCGGCGAGAGGAACTGCGCCGCAAATGCGGGGAAGGAATTATTGGAGTAGAAATTGATGCGCTCGGTCTTCGGATCCCAATCGCCGATGATGGTGTTGTTTTCGAGAGGCGTGCTTGAGAATCGATGAAAATGCAGGCGACCGATATCCACCACGTGCGCGGCTTGCTTGAATGCCTTCGCGACATCGCCGTATTCAAAGACGCCCTTCCAAATGCAGTTCGTTCCAGCTTTCTCGTGCAGAAGGGAATTGCCCTTGAGCGCGTCCTCCGCGGTAATCACGGGCGGCAGAATTTCGTACTCTACTTCGACGAGTTCGGCTGCGTCTTCGGCAGAGAGGCGCGTGTCCGCGACCACGACGGCGACGGGCTCGCCCTGAAACACAACCTTGTCCACGGCCATCGGATAATCCTGAATTTCCTGGCCAGGGCCGGGACCGATCTCGATGAACGGCTTCACGAGTCCCGCGACTTCCTTGCCCGTTAGCGTGCAAACAACTCCGGGGGCTGCCGCAGCATTCGAAATATCCAATCGCGTGATTTTCGCGTGCGCGTACGGCGAACGCACGACCCTCATGTAAGTCATGCCGAGCAGTTTCTTATCGTCTACGAAGCTGCCCTTGCCCTGGACCAGGCGAAGCTCTTCGCGCCGGCGAAGTGACTTGCCGATCCACTTGCCGCTGGCGTCTTCACCGAGCTTCTCTGCGCCGGGCTTCGCGCGACGCGGCTTCTTCGGCGATATCGTGGATTTCTCCTTCATGCGAACCTATACATTTTCAATTTCGATTCAGAGTGCAAGTTCAAGATAGCGCCGCTTGCAATGCATCAATTAGCTTTTGCACGTTTTTCTTAGCCAGCGGCTCGAGCAAACCGCCTGCAATAGACGGCAATCGTCCGGCGATTTGCGCTTCGCCTTTCCATAGGACTTTCGTGCCAGCACCTTCTGGCTCGAGATCGAATCCCGCACGTATGTTCACGTTGCCGCCGGGGACATCGCCTTTTCCGTCGTACAGAGCGTGGGTCGCCGGTTTTTCTTCAGCGAGCGTCATTTTGACTGTCGCGTTGCCGCGAATATGCGAAATTCCCACTCGCATGACCACGCTGAATTCCTTGTCGCTCTGCTTCTTCATGCTCTGATAGTCGGGCAGCAGCGGACAGAATCGCTCGGGATCAACAAGAAACTCGTACACTTCGGCCGGTTTCTTCTGAACGACGAAGTCGCCGCCGAACTGAATCATCATGCGATATCACCCGTTGTCGTCCGCAGCCGCGGCGGCGCGAATCGCTTTGAATATATTTTGGTAGCCGGTGCAACGGCACGTGTTTCCGGCAATCCCTTTGCGAATTTCCTGATCGGTCGGCTTTTGTCTCTTCGAAAGCAAATAGACGGTCGACATGATGAGGCCCGGCGTGCAATAGCCGCACTGGAGGCCGTGATTCGCGGCGAACGCCTCCTGCACGGGATGCAGCTTGCCGTCTCTTGCTAATCCCTCGATAGTGGTGATTTCTGATCCATGAGCCTGAACGGCGAATACAGTACACGACTTCACGTTCGCGCCATTCATCAGGACCGTGCATGCGCCGCAGTAAGTGGTGTCGCAACCAATGTGTGTTCCCGTAAGATCGAGTTCCTCACGGATGAAATCCACAAGGAGCACTCGCGGCTCGATCGTTCGCTCGTAGAGCGTTCCGTTCACCCGTATCTGAACTGGAACGAGATCAAATCCTTCCGACATATTCGTGACCTGCCTCTACATGCTCTCCGCGCGCCCTGCGGGCTGCGATGTGAATCGCACGCTTCACAAGCACACGTACGAGGGCTCGTTTGTATTCTGTCGAGCCGCGCATATCGGATTGCGGATCGGCAGCAGCCATCGCTGCTTCGGCCGCCGTTTCGATTGTTTTGGCTGTCAGCTGTTTGCCAATCAGCGCAGCCTCAGCTTCGCTCGCGCGAATCGCCGTGAGGCCTACGCAGCCAAGCAGGATGCGCGCGGCCGAGCAGGCGCCGTCTTCAACGGTCAGCGACACGGCGGCGCTGGCGCTCGCGTAAACCGGTGCGCAACGCTTGAACGCGACATACGCGCCGGCCGTATTCTTCGGCGGTGCGTTCACTGAGATTTCCTTCACGAGTTCGCCGGGAGCGAGCGCAGTCGTGTAGGCGTCGAGAAAGAATTCAGGAAGCCCAATCGTCCGCGAGCTACTGGGCCCGATGACATGAACTTCGGTATCGAGCGTGAGAAGCACGGGCCCCCAATCGCCGCTCGGATCGGCTTCCGCGACGGAGCCGCCAATTGTTCCGCGGTTGCGCACTTGCGAATCGGCGATTCCGGCGGCGCAATCATGAAGGATCGGCACGCGGCTCGCGATTTCGGAGTTTTCGATGTCGGCGTGGCGCGTCATCGCGCCGAAATGAATTGTCCCGTTGGACCGTCGAATGTATGAAGAATCCGGGATGAAATTCAGGTCCACGAGCGCAGAAGGACTGGAAAGGCGCAGCTTCATCAGGGGGATGAGGCTTTGGCCGCCCGCCAGAGCCTTCGCGTCGTCACCAAGTTCGGTAAGAGTTGCTGAGGCTTCTTCGAGCGTGCTGGGCCGGAAGTATCGAAAGGAATTTGGGTACACTTGCTAGCCGAGTCCCCCGGGGCGGTCGCCGACGTCCTCGCGCGAACGCTCCTGACCACCGCTGCGTGCAAATTCTAGTTCGTTCGCCGTCCGCGTTCAACAAATAACATCAAATTTGGACTTCCGATTTGCGCAACGCTTTCTGGACGCGAGCGGACTGCAATTTTGCAACGACTGCCGGTTTTGAAAAAGCACAAAGCTGGCGATTCGCTATGGCACAGCATCGCGGCTAGACTATATTCTTTGTGCCGCTTCATGAGACCTATTCGAATCTTTCCCATCATTCTTGCGGCCGGCGGCCCTGGAAAACTCGGATTTGCGAAGCCGCTGGCGAGATTTGGCGACAAGACCGCTCTGCAGATCGCCATTGAAAATTGTGCGGGGATCGAACCGCCGATCGTAGTTCTCGGTTACCGCGCGGCATCGGTACGCAGGTTTCTGCCTATAGATGCCCGGCATGTGTTGAATCGCAATTGGCGGGGTGGCCAGCTAGCGTCGCTACTTGCGGGACTGCGCCGAGTTCCTCGAGGCGCGGCGTTTCTCTTATATCCAGTCGACCAGCCGCTGCTCACAAAGGAATTAGTGGCGCGTCTAGTGAAAGCGTTTTACGCGCGAAAGCCGTCGCAAAAAATCGTAATGCCCAGGGTAGGGCATCGCGCTGGGCATCCCATTTTGTGCGACGGCAGCCTGCGCGGCGAACTTCGAGCGGCGGAAACGGCTCGCGAGGTGGTCTACCGCGACCAATCGCGCATACGTTTCGTTCGCGTTTCCGATCAGGCCATCTGGGACGACTTCGATTCAAAAGCGTCTTATCGGCGTTGCCTGCGGGAATATCGCCTGCGTCTGAAGCCGCATGAGTAGGCGCGTGAGTAGCGCTGCTGGCTCTGAGACGTGATTTTCCAAATCATGTCCGAGTGGTCAGACCGGACCGCCGTCGTCCAGGCGTTTGAACTGGCCGTGGTGAAACAAGAGCGGCCGGCCGTCTTGCACGCTCATATCTACAACTTCTCCGATGAAAATTGTGTGGTCACCTGCATCAACGGCGGAAGCCAATTTACAATCCAATTGGACGAGGCTTCCTGGTATTACCGGCGTCCCGCGCTCAGTCGCATGGAATGCAACGCCTAGCGATTGCGCGGTCGCGGGATCCTGTTCCGGCCGAGCAAAGAACCGGGCGAGCGCGGCCTGATCTTCAGAAAGAATGTTGACGGCGAAATTCTTGCGCTCACGAATGTATCTGTGGGTAAGGGCGCGGCGATCAACGCACACCAGAATTTCAAGCGGCTCGAGTGACACCGACGTAAACGAGTTTGCCGTCATGCCGTGGACACTCTGGTCCTCGCGCATCACGGTAATCACCGTGACTCCGGTTGCGAAATGTCCGAGTGCCTTGCGAAATTCTGTTGTGGTGACCTGCATCGGTTCTGCAGAACAAGAGAATAATGGTGAATCGCAAAGAGGCTGGCGCAAAGTGCCAGCGTCTCCAAGATTGTACAGGCCAATGTAAACACAGAGGCCATTTTGTAGCGATTATTCTACGGAGCAAAACTTTGTCAAGCTGAATCCGTCCACGAGGAGCGGTGAAGTGAAAGGATGGAGGGTGACGTGAAGGCATGCCCCGAGAAATATGCCGAGCCCTGCCTTAGGGACTTGAGCCGAGGGCAATATCTGCCGCGTTCAGCTCCGACGCTGTTGGCTCTAGGCTTGAGACAGGGAAGCGCGGGACCTCGGACAGCCGGTTGCCCGAACGCGCTTGCACGAGGCTCGCGCCATCCGTCACGAGGGTTTCTCCGCGACGCACGAGAATCCGCTCGGTAGTCCAGAAAACGCCCGATTCCAATCGGTAAGAAACGTAATACGCGGAGTCGCGATCGAGAGTGAAAATCCGAGCGCGAGTAAAATCGAAATCTGCAAAATGCGCTGCGACTTGGGAATTGGCGCCGATCGCTTCGCGAAACTCGCCGACCGAACGCACGCCGCCGGGAATCACTGAGTACGGATAGCGATATTCCGATCCGCGCGGCGCGACAACCGCGGGCCCAAGTTTCCGCTCTGCAGCAACGGCAGTCGCTGTGACGGTTGCAATGCTCAAGCTGTTTTGCAGCATGCGCGTTGTTCCGGCGAGCACGGCAAGCCCGAAAAATCCTAACGCCGCAAACGATAGGCCCGCCCGCTCGACGATCCGCAAAGCATCCGAGAAATTAGCTTCCGGGATTGATGCTCCCGGCGGGAGTTTCGGAATTTCCAAGCGTGCTATTTGGCCCAGTCGTGCAAACACTCGCGCGCTCCCAAGAAGACGCTGGTCGCCTGTCTCATCGCTGCCGCTCATCGCCAGGGGCTGGCTTGCACCGCTCGGGGGACGAGTCGGCGATGGAATTCCTGAGCAGCCAACTATGAAAGGGCGGCCGTCAAACCGGTCACGGTTGGCCGACCGGCAAGAGAATACACGCGCGTCGCTCGGTCGCAAATGAAAATCGTGATTCGCGTCCACTGCGCGCGAAATTTGACGCGCGTGCGAGCTTTCGCTATCATAGCTTCGCGGGGTGGAGCAGCCTGGTAGCTCGTCGGGCTCATAACCCGGAGGTCGTTGGTTCAAATCCAACCCCCGCAACCATGGGCGCTTTGAGGCAAAACCTCGAAGCGCCCTTCTTTGCTTCTCGCTTCTGAATCTGCCCGGTAACGGCTCGCTGCGTTCTTTAGTTTGGCCTTGAGTCCTCGCTCGGCTGCTTCTATTTGTCGGGCGGAGGAGGCGCTTTCGGCTTGGGCTTCGGCTCCGGACGTTGAGCTTGCCTTTCAGCCGCTGGAGGATTGGCCGGCCTGACAGCTGGCTTCGGGGCCGGTTTGGCCGCAGGCGCTCGAGGCGTTACTGGTTTCGCGGGTTGTGGCCGCGCAGCCGGCTCCGATGGTTGAGCGCGGCGTTGTACCGGTGCTGGTGCTGGTTTCGGGCGCGCAGTTGGCGCAACAGGCTTGGCCGCGGGCGCTGGAGTGGGTTTCGGGCGCGCGGCTGGCGGAGCCGGCCTGGCTGCTGGCGCTGGCTTCGGCGCAGGGGCGGGCGCGCGCGCGGTTGCTGGTTGTGGGCGATTGGGCGGCGCCGCAGATGCCGGCGGCCGAGTGGCCGCGACGGGTCGCGCGGGAATTACTGCGGCGATAGGTTTGCCTTGCGGAATGGGCTTCGCTGCCGCAAACACGGCCGGACGGCCGTGGTTGGCGGAGGCAAACTGCTGAGGGTTCTTTACCGCTTGCTGCTGTTCCTGTATCTGCGTAGTCATCGGAGGGATGCGCCTCTCACGAGTGGCGGCGAGTTCCGCTGGCGCAGGCTGACGAGTGACGCCGCCTGGCCCGTTGTAGCTGACACGATTGATCGTGGTGTTGTTGATGGTGACGTTGTTGACGACGACCGTGTTCGTCACCGTGCGGTTATACACCTGCACGTTGGTGATCGTAATGTTGTTCACGGAGCGGTTGTAATTGAAACGATCACCGTTCCAATAGCCACCCTGATATCCAACGCCGACGTACCCGAAGCCATAATTAATTCCGCCGTAGTATCCGATATGCGTGCCCCAATACCCGTAGTGATAGCGGTACACACTGCCGGCAAACCCCCAATATCCCGGGGTCCACAGATAGCCGACCTGTGGGGGTTGCGTCCAGGCTCCGGGCACCCAGTAGTAGCCTTGAGGAGCGTAACTCCAATATCCTGGCGTCCACAGATACCCGTCACCGGGGCAGTCAGGCTGCGTATATTCCGGCAAAGGTGGCGGCGGCTGTTGCGCTTGAAGCGCAGGCTGGCCGTAGTTTGTATCCTCATCCGAGGAGTCATTGTCCGCGTAATTCTGATCCTGCTGGCCATTGTTGCCGGTCGCCTGACTTGCGTCGGCGGGCGCTGCTGCCGCAGGCGCCAAGTTAGCGGCTGCTGGATCCTGCGTCTGATCGGTCTGCGCGGGCGCGGTCGCCGCGCCAGTGTCTTGAGGGGCGGTGTCTTGGGTGCTGGTTGGGGCGCCGGTTTTGTTGCATCCGACAGCACCAAATGCCAGCACGACGGATGCAGCCACAAGCACCGCGAGCAAACGCACCTTGCTCGTCACGATAAACAATTTATTCGGTTCCGTTGGTCGCATCTCGCCCCCCTGTATTCGTATAAATGGTATCGGCAGATAGCGCTTAATGATTAAGCACGCGTTCAGCATCTAAACACTACAGTTAACTGTGTATTTTCATAAAATTCGATTCTATGTCTGCCAACTACCTCTTCGCGCTGGCGGGCTGCTTCAGCTTTTCATAATCCGGCACGTGTACGCACAAGCCGCCTGTCCGCGTCATCTTCGCGTATCCCGCCGCTAGTTGTTCGCTGTAATGATCGATCGAAAAATCGAATGGATCGGCCGGACTCGCATCTATTAGTTCGAGGTCAGTATCGCTCATCGTCAATTTCCCAAAACGCACTGAGCCGCCCTTGAAGAATAAATAATTTCGGGCGGAACAACTCACCGAGATAGGGGTGGCCGCTGCCTTGTCGTTTCCCGGCCCAAACGTCAAATTAATGGCTCCATTTTCGATCTTCAGGTCCGTCAAGTGCCCATGCATTTTGGGCGGAGGCATAAGTTTCTCGGGATCGAGAATCAGGTCGTCTTTATCAACGGTTACGCCTTCCACCTTTTTCGTGTTCAGCATCTGTTGCGTGTCGAGCCCCAGCAAATCCATCAGGCCCTTTACCGGCAAATGGAGCGCGCTTACCTTCGTCGTGTGCACGCGGATTATTCCTTCGGGAGTCGCCGACAAGGTGCCGGCAGTCTCGAACGGAATCCCGCCTTTGCTGACCAATAGCCCCTTTATCACCAGTTCGTCGCCCCGGATGCTCGCGGACAGTTTCTTCAATGGCGCGTCCGCCTTCGCGAATACATAGTCATTCAAATCGTTCGTCAATGCCGTCATGCTCAACGTATTCTTGGCCGCATCCACATCTATCCCGAACGAATTCTTGTCGTCGAACACCGGAATTTCGCCCGGTTTCGTGGTCAGACTCCCATCCAGCGACACGATGTGCACAACAATTCGATCGGTAAGATGAAAGTCGACATTTCTTATCGCGGCTCGCACCACAGGTTGTGTGGTGCCTTCTGTCGCCGAAGCCGGCGCAGGCGCAGGCTTCTCGGTCTGCGCCGCCGTGCTTCCCGCTGCGAGTGCGATTAACAAACTCAAATTGCATAAAGTGAAATTGTGGCGCATCAATTAGCTCCGTGAGAAAGTTGTGCTCTTCGAAGGGGAATTATGGGAACCGAATATCCGATTCGCAGACTTACACGGACATCATACGCTTCCTTCTGTGCCGGCGGCTACCCCCATTTGCCAAAACAACTTTTCGATCCCATGTCTGACCAACATTAAAATCAATTGCGTCCACTTGCGTTCAAAATCTCTCTAACTGAATTCCGGGATCCGACGGTTATTTGCGCGCGCTCGGATCGATAATTGGTCGTGCGCAAACGTATCTAGTGATTTGAGGCGGCGATCCTTGACCTGGAGCGGTGTGACATCATCTAATCGTCGGGGAAAAATCGCGTGAAACCAATCATTCACATTATCGCCAGGTCTTTGTTTCGCGCCGGCGGATTGGGACTGCTGACGTTGGGCGTCATTGATTCGTCGCCTTTGGTGATACCGCTCGGCAACGATTTGCTTGTGTTGGCGCTCAGCGCCCGCTACCACGGCCGCATGCCGTATTACGTGCTGATGGCCACGGCGGGATCTCTGATCGGGTGCCTTGGGACAGACTGGATCAGCCGAAAAAGCGAAGGCGGACTAAAAAAGTTCGTTTCCGGCAAACAACTTGCCCTGATTCGTAAGTACGTGGAAAAGCGGGCGGGCACCACACTTGTGGTAGCGTCGCTTTTGCCGCCGCCATTTCCTTTTACGGCTTTCGTGGCGGTCGCGGCAGCGTTCCGGTACCCGCGAAGTAAGTTATTAGGATTCGTTGGCGCGGGAAGGCTCGCGCGATTTACGATCGAGGGCGCGCTTGCGATTTACTACGGACGGTGGATAATCGAGCAGGCGAAATCGCCGTGGCTCGAGCACGTGATGATCGCGCTCATCGTGATTTCGATCGGTGCGAGCGCGATTTCCATATACCGTTGGAAGCAAAGCGGGGACGGACGGCGCAAAACGCGGCATAAATAGTTTCGACGCCGGCCACCGTCTCTCGCAAACTAATTGGCTAGGAACGTCGAGGTCAATCCGGAATCGAAGCTAGTGGCGACAGGTTGAGGAGGATTTTGCTTGCCTGCGTGGTAACCGTTTGCGCGCCTTCGGCGAATTGCTTCGACCGCCATGCGGCTTGCGTCGTACGCGCCATAGACAACGTTCTCGCGCCAGAGATCGCGAGCCGAAAGGACTTCCGTTCGTAAATACCGCGCGAGTTTCGTCGCAGGCCGCGAGGCTAACTCAGTGACGTCGGAATTATTTTCGAAGATAGGATTCTCGCAATTTTTAAGCTGCACAATTGCGATGGCGGCATCTGTACGCAGTTCGTCCCCGGTCGCATTCTCCACTGAATGCGGCATTCCGGGCCGGCGTGTTAGGTGCACCGTATCCACGCACCCTGCCAGAGTCAGATCGCGGACGACCATCGCTCGTTCATTATCGATCTCAGAATCCACGTGATGTATAAATTGCATTTTTCGGACCGATACGCTGGCTCCCGTCTCTCGTATCGCCGCGCTCAGCCAGACCGGTTGCCCCTGGGCAGTTTCTCTTGTGTCCCAGATCCGCAAATGGTGTCGTTTGGCGAGGCTGTCGAGGCCCTTTTCCCAGGTTGAGTCAGCGGCCTTACCGTCGAGCAATTGTTTGGTCATCGGACCATGCGCATAGTTGCACACTACGAGAAAGGCGTGGATTTCGTGAAAGGCCGTTCGTCGGCACATCGCATCACCAGTCTTCCACCCGGCAGCATCAAACGCTCTCCGGAGCTGTACCTGCGATCCGATAAACGCCAGATTCACGACGTCAGCGTCCCGTCCTTTTGGAGTGAAAGTTCGCTCGGGAACTCCGGCAATCATTTTATCGAGAGCATCTGATTCTGATTGGCCGAACTCTTGATTCGAAGGCGCAACGACGTGCCCGCCAGCCATAGCAAAAGGCGCCGTGAGTTCCACAACAAGATCAGTTCCGCGGGGAAAATAGATTTCCGGCTCCGGGAAATTCGGAAATATGGCCCGATACGCCGACAACATCCATATCGAGTGTTCTGGATACTTCATCGCGAGATACTCAAGCCTGGTGCTCAGGCGATCCTCAGGAGCATTCGTGCCTCGGATGCCATGGATGACTCCGTCTTTCACTTTCTCTCTCGCGTTCTCCACCTCCAGCACTCGCGTGTGCACGGGAATCGAAGCTTCGTTCTGCGGAAAAATCCGCTCGAACTCAATCTGCACTGCTGCGGTTTCGTGGCGGAATCCCATTCCCACCTTGTGCACAGATTTGATCTGTCCCTCGACCACCGAGCCTTCCGCAAATAAGCGATCACCGTCGCACTGCTGCGAATCGATGAGGATTCCCCTTACCGCATCACCTGGTTTTGAACTGTAGGATGAAACCGGTTGCAAAAGACGAACGCGGAAAGTCGCGCCCGCCGGAACTTCACTGCACGTCGCTCGAACCTGGGGACAACTTACAGAGACTGCTGCCAGCAGTAAAATGAAAAAGAGGAAGAGGCGAACCCTCATCCGTACGAATCGCAGGTCGCTCGTCAAAATAAAGCCTCAATTGTCGAGTAAATCCACGCACCCGTCTTGACCGGAATTCTCAGTTCATGCTGCTGTATCTTGGATCCTATGCTGCTGGCGCGCTGTGCACAATGGAACAGTCAGAAGGGAGTCACAATGAGGTTAACGGTGGTCTTCGTGGCCTGGCCCGCTTACATCTTGTCACCATCTCTCGATCCGCCGTTTCCGTCCGCCGCAACAGCGGGAGAATACCGCGCAAGTACTTCGATCAATTCCTCCGTGCGAATCGGTTTCGTAATGTAATCGTCCATACCGGCCTCAATACAACGTTCTCTGTCTCCAACCATCGCGTGCGCGGTCATGGCGATGATGGGCAAATGATTCCCGGATTCTTTCTCGAGTCCCCGAATGGCAGCTGTCGCTTCGAAGCCATCCATCTCCGGCATCTGAACGTCCATAAGGACCAGGTCGAACGATTGCTTCTCCAGAGTGGCCAAAGCCTCTTTGCCGTTTCCCGCCACTGCCACCGTATGCCCACTCTTCTCAAGTAGCCGGACCGCTAGCAGTTGGTTCACCGCGTTGTCCTCAACGAGTAGGATCCGGAGGTGACCGCTATTCTCTCGAAGAGAATGAGGCGTAACCAGGGTCGGTGCAGTCTCGCGTGCAGGTCTTGTTCCCAGCGCTGCTAAAATAGCGTCCAGAAGCTCTCCGTGCCGGACAGGCTTCGTCAAACAGGCGGCAACACCGAGCTCACGACATCGCTTTGCATCCCCGCGTTGACCGTCGGAACTTAGCATCATGATCGTGGCAATCTTCCACTCCGGGTTCTTCCTGATGCTCTCGACGAGAGCAAATCCGTCCATTTCGGGCATCTGGGCGTCCAAAAGAATGAGAGGATAAATCCTTCCCAGCCCGTGTGCTTCTCTCAGAGCAATTATCGCTCCGGCCCCGCTATCAACCGCTGTGGGATTCGTATGCCAGTTGGAGAGCATCTTCAACAGGATTTGCCGGTTTGTGGCGTTGTCATCCACGACCAGCACGCGCACATCACGTAAAGTTCTCGGATCCCTCGGCACCACGGTTCCGGCGGGATTTTTCTGCAATCCAAAATGCGCGGTGAAATGAAAACGGCTGCCTTTGTCCGGTTCACTTTCCACCCAAATTCGTCCGTGCATGAATCCGATCAGCCGTGCAGAAATCGTCAGCCCTAATCCAGTTCCGCCGTACACGCGGCTCATGGATCCGTCGGCTTGTGTGAAAGCCTCGAAGATTGCCGTTTGCTTTTCCGGAGGAATGCCAATACCTGTGTCCGTGATTGTAAAGTGAAGCTGGATGCCGTCCTTGGTTCGCGAGTCTACCTGGACGTATACGATCACTTCGCCCCTCTCCGTGAACTTGATTGCGTTGCCCACCAGATTCACAATGATTTGTCGTAAACGGCCGGGATCACCGACGATTGCATCTGGGACGTCTCGTTGAAGGTCGTAGGCAAGTTCCAGGTTTTTCTGGTGGGCCCGCAGGCTCAGCGTTTTCATGGTATCGCCAAGGTTGTCACCAAGATTGAAGTCGACCGCGTCGATTTCGAGCTTTACGGCTTCGATTTTCGAATAATCCAGAATGTCGTTGATTAAAGAGAGCAACGATTCGGCGGACAATTTCGCCATGTTCAAGTACTCGCGCTGTTCAGCGTCGAGTTCCGTATCGAGCACAAGCTCCGTCATTCCGATGATTCCATTCATGGGTGTGCGAATTTCGTGGCTCATATTGGCAACGAACTCGCTCTTTGCCCGGCTGGCAGCTTCCGGTTCTTCCTTTGCCTGCTGCAGCGCTTCCTCCGCGCGCTTTCGGGCGGAAATGTCCTGGTAGATGGCCAAAGAGCCCACCACCTCGTTGCTCACCACCAGACCCACGGTATGAAGCTCCACATCCACCAAGCTTCGGTCTTTCCGTCGACGGCGTGTCATCGAACTGAAGGGCTTAATGCTGTCCGCCTGCAGGGAAATCTTGCGGGCTTCCACTAGCAAGTCGCCGTCGGCAATCAGATCCTCGATTGGTTCTCCGATTACTTCCTCGCGAGTGTATTGAAAGAGGCTTTCAAATGCCGGATTGCATAATTGAACTTTTTGTTCGGTATCTAAAACCATGATGGCGAGCGGGCTATTTTCGATGAGGGCGTTGAGATACGCGGTCCGCTCTTCGACTCTCTTCTCGAGACCATCGTGTGCCTTCCGTATCGCAACATCCCGCTGTTGGATGCGGTCGAGCATGCTGTTGAACTGGTCATACAGAACCCCGATTTCGTCCTGGCTTTTCTTTACGGCGCGGATGGAATAATTCTCATGTGCGGAGACCGCCGACGCTGTCTCCGCCAATTCCATAATCGGTTCCGAAATCACGCGTTGCAATTGGAAAGACAATACGAGAGCGACTCCCAGTGAACCCAGTAACACGAGAAAATCGATCTCCAAAAACCGAAGTAGCCGGATATCTAGGTCCACCAAGTCCGTCTCAATGTAAATCATGCCGATGGCATCGCCATTCAAGACTATTCTCTGGAACAGCACCATATTTCTTGCAACAACTGTGCTTCGTTCTAGTTCTTCTTGGGCGAGAGGCGGACAAGAACCGCGTTCGGCCGCGTCACGGGCGTATTTCGCGAAAACTTTGCCGTCGGAATCGTAAATACAAGCGATAGTCACGTGCGGCTTGGCTTGGAGCGCGCTCAAAATCTCCCGCGCCGATCCCGCGTCGTGAAAGGCAAGCGCGGCAGTGCTGTTCGATCCGATCATTTTCGCGGACGCTATCAGATCTTCTCGCTTCGCATGGAGGAAGGTGGTCCGGTCGTAAAGGGTGAACGCTACGGACGCGACAACCAAGGCCACTCCGCATGAGGCCATGACAATGGCCTGCAATTTCTGACGGATCGTAAGATCGCGGTATGAACGCATCTCAGTTTTCCTTCGGACGATCCTGCTCGCGGACGATTCTGGCGAGCGCGAGCAATTTGGAACTTAGCCTCAGGCGAGCCTTTTGAACTGCTTCGACGTTGACTGCGAACCGCAACCGGTTATCTTCTAAAAAGAATTGGATCCCGCCGCCGCGCTCTGCAAAACTCTCGCCCTCACCGACCACGATTGCGCTCGTATCTTTCAGGCTGTTTAGTACCTCGGGTAACCGCTTATCTTCCGCAGCGCTCACGAAAACAAGCTGACATGACTTCAGGTCCCGCAATTCATTGATGCGTCGGGCGAGTATCGCGCGGTTGTTGACGGTCCTTCCCCGGATGATGTCGTCGAGGGCGCTGTCAAAAGGGTCGTGTCCGAAAACACAGAGAGTGATTGGCGCTCTTTCACTTTGAAAGGCTTCGGGAGGCCATTCGATAAATTTTACAAAGTTCAGCAGAAACGCAGCTTTGACTTGATACTCGACCGACGGAGGCGCCTGCGCGCAGGTTGGAATTGCGGCAGCTAAACAAAGCAAAGACACGAGAACCACGTCGCATAGTTGCACACGGCGCTGCGCTGCGTGCAGCGGCCGGCCACGCAGTCGCCTGCGCCGCAAATGGGCTCGCACTCGTTTTGCATCGAACGGAGGCATCTGCTGCGCGATCAAAATTGCCACGTTAACTTCGCATAGGCACTACGCTTTATCAAAGTGGACAGGGCGCTTTGAGTTGTATCTACGAATTCCAGATGTTCGTTCTTGACAAGATTCTGTCCCACCAAGCTGAAGGAAATCCCTTTGGTACATTGCCAGGAGAGCCCGGTGTCCAGCCGCGTGTAGGAAGGAATATTTAAAAAAATGAGGCGATCCACGAAATAGACGGACGTATCCCACGCCAAGCCGTGCGGCAAATCGAGGTGCGATCGGATCCGGCCCTGCTGATGTGGGTCGCTTCCTTCCGTAGCGGGGGCCGAGGTTGTGTCCTGACTCGCGGGGCTTACGTGCATGTGGATTCGCTCAAAGTCAAACTCGGGACTCAGCGTCCAACGGTCCGTTATTTTCCAGTTCGCCGTAATCGCAGCTCCATGTGTCTCGCCGTGCATTAGATTTTCGTACGTGACCGGCACGAATAGATGAGGGGGAGGCGGCGTGTTTTCAAAGAACGGTGTGACGGGTTCAGTCGTTTGTTGGTTGCCGTAGTTGTTGTAGTAGGCAGTGAAATCAATCGTGAGACGGCTGAGAATGGTCGTTCGATAACCCGCCTCATAGGCAACCAGCTCTTCGCTCTTGTAATGAGGATTTCCCTCAAGGCCTATCAGGACAGGAGTACCGTTGGCCTCGGTGAATCCTCCGAAGTTTAGGCGGAGGGCGGTGTCGATTGAGGACGGTGTGCGTGCCGCATTAGAGATCGCCGTCCAGAACATTTGGTATTCGTTCAAGTTCCACGCCATCCGGGCGCTGGGCCACAGCCCGAACCCCGTATAGTAATCGTGCTCAAGTTTGGCACCCACGGTCAGGTACAGCCGGTCGGGGACAACCGCAATTTCATCTTGGATGAATGAGCTAAATATTTGGGTATTTAGGTCGGCAGGATTCAAAGAAACCGAAAGATTGCCATCGGTCTGAGACGACGAGTAGCGATAACCTAATCCCCAAACAACATCTTGCCGCTCACCCCACGCGAAGTGGTGATGGAAGTCGGCACTAAAAGTCCTTCTCACCTCGCGGAGCACATCGTCGCGATCATACGCATCGAATGAGACCGCGAGAGTTGAATCCGACCAGTTGGAATAAACATGATTCCAAATCGACTGAAGATATCCGGCCGCCAGATCTACTTGCGGATCGAAAGCTTGAGTCCCCGGAGACGTGACAGAGGGAAGAAATACGCTGGGATTCCCCTGTCGACCCGTATAGATATCTCCTTGGAAAGTAATCGTGTCGTTCGGCGAAACAGTACCGTCCATTCGAAAGCCGCCCCGAAGA
>Ga0182015_10003791_pt1 | contig 16709 bp, 17 predicted proteins | sample 712P3MmetaG_FD_120478 | JGI IMG/M metagenome (GOLD analysis project Ga0182015, IMG submission 120478) | Permafrost microbial communities from Stordalen Mire, Sweden - 712P3M metaG | ecosystem: Environmental > Terrestrial > Soil > Wetlands > Permafrost | place: Sweden: Stordalen | collected... | reverse complement strand
CTTCCCGGCGATCTGGTCCATCGGGACGTAATCCAGCTTCAAAGCGGCCGTACTCATGTACGGCAGTCTACCGGTAGATCAGAAAGCGATGTAGGGTCCCGTCCCCGCGGACGTCGCCGTACCTTCGATGGCGTTGATGACTCGGCGGTCAAAGAAGAACGGCAGACCCCAATCGAAGCTGGTGTTCGTCGTCGAGGTGGGCTCGCCGGGCAGCGCCGGGACCGTGCCGGCGAGACCGGGGAAAGCCGTGACGGTGTCGCTCACGTTCTCCGGGCTCACCACGACGAAGGTTGCGCTCGCGGTCGAGCCGTTGCTCAACTCGAACGCAGCGGTCAACGTCGTCGCACTCGATGGGCAGTAGAAATCGGAAATGGCGGTAGTCGAGCCGCTGCCCGAGGTCGGGCACTGCGTGAGGCTGGAATCGTCGAAGAAAGTGGCGTTGGAGCCGGAGTCGATGAAGCTTTCATCCAGAGTCTGGCCGTTGAACACCGTGGTCACGAATCCCTGGTCGGACACGGGCACCACGGTTTCTGAGCCCGATGCGTTGTTCGATTGGGTATCGATGCCGAAGATCAGCGAGCCGGCGACGTTCGTCGCCCCGGCGGAAGCGACGGATGGCAGCGTGATGATGGTACCGTTGTTGTCCGTGGTGAACATGGTCACCGGGTTCTGAACCTGGGCGGTCACCGGTACGAGAGTGCCCTGGCACTCGATCGAGGTGGTGCATCCGTAATACTGGATCGGCTCAGGAATATCCGCCGCGCAGTAGACGCCGCAGTCCTGCGCGAACGGGCCGATGCCCAAAATGCCGTTCGCGCCGAAACTGAGCACGGTGTTTTCGGCTTGGGGCGCCCCGGTCGAGCAGTCACTGGGAGCGGTGGGATATCGCGTATCGCCGATGAGCTGCACGGGCACCGAACTCGCGGTCTCCCCCGAGATCTGCAGGTCCACCAGGGCGACGGGACCCCAGCTGTAACCGTCCACGAACTCGGTGCATTCCACCAGGCCGCCGCCACTCGCGGCAGTGGCCACCGGCAGGGTCAGCGTCACCGCCTGCGACAGGAGCCGCAGCCCGTAGGATCCCGTGTCCACCTGAATATTATCGATGGTCTGGCAGGTCTGCGTGTTGGGTACGCAGACCGTCACAGTCGTATAAAGAGTGTTGATGGCATTCACCCCGGTGGGGCCCGCGCCTGCCGTGACGCTCACGACATTGGAGCTTGGGGTGACCGGTCCCGTGCCGCTGGAGCCCGATCCGCCGCTCAGAGAATCACTGCCGCCACCGCACGAAACGACTGCGAGACATAACAGGAACGCGCAACCGCGCAACGCAGGCGCCACCAAGGAACTCACTGAAGATCTCCGTCGGATACACCGCTTGGAAGACCCTGCGGCAGGTAAGCGAACCCATGGTGGCCCCTCATGTGGCCGCCCGATACAACCACCAGATCGGGTTGACGGACCTCGAGATGCTTGCGGGTTCCATGGGCGGTGGCGGCGGCCGCAGAAAACTCGGTGAAGTAGTTGCCCAGGCTCTGTTTCAAGTTCGGGATGAAAGGACCGTTCCACGTAACCGCGAACACTTTGCCATCGAGTCCGGCATACTCACGAATCATGGTGCCGGAGGGAAGCAGCATCTCGTGAACGTGGTACACGCCGTGATCGGATTCCTTGATCGACGCTCGATTCAGTTGCATCTCCGCGGTGATCGAAGCCTCGGGCTCGCCCAAGGTGGCGGATGCCACGGAAGACCATAACGCGCCGATCATCATCGTGCCCGCCACCCAGCCAAATTTTCGTGCCATATTAAAGTCCCATGCGAGCGTTCGATTCCCAGGTTCTTGTAACCCGGATTAGAGCCATTATCTGCAGTTTGGTTCACGAAACGCGCGCTGTCGCTTGTAGGAGACATAAACTCTCGGGACCGTTACCATGGGCGCCGAAATCGAGCGCGGCAGTCTCGACATTTCTTCACGCAACCATCGCACAAGCTGCGGAATGATTGACGCGTGCAATGGTCTGTAGCTGGGCGACGCCGAGAGCGGCCCTTGGGGTGAATCCATGAAAACGATCGGCACTACTAAAATCATCCTCCGGGCCGGCCTCCTTGCGGCGATAGCGGGGTGTGCGGTGACGGCCTGCCACGTTGGCGGCGGATATACCGTCGGCGGCACGGTGACCGGAGTCGCCGGCACCGGCCTCGTGATTCAGGACAACTCCGGCGACAACCTGACCATTCTCCGAAGCGGCACTTTCACGTTCTCTTCCGGGATCGATCAGGGAGGCACGTATTCCGTCACTGTCCTCACGCAGCCGTCCAACCCGGCGCAGACCTGCGTGGTGCACAACGGCTCCGGCACGATCGGCACTGCCGACATCGACAACGTGATCGTCAGCTGCTCGCAGGCGGGAAGGTTTGCGTACGTGCCCAACGAGACATCCAACACCATCAGTGCCTACTCCATCGATGCTTCGACGGGCGCGCTGAAGCAGATCGCGGGCTCGCCTTTCGCGTCCACCGGAACGACCCCGGTAGCGGCGGTCGTGGATCCGAATGGAGCCTACCTATACGTCGCGAACAACGGCTCCGCGGATGTCTCGGTCTATGCCATCGACTCGAGCACGGGCGCTCTCACCTCCGCGGGAGAAGCGATCGGCGCCGGAAACGGTCCGTTCGCCATCCTGGTGGAGCCTTCCGATCAATTCCTTTACGTGGCCAACAAGACCGATAACACGGTGTCGGTGTACGCCATCGCTAGCGGCGGTGAACTGACCGCAATTTCCGGGTCGCCGTTTGCGGTGGGCAACGAACCCACGTCGCTGAAAACCGATCCGGGCGGCAACTTTCTGTATGTGACCGATTATGCGGCTGGGAGCGTGGCGGTCTTCTCCATCGAACCCGGTGGGGGGGCCCTGGCCGCGATCGGCGGGTCGCCGTTCGGCGCAGGCGCGGGAGCGCTTTCGATCACCATCGATCCGACCGGCACGTACGCGTACGTCGCCAACGAGACGGGTGATTCGATCTCGATGTATTCGCTCAACCCGGGGACGGGCACGTTGGCATCACTTTCCGGGTCCCCGATGTCCACCGGCTCCAGCCCGGAATCGCTGGCAGTGGATCCCGCCGGCCGCTTCCTGTACGTCGCCAACGTCACGGGCGCGAACGAAATCACGAGCTATTCCATCACGCCATCGAGCGGGGCGCTCACCGCGGTGTCGACCGTCGGAGCGGGTACTTTCCCCTTGAACATCGTGATCGATCCGGCCGGACAATTTGCCTACGTGGCCAATGAGAACTCCAACGACATCTCGGTGTATGCCATCGATGCGACCACCGGTGCCTTGGCGCAGGTCGCAGGCTCGCCCTTCGCTGCGGGCGTCAACCCGCGGGCGGTCGCCATCGATTGAGCCGTCGGTTGAGAATCGCGTCACTTTGCGGGCTGCTAGCCGGGCGGGCGGCGGTCAGGGAGGCTAAACTGACCGGGTGAGCACACCGGTATCGGGCACAGCGTCAGCGCCGACGCGTTTCGGCTTGACCGCACGGCTCGGCATCCTCGTGGCCGTGCTGGCGGCCGAAACCGTGCTTGCCAGCTATTTCATTCAACTGTCTCCGCTGAATACCCTCGCCGCCGGGGCGGAGGCCGTCCACAGCATTCAGCATTGGCTCTTCCGGTTCATCATCGCCTACGGGATATCGCTGGCGATGCTTGCGTACTTGCGCGCCGGGATCTACACCGCGGCCGCCGCTGCGGTCGAACACGCTCCCGTGCGCTGGGGCTGGGCCTGCGTGCACGGGCTGCTTCTCGGACCCTTCGTCTATTTGTCCGCGCAGATGTACGCCGGTTCGACGGCCATACCATTCGCGCTCCTTGCCATCGCCTGGCACGCCTGTGCAGTGGCGGCGGTTGCCGCTTTGTTCGCGGCCCTGGCGCCGCTCGCCGTTTGGAGGAATGTCCTCCGGCAAACGCAAGGCCTTCCGCTCTACGCGATACTCCCAGCGGCGGCGGCCGTCGCCGCCATCAAGGCGAGCCAACTTCTCTGGGCTCCTGCCTCGGCGCTCACCTTCCGCATCGTCAGGATTTTGTTGCGTCCGTTGCTTCCGGGACTCGTGAGCGATCCTGCGACCTTGGTCCTAGGCACCGATCGCTTCGCCGTACAGATCGCGGAACAGTGTTCGGGGCTCGAGGGCATTGGGTTGCTTCTCGCATTCTGCGCGGGATGGCTTTGGCTGTTTCGCCGCGACTATTATTTTCCGCGGGCGCTGCTCATCGTGCCGGTCGGCGTGCTGCTGATCTTCCTCTTGAACGCGGTGCGCATCGCAGCGATCGTGCTGATCGGCAACGCCGGCTACGGGCGTGTGGCCATGCTCGGCTTTCACTCCCAAGCCGGATGGATCGCCTTCAATCTGACTGCGTTCGGCATCGCCGTTCTCGCCCACAACACCCCGTGGGTGAGCCGTGTTGCGCGCCGCGAACGCGGCTCGTCCCGGGAGCTCCCTGCCGCCGGGGTAAACCCGACCGCCGCCTACCTGATGCCGCTTTTGGCCATTCTTGCCGCCGGCATGATCTCGCACGCCTTGTCGGCGGGCTTCGAGCTTCTCTACCCGCTGCGCTTCGTGGCAGCGCTTGCGGCATTGTGGGTCTATCGCAAGAGCTATGCGGACTTGGACTTGCGCTGGAGTTGGCGCGGCCCTGCGGTGGGCATTCTCGTCTTTTGCCTTTGGCTGGGCGCCGCCGCCTTCCTCATCCCGCCCGCAGGTGCCCCGGACGCCCTGGCCGCCTTGCCCGAGCCGCTGCGTGCTGGCTGGATCGCCTGCCGCGTGATCGCCGCCGTGGCCACCGTACCCATCGCCGAAGAGCTCGCCTACCGCGGCTATCTTCTGCGGCGTCTGGTCAGCCCGCGCTTCGAAGCGGTACGCTACTCGGCTGCTCGATGGCCGGCGCTCGTCGCAAGCGCTCTAGCGTTCGGCCTGATGCATGGGGCGTTGTGGCTGCCGGGTATCGCCGCTGGTCTCGCCTACGGTGCGCTCGCGATGCGCACCGACAAGCTCGGCGAATCCATCGTCGCACACGGCACCACGAATGCGCTGCTTGCCGCGTACGTGTTGATATTCGATCGGTGGCAATTTTGGTAATCGAACCCTCGGGGAGAAGGACACTCAGATGAGCATCAGCAACGTGACGGCCGGCGAGCGGCTGCCGGGCGAATTCAACGTGATAGTCGAGATTCCGATGAACGCCGACCCGATCAAGTATGAAGTGGACAAGGACTCGGGCGCGCTCTTCGTGGATCGGTTCATGATGACTGCGATGCACTATCCGGCCAACTACGGCTATGTGCCGCACACCATTTCCGAGGACGACGATCCCGTGGATGTATTGGTGCACACGCCGTTCCCGCTGCTACCCGGCGTGGTCGTGCGCTGCCGCGCCCTCGGCTTGCTGCGCATGGAGGATGAGGCGGGCGGCGACGCCAAGGTGCTTGCCGTTCCCACGGACGACATCTGCCCGCTGTTCACCTACTGGAAATCCATCGAGGACGTTCCCGAGATGCGCCTCAAGCAGATCCAGCATTTCTTCGAACATTACAAGGATCTCGAGCCGGGCAAGTGGGTGCGCGTCGTCGGCTGGGCCGGGGTCGATGCGGCGCACCGGGAGATCATGGGCGGCGTCGAGCGTCACGCCGCGGAAAAAGCGCGACCAACCTCGCCTTGAGAGCGGTGGACTGCCGCTCGGCGAGGTTGGCCGCGGCCACGCTCAACCGCTCCTCGACGAGCTGACGTAAATCGCCGCCAGCCTCGAGTCGTTGATTTTCGTCACTGCTCGCGCGATCGCCTTGGCGCGGCATTGTTGGGTGCCCTCGCTCACTAAACGGCTTTCGGAACTCTGCGGGCACACTTGCTCGGCGGCACGGACGATTTTCCTGTACACCGCATGGGCGCCGGTGTCCGTCTGCAGACTATCCCGGTCGTACTTCACGACGAGGCTCGGTGCGTCGAATTCCTGGGTGGCAGCGCTTGCGGCGCCCATACCGGCGGCACCGACGATGCCGCAAAAAATCAGGGTGGCTACTTTGTTCATGACATATCTCCGTGAGGTGGTTGCCGACGGGGATATGAAGCGCCTTACGGGGGCCGCGAGTCTTTATCCCCCCCTCGAAGTCGTCCCTCATATCCACGAATTCGTCCCCTGCCGCACTGCGCCTCTCCTCCCGGACCCCGGGTTTGCGCTAATCTGGCTGCCATGGATGCACCTCCCGACAACATCGCAGCACCCGACCCCCCAGGCTTGAACCACCGCCAGTTCCTCACGCTGGTGTGCCTGTTCTGGGCCTACGTCACCTTGTCGAACGTGCTTTATGCATACGGCATGCGGACAGGGATTTCCAAGGTTTCGGATTTGGCTTTGTTCGCGGCCTGGGATGCGCGTGTGATGCAGCATTTGCTGTTGCTGCCGCTGGTGATCATCTCTTATAGGGCATCGCTCAGGATTCAATGGCGCCCCGTATTGATCGCCGTGCCTTTGCAGCTCGTCCTCGGCCTCGTCTTTGCTGCGCTCGCCTACCCGGCGATGATCGTGGCCGAATACATCATCGGAGACTCGCAATTTCACCATCAGGCTGCGATGCACGGACACGGTCCCTTGGAGGATCCGATGATCCTGTCGCTCTGGCTCGCGAGCTTCGTCAGTTTCATTCCCACCTACGGATTCGGCCTTACCCTGGTGACGGGCTCGTCTCTGTACACGAAGTTCCGCAATTTGGAATTACAGCGCAGCGCGCTCGAGCGTGCATGGAGCACCGCGCGATTGGCGGCGCTGCGCATGCAGCTGTCCCCCCATACGCTGTTCAATCTGCTGCACACCATTCGCGGTCACATCGAGTGGGATCCGAAGTCCGCCCAGGCGATGGTGGTACAACTGGCCGATCTACTGCGCCGCCTGCTGAATGCAGGTGAGCGCGAGTTCACCCGCCTCGCCGACGAATTGCAGTTCGTCCGACTTTACTTGGAACTGCAGCAAAAGCGCTTTTCCGATCGCCTGACGATCAAGCTGCCGCCTGCGGAGGATGTCGTCGATGCCTGGGTGCCCAGCCTGATCCTGCAGCCGCTCGTGGAAAACGCGGTGGTTCACGGGCTCGCCGGCCATCAGGGCGCGGTCGAAGTGCGCATCACCCTCGGCAAAACCGACGAGACGCTCATCATTCGGGTTATCAACACCCTTACTCCCGGCAAGACCGCAGGCTCCGAAGGCATCGGGCTCAACAACGTGCGCGAGCGGTTGGCCGTTCAATTCGAAGGCCGGGCTCATCTCGTGGCGGGGCCCTCCGGCATGGATTGGGTCAGCGAAATCACTCTGCCGCGTATGCATGCCGCACCGGAACGGCGGCCTGCAACTCGCCCCGCGCCGTCCCGGGAAGCTGCGTAGTGAACGTCATCATCGTCGATGACGAACAGGCGGGCCGACGTGTATTGCGCGAATTCTGCGAGGCCGAGGGAGATCTCGAGGTGGTCGGCGAGTACGGCGACGGAGAGACGGCGCTCAAGGAAATCCGCGCCAAGCGGCCGCAACTCTTGTTTCTCGACATTCAGATGGACCCGTTGAACGGCATCGACCTCGCGCGCGCGCTCGAGCCCGAGCACCTGCCGTCGCTGGTATTCGTCACCGCTTACGATACCTACGCGCTTGAAGCGTTCGAGGTATGCGCCGTGGATTATCTGTTGAAGCCGTTCGATCAGGACCGATTCCGCAAGACGCTGGCGAGGGTGCGTCCGAAGCATCTCAAGAGCGACGCGGACGAGCGCCAGGCGCTGCTTGCTGGATTGCTCGCGCAACTGGAACGCGGCGCGCACAAAGCGCCGGAAGAGCGGCCGCGTCTCCTGGCCGAGCTCAATGGCCGGCTGCACGTCATCGACGTGACGCAGGTTGAAATGATCGAGGCGGACCGAAACTACGTCACCATCCGGGTGGGACGGGACAGTTTCCACGCCCGCAGCACGCTGAACCACGCCGAGCTTGCACTGCAATCCCAGCCCATGCTTCGGATCAGCCGCTCCTGCCTGGTCAACATGAACCACTTGCGCGAGGTGAACCGGACGCTTCGCGGCGACTTCATCCTCGTGCTCGCGGGAGGCGCCACGGTGACGAGCAGCGAGGGCTTTCGCGCCAAGGTCAAGGATTACCTCGCGGCGCTGCGCATAGCGCCCTAGGCTAAAGTAATTGTTCAGGCGCGAATGGGGCCAGCAGCTTCAAGGAGATGCGCTGCAACTCCGTCGTCTCCGGGTCCGTATGCCACGTGCGCTCGGCATCCCCTTCCCCGATCGACCAAACGATGTGTTCGCGGCGGTCCAGCGACAGCCTGTAGCTGCCCTCGGCCGTGATGTCGTCCAGCAAACTCGTCACCTGTTTCGCGAGCTCGGGACTGCGCATCACGAGGCCGAGCTCGCTGTTGAGGCGCGCCGACCGCCCGTCCATGTTCAGCGACCCGATGAAGACCGTCCGCTGATCGATGACCAGGGCCTTCGCGTGCAGGCTCGCATTCGAGCTCTTGAACGGATGGAATCTCGGATGTTTCTGCCCGAGCTTGGGGCGCACTTCGAACAGCTCCACTCCCATTTTGAGGAGCGCCACCCGATAGCGGGCATAGCCGTTGTGTACCAGTGGCGCATCGGTCGAGGCGAGCGAGTTGGTGAGGATGCGGATGTGCACGCCGCGGGCGATCAAGGCGCGCATCAATGCAACACCCTGCTTGCCGGGGACGAAATAGGGTGAAATCACCAGCACCTCGTGCTGCGCCGAGCGCATGAGCACGGCGATATTGTTGGCAATGGTGACCTCTTCGTCGGGCGAGGTTTCGCTCGCGATCTTGGCGGGCCGATCGGCGAGTACCGTCGCCGGCACCCAATTCAGCCGAAGAATCCCGGCGTCGAGCTCCCGCCCCAGCCAGTTTGCATCGTCGTTCGAAGCCGCGAGAGTCGGCGGCTGGGCGGGAATATCCGGCTCGTCGGCCGACGCGAGCGAGGCGATCGGATAGGAATATTTGCTGTTCCAGAACGCATCGAACGACGCCGACAGTTGCGGCACGATGGGGCCGGCCACGACCACGTCGAGGTCGATGAAGTTACTGCGCTTGTCGAGCGTGAAGTACTCATCGCCGATGTTGCGCCCGCCGGTGATGGCCAGCTCGTTGTCGGCCACGAACAGCTTGTTGTGCATGCGATGGTTGATTCTCGGGATGTCAGAGATCGAGGTGAGGATGCGGCTCCAGGTAGCGGACCGCCCGCCGGGGAAGGGATTGAAGACCCTCACTTCGATGTTGGCGTGATGCCCGAGATGCAGGAAGCGCCGGTCCTCGCCCGCCGTATTGAGGTCATCCACCAGCACCCTCACGCGTACGCCCCGCTCCGCGGCCTCGCGCACGTGATCGAGCAAAGTACGGGCGGACTCGTCCTGATGAATGATGTAGTACTGGATGTCGAGGGTCCGTTGGGCGTGGTCGGCGAGCGCGATCAGGCTGTCGAGTGCCTCTTCGCCGGACGCCAGCAGTCGGACGCCCGAGAGGTTCTTGTTGCTGCCGTCCTCGCTCGCCGCGACGACGCGGGCGAGCGTGCTGTTCGGCGGCGGTTGAAGGGCTTCGCTGGGATATTTCTTGACGTGAAGGGGCAGACTCGCGCAACCCGCGAGGATCAAGGTCGCGCCGGCCAGCCAGGTATTGCGCATCAAACGATGATATCAGGCAGACTTCTCACCCATGCATGCACACCGCCCCATTCGGAGCTTCGTTCTGCGCGCCGGACGAGTAACTCCGGCTCAGGAGCGCGCCTTGGCCGACCTATGGCCGGTTTTCGGGCTGGATTACGACGGACGAATGCTGGAACTGGACAAGGCGTTTGGCCGGTCGGCGCCCCGCTGCCTCGAGATCGGATTCGGAGCGGGCGAGGTCATCGGCGCCTTGGCCAAGGCTCATCCGGAGAACGACTATCTGGGAATCGAGGTACATCGCTCGGGCGTGGGCAGGTTGTTGCTGCACGCCCAGGAATCGAAACTCTCCAATCTGCGCATCGTGTGCCACGATGCCGTCGAGGTACTGGCGAACGCTGTCCCGGACCGATCGTTCGATGCGATTCTCATCTTCTTTCCCGATCCCTGGCACAAGAAGCGCCATCACAAGCGTCGTTTGATCGACGCTGGCTTCGCCGGTACGCTCGCCGACAAGCTTCGACCGGGCGGCACGCTGCGGCTCGCCACGGATTGGGAGGAGTACGCCGAACAAATGCGCACCCTGTGCAACGCCTGCACAGCGCTCTCTTCGCAGAGCGCCGAGGGCGGCTACGTGCAACGGCCTGATTTCCGGCCGCCGACACGGTTCGAACGGCGCGGCGAACGCCTCGGCCACGGCGTGTGGGATCTGGCCTACAAGAAGACCGATTCCACGGAATTGCCGCCTTAGGAGAAGAAGCTTCCGCGAATGCCGTCGGTGATGAACTGCACCGCAAGCGCAGCCAGCACCACGCCGGAGAGGCGGTTCATCACGGCCGCACCCGTCACGCCGAGAACGTTCATGAGTCGCGCCGCGGCCAGCATCATTGCGAGACACACCAAGATGACGAACGCGACGACCCCCAAAAAGCCCGCGAAGAGTGCGGGTTTCCCCCAAACCTCGCCGGCCGTCAGCAGAATGGTCGCGAGCGCTCCCGGCCCGGCGATGAACGGGAATGCCAGGGGGAAAACCGAGATGTCTTCGCGCTTCAGGGCCTCTTCGTGCTCAGGGGTGGTCGATCGGGCCCCCGAGGTGCGCGCAAACACCATGTCGAGAGCAATGAGAAAGAGCAGCGTCCCTCCGGCGATTCGAAAGGAGTTGAGGGATATCCCCATGACGTCCAGAAACTTCGCCCCGACCAGGGCGAACAGAATGCAGATCCCGAGCGAAATTGCCGACGCCTTGAACGCCATGATCCGTTTGTACGTGTCGTTGGCGCCCTCGGTCAGGCCTGCGAACAATGGAATGAGAGAGATCGGCTCGACCACGACGAAAAAGACCACGAAGAATTTTATGAGTTGTTGGATCAATTTTTAAGTTGTTGCTTCGCGCAAAATTTTCTCATTGCGCGAAGGACTCATTGAGAGTTGAATGGAGTCGAGCATAGCAGACGGAGACGGCCCATGAGACTTGTGAAGCCGATCGTAGGTCAATGGTATCGCGGCAATACCAACGAGCTCTTCGAAGTGGTCGCCATCGACGACGAGGATGAGACCATCGAAATCCAATATTTCGACGGGACCGTCACCGAAGTCGAATTCGATTCCTGGAACGAACAGCTGCTCGACGAACTCATCGACATGGCTAACGCTCCTGAAGATTGGTCGGGCGCCGTCGATGTGGAGTCCGAGGATCTGGACCGCGAATTCGAAGACAACGCGCGCACGGTCTGGTCGAGACATCAGGATCGTTCGCTCCGCCGCTGATCGATTGCGCTCCGTCGATCGATTGCGCCCTTCGATTAGCCGCGAGAGCCGGCGACGTCGCGTGCTTCCAATTCGTTGATCGGCCTCTTCAAACACACCAGCACAGCGAGCCCGGGCACCGCCGTCAGGAACGTGATCACGAAAAAGTGTGCCCAGCCGACCGAGGCCACGGTGTATCCGGCAATGGAGCTGACGAGCTTGGACGGGAGCGTCGCAAACGCGGAAAGCGCTGCGTACTGCGTCGCGCTGAAACTTGCGCTGCACTGTGAAACGAGGAAGGCAACGAACGCAGCCTGACCCATGCCGCCGACCGACGTATCCAGGGTCGTGGCGAGCAGCATCAGCCAGAGTTTCTTGCCTGCGAGCGCGAGCCACATGTACATGAGATTCGTGCAGGCTTGACCGATGCCGAACACGAGCAGAGAGCGGAACATCCCCCACCGCATGTAGACCCAGCCGCCGATCGCGGTGCCGACGAGCGTCGAGGCGAACATATCCGCCTTCCCGAGACTCAATTGATCGAGCGAGAACCCCACGCCCTTGATCATGAAGGCGCTGTAAAGACTGAGCGCGAACGCATCGCCGGCCTTGTACAGAAATACCAGCAGCAGGAACGCCTTGATGCCCTTGCGGTCGAACAGATCCTTCAGCGGGTGGACTATGGCGTCCATCAGCGTTTTGGGCGGACGGCCCGGATGTTCGGGCTCCGGGGCCTGGAAGGTCGCGATCACGGTGAGCAGCATGAGGATGGACACCATAAGATAGGCGCGCTGCCAGCCCACGCGCTCTGCGATGATGAGCAGCACCGCATTCGCGAACATCGCCGCGGATCGATACCCCAAGGTGGTCACTCCCGCCGCGAGCGCACGCTCGGTCGGCGGAATGATGTCGACGCGATACGCATCGATGACGATGTCCTGCGAGGCGGAGAGGAACGCGACGATCACCGCGATCGTGGCGAAGGTATAGAGATCCTCGGTCGGCTTGGCGAAGCCCATTACGGCGATCGCGACCGCGAGAGACAATTGATAGATCAGGATCCATCCCCGGCGGCGTCCGAGAAGCGGCGGCAGGAAGCGGTCCAGGAGCGGCGCCCACAGGAACTTGATCGAGTACGGCAGGCCGACCAGCGCGAACATGCCAATGGTCTTGATATCGATGTGAATCGAGGCGAGCCACGCCTGCATGGTCGAGGCGGTAAGGTTGAAGGGCAAGCCGGAGGCGAAGCCGAGCAGCAGGATCGCCAACATGCGTTTGTCGGCCAACGCCTGCTTGAGCGTGGGCTTGGGGGCCGCCGTCAACTCCTCGAACTCAGATCCTGCATGGCGCGCGATCTTAACAGCACCTTGCCTGCCCCGCTGCGTGCGGCCTCACGTTCTCGCGCCTGCGGGAGCTCTTGCGAAGAACGATCCGCCTTGCGAGACTGCCCGCCGTAATGATCCTGCCTTATCAAAGCGGCTTCATCGATTTGTGCACCCGCCTCGGCGTGCTGAAGTTCGGCAGTTTCAAACTGAAATCGGGCCGCGACAGCCCGTATTTCTTCAACGCCGGCTTGTTCAGCTCGGGCTCCGCAATCACGGCGGTCGGCAAAGCCTATGCCGACGCCATCGTCGCTTCGGACATCTCGTTCGACATGCTATTCGGTCCCGCCTATAAGGGAATCCCCTTGGCGACGGCGGCCGCGTCGGCGCTCGCCGAACACCATGGCATCGATCTGCCGTTCGCCTTCAACCGCAAGGAGTCGAAGGACCACGGCGAGGGCGGCCTCATCGTCGGCAGCCCGTTGAAAGGGCGAGTCCTGATCGTCGACGACGTGATCACGGCCGGAACCGCCATCCGGGAATCGATCGAGATCATCCGGAACGCCGGCGCCCATCCGGCCGGAGTGCTCCTGGCCCTGGACCGGCAGGAGCGCGGGGCGGTCAGCCCCTTGTCGGCGGTTCAAGAGGTTCGTGAGCAATTCGGAATGCCCGTGGTCGCGGTCATCAGTCTGTCGGACCTGATGCAGCACATGCAATCTCTCGGGCGCGACGCGGATCTCGCCCGCATGGAAGCCTATCGGGACCGCTATGGCCTCACAGATTGAGCAATATGCCCTGGAAAACCGGGGTGCTGCGGCTCAAAATGGCGCCGGTCTCGAGGGGGTATCCGTTTTGAAGCAGTTCACCTGGGTCATTTGCGCATGGCTGTCTTTGTCCGGGGCGGCGCTGGCGGCAAATACATCGACGCCCGGTTCGGACCGGAAGGTGTACGAATGGGTGGACGAAAATGGGGTCACCCATTATGGCGATCGAATCCCCCCGGAATATGCCTCCCATGAACACCGGGTCATCAATGGCCACGGCATCGAATTGGAGCATACGGACGCTCAGAAAACCGCGGACCAAGCAGCCGACGAAGAGCAGAAAAAGGCCGACGCCGCACAGCGGGCCAATCGTGACCGGAACCTTTTGAGCTCGTACGCCTCCGTGCAGGAAATCGAGCATTTGCGAGATCAGCGCCTCGCCCTGGTATCGGATCAGATCAAGGTGACGGGCCAATTTCTCGAGATCCTGAACCGGAAGATGACCGGCCTGCGTGTCGCCAGCGCACGCTTCAAGCCTTACAGTCCGGATCCAAAAGCGCCACCCATGACCGACCAGCTGGCCGAAGATCTCGTGCGCGTGGGCAGCGACATCATCACCCAGGAAGGGAATCTGCGTGAGAAGCGCTCGGAAGCGGCTGCCATGAGCCGCCAATTCGACAACGATATCGCACGCTTCAAAGAGCTCAAGGGAATCCATTGACATCGCGAACTCGAATCCTGCTGGGCGTCACCGGCGGGATCGCCGCCTATAAGAGTCCTGATCTCGTTCGCCGCTTGATCGAGAAAGGTGCCGAGGTGCAGGTGGTCATGACCGAGGCTGCCCAGAAGTTTGTGAGCCCCATGACCTTTCAAGCCGTCTCCGGCCGCCCCGCCCGGATCGGCCTGTGGGACGAGGCCGCCGAGGCCGCGATGGGCCATATCGAGCTTGCGCGGTGGGCGCAGCTCGTTTTAATCGCGCCGGCCACCGCGGACTTCATTGCGCGCTTGGCCATGGGCCGTGCCGACGATCTTCTGACCACCCTGTGCCTCGCAACCGAAGCGCCGGTGGTGGTCGCGCCGGCGATGAACCGGGTGATGTGGGCCAACAAGGCGACGCAGGCCAATGTCGGCACGCTGGAATCGCGCGGCATCCGCATTCTGGGACCCGCGAGCGGGAATCAAGCTTGCGGCGAGGTGGGCGTCGGCCGCATGTGGGAGCCCAGCATCCTCGCAGGCACCCTGCTGGAACCACCGGCCAACGCGGGCGTGCTCGCCGGGGTCAACGTATTGATCACCGCCGGTCCCACCCGGGAGCGGCTGGATCCGGTGCGCTACCTGACGAACCGCAGCTCCGGGAAGATGGGCTTCGCAGTCGCCGCTGCCGCGCGCGAGGCAGGCGCGCACGTCACGCTGATCACCGGGCCGGTTCAGCTGGCGACCCCGGCCGGCACCACCCGCATCAACGTCGAGAGCGCCCGCGAGATGTACGCTGCCGTCCATCGCCATGTCGCCGACTCGGATGTGTTTATCGCCGCTGCCGCAGTGGCAGACTTTCAGCCGATCACCGTCGCCAAGCAGAAGATCAAGAAACTGGGCACTTCCATCACGCTCGATCTGGAGCCTGCTCCCGATATCGTCAAGTCGGTCGCCGACATGAGCAAGCGGCCGTTGGTGGTCGGATTCGCTGCCGAGACCAACAATGTCGAGGAAAACGCGCGCAGCAAGTTGAAGCGCAAGAAGCTGGACATGATCGCCGCCAACCAGGTCGGCGACGGGCTGGCGTTCGATTGCGAGGACAACGCGCTCACGGTGATATGGCCGGGCGGCAAGCTCGAGATCGCCCGCGCACCGAAGCTCGAGGTGGCGCGCGAGCTCATCGCGCAGATTGCCAAGCGCTTGCCCCCGTCCGACGGGGCTCCGCGGCGCGGATCGCGCAAGCGGCGAAGCCCCACCGCGGACAAGCGCGGCCGCCTGCGCACCCGGCGAAGCCGCCGCTGATGCCACGCAAGGTCAAGGTCAAGATTCTCGATCCCAGGATCGGGCGGGAATTCCCATTGCCGCACCACGCCACGGCCGGCTCCGCCGGCATGGACTTGCGTGCCTGTCTCGCAGGGCCCTTGGTGCTCGCGCCGGGCGCCGCGGAACTCATCCCCACGGGCATCTCGATCTACGTCGAAGACCCGGAACTCGCGGCGCTGCTGCTGCCACGATCCGGTCTGGGACACAAAAACGGCATCGTCCTCGGCAACCTGGTGGGCCTGATCGATTCCGACTATCAAGGGCCGCTGATGGTGTCGTGCTGGAATCGCGGCGCGGCGCCGTTCACCGTCAATCCCGGAGACCGGATCGCCCAGATGGTAATCGTCCCCGTCGTGCGCGCTGAATTCGAGGTCGTCGAGAATTTCGACGCCACCTCACGCGGCGTGGGCGGCTTCGGTAGCTCGGGGCATGCGTAGGTAGCGCGCGTCCCTCCAATCTCCACGCTCGCCCGCAAAATGACGCTTTGGGTTTTCGACCGCCGGCGCCATGCTGCCGGGCATGGCGATCCGAGACTGGCCGAGCGCTGAACGGCCGCGCGAGAAGCTGCTGGAAAAGGGCGCCGGGGCGCTCTCCGATGCCGAGCTGCTCGCCATCCTGCTGCGCAACGGTACCGCCGGAAAGTCCGCACTGGATCTGGCCCGCGCCATCCTCATCCGCTTTGGCTCGCTACGGCATCTCGTCGAGGCGGATCGCGCGCGATTTTGCGCGGAACCTGGTCTCGGCGTCGCCCGATATGCCGAGATCCAAGCCGCCGCTGAGATCTCGCGACGGCAACTCTCTGAGCCGCTGCGTGTTGGGCCGCTGCTCGGCAGCCCCAAGGCCACGCGGGATTACCTGAGCGCCCGACTGCGACATTTGGAGCACGAAGTCTTCTGTTGCCTCTATCTCGATAAACGCCATCGGCTCATGCACTGCGAGGAACTGTTCCGCGGCACGATCGACGGAGCGAGCGTGCACCCGCGAGAGATCGTCAAGCTGGCGCTGCAGAGGAATGCCGCCGCCATCATCGTCGCTCACAACCACCCCTCGGGCATCGCCGAGCCGAGTCAGGCGGACGAACTCATCACGCAGCGAGTGAAAGAAGCGCTCGCTTTGGTCGACATCCGGCTGCTCGACCACATCATCATCGGCGACGGAGTATG
>Ga0182015_10003789_pt1 | contig 16713 bp, 21 predicted proteins | sample 712P3MmetaG_FD_120478 | JGI IMG/M metagenome (GOLD analysis project Ga0182015, IMG submission 120478) | Permafrost microbial communities from Stordalen Mire, Sweden - 712P3M metaG | ecosystem: Environmental > Terrestrial > Soil > Wetlands > Permafrost | place: Sweden: Stordalen | collected... | reverse complement strand
TGCCGCCGGGGAATTCGTCGACTGGATCGAGATCGAGCGCGATGACGGGCGCGATATCGACGTGGGTCTGCGCCGACACTGGATCGACCCCACCATTCCGTTCTCGACCGACGTTCTCGCCTCCGCGCATGGCGTTCTGATCACCTCTGCAACCTTGCGCGACTCCGACAGTGGCGCCGACGACTGGCAATCGGCGGAAGTGCGCACCGGCGCCCATCATCTGGCGGAGCCGCCGAAGCGCGCGAGTTTCGGCTCGCCGTTCCGCTTTGCGGAGCAGGCGCGCATTTTCGTCGTGCGCGATATCGAACGCCGCGATCCGGCCGCGCTCGCCACCGCCTACCGAGAATTGTTTCTGGCTTCGGGAGGCGGCGCGCTTGGCCTGTTCACCTCGGTGCGCATGCTGCGCGCCGTCGAGGAGCGGATCGCGGCGCCGCTCGCCGAAGGGGGGCTGACACTCTATGCGCAGCATGTGGACAGGCTCGACACGGGCACGCTCGTCGATCTCTTCCGTGCGGAGGAGAACGCCTGTGTGCTCGGCACCGATGCGCTGCGCGACGGCGTCGACGTTCCCGGCCGCTCGCTCCGCCTCGTCGTATTCGACAAGGTGCCCTGGCCGAGGCCGACCATTCTGCACAAGGCCCGCCGCGCCCGCTTCGGGCGGAACTACGACGATCTTCTCACCCGGCTCCGCCTGAAACAGGCGTTCGGCCGCCTCATCCGCAGTCAGACCGACAAGGGCTGTTTCGTCATCCTCGAACCCGCCACGCCAACGCGCCTTCTCTCGGCACTGCCACCCGAGGCGCCCGTGCGGCGATGCGGCCTCGCGGAGACTGTTGCCGAGGTGCGGGCGTTCCTCGCTTAAGCGGACCCGCCCACGTCGCCGGCCTGTTGGCCCGCCGATCCTGCCCCCCAATCAACATTGGATGTTGCGGCGAATCCACACCATTACCGAAATTGTAGGAAACCATCCGACACCCCATTGCACGCGGCCGCAGTCGCGTCACAGTTCCCGTCGCTGCGGTTTCATTGGCGTTGGGGATGAAAGAAACCGCGGCAGTCAGGGTCCGCATTGACGGGGGCAGCATGAGGCGGCTACGGCGCAGCGCGCGCCGGCCGCCTCATGGCATTTTTGAGGGCACGGATTGGCCTGACCGCCGGACGGTGCGCTAGGCCACGCCCATGCACGGCATCGTCCATACCTTCGTCGCCTTCATCAAACTTCATGCCGCCTGGGCAGGACCCGCCATGTTCGTGGTGTCGTTCGGGGAGTCCTTCGTCGGCCTCAGCCTGCTGTTTCCGGGGACCACGATCATGGTCATCGCCGGGACGCTGGTGCGCTGGCCGCTCAATCCGCACGGCGTGCTGAGCGTGTGGCCGCTGATGATCGGCGGCATCCTGGGCGCGGTGATGGGCGATACGATCTCGTTCTGGGTCGGGCGGCGCTTCGGGCACCTTCTGGAGAAGCATTGGTATTTCGTCCGCCATCCGGAGCTGCTGTCTCGCGGCTATCGTTTTTTCGATCGCTTCGGCACGGCCAGCGTCTTCATCGGGCGTTTCTTCGGCCCGGTGCGCGCCGCCATTCCGTTGGTGGCGGGAATCATGGAGATGTCGTGGCGGCAGTTCTGGATCGCGAACGTCGCCTCGGCGCTGATCTGGGCGCCCGCTCTGCTGCTTCTCGGCACCAGTTTTCGCGAGCTCTTGCGAGCGATGGGGGTGCGCCATGGCAAGGTTCTCGCGCTCAGCGTCGGCTGCGTGCTGCTCCTGATGATTCTGATCGGTGCAGCCTACCGCTTTGGTCTGCTGGACAAGCTCCAGACTCTTTGGCGCAGGCGCAGGCACAACGACACGCTTCGATGAAGAGACGCCTGCCGATCTCGCTGGCGGTCGCCGCCCTTGCATGCGCCGTCCTGCCCGCGCGCGCCTCGCCACCAGTCGTTCTGTCCGACTGGGTCCAGCTGGCCCCCGGGGGACTGCCGGAAGCGCGCGCCGTGGTCGGAGGCAATAGCTGTCCGGAAATTGTGCTCGATAATGCGAGCGTCGCGATGCGCCGGCGCGCCTCGCCCGTCGCCGCATTCCCGCAGCTTCTGTGCGCGGCGACGCTGCCCAAATCGGTTCGCAAGGCGTCGATCGCGGGGCGCGATCTGCCGCTGCCGGTCGCAATGCCGCAGCGAATTGTCGTGTTCGGCGACACGGGCTGCCGCATCAAGGGCGGCACCATACAGGCGTGCAACGATCCGGCGAAATGGCCATTCCCGCACATCGCCGCCGTTGCCGCGAAGCTGAGGCCCGATCTGGTGATTCACGTCGGCGACTATCTCTATCGCGAATCCGCCTGTCCGCCGTTCCATCCCGGATGCGCGGGAAGTCCCTCCGGCGACGATTGGCCTGCGTGGGCTGCCGATTTTTTTACCCCGGCAGCGCCGCTCCTTGCTGCGGCCCCCTTTGTGTTCGTGCGCGGCAACCATGAGGAGTGTTCCCGTTCGGGCAAGGGCTGGCTCAGGCTGCTCGGCCCGCTCTCCGTCGACCCCGACGCACCGTGCGTCGATCACGTGGCGCCATGGGCGGCGCCGCTCGGCGGAACCATTCTCGCGGTGATGGACGATGCGCATGCCTCGGACATTCTGGCTCCCGACGATCTGGTCTCGATTTATCGCGCCGATCTCGCGGCCGTGGGCAGGATGACGCCGCCGGTCTGGCTCGTCATGCACCGTCCGATCTGGGGCATCGTCGAACTCCCGTTCGGAATGGTGGTGGGCGGCAACCGCACGATGATGGCCGCGCAGGAACCCGCAGGCGTTCCCGCCGAAGTCGCGCTCCTGCTCGCCGGGCACATTCATACCTTCGAAGCGATCGACTATCGGAAGGACGCGCCTCCGCAAATCATCGCGGGCGAGGGCGGCGATCTCCTCGACCATGCGCCGCGCGACCTTTCCGGCCGCAGCGTCGGTGCGCTCAAGATCGCCTCGGGTCTGTCGCTGCCCGGCTACGGCTTCCTGCTGCTGACGCGCGAGGCGGACGCCTGGACGATCCACGTAATGACGCAGGATGGCGCGCAGGAAGCGCTCTGCACTCTGGCGAACCGGCATCTGAACTGCCACGCCGGTTAGGGCGGAGTCCGTTCAACAGGATCAAGAAAATTTGTGTCATAGCCCGCGCACGCGGGCTATCCAGCTGCAGCGCACGGCTTGCATCAAGAGCCAGGAAATCCAGCATTTGTGGAACGGCTCTCCAGAATTTATCTGGGTAGCCCGCGTGCGCGGGCTATGACAAGCTTTGGGTCGATTCAAACTTCATCGAATTTGGCTCTGGTAAATCTGGCCGCGAATTCGCGCGGACGCCCCGCTCATGCCAGTTGCTGCACGGCGCGGGCGACGCGCGTCATTTCGTAAAGACGGTTTGTGGGAGCCATGTCGAGCGCTCGCGCGTAGGGGCGCGCGTAGCCGCGCAGCGTCAGCGCCTCATGAAAGCGCGCGAACTTGGCGGAGCCGCCGGGCAGCGGATAGATGGAGACGGGATGCCCGCTGGCGCAGGCTTCGGTGACCATGTTCACCGAATCGGCGGTGGCCACGATCGCATCGGCGGCTCCCAGAATGCCGAAGTAGGGATTGGCGCCGCTGCCGTCCCAGACGAAGCCAGGGGTACCGGCGAGTCCGCTTCGAAGGACGGCGACGTTCTCCTCCCCTGTGCGGCGGGATGGCGTGGCGAGGACGCTCGCGCCCGAAAGCGCCGCCAGGCGTGCGAGTTCGGCTGCGAGCGCGCGGGCGTCGTCCGCCGCAAAACCATAGGCGCTGTTCGCGCCGCCGATCAGCACGCCGATGAAAGGACGCGGCAGGGCCGCGAGTCGCGGTTCGAGCAGGCGCGCTTCGTCGGCCAGCCGCTCGGGCGTGGCGCGATGAAGGGCACCGATGGTCTGGATGACATTGGCGCCCCACAGATTGTCATGCATCGGCGCGACAACGAGATCGAAGTTGCCCGGGGAGATTCCGGGATTCTGAATCTGCACGCGCCGCGTGCGCGGACTGCGCTGCCGGACATAAAGCGAAGCAGGAACGCTCTGCCGGCCCGTGGCAAACAGGAGATCGGGCCAGGGCGGAACGAGAGGCTTGCCAACGAAGGCGCGGCCGAGGCCAAGCCGCAAATGCGGCGCGAGCGCACGCCAGGGTTTGCGAAGCGCGACGCGGATGATCGTCGCGTTGAGGCCGAGGGCTTCGGCGAGCCCGAGGCATTGGCTTTCCATGCCGGACTTGCCGTCGGTGACGATCCAGCAGGACGAGAACCGGCCGGCCACGTTCAGAAGCCGAACATGTGGTCCAGGCTGAAGCTGCCTTCGCCGCCTTCCACGCCGTGATAGCCGAACAGGCGGCAGGTCTCGTCGCGCACCATCACGCAAGGGTGCGGACCGGCGCGCGAGAGGAGCGCCCCGTCGAAGACTTCCTGCACCACCCACAGACGCGAGCCGGAGGCGGGGATGCGGATCGGCGCGCTGGCGATCTCCTCGCCGTCGGTGTTGCGCAACGACAGCACGGTTTGCGAATGCGCATGCCACGCTTGCGAGACGGGATAGATGAGGTGGCAGAAGGTGTTCCACGGCCGCGGCGCAATGCGCAGGAACAGGCGGGTCGACAGTCCCGGAGGCGGGCCGCCGTAGGATTGGGGCTCGCCGCGATAGGTGAGCATCGTGTTGAACATGTGCGAGCCGAAACTCGTCTCGGCGGCATGACCGCTCTGGCGATTGCGATAGCGGAAGAGGGCGTGCAGCCAGCCATCGGCCTCGCTCGACACCCCGAAATCGTAGACCAGTTCGACGTGACCAAACCGTGTCTTCAGGCGATCTGCGACCAGCGCGGAGACATCGAGCGAGGCGCGATGAGCGCGCGGGAGCGCGCCGAAACGGTGTTCCGAAATGCATGCGCCTTCGGAATCGAAGACGACCGCCTTGACGGGAAGATACTGCTGCGCCGTAGACATGGGCGTGGGGAGAACTTCGGTCGAGTAGATATCGGGCGGAAGCAGAGCGGCCGGAAGAATGTGCCCCTTGCCCATGAGGCTCCCCAGCCTTGCGAGGCCCGGATCGGTCTCGAGGTCGGTCCGTTCGACGTTCGGATGGGCAACGCGCGACCGACCATTCTTCGCGGTCACTTCGTAGCGCGGCCGAACCATGTGCTTGCCGGCGTGAATCTCGATCTGGTCCGGCCACGAAAGGGACGGGAGCAGATCGCCAACGTTCACGGCTCGCGTGGCAAAGGGAGCGATCGCCTCGGCGAGCGTGGCCCTGTCCGACGCGCCCATTCGCGCCAGGCCGATGTCGCGGGACGGAATGGTGGAAGGATGGCTGTTCTGCACCCATAGCACCACGTCTTCGCCATCCGCAGGCGCGGGCAGACCGGCATAGAGATCGGCGGGCCACGCGTTCGCATCGTGGGTGGCGGAGAGGACCGTGCCGTCGTCGCCGTAGAAATCGAGCGCATATTTGACGATGTCGTGGCCGGCGGCACCTACCACGTGAACGAACAACTGCCCGGTGAAGGCAGGCAGCTCGAAGCGGGCGCGAATGGCGGCGCTATCAATGATCAGCGCGGATTCCGGCGCGCCGCCGTCCTCGGTCCAGGTTGCCAGCGTCTGGCCGCCGGTACCGAACAGGCGGCACCACAGGCGGACCGTTGTTGCGCCATAACGTGGCCAGTAGTTCGCGGTCGTCAGGCGCGTATGACGCCCCGGGTCGTCGCGAAAGAACACGAAGTTGGTGGCGAAATTGAGGGGCGCGAGATAACGGACGCGGTCGGTCAGGAGATCGGACGGCAGCTTGAGCGTTTCGAAGGAAAAAATTTCGCACTCCGCAGGGAGGAGATGGCGGATGGGCGCGAGCTTCCGCTGCGCATCGAAGCTTGCGACGAGGATCGCGCCGCATCGTGCGTCGGCGATTCCGGTAACGGGTTGTGCGCGCAGGCCGCGGAAGCTGCGGTCCAGATGCCGCACGTCCTGCACGAAGTATTGCGCGAGACCCGCGTGCGAGAGCGGATAGAAGGTGTCGAACGCCGCTACGATGCGATCGGGATCGTAGACGGCGACGGGACTGCTCGCCGCGAGTCTCGCGATCAGCGCGTGGGCGGCGGGTGCTGCAAGCGGATGCGCAAGCGCCTTGTAGAGCGCGCTGCCGCCGCTGTCGTTGCGGAAGGTCTCAATGTCGAGCGGCATGGGGCATGGAATCGGAAACGAGACGCTTGAAGAAGGCGCTGACGCGGTGGCGCACCCGTTCGCGTACCACCACACCGGCATCGGTCACCCAGTTCACCTGGATGACCCGCCGCTGTCCGTGAAACGGCGCGAAGCCGTGCCAGGCCTTGGGACCGTTGCGGAAAATCACCAGCGTGCTTTCCTCGGGCGGCACCTCGGCTGCGTACTCGTCGAGCCGGCTCGGAGAGCGCAACAGCCGCAGGCGTGCGCTGGCGCACTCCCAGCTCCGGTTGGTGTAGAGGAGCATGGTGATCAGCTTGGTCGCGCTGTCGGTGTGAATGTGCCCGTCGCGCGACGTGCATTGGCCGCGGACGGTGACCATCACCGGCTTCGACGCGAGATCGAGTTCGAACTTGGCCGCAACGATGGCGCGCATTTCGGGGCTGGTCAGTTCGCCGATGAGCGCGGCGAAGTTCGGACCGTAGGACAGCGCCGCGAGCGGAAAGCTGCCCGAGCGGTCGATTCCCGGATAGTCCGCTTCGATGGCGTCGCGGAAATTCTCGGCGACGAAGCCCGGAACGATGGCGAAGGGGAAAGGTTCGCGGGCGACCTCCGCCGCGTTCAGGCGTTCGAATTCCAACATGCGGGCGAGAGGTAACAGGACGGCCCCGGAAAGTGTAGGGCTTTTTCGTCAGCGGCCGCTGGCGCGCTTTGCCTGTCGCAGGGCGTCTGCGACGTAAAAGGGTGCGTAAAGCAGCACAACAAGCGCGAGACCCAGTCCCATGAGCTCGGCGATGTAGATCGGCCAGGGTCCCATGACATCGAGCAGCGAAGGTTTGAGCGGCTTGGCGCTCAGGTAGCCGAAGTTGGTGTGGAACAGGCGGTTCGCCGCGAGCGCGCAAACGAGATAGAGGAGCGACCAGGCGATTGCACGCGGGATCGAAGCCGCGTAGGGCCGCAAGCGCATGCCAAGCGTCAGATACAGCACGGAAGCGATCGCGCCGCCGTGGAAGGCGAAGAACACGACGAAGCGCAGATCGGGAAAGCCGTAAGACAGGTCCGGCGTGAGCAGGGCCTGCAGCGTTCCCGAGAAGGCCCAGAAATAGGAGAGCTCGTAGCTTCGCTGATTGGGACGGAAGAGCGTGATGAGGGCGGCGATCGTCGCCCAGTCGCACAGTTGCAGCGGCAGGATGGTGGCGGGCGACAGCCAGCCGCGCACGGCGATGAGCCAGTACCAGAGCGCCCACGTCGCCAGCAGTTCGCCCGCGAAGAGGAGTGAGATGGCACGGGCGAATTTGCGGCTTCCGGACAGGCGCACGGCAGTCGCGAATATCATGGGCACGAGCACAGTCAGCCCGATCGCCGTCACATGCGCTGTGCCCCAGGGCACGAACGGTCTGTCCATTTCCCACCATAGGTGGGTGACACCTGGAAACGAAGGTTCCCCCTGGGACCGCGGGCGTCTCGCCCGCACGGCCGTGCGGGCGGGACGCCCGCGGTCCCTGGAAAAGACTATTGACTCTATAAATTTAGTCGTGTTAAATCGGGCTCTCTCGAGGAAGGAATGTCGTGATGCAGAAAGCGCTGACGGTGAAGCCCCAAGGTTACCAATGCCTTCTTTCGTGCCCCTTGAAAGAAGTCCCCGGCGAGCGGGAAGAAACCATTGCCCGCTCGGTTTCGTCACCCTTCGCCGTCAGCGCCGTTCTCTCCGCCGAGGACGATTTCGAACTCGGCGGCGAGTTTCTGGATGTTTTTGTCCGCGCCGGCGAGCGCGCCGCAGGCTTTCTTGCCGGCTGCGTGGTGATGGTGGCGATCTGGCTTATCTGGGCGATGCTGTAGCGCCGACGGGTCCGCTCGCCGACGCGGGCCCGTGTGGTAGGTTCGCGCCGCCGAAGGCGAGGGCGGCGATGCAGCGAAAGGCGGGAAAAAATTCTGCGGCCACGCCTCTGGCCGCGCTCGTCGATCGCCTCTCCCGCGCCTATAGCGTCGACCGGCCGCCGGCCGATCCCTTGCGCCTCGTCATGTGGGAGAACATCGGCTATCTGATCGAAGACACGCGCCGGGAGAAGTTACTCGAAGAATTCCAGGCGCGCGTCGGCCTCGACGCCGACGGTATCGCGCGCGCTCCGGCGACGCTCCTGCTCGATATCGCCGCGCGCGGCGGCATGCGGCCCGAGATGCGCGTGGCGCGGTGGCGCCAGATCGCGGCGATCGTCCGCGACGAATGCGGCGGGGATCTCCATGGCCGGCTGCAAGCCATGCCGCCGGCCAAGGCGCGCACGCTACTCAAGCGGTTTCCGTCCATCGGCGACCCGGGCGCCGACCGCATCCTTCTGTTTTGCGGCTACGATGCGCGCCCGGCTGTCGATTCCAATGGCCTGCGCGTCCTTGTGCGTCTGGGCGCCTTGGCCGCCGGCTCTTCCTACGCGGCGACGTACAGAAGCGCGATCGCGCTTCTCGCCGCCACCTATGGGCAGGATCGCGAAAGGCTCATCCACGCCTACCTGCTCCTGCGCGAACACGGCCGCGAGCTGTGCAAACGAAGCGCGCCGCTCTGCATGCCCTGTCCGCTGGACGCGCTCTGCGCACACGCGCCGGCGAAGGGATTGTGAGATCGGCGGGGGAGAAACGTCTTCGCAAGCCAAGTGCGTCTGTGCTACACCGCGCGCTGCCGCGGGCGTAGTTCAGTGGTAGAACGACAGCTTCCCAAGCTGTATGTCGAGGGTTCGATTCCCTTCGCCCGCTCCAGACCTTCGTGCAGTTTGCATAGCGTGACAGAGGTTTCCCAACCTTTCCCGGGGTTTCGTGAAGTGCCTGAGGTGAAATGTGTCTAGCATTTCGTCCAACATTTCGTCGAAGGAGGCACGGCCCCATATCCGATTTTCTAACCCGCCGCGGAGGCGTTTGGCATTTTGTTCGACGCGTGCCGAATGAGTTCGCCGCGTTCGAACGGCGCTGCATCGTCAGGAATTCCACTCGCGTCAAAGTCGTTGACTACCGTACCGGTCGCCGCGCCGCCCGGGTCGCGCTGACTCTCAATGAGGAACTCGAAAGCTTCTAAAAAAGCGTCGCGCGGGGGCAAGCGGATGCACACCAGGGGCGCTACGACGCGGTGCATCGGGGGGCCCGCAGCTTGGAATACGACTACATCGGTGGCTGTTCCTGCAGTTGCGTCAACATGGTCCTGGGCAGTCGTTCCGTTACTGTGAGCGAAACCAGTTTGACGGATGGACGGCGCGGGCACCCTGGGAATGTCAAAGAACGGCGGCCAATTCGCGCACATGCCCACTCCAATCAATGGCGTATCAAGAATTCAGATATCGATTCTCCTAGTGGTGAACGTTGCAAAGCGTCACGAAATGTTCCGCGCCCGTACCGAGCTTGCATAGTGACCAACGTCCGCACCTGTTCTCGCTACAGAAGCGTTCTCAGCTTCTCGAAGCCGGCCAGAACATCGTCCCAACATGGATAAACGCCGTAGCACAGTGTTCGGCATTGTTGTTCGTATTCGCTGGCAAGTACAGTGGCGAGCGCATTTGGCGGGAAAAGTGCATCGCTTCCCGCAAACCTCAAATCCGCAGGCGGATCGTAGTCTCGAGGAAAGTAAGCTCGGCTGATACGATCATAGTCTTGTTTGATTTTGGCATATTCGTTCGTTCGAAACATTCTTTATACTTCGTCGGTAGCGGCGAGCTGAGAAAGATCGTAATAGTGTCTCGCGTAACTGCCGATGGGTTGGCCTTCGCGTTTAAACAGTTCGACTTTGCCGTGAATGGCGAACATCTTTTCGACAAACGTCCGCCTGAAATGCAGTAAACGCATTTCGAAGCCGCCTTCGTCTTCTGCGCCGAGACCGGCGCTGGTCTCATGCAGGAATTGGCCGAGATAGGATTGGATATGTCTTGTCTCAAGCGGTTGCCGACCGCTTGCGGTGCCCGCTTCCAGAAGAATGCGACTCGCAACTTCACCAGGACCGCCGAAGCGTTGTTCGAAGGAGAAGCGATCGTTGCGGCCAAATCCGCCGATGGTTTGACTCTCAGCCCGGATGTGCGTGAGCGCCGGATGCGCCGCGATCGCGTCACGCAGCGCACGTAGTTCGTGGTTGATCGCGTTCCTACCCAGTCGAGGATCGAATGCTTCGGGGTCGAGGACGATATCGATGTCTTCCGAGAACCGCTAGATCAGATTCCAACCTTTCGACAGGCTGGTGCCGCCTTTGAAGATGATCTTGTCGCCAGCGCTCGCGGCAATAAGGCGTAGTGCTTCGGTGACATAATAATCTTTCTCGATGATCGCGGCGCGTATGCGCCGTGCGCGAAAATGCTCTTCCGCACGGAGAATGGCTTGCTCAAATTCCGGGTGGTGGAAAAGCCGCATATTAGTCTGCTCCTTTGGCTTGCCACGCTTTCGCATTCGACATGCTCTCGAAGACGCCGAAATCGAACCTCGATAGCGGGTTGAGGGAATGACGAAGACGTTCAATGTCCTTTTCGTTCACGTGCAGTTTTTCGCCGAACGCCCCGAGTAGGGCACGAACGCGCGGAGGTTCGCTCATCGCGGCCTGTAAAAGGTGGTTGTACGCATCGGCCGCTTTGAGCAGATCGAGTGTCCGCCGGGTGGTCTCGCCCGGTCGCAATTCGCTGGTCTTGCCGCCGCGGCGCAAGAAATCAAGAAGGGCTGCTTCGGTCATAGTAAGATTCGCCCACGCTTCGGGGCGGCGCGTGTGGACTCGCGTGTCGGCGCCAACGAGTTTTCGGGGCAGGCTCGTAGCCGACGTGGCAAGTTCGCTCCGTCGAGCAGCCTGCGTTGTGAAGCCCAAGAGATTGGCCGCGGCGGTGCCCGCCGGAAAAAGGGTCCTTTTTCGGCTTGCCAGCTTCTGTACGGCCGATGCGCTTGGCCGGCTTTGACCGAAGGTTGTCTCCCGCGAGCGATAATATGTGCCTTTACTTAGCCGCTCGATGCCGCCCGCACTGGCCATGCGCGAGAGCGTTCGGGCCACGGCCGAGAAGGGCAGGTCGCCAAAATCTTCCAAACGCCAGAGTCGCTCGCCACCGCTTTCGATGCGTGTACGCACGGCCTGGGCTACCTGCGGGGAAGATTTGTGGGGCCGTTGAGATTTGGTCTTCATAAAGTCCTGGCTACGCCTGGCCAGCAATTTTGTCCAGTTTTTTTGCAATAAAACTGGACATAAACGAGCTATCGCGTTGTTTTATTGGGCAATTCTCCACGGAAACGATCTGGGCACGACGCAGGCAAAAGCTGTTAACGTACCACGCCCCTGTTGTTGAGGGCGTTTCCGAACGTGCCTTCCGCATCCGGCGCATCGAAGGACCTGTACGAGCCGTCGGCGGCCCTCAGATAACCGTGCTGCGCATAGCTGTTGTCGAGCCAGGTTCCGACAATCGTTCCGTCGTCGTTGATGGCGCCGGTGTCGGTCAAAACCGATCCCGGAGGATCATAGGCGGTGATCGTTCCGTCCGGCGTCCGTACGAATCCGTGGGAGCCCGACGTGTCGTAAAATGCGCCGGCGATCACGTCGTTGATGTTGATCGATCCGGCGTAGGTCTCGGTCGCATTGGGCGCGTCGAATTTGATGATCGTCGCGGCCGCCGGCGTAGCCGCCAGCCCGAGCGACAAGGCAACCGCTGTGTGCGAAGCGAAGCGTTTGTGCATGGATTCCCCCCGATCGATGTTGAACCTTGGAGACCCCGAGAGTTCGCGCGCGTATTCCAACTCACGGACGAATAAGAGTTTTGCACGCAAGGCATTGAGCGCGCAAATCCATATCATTGCCGCGGAATCCGGATGCAAGGGGCGCGAAAAATTCCGGGACACTCCGCGACAACGGACGAGCGGCACGGCTTCTGGATCCCTGCTTGCGCAGGGATGACAGGTTTTTTCGTGTTTTGCCCACTGTGACTTGCTGCAGGCCGTGCGAGCGCGATCGGGCGGGCGCCCTACTTCGCCCGGCGGGACGCCGCGGTCTTCCGCGCGGTCGCGGGCTTGTGGGCGAGGCTTTTCTTGAGCGCCGACATCAGGTCGATGACGTTGGTGTCCTCCGGTTCGGCGGCGCGGACTGGCTTATGACCCTTCTGTTTGTCGCGGATCAGCGCCTTCAGCGCCTCTTCGTAGCGGTCGACGAATTTTTGCGGCTCGAACGCGCCCTCCTGCTGCTGGATGATCTTGAGCGCGATATCGGTCATCTGCCTGTCGGGCTTTTTGTCGGGGATGTCCTTGAACACCTGGTCGGGATCGCGCACCTCGTTGGCCATGCGCAGCGTGTAGGCGATCATGCCTTTGCCGCGCGGCTCGATCGCCATCAGTCTCTCGCGCGTATGCATGACCACGCGCCCGAGCGCCATCTGGTTGGCGACCACCATCGCTTCATGGATGACCGAGTAGGCGTCGAGACCTTCCTTGCTGTTGGGCACGAGGAAATAGGGGTCTTCCCAGTAGATGCGGTCGATGTCGTCGGCACCGACGAAGCGCTCGATGTCGAGCGTCCGGGTGGTTTCCAGCTTCACGCTCTCCAGATCTTCATTGGTGATGAGCACGTACTCGCCTTTCGAAACCTCATAGCCTTTCACGAGTTCGGATCGGCTTACCGGACCCGTATCCGGATCGGTGGAAACCATCTTGATCCGGTTGTTGGTCTTGGGATTGATGAGGTGAAAGGAGACATCGCCCGCGGTGGTGATCGCGTTGATGAGGGCCACGGGGCAGGAGACGAGGGAGAGGCGCAAGTGCCCCTGCCAGGCGGGTCTGCTTCCCCTCGAGAAGTTGTCATTGGAGGCGCGCGCTTCGTGCTTCTTCGAACGCGTCTTGGCGGCCATGGGAGGGTTTCCGGGGGCGACCCGATTCAAACTCGCCCGCGGCAGTTCGGTTCAAAGAGATGAGAGGCGAGGCGGACGGAAAGTCGGCTTGCCTCGCGCGGAAGTGGCCCCGGGACCCTTGGGCGATTCCGCCCGCGGTCCCGGGAACCGTTGCTACCGGTAGCACCAGTGGTGCGCGCACCGCCAGCGGGAGCGCCAATAGCGGCCGTGCCAATAATAATTGTAGTAGCCGCCGTTCCAGCGATAGGCCCAGCAGCGGTGATGCCAGCCGCAATAATGGCCGGGGCCCGGCACGCCGATCCCGATACCGACGACCACGGCAGAGGCCGGTGCCGAGGCCGCTATCGGCAGGAGCGCCAGGGCCGCGGCCAGACAGGCTTGTTTCAGACGCATGCAATCCTCCTCGAATTCGCGCCGCTTTCAGACGACGCGGGCTCCTGAAGTGGCGTGCCGGGAGTTAACAAGTATCTACCGCCGCCTGTTTTTCTCCTTTTCTTCCGATCACATAGAGGCGAGACAAATTTCCTGTGCGCGGGCCGTCCGGCCTTTGCGCCGATGCGCCGCCGCAGCAACGGCGGTGCGAAAAAGCGGGCCTGCCGTGGCGCGCCGCTTCCGCCTGTCAATTCTCTGTGGGAGCGCTTGCCGAAGGCGCCATTCTGCGCTCAAGCTTCGCGCATGGACGAGCTGGTCACCACGGTTCGGATTGCACGCCCAGACGATGCCGTCGCGGTCGCCCGCATCTACGTCGACTCCTGGCACGACACCTACGCGGCCATCCTGCCGACGCGCCTCTTGTGCGCGATGACGCCGAAGGGTCAGGCCGCCCGCTGGCGCGCGGCGATTCGCGCGCGCGGCCGCGAACAGGTACTCGTCGCGGAAAGCGAGCGGTACGGAATCGTGGGCATGTCGAGCATCGGCCCCTCCCGCGACGGCGGCCTCGATTATGATGGGGAGGTCTACACCCTCTACGTCGATCCGGCCTTCTTCGGCCGCGGCGCCGGGCGGGCGCTCCTGCGTTCCGGATTTGCTTCGCTGAATGCGCGCGGGTTTACGTCCTGCATGATCTGGTCCCACGCGCGCAATCCCGTGCGGTTCTTCTATGAAGCCATGGGCGGCAGGCTCGTCGCCGAGCGCACGCAGCGCATGATGGGCGATCCCGTTCCGGAAACCGCGTTCGGCTGGCGAAAGCTCGCGCTGGCGCAACGCAGCCACGCGCGCTGACGGATAGCGGCCGCGGCGGCTAACTGGCTTTCGTGCCCGACGGGGTAAGGAAGTCGGTCAGTTTCGCCGTGGCAGGTGCGATCGCCGCCCAGTCATCGGTGTCGAAATCGAGAACGGCGAGGGCGGCGGTGGGAAATTTCGCGGCCATCGCTGCGGCGCGCGCGCGCTCCGCGGCTTCGTCGGCCTTGCGGGTGAGCAGACGCGCAACCTGTTCGAGACCGGGATTGTGGCCGATGTAGAGCAGAACGGTTGCGGTTTGCCTGGCCGCCCGCAGACATTTCAAGATCGTCTTTTCAGGCGCATCGTAAAGCGAGTCGAGGAATTCGAGTTCGGGAGTCGCGGCAAGCCCGAGAGCAAGGTTCTCCCAAGTTTCGACGGTACGCCTGGCGCTGGAACAGAGCACGAGATCCGGCCGATAGCCTTTCTCGCGCATGAGGCGTCCCATGCGGGCCGCATCGTTGCGACCACGCTCGACGAGCGCTCGCTCCCTGTCATGCTTTTCATCATGAGGGCCGGCTTTGGCGTGGCGCAGCACGAGGAGTCGCTTCATCGCATTCACGCATTCGTGTTGGCTGGGTTGCGTTCACGATTGTTGTCGGGTCCGTGTAACCTTACTGCCGCTTGACCGACGCGGGCAAGGCGCCGTTGTCGATTAAACCGGGAGACACGCATGTCCGAGCATAGCGCGCAGCTCCGCTGGAACCGCACCAGCGCGGATTTCAGCTATCAAGGCTACAACCGCGCCCATGAGGTTCTGTTCAAGAATGGCGGCATCGTGCTGCCCTCCTCGTCGGCGCCGGAATTCCGCGGCGACCCCGAGCGCGTCGATCCCGAAGAGCTTTTCGTGGCGTCGCTTGCGGGATGTCATATGCTGACCTTTCTCGCCATCTGCGCGCGCAAGCGCTTCACGCTCGACTCCTACGAAGACAGTGCGAGCGGGACGCTTGCCAAGGGCGAGAGCGGAAAGCTGTGGATGTTTCGCGTGACACTGAGACCGCTTGCGCGCTTTGCTTCCGGTGTCGGCGTGGATGCGGAGCAACTTGCAGCGCTGCATCGTGAGGCGCATGCCGAATGCTTCATCGCCAATTCGGTGAAGACCGAGGTGATCGTCGAGCCGCGAACCTGAAAGTGGTAAACGGTGCCCCGGAAGACACGTACTTGCAAACAGGCTCCGCGCCGGGCGATAGTGCCGCGATGGAACAGCGCGAATCGAATCGGCCGGCCGCTCCCAGGAAACGCGCTTATGTTTATGAGCGCACCACGCGCAGCATCCGCGTCGCGGTGAAGCCTTCCTACCTCGACGATCAGTCCGATCCGGCGGAAAGCCGATATGTCTGGTCCTACGCGGTGACGATCGAGAATCTTGGCGGCGAGACCGTCCAGCTTCTCTCGCGGCACTGGCACATCACCGATGCCCATGGCCACACCCAGGAAGTGCGCGGACCGGGTGTCGTCGGCGAACAGCCGGTGCTGGAGCCCGGGCAGGCGTTCGAATATGCAAGCGGCTGTCCGCTGCCGACGCCTTCGGGCGCCATGGTCGGCCGGTACGAGCTGCGCGCCGCCTCGGGCGAGACGTTCGAAGCCGACATTCCCATGTTCATCCTTGAAAGTCCCTACGAGCGCCGCCAAATCCATTGACGATTGGCGCGCGCGCCCGGCCCGCGGTCCGTCCAAGGAAGCTCGCATGCCCGAATCCAAACTGTCGTCGCGGTCGTCGGCCGCCGCCGCCAATCTCGTCCGGCCCTCGCGCGCCGAAGCCGAGGAGGCGATCCGGACGCTCCTCCAATGGGCGGGTGACGATCCCGGCCGCGAAGGCCTGGTCGAAACGCCGGCGCGGGTTGCCCGCGCCTTCGAGGACTGGTTTTCCGGATACAAGGTCGACCCCGAAGAGTATCTCGCGCGCACGTTCGAGGAGGTCGCAGGCTACGACGACATGGTGGTGCTGCGCGACATCCGCTTCGAGTCGCATTGCGAGCATCACCTGGCGCCGATCATCGGGCGCGTTCATGTGGGCTATCTGCCGACCAATAAGGTGGTGGGAATTTCGAAGCTCGCCCGCGTCGTCGAAGCTTATGCCCGGCGCCTGCAGGTGCAGGAAAAGCTGAACGCGCAGATTGCGAGCTGCATCCAGAAGGTGCTGGAACCCAAGGGCGTCGCGGTGGTCATCCAGGCGGAACATCAATGCATGACGACGCGCGGCGTGCACAAGCCGGGCGTCAGCATGGTCACCTCCACCATGCTGGGGGATTTCCGCAAGAATCCGCTGACGCGCCGCGAGTTCCTGAGCGTGATCGGCAACCCGGCGTCCACGCTCGACGCCTGAGCGGCCCTCGCGCCGTTTGCGTTTCGGCAGCGGCGCGAAGTCTGTTAGGAGAATCGCTTCGGGGGCCTGTAGCTCAGCTGGTTAGAGCTGACCGCTCATAACGGTCTGGTCGCAGGTTCGAATCCTGCCGGGCCCACGAATGCACCGGGTGAAATGGCATCC
>Ga0182015_10003788_pt1 | contig 16714 bp, 14 predicted proteins | sample 712P3MmetaG_FD_120478 | JGI IMG/M metagenome (GOLD analysis project Ga0182015, IMG submission 120478) | Permafrost microbial communities from Stordalen Mire, Sweden - 712P3M metaG | ecosystem: Environmental > Terrestrial > Soil > Wetlands > Permafrost | place: Sweden: Stordalen | collected... | reverse complement strand
TTTGGTGCAAAGTCTTTCTGCCCGCTTCCACAGCCGGGTGGAAATGGGAGCATTCGAGGTCTCTTTGCTGCGCGGGTTCGAGGTTTCCGGTAAGGACCTCGCCATCTATCCCTACAACGTTGCCTCGAACGTGCCTATGTTCTCGGTGCGGCATTTTGCCTTCCGCACCGGCTACTCCGCCCTTCTGCGCTCGCCGATGCACATTGGCAATGTGGATGTGGATGGATTGCGCATCAACCTGCCGCCAAGAAGCGAGCGTCGTTCGTCGCCTGGGCCGAACAATCATCCACCGAATGGGGAAAAGAGCAGTATCCCTTTTGCGGGAAAGAACAACACGATCTTTGTCGCCCAAATGGATTGCACCGATACCGTGCTTACCGTGGGCACCGATAAACCGGGCAAACTGCCGCTGCGATTTGTGATTCGGAGTCTTCAGCTACGATCGATCGGCGCGGGCAAGCCGATGGACTTTACCGCGTCGTTGACCAACCCCAAACCGGTGGGCCAGATTGAAAGCCGGGGCTTCTTTGGCCCCTGGAATGCCGATCATCCGGGAGCCACCTCGCTCGGCGGTACCTACTCCTTCCGCAATGCCGATTTGGGGACCTTCAAGGGCATTGGCGGCATCCTCTCCTCCGATGGCGGCTTCCAGGGAACCCTGGACAAGATCGTGGTCGACGGCAAAACCGACACGCCTGATTTTCAAGTGAAGATCAGCGGACACAAGGTCGCGCTGCATACCGAGTTCCACGCCATTGTGGATGGGACGGATGGCAACACCTATCTGCAGCCGGTCAAGGCGCACTTTCTCCATTCCTCGCTCATCGCGCAGGGTTACGTGGTGCGCGCCCAGGGGGAAGCAGGACGTCACACCTATCTCGACGTCACCATGGACCAGGCCAGGATCGAAGATTTGTTGCGCCTGGCCGTCCGCACCGATCCTCCGGTCATGGAAGGCCAGCTCAAGCTGCATACCCGGCTGGATCTACCGCCCGGACCTCAGGACGTGGCCCACAAACTACGGCTGCAGGGGAACTTTGCCATCGTCAACGGACGCTTCAGCAATGAAAAGATACAAACCAAGGTAGATGAACTCAGCCTCCGCAGCCAAGGTCAGATCGAGCTGGCCCAGCAGAAGGAACGGGACGCGAAGTTGGCCATCGTGCCTTCGCAAATGAGGGGCGACTTCAACCTGGCGGAGGCAAGCTTGAATCTCTCCAACTTGCACTACGACATCCCGGGGGCGCACATCAAGCTGGACGGCATTTATAGCCTGGATGGAGCGAAGTTCAACTTCACCGGCACCGCCGATATGCAAGCCACGGTTTCGCGGATGGTTGGAGGTTGGAAGGGCCTGCTTCTGATGCCGTTCGATCGGGTCTTCGCGAAGAACGGCGTTGGCACCGAGGTTCCTTTCAAGATAGATGGAACCAAGGCGGATCCGCATTTCGGCCTGGATCTCGGTCGGCGCAATGCGCCGGTTGGGAAGCCGGCAATTCCGGCGCAAACAAGAAAGTCTTCTCCGGTAGGAATCGGAGTAGGGCCGACGCAGTAAAGGAGCTTTCCCGTGGAAGCGGAAAGCTCTTGGCACTACCGGCCGTGGCTGGCCAGCACTTCATCGTAAGTTCTGTAGACTCCCTCAAACACCGAATCCCATGAAGCGGTCTGCGCGTAGATGCGCGCGGCCAGCCGCATCTTCGTATGCAGCTCCGGATCGCGAATGAGGTTCGCGATCGCCGCTGTAAATCCATCGTCGGTTGCGATCGATCCTGTCTCCCCGTCGCGCACAATGTAGCGCGGACCGCCATCGGGCGTGACGACAGAGGGCACACCGGAGGCCAGGGCCTCAAGCACGACATTGCCGAAGGTATCGGTGTGAGAAGGAAAAACGAACAGGTCCATGTTGGCGTAAGCGCGCGCAAGGTCATGGCCGCGCAGCACGCCGGTGAAGTCCGCATTGGGCAGGTTCTGTCGCAGCCAGCTCTCCTCTTTGCCGTGCCCCACGATAAGGAATCGAAAATCGGTGATTCCAAGTGCGAGCAGTTCGCTACGGATGCGCGCGAGAAGAAACACATTTTTTTCGATGGAGAGCCGGCCGCAGAAGCCGAGCACGAAAGGCGCCCGCGTGTCGCCGCGGTCGCGATGTTCGGGCGAGAAAGCGAGAGTATCGACCCCCCGCGGCATCAGGGCGCAGGGGCGCCCGGTGACTTTCTCCAGCAGGCGGCATAAGTCGACGTTGGGCGCGAACAGTGCCTCCGCCAGCCGGTAAAAACGGGCACACGCCAGCAGTGCTGCATGTTCGATGCTCTTTTCCGCCGCCGGTACTTTGCTGTGGGGAAGCATGCGCAGCAGCCAGGTAGACCGCTGCGCAGCATATTCATGCAGGTTGGTGTGCCACGCGGCGACCAGAGGCACGTTCAGATCCTTGGCCAGCCACGCGCCCAAAATTCCCGGCTCGCTCGGCCCGGTGATGTGGACAATGTCCGGACGGAACGCACGCAACCGTTCTTCCAGAAAATTCTTGTGCCGCACGAAAGCGGGATCGAACGTGAGATCTTTTTCCAGACGAAAAGAAAGTGGGCTGCCGCGAGGTATCTCGAGCGTGGTCAGCTCGCCCTGCTGTTGTTCCCTTATCCCGTTCTCCCGCTTGCCGGGATGGAGGCAAAAAAAAGGCAGCCCTCTTCTTTCCGCAAAGGCCTGGAAGTGACGGCTGGTGTGGGCGACCCCGTTGATCTCGTAAAACGTATCAGGGAAGTAAGCTACCCTGGGGGCTGCCGCGCGCATAGGCAGAGTGTATCCGCGCCCGAGCGAAGCGAGAAGAGGCAACGGGCTGCTCTAGAACGCTTCCCGTTCGCCCAACGCGAAACGCAGCTCGTGCGATTCATTCCACGCGACCCGCAGACCATGGCTGATCGGGTGGCTTCCCAGCATTCTTACCAGGCGGATCACCAGGCGCATGTAAACCGGCGCCTGACCATCGGGCCAAAGCTGGCTGATAGGGCGATCGATTCCGTTCAGATCCGGGTGGTATACGCGTTCATCCCAGCGGCGCGATCCTTCAGGAAAGTCAGGATAATCGCGAATCGCATCCAGGGTGGACCTCATGATGCGGTGCTTCCAGGGCTCAGCGTACTGAGGCATAAAGAGTACGTGGCTGCGTTGTTCGGTGCGCACTTCATCGACGAATTCGTTGAAGCTGGTTGCATGCGTCAGGTTGACGTTGGCATTGGGCTCCAGACCGTGTCGATCGCCTCCGGAGATAAGCAACTTGTTCCACCGTGCCGCCAGCCCCTTCACCTGCCGATTTTCTTCCCAGTTGCGAAGGCCATTCAACTCCACCGCGTGAATGCACCGGCCGTTCTGGGTGAGAAACTCCTCCACTCGATGAGCGTGCAATTGCTGCCCAATCTTGTATAGATCCCACAGCGGGTGATTGAAAACGATGAGCACGTTGGGAAGGTCATGCAGGGCAGACAGAATCTCTGTCAGCTCAGCGTCGCTGGGGTTCGCGGTGAAGGCTTCAAAGCGGCGCATCCATTCCGCGCCGGACGCGCTGGGAAGGTTGTGGATGCCGAGATGGAAGGCCTGATCTTCGCCGAACGGCGTCGTCCACTCAACCGAGACCGGGATGTGGCGGGCGCTGGCGACCGTGCGCAGTAGCATCGGCGCCTGGATATCATCGTGATCGGTGATCGAGACCAGAGGTTGGACCTGGAGTGAGTTTGCGATCTGCCCGCTTTCGAGGTCGAACGCCAGCCGGGGTGTGAGCGGCGGTGTCCAATAGCTCCTGGCGTAGTTCACCTGCAGACGATGGTTTTGCTGGCAACGCGCTTCTTCCCGGGCCAGGATGCCGCGGAGACATTGATACTCGTTGGCCAGCTTGGCGATGAAATCCAGCGTTTCTTTAGAGCGGTTGGTATGGCTGTGGAGTGAGACCGCGGAAGCGAAACCGTCTGCCGCTTCCGGATTGTTCCAGAGATACGAGATATGCGAGCCTGTCATCTCTTCCTCCAACTGGAGCAACCACTCTGGCCCTTGCTGCCACACATGACTGTGTGGTCGCTCATGTGTGCCCAGTATGTAGTGCAATTCGTGAACAGCGAGTTACTGGCAGGCGAATTGATATGTAAATTTGGCTGGAACCACCTTGGGCAACAGATTTTCTACCCCAAAAGTAACTGGAATGCGGTGTTTCTCGGGAATGGGGTGCCACCTATCTCCCAACGCACTCGGAGGAAGATAGGGCAATCGGCACGTCATGGGCAGCCCGACAACGTCGTGCCAGCTGCCAAACCGAAATCACCTTACTGCGGACGAGAAGGTTTTGAGCTATCACGCACCCGTTGCTTTGGGCGCGACGATTGACGGAAGAAACATCAATCGAGCGGTGACTCTTTCTTCCAGTTGAAGTGGCGGCCGATTATCCCTTTGACGATAAGGTGGTCTGTTCCCGCTGTGGGTCCGACGCCCACGCCGAAGTTGATCTCCCATTTCGGCGAGACGTTCAGGTCAGTGACCACAAAGATTTGCTGTTGTTGATTGTGCAGGGAATCAAACGCCCCCAGCTGGCCATAGTCGGCATAGTATTCGACGCCTCCGCTGATTTGCCGACTGAAGTCATAGCTGACCTTTACTCCGGGAGAAAAACCCACGCCGTGTCTTGTGTCCGGTCCGTGCCAGGTACGCTCCAGGGCCGGGTTCAACGCGACGTACCAGCGGCCGATGTACTTGTCGATAATTGGCCGTATCTCCCAGGTCCAGGTATCGGGGGAATACACGGCGCGCTGATAGCCGACCTCGGTTGAGAGACTCACGCCTACTGGCCAATGCCACGAGTCGGGCGCCCGCACTCGGGGGCGGATGTGATCTCCCACCCACTGCACGCCGTGGCCCTTCTGTTCGCTGGTGAAAATGTAAAAGCCAACCTCAGACCAACTGGTGAGTCCCTGGGTGATCTCGATCGTCTCGTGCTCCTGATGATTGGTTGGATATACCCCGTCGATCAGGTACTTCTGCCCCTTGGCTGTGAAATTGGAATGGAGCTCAATCATGGTGCTCTTTGGCGCGACGGTGTCCGCGCCATACACCTGTATCTCATAATTCCCCTGAGCACTCGCCGGTACCGCGCCCGCCAGCATGGCAAGTGCCGGCAGCACCCACCACACCGGTCGCGTCCAGTGACTACGCATAGCGAAGGAGCATCATAAAACCTGCATCCATGTGGTTCTGCTGGTGACAATGGAACAGCGTGGGCCCGGGATTGTTAGCTGTGAACTCAACCTCCACCTGGGTATTCGCGTCCACCAGCACCGTGTCTTTGAGGATGCCGTGAATTTCCGAATGGCCGGGCAAGCGGCGCAATTCAAAGCTGTGGCGGTGCAAGTGCACCGGATGATCATTGCTGCTGTGGTTGATAAAAGACAGACGATAGCGCTGCCCCGCGTTCAGCATGGGGCCCGCAGTCTCCGGGTAAGACTTTCCGTTAATCGTCCAGTGATCCATGGCTCCATGCCCGGCAAACTTTGAGGCGAAGACCAGCGGCAGCGCAATTGCCTCTGACGGGGATGCCGGATCTGTCGCGGCAAACCGCAAATAATCCCAGGAGAGGGAGTCGGGTTGCTCCCATCGCGGTTTCCCGCTGCTTCCTGCGTACTCGACTGCGATCCCCATTCCTGCCGCCATGATGTGCTTGCGCACTTCCCCTAGAACCCAGGCGCCGGGGTGATTCATTTCCACCAGTGCGCTCACGCGCTCGGCGGGAGCAAGGCGAACCATGGGTACCAGCTGCGGCTGCGGAACCTCGTTTCCGTCCAGCGCGATCACTCTGAATGGATGCCCGGCAAGGGCCAGCCAGTGCACTTCCGTAGGACTGGAGTTCAGGATGTGAAACAGAACCCGCTGACCGGTCTTCACACGCAACGGCTCGCCAAAACCGAGAACCCGGCCATTGATGGTCGACACCTCGTAGGCCGGGTCCATCGCACCGTCGGCGCTGGCCAGCAATTCGCTGCCCCAGTCATGCAACGCCAGGAAAATCTCCTGGTCATAGCGGCCCGGATGATCGCGAGGCTCGATGAGCAGAAATCCGTGCTCGCCTGTGTATTGCCCCTTATGCAGGTCTTTGCCCGCAAACGTATGGGTGTGATACCAGCGAAAGCCAGCCGGACGCGGCGTAAACGTGTAGCGCGCTTGCCCGCCGGCTGGGATAGCCGGAGTCCCTTCTTCCATCGCGCCGTCGACCTCGGGAGGCAGGAAGAGACCGTGCCAATGGACCACTTCGCTGCTGGTGGTGTGGTTGGTCACATCGATGGTCACCGGCTGACCTTCTCTCAGGCGCAGGAGCGGACCGGGTATTTGGCTGTTGTACGCAATGGTCCTGATGTTGCGCCGAGGGCCGGCCTCGAGTACGTAGGCCGCAATGTCGATGTTGTAATCCGCCGGAGCAATTTGCTGGACACGCCCACCCAGCGCCGCGGAAGCGACGGTCATGCCAGATAACTTGAGCAACTCTCGCCGGGAAACCAAGCCTTATCTTAATTTAAGAGTGGCCCGCGGCGGTGGGCTTATGGCGCGATTTTGGCCTGCAGCAACCGGACAGCGTCTTGCACGCTGAAATTTGATGCCACCGGCTGGAAGTCGGAGCGCTGCTCGTGTTGGTCCTTGCTGATGGTTTTGAAGAAAACGATGCGCCCTGAGATGTGCACATCCAGCAGGCTGGTCTTCCAGCGGTCACGTGCGACCTGTTCGCGCCCGATTACAAAGGTGCCCCCTTTTCCGATACGGCCGAGCAGGCCATAGCCGAAGTCGATCTCGTTCTCAATATGGCCGTCTATTTTCACCAGCCGTTTGAGTTGGGGCTGAATCCAGATCTCTCCCGCCAGCGCGTGATACACGCGCGCCTCGTAGGTTTGCGGATTGTAAGCGGGGTTCGGCCGGAATGAGAGCCGCAGGTTTCCCTCCGTCGTGCCGTCGTACGCGTAGAGGAAGGCGTCGGGCATCGCGCCCATCAGCCGCTCTACCCGCTGTTCTTCAGCGTCGTAGTCCTGCTTCATGCGTGCCTGCTCAGAGGTATTGCGCACCAGGTTGTTGAGGCGGTCTGTTTCCTTCTTCTGCCCCGCCTGGTCGAGCGGGCGGCCCTGGCGCGCGATCACCCGGTACACCAATCCGGAGCGGGTCTCCACCGCCTGCTCTACCGTGTTCTGAGCGGCCACCCGTCTCTCCACCCGGAATTGCCATAAGCTCACCTGGCGGCGTTCCTGCAACTCGTTGTAAACGACGTCCTTCACCAGGTCGTGCGCGGATTCAGCGGGGCTTTGCGCCCATAAAGCCGGCAAAGCACACCACAACAGCGCCCCGGCCACGGGGAAAACGTATCTCATCATGTGCCTTGTTACACTCAACTCATGCTAGACGAGACTACATTCCGCCGCCACTGCGATGCTGCGATGGATGCCCTCAAGAAGAGCCTCATCGAGGCCGAAGAAGAGGGTGGTTTTGAAGTGGAAGAACAGAACGGTGTGCTCAATATCCTGTTCGAGGAGCCGCCAGGCAAATTCGTGGTTACCCCCAACACGCCGCCGCGCCAGATCTGGATCTCAGCTCTCTCCACCAGCTTCAAGCTGGACTGGTCAGAGACCGCTAAAAATTTTGTGCTCCCCAAAACCGGCGAAACCTTGCCCGTGGTTATTGACCGGGTTATTAAAGAGCATCTCGGGGCCCGGCCAATCACCCTGCACTAGCGCAGTTTCGCAATGACTCTGGCCTGATGCTTGGGGAAGAGCCGCGTGAACTAATTTGCCTGCGGTACACCGCGATAGGGAATCCTTTGATCGAGCCGGCCGATGCGTAAGACGCTCTCTGTGGCCATCATCACCCGTGATGAAGAAGCCAACCTCGCTCCCACTCTGGGCAGTGTGGCCTGGGCGGACGAGATCGTGGTGGTGGATTCCGGCTCCGTCGATCGCACCGAGGAGATTGCGCGCAGTTTTCGTGCCCGGTTCTTTCTCGAAGAGTGGAAGGGCTTTGCCGCGCAGAAGAACTCCGCGCTCGAGAAGTGCTCCTGTGACTGGTTGCTCTCGATCGATGCGGACGAGGCTTTGAGCGACGAACTTGCCAAAGAAATCTGGGAACTGCTGGAACATGATCCACCATTTGACGGATATGCGATGCCTCGGCGGAACCTCTTTCTGGGGCGGTGGATCCGTTTTGGCGGCTTTTATCCGGACCCCAAGTTCCGCCTGTTTCGTCGCGGCGCCGCCGAATTTGAAGCCCGTCCGGTGCACGAGACGATTCATTTCATAGGCCGGTCCGGCCGCCTCAAGGGAGACATGGTGCATGCTGCCTATCCCACCCTTGCGACCTATATCGCGCACATGGACCGCTACAGCACGCTGGGTGCCGAGCAAGTTGTCCGGTCTGGCAAGCGCCACCAGGCTTTGCCGATGTTCCTGGCCAACGTTCTCTTGAATCCACTGCTGACTTTTGTTTACAACTACTTTCTTCGACTGGGCTTTCTGGATGGGCGGGAAGGTCTATTGCTGCACCTGTACCACTCTGTCTACGTAAGCTGGAAGTACGCTAAAGCCTGGGAGCAGTCGCGCCGGGCCTGAGACCAAGTCGGGCCAGATCGGGCCTTCCCCACAGGCGTCGTTACTCTTGAGGATTTTGCGTGGTGACCCAAACCCGGAAGACGTACTACTAAAGAGTCATGCGCTGTTTACTCCTGCTTCCGATCGCGTAGCAGAACGTGTTTAGCTTGTTCTGTCGCCAGTCCACCTCCGGGAAAAACGGCGGAACGGAAAAACAGAGGATTCTATGAACGACAATGACGGCAATTTCTATTCCTTGCAGTTGCGGCTGGTAAAGGGTCTCCCTGGCGATCCTGCCGGCCTTAGGGTGGAGTTGATCGCCTTGCCTGAGGGACCGGGCGAGCCACACCGGGCGCACTTCGATCATTGGGAGTCTTTGTCGCAGCGGTTAGCGGCGGTGGCCAGCAGCACTCCTTTCCATCTCAAAGCCATGTACCGGACCGTGCATGCCGGCTTGACGGCCTCTTTGATTGATCGCGCCACCGGTGCTCGTCAGGTCTTTTCTTTCAACCAATTGAAAGCATTGGGCGTTGCCGGCTAATAGTTGTGGTGAGTGGGGTACATTTCCAGCCCCAAGATGTACCCCACTCAAGCAGAGCTTGAATGGGCCACCGCCCACCGCGATCACGCTTCGCCCGCACCTTTAAGCTCCGCACCGAAGGCTCAAAATGCCGGGGATGCCCATCCTCGGACTCCCCACCCATTCCCAAATCTGTTCTGACTGCTTACGATGACCGGCAGCGGTCAAATGGGCCCATGTCGTGCCGGGTCACAGCGACCGCCGGCGGCGCGTGTCAAAAGCCGCTTTACCTTGGGTTCAGGACAGATTATGGTGGTCCTTCGGTGGCCGCACAGGAAGAGCAGATGCCAGACAAACAGCAGGGAGTGCTGGAATATGAAGCGGCCGGTGCCTCCGACCAGGGGCGCACTCGGAAATCCAATGAAGACGCCTATGGGCTGAACCTTAGCGATAGCGACGGTGCGGGCAATTTCGTCGTTTGTGATGGCATGGGGGGCGCGGCCGCGGGGGAAATCGCCAGCCGGCTGGCAGTCGATGCCATGCTCAAGGCTATGAGCCCCGAAGACCTGACTTGCGAAACATTTCAACGTGCCGTGGACGCCGCCAACGAAAGCGTGCATCAGAGTGCGGGGCAGGATCCATCGCGGGCAGGCATGGGAACGACGCTCGTAGCCATGGCCACCCGCGGGAATCGTGCCTGGGTAGCCCACGTGGGAGACAGCCGTTGCTACCGCCTTCGCGATGGCCGGCTGGAGCGCCTCACCCATGATCATTCGCTGGTAGACGAGCAGGTGCGGCTGGGACAGCTCACTCCCGCTCAGGCCGAGACCTCTCCCATGCGCAATGTGATTACCCGGGCGGTGGGCACCCAGGACGAGGTCGATGCAGACCTGATCGAGTTTGTCGTTGCGCCCGGAGATTTGTATCTGTTGGCCTCCGACGGCCTGATGCGCGAAGTGGACGACGAGCAGATTGCCGGTATTCTGCGCCACTCAGAGGACCTGAAACAGACCTGCGCGCAGCTCATCGGGGCAGCGAACGCGGCCGGGGGCCACGACAACATCACCTGTGTGCTGGCGCGGGCTCGCTGACCCTCCCGGTTCTTTCTCCAACGAACAACCATGGTGTTACCGGGCGGTGCTCGAATGCGTGCGATCAAGGTCGTGGGAGTGGTTGGCGCAGGGACCATGGGCAATGGCATCGCGCAGGTATTTGCCCGGGGCGGGTTTCAGGTATTGCTGTGTGAGGTCGAAAAACGCTTTCTTGATCGCGGGCTGGAGGCCATTCGCAAAAACCTGGACCGTGAGGCGGCCAAAGGAAAAGTAACCACGGCCGAGGCAGAAGCCGCCTTCCAATCCATCCGCGGTACCCTGCAGGGGCATGATCTGGCAGAATGCGACTTTGTCATTGAGGCTGCGCCGGAGCGTTTCCCGCTCAAACAGGAACTCTTCATGGAACTCGATGCAGTGCTCAAGCCGGAGGTGATTCTCGCTTCGAATACCTCTTCCATTTCCATCACCCGCCTGGCGGCGCAAACGCAAAGACCGGGCCAGGTGATTGGGATGCACTTCTTCAATCCCGTCCCCGTGATGAAGCTGGTGGAGGTGATCCGGGGCCTGGAGACGACCGATGAAACCTTTGCCCAGGTCACGACCCTCGCCGAAGGTCTCGGCAAGTCGGCGGTCGAGGTTCATGACGCGCCCGGCTTTGTCTCTAACCGGGTGCTGATGCCACTGCTCAATGAGGCCATGTATGCGGTAATGGAAGGGGTCGCGACCGCATCTGCCGTGGATCAGGTGTTCCAGTTGGGCATGGCTCATCCCATGGGACCGCTGGCGTTGGCCGATTTTATTGGCCTCGATGTCTGCCTGGACATCATGCGGGTGATGGTCGAGGGCCTGGGCGATCCCAAGTACCGTCCCTGCCCGCTGCTCATTCGTATGGTGGATGCAGGCTGGCTGGGGCGGAAGTCCGGGCGAGGGTTCTACCAATATCAGGATTGAGCTGGCCCGATCTGGGGACAAGGGGAGTGCCGCAACCGGCACCTTTGACCTAAAGACCCTGTTATCAACCGCGGACACGCGTATGCTTTTTTTATGATGCGGATGACTGTGTTGGCCTCGGGTTCCAAGGGGAACAGCACTCTTGTGTCCAGTAGCCGGACGCGCATCCTGGTGGATGCCGGGCTCTCCTGCCGCGAGCTGCTGAAACGCATGCAGATGGCTGACGAAGATCCTTCGGCTATCGATGCTCTCCTCATCACCCATGAACATCAGGACCATGTGCAGGGCGTTGCGGTACTGGCCCGCAAACTGGGTGTGCCGGTTTACTTTACGCCGGCAACGCATCGGGCGTGGATGCGATGGATGATGCCGCACAAGCGAATGACCTACGCCGCCTGGCTCGCCCAGCGTCAACAGGACCTTGCACGTCAGGATTTGGCACGTCAGCAGCCGGCGGATGCGGGTTCCCGGGCGGCAGCGGTCGCCGAAGCCCTATCACTGGGACCCCTATCAGAAGACGAGCGGGTCAACGAAGACACCGCTGTGTGCGGCGAAGAAACGCCTGCTTCGGGATTAGAGGAATCACGCCAGGAAGATCCCTGCCGGCTGCCCGGAGTTGAGTATTTCACCGCAGGCAGCGGGTTCTGGATCGGTGACATTGCCATTACACCGTTTACCATTCCGCACGATGCGGCGGACCCGGTCGGTTTTGTCTTCGAAGCGGACGGTGTGCGCATGGGCATCGCCACGGATCTCGGATACATACCACCAAATGTGAAGATGGCGATTCGTAATTGTGACGTTCTTATGCTCGAAAGTAACCACGACCTTGAAATGCTGCGCGATGGACCCTATCCCTGGTCGGTCAAGCAGCGGGTCATGTCCCGCGTAGGCCACTTGTCCAATGAGGCCGCGTCCGATTTCTTAGAGAAGAATTACGATGGAAATGCTTCTTATGTCGTTTTGGCGCATCTATCAGAGAGTAACAATCTGCCACAGCTTGCAAGAGTTACGGCAGAGAGGGCCTTGCGGGACCGTATGAGCCTGTTGGCGAATAAGCTGATTCTGGCGGAGCAGGGTGTTCCGCTTGAGCCTATTTGCTTATAATTGAGTAGTCGGCGTTGTTTCCGCGGCTGACTGCCAGGCGAATTCGGTGGCTGGGTAGTTTCTGGATGTTACTATCGTTACAGCGGCTAAATATAAGAATGCAAACAACAGCATGCACAGATAAGGTGGTTGGCGACATACTCTCCAGCTGGAGGTATGACATTTCCGGGATTACTCCCGAGATGCGCCGGGATTACGAACAGCATCTTGTGGAGTGTGCCCATTGCTGCTCGCGTCAGCGGCTGCATCGCACCATCGATGTGGTTCTGATCGGCTTGAGCAGCGTCTCGATTGCTGCTTTCTTATTCGGTCTGGCAGTGATCCACCGGGTGCAGCCATTGCAACATTGGGCGCTAGTCGATCTCCACGTGTGGCAGATGTCCATCGTGTTGAGCCTGCAGGCAGGGGCCATCGCAGGCCTGCTTGCCTCTCTGCTGATCTGGGTTCTGGTCGCCGTGGCAACGCCGGCGCCGGTTTACCTAGCCGAAGTAGCGCTGGCCCAGGCGCGCGTGCTGCAGGATCGCATTCCCGAAGAGTTGCGTGAGCGACTGATGAGGAATGTGGCTTAGTCGAGCCGAAGAGTCCGAAAGCCCCCTCAATGCAGGGGGCTTTTTCTTTTGCGGCGCTTCCCAGGCTGCGGGCCGTAAACGATTGAGAATACGTCAGGCTTTAGCCCAGCGTGAGAACTGGACTTTTGGGAGTTTTCCCTTCAACGAATTCGGGTGCCCCATATCTCGCCTACTTTGCGAGATGTGGGAAATTCACAGACGTTGACGCTTTGTAACCTCGGGGATCCATCGAAATTTCCAAGAGCTGGCGGGAGACAGACGAGAATTTCCCACATCTCGCAAAGTACGCGAGATATGGGGCACCCGAATTCGTGGAAGGGAAAACTCGTGAAATCTAATGCTCACACACGCTCTGAGTAGCCCCTAAGGTATCGCTTTCCCGCCCGTGCAGACTTTTTTCCGCAGCCTGTTCCGCCCAATCCAGGCAGGAAGCTGCTTTAATTCACCTGTACCGCCCCAATAAGCTCTGCAACCCGGGGGATGCGATGGTGCGCACACCAGCGCTCCAGCGATTCGGCGATCCGTTGCACCGCGCGCGGGTCGGCATAGCTGGCAGTGCCAATCTGGACGGCGGTTGCCCCTGCCAACAGGAACTCAACCGCATCTTCTGCCGTGGTAATGCCGCCCAGACCGCAGATCGGGATAGAGACCGCTTGTGCAGCCTCGTACACCATGCGAACGGCAATGGGTTTGATGGCCGGTCCCGAGAGCCCGCCGGTATTGTTCGCGATGCGCGGACGGCGCGTCTCCGGATCGATCGAGAGCGACAGGAAGGTGTTGACCAGAGAAAGCGCGTCGGCGCCAGCATTTTCCGCACACCGGGCCATTTGGGCGATGGAGGTGACATTGGGCGAAAGCTTTACGATCAGCGGCCGCCGCGAAACCGCCTTGGCTCGGGTGACCAGTTGGTCCAGAATCCCGGTATCGGTGCCAAAGACCATTCCCCCGTGCTGGGTATTGGGGCAGGAAGCGTTCAACTCGTAGGCAGCTATGTTGGGGGCGTGGTTGAGCGCTTCGATCACCGCCACATAGTCGCGTATTTCGTTGCCGAAGATATTTGCAATGCAGGCAGTGCCGGAGTGTGGCCGCAGTGCCGGAAGCTTCTTTTCGATAAAGGCCTTGACCCCGATGTTTTGCAATCCAATAGCGTTAATCATGCCGCCAGGGGTTTCGATCAGCCGCGGCGCCTGGTTGCCGGCCATCGGCTCGACAGACAAGCCCTTGGTGATGAACCCGCCGATCCTGTTAAGCGAAACGACGTCTTCAAACTCGACTCCATAGCCGAAGGTGCCGCTGGCAGCAAGCACTGGATTGCGCAGCAGAAGGCCGGCAAAGCGGACACTCATATCAGGCTTCACTGGCTGGGCGCACTCTCATCCTGCGCCGTGGGGTTGCGACGCGTTCCTTTACGCGGGGCCGGGAGGGCCGCCGGCATGTGAATCGCCTGCGTAAGCACTGTGCCCACTGACGCCGATGGTTGTTCGACCCCGAGCACGGAAGCCAGGGTGGCGGCCAGGTCGACTGGCTGCACCCGGCCGTGATAGATGCCGGGAATGAACGGCGCCCCGTAAAAACCCAGTGGGACGTGCCGGTCATAGGACCAGGGACTGAAATGTGTGGTGCCGGCGCCCAGCGCCTGCATCTGGTATGCCGCCGGGATCACCATGACGTACCACCCGCCATTCGGGCTATAGCTATGCGCCAGCAGTAGTCCCCACTCCGAAGGCGGTAACTGACCCGAGGCTAGCTGCTCGCGGGTGTAGGTACGCACCACGAGGGGGATGGCTGGCGGGCGGGCAGGGGGTGGTGCCGGCGGGGTGGTGACGATTGTTTTGGTTGGATTCCCGGCAGCTCCAGGTCGATTCCTGCCATGCCCCCTGGCGCTGGAGGCCGCGGCGGTATGGGCGGTATGGGCGGCGAGGACCGGAGGGGTAACGCTGGGTGTTGCGCTGGGTGTTGCGCTGACCGCGGCGTCAGGCGGTGGCGGGTTTGCCGGGCTGCTTTGGGCAGGTGCTTCCGTGGCGGGCTTGGCCTCTGGTTTGTCCTCGTCGCTGTCCGCCGGGTGCGGGGAGGGCGAGAGAGCGTCCACCGCGGCCGGGACGGCAAGTTGGACCGCTTGTTCCGCCTCTTGCTCGTTGATGCCGGCGACCTCGAACGACGGCCGATTGAGCGCCAGGTAGGGCAGTTCCTGATCTGGCAGCAGGTAATCAAGTTTCTCTCCCGGCGAAAATTTGGCATTCATCGCTTCATTGAGGTTGGCGCTGAACTTGCCCATGTCGATGGTGGCGGCAGGAATGCCCATGGCCACCGCCTGCGCGGGCACGGGCGCCACCCCGTGGTCGGCCGAGAGGGCGATATACGTGCTGGCCAGACCGCCGGGAATGTTTTTGTCCAGCCAAGTGAAGAAGCTGTCCAGCTGCCGATCCAGGCTGTCGACCATCTGCCGCGACTGGGGCGAGTCGGGGCCGGTCTGGTGCCCCACAACGTCATTGGCAGAGAGGCTGATGAGCAACAGGTCGGTCACCGGATGGTTGCCCAGCTGTTCGCCGGTAATGAGTGCGCGCGCGAAATCGAGTTCGTAGGCGTTTGCGGCCGGGGTGGCGCCCACCACCTCATAGAATTCCTTGGTGCCGGGCGCGCCGGCCTCCTCCTCAGCCTGCGTCACTCGATCTCCGGTGTTAAACGCAGTTGCCCAGTCCGGCAGCGCGTTCATGTAGTAGCTGGAGGTGATAAAGGAGCCGGACTCCGGGTCGATCCAGTAGGCGCCATTGGCGGAATAACCGGCGGGCAGAATCGCGGCGCGATCCTTCAGCGAGACGCCGAAAACCCTGGCTTGGCCCAGGGTAGCCAGCCGCAAAGAATCGCCAATCGTGGAGGCGTGAAGATTGAGCGGAGAGGCTCCAGCGCCTTTACCGGGATGGATTTCCCCGACAAGATGGTATCGCTCGTCCTCGACGGAGCTGACCGGGCGCGTCTTATTGCGGCTCAGGTCCCACCAGGCGTTAGCGGAGATACCGTGTCCGTCTGTATAGGCCCCGGTGCCCAGGGTGGCATGGCCAGGCGCGGTCTTGGTGTTGGCGTAGTCGTAGTAGCAATCTTCAAAGTAGGCGCCGGAATCAAGAAAGAGGCGGAAGCCCCGGCCCTTGAAGTCCGCGCGATACCGGTCCAGGTAATCGGCGCGAAACTGGTCGACCACCAGCACGATCACCAATTTGGGATGGGCATCGTAGGCACTCGCTTCGGCCAGTGGAGTCCATGGGACGACCAGCAAAGCGACGAGCAACCGGCAGGCACTACTCTTGAGGGGGGACATGGCGACTCCCACTAGTATCGCAAAGAAGTCATCGGCGAAACCGCTGCCGATGACCCCCAGTGGCTAAAGCCACAACGTCTGCGTGCTTCCGGGCAGGCCAGGTTCTTCAATTTTCAAAGCCGTGAATGCCGGTGAAGAGGGTCCCAACCCCCTCGTATACTCTCTCCTATGCCTCGCTCTCTCCACTTGTTCCTGGCTGCGCTGTTTGCCACCGCCTCACCGGTCATCCCGCAAATTGCGGCGCAAATTACGGTCAGCTTTCCCGCCAGCGTTTCCTCGAAACCGCTCGATGGCCGGGTGCTCTTGTTGCTCTCCAACGATCCTTCGGCTGAGCCGCGCATGCAGATTGATGATTCCCCGCGGTCCCAGCTCGTTTTCGGCACTACGGTCGATGGACTTGGTCCCGGTCAACCGGTCACCATCACCGGCGCAGCGGCCGGTTACCCGATCCGCTCGCTCGACAACGTTCCCCCGGGGGATTATTACGTGCAGGCGGTGCTGCACATCTATCAGACCTTCCACCGCGCCGACGGCGTTACGGTCAAGCTGGCGCCCGATCGTGGCGAAGGCCAGCACTGGAACCTCGCGCCCGGCAATCTCTACTCCAAACCGGT
>Ga0182015_10003787_pt1 | contig 16719 bp, 14 predicted proteins | sample 712P3MmetaG_FD_120478 | JGI IMG/M metagenome (GOLD analysis project Ga0182015, IMG submission 120478) | Permafrost microbial communities from Stordalen Mire, Sweden - 712P3M metaG | ecosystem: Environmental > Terrestrial > Soil > Wetlands > Permafrost | place: Sweden: Stordalen | collected... | reverse complement strand
GACATTTTCATCAGAGCGTTTTCATCAACTCGTTTTCATCAGGGCGTTCTCGTTTCAGCCGGCGCATTTTCAGCGAGCAATTGCCGAAGGCGGATCATTGCCTTGTGCATTCTTCCCAGAGCGGTATTCAGCGGACAGCCGAGCATTTCAGCGATCTCCACGAATTTCAGGTTGCCGTAATATCTCAGCAGCAAAACTTCCTTCTGGCTTTGCGGCAGCAATTCCATGGCAGCCCGCAATTTCGTTTCCGCTTCGGCGCCCTCCATGCGATGGGCGGCATCGGGAGCGGTTTCATCGGTGACCAGCCGCAGCCCTTCCTTGGCTTTTTTTTCCCGGCCGCGCGACCGCCAGTGGTCATGTGCCTTATTGGTCGCGATGCGATAAAGCCATGCCCGAAACCCACCGTTGCCGGAAGTCACTTCAAATTTGTCAAGGTTCTCCAAGGCGCTGGTCCACGTCTGCTGGTGCAATTCTTCGGCCAACTGGTCGCTATGCACCAGTCGCTGCAAAAACCTGAGAAGCGGCGAGCAATGACGCTTGGCCAAATCTTCCCCGGCCCAGTCATCACCATCGCGCAGCCGGCGGACAAGCTCCTCATCAGAGGCCGGCGCTGGATTATCAGATGCCACACGGGTATCCATCCACAACTCCGGCCGTCAGTTACACAACGCGCAAGCTATCAGATTATTCCGGCCAAAACCCGCCTGATAAACGTCAAATCCACACCAAATTGAGTGGCGACACCGGGTTGCCTTCAATGATTATAAAAAATTGCCGGTGAACCGGCCAGCCGTGATATTATTTTATAGGACGCCTTGAATCGCAAGAATAATAGAGCGGCCCCGGCGTTGCACGTATTGGTTTAATCTGTCCATCGGAGACTGGAAGGCAGATTATGCGACTGACTTTGGTCATTACCTCGGTCATTTTCAGCGCCGTTCTCGTCTACGCCAAGTTGGCAGCGGTAGCCCAGGATGCCGCTTCCCAGTCCATGACGCAGGAAAGCATCGCTGCCTCCGCATCGATCCAACCCTAGCAGCCGGCCACATCCCAATCGAATTGAATCGTCCGAAATGAAGTCTTCGAATCCCGCGTTATAATCTCCCGCATGGCGAAAAAGAATCAGGCTCCGCCGAAATCGTTTGAAGAGGCCATCGCCGAACTGGAGCAGATTTTATCTCAAATGGAAAGCAGCCAGGTGGCGCTGGAGGAAAGCCTGGCAAAATATGAACGCGGAACATTTCTGATCCGGCATTGCCGGGGAGTATTGGGGGCGGCCGAAAAACAGATCGAATTATTGTCCAAGAGCGAAGATGGCTCGATTCAGACGGAGCTGTCGCCCGATGAACCGGCGGCTTGATTCGCGAACCGCACTCCCACGCGGCCCAGAAGTTTTACCGCGTTGTCGTGATAAAGCTTCTGGATGATCTCGTCGGGCAACGCCAGGCCCCGCAAAACCGGCTGCTCATTCTCTTTCAAATCCGGATCGTAGATTGGGCTGGGCCCGTTATACGCGGTTTCCCAAAGCTTCCGATGCGCCCAGAACCTGCTGGCAAGAAAATCGAATCCGCGGTCGTCGCCGCTGACTTGATCGGTGCCAAAGAGGATGCGATCGGCATTGCGGATGACAAACTCCCTGGCGGCATCGCGCCGGGCGCTTAATTCACGGACCATCCAGCGCGTCGCGCTGTTGTCGAGATAGAGATTTGGAAAGCGATCCAGCAAATCCTGGAGGCGAGGAAGATTCTCGGGGTTGCCCCCCAGGTGCGCTCCGAGCCAGGGATGCTCTTTGTATTCCTGCAGGATGCCCTCCCACATCGCATAATGTTCGTCGCGCGAGCCGTATTTGGCGGTGTCGGTGTACTTGCCGGAATACCAGGTGTCCGGATCGCCGACATGGCTCATGAGGATCATTCCTCGCGCCGCGGCCTCCTTAAGAACGGGCCGAAGCGCCGGGGAATCCAGACGGATGTGCCTCATCGCCATCGTACCGGGAGCCATGTGGAACTTGATGATGCGGCTGCCCATGTTGTAGAACATTTCCAATCGCCTGAGCCAATCGTCGATGGACGGATTCTGCCACGCCGGTATGACGATGAACTGAATTTTCCCCGGGTAATCGCGCTGCAAACCGAGGGCTTCTTCCAAGGGAGCCATGGTGACAAAAGCGTCGATGCCAAAATGTTTCGCCGTTTCGAACCAGACCTTTCCATGCCGGGCCGCGATCAAGTGAGTATGGGCATCAATCACCAAACCCCTGACCTTTGGCCGGGGCATAGGGATGTGGAAATCGAGATTGAGCCGGTTGTATTCGCTGGATTTGGCCGGCGCCAGTGCCGAAGCCGCGGCCGCCGTCAAATTTGCGGGTGGCGCGGGGATCACTGGCGTCTGGGTAACACTGCTCATTGCAGAAAGCCTATGCCGTCCGAGAGGCGGATTCAAACTGAGGGGCTTATCCCTTTTTCAGGCGCTCGATTGCAGCCTCGACCTGCGGCGCAAGTGCCGCCAGGTCGGCGGCGGCTGCGGTCTGATCCTCCCGAAAAGTTTTCGCCCGCTCGGCCAGCGATCTCAACAGATTAATATCCGGATGCTCGCTTCGTTCGGTGAGGCGCTGGCTGGCGTCCTTCAGGAGTTCCGACCCGCCATCGGAGTCCAATGTCAGCGGCGACCGGCAGAGCCGTTCAAACTCCATCAGCTTCTGGGCCAGATCCTTTCCCTTCTGCTCGATCTTGCCGGCATTGGTCTGCATCATTCCAAGCTGATGGCTAGTGACCGCCTTGGAATATTCGCCGAAAATGGTGAGCACCATGCGAGCCGCGGGAGCGAGTATTCGCAGATTGGCGGCAATCCGGGCGTTCATCTGCACGACGAGCCTGTCGACATCGACATTGCCGGTCTCCTCATCTTCCCAAGGCTCGGGCGATAAATCGCCCTGGACGGTGCCGCCGAAGGTTTCGTCGCTGGATTGCTCGCTTGATGGCGCGGCGGATTCCTGGAAGAGATCGGCCGCCGCCGCCTGGACGGACGTGAAGCTGAAGAGAGGACCCAACTCAAGATAATGCGGGCGCAACCATTCCCAATCTTCGGATAGCAGCGACTCGATTCGATTCAGCACGGTCATGCCATCCCCCGCCATTCCGGAATCGTCCAGTGGCCTGAACAGATGCGGGCGAAGCTTCTTGAAGACGATGACATCGGCGACGATCACCGCGATGAGAACAACGCCGCAAACAATGTCGCTGGTGACGCTCGTATATTTAACGAAAGCGATGGCCAGCGCCACCAGCAGCGGAAACACGGCGGCCTGATAAAACGCAAAATCTGTCCGCTTCATTCGCGCCTTGAGAACGCTATTGGACCAGAGCGTGGCAATCCATGCCGCGATCCCGGCGGCAAAAAGCGACGATTGAAAGAGCTGGCTCGCCATTTCCTTTATCACAAATGGCTTCACCTGCTGAAGCGACCAGACCACCGAAAGCCCAATCAGCACGATGGCGATAAACGTGCCCGGAAAAAGCTGGAGCTGCCCGATGCGTTTGCGCACCTTGGCCGCATGGGCCAGGGCGTCTTCCTGCCCGGGAACAAGTTGCCCGGCCTTGGAAGATTCATCCAGACTTTCCAGCCAGCCAAAGGAACTAAACTCTTTTTTTGCTTCCAGCATATATGCTGCGGCGAGTTTGCCGCGAAACGCGCTAAGAATCCCCATGGCCTTGGATTCCCACTGCGGATCATCGAGGCCGCGGCGCAATTCCTTGATTCCCTGGTTGATCTGTTCGCCGTTGAGCAGAACGGCCGCGCGCTTGGTGGGTTCCTGGCGAATCCTCGTGAAAGGCTCGCCCACGGAGACGACGCCCAGCAAATTGCCCACCATGAATGCGCGGTATTTCCGCTGATCGTAGCGGTAAGCGGCGGTAATGATGTTCGCGCGGAAGATCAGGATATCCTCGCGCTGGACGCGGCCGAAGAATTCCCGGCGCACGTCCTTGGCCAGATTAATGATCGTGATTCGCAGAGGCGAGTTGCCGATCGTCTCCAGAAGTTTTTCGTTGAGCGCGCCGGAGGAGAAGTGCGCGATCAGCCGATAATCGCCCGATCGGAGCGCAGTGCTCGCTTGCTCCCCGATCGGATGTTCCAGCGTCTGCGACCGGATCGGTTCATCGCCGCGGGTGGATCGGAGCACAAGCATGATGATGTACAACGGACGGGCGGCGGCATTAATCAGCTTGATATGCTCGTCCAGTTCCGCGTTGCCGCCGGATAAGGCGTTGGCCCATTTGGTCAATCGCAGGCGGATGTTGGCCGACTCGCCCTGATCGAGGTCGCGCAGCTCGAAATATCCCTTGAGCGCCGCCCGCAATTCGTCCGGAGTGCGAACCTGTTTTTTATTTAACTCGTCAAAAAGGGCGTCGCGGTCCGCCGGGGACGAGACTCGCGGGATAACCGGCAGCACCGGTTCACCGCCGGTCTTGTCTTCGGCCAATACCGCCGTATCAGCGCCGGCTTCCTGCTGCTCTTCGAGTTGCTCCTCGTCCTGACCGGACGTGTCACCGTCCTCTTCCATCGGAATAACGTCTGTCTCCACCGGGGCTTCCTCGGACGAATCGGCGGATATCGGCGATCCATCATCCGAGGCCAGTTTGAGCTCGCTTTCGGCCTCTGGCTCGGGCGAGGAAACCGGCGGAGCAAACGGACCGCCTTCGGATCGAATTCGGATCTCGCTTTCCGCCGCGGGCGCTGGCTGCTTTGGCGCGGCCGCCGATGGCAACGCGCTTTGCCCGGCCAGGGCGTCGATAAATGCCCGGGCGGAATCAAATCGCCGCTCGCGGCGCGCGTACGATTTTCTAAAGGCATCATCCAGCCAGTTCGAAACCTGATTGTTTAATTCGCTGGGAAGTTCCGCCCCGGTGGGCCGCTCGCCCGTCAGCATTTCAAACAGCACCACCCCCACCGCGTAGATATCCGATTTGACATCCGGAGAAGCGCCGTCCCGCTGTTCGGGAGCGATGTAGGCCAGCGAGTTGCCCTGAGCCTGCGCCTTGGCGTCGGCATCCTTGGTCAAGGTCGCGGCCGCGGCCAATCCGACTCCAAAATCGGTGACTTTGACGGAACCCGAGCGGGCAAAATCGTTGGCCGCGGCGGAGGCATCGAGAAGAATGTTCTCCGGCTTGATGTCGCCGTGAATCACTTGCCGCTCGTGTCCGAACTGCAACGCTTCCAGAACCTGGCGCAAAATGTTGATCGATTGCGCGACGGTCAACCGCTTGCCGTTTATCCACGGCCTGAGCGTTTCGCCCTTGATGTATTCCGTGATCAGGTAAGGCGGATTGGCATTCGGGTCGAACCCCAGAGGGCAGATGATGTTGGGATGAACCAGGCGATTTACGCGGATTCCTTCCTGACGAAGGTTGTTCACATACTGCGGATCGGTGGGAATTTTGACTAGGGCCAACTGGTCTGACCACATGTGGTGGTGTGCGCGCCACTCCTCCGCGTAGGCGGTTTGGCCCACGAGCTCGTCAAGCACGTATTCTCCAACGCGCTGATTGGACTGATACATCAAGCCCGCCTGAGGGACGAGGGTTTTGTCAGCGGCCACCTCTCAGATCCCATTAATCTGCGCAGGCGAACGCGTACGGCCGTAGCTCTTCATATTACGAACGCGGCACGATTTCGGGAAATGCGCAACAACGCAGGACAACACCAATCGCCAAGAAATTAATCGCTCGTTCAATTGCGCACAAGTGTCCAATTATTAGCTTCGTCTACCGAACCCAGGCATGGCTAACTTTGCGACAACAGAATCTTGTTTTGCGCAATAAACTTGATTTTCTCATTGAAAATTAATAATCGTACAGGTACGATAACCTGCTCGGCTGGAAGCCTGTCTTTTCACATCGGAGGGAATATGCGGACCGCATGGATGTTAGGTGGCATTTTAGGGCTCTCGGCCATGGCGGCTGCGTCGCCAAACGTGCAATTTCAAACGGTTATTAATCAAGGCGATCCCATTGCCGGCGACCAGTTTGAAAATGCAAGTCAGGTTGTGGTGGCCCCGGATGGCACGGTGGGAATCGTCGGGCTTTTGGAAAACTCGGGCAATGAGATTGTCATCTACTCCACTCCGCAACCGGTAGATTCGTGGGACAACCAGGTCGTTGCCGTCGCGGGGCAGAATTATCCCTTCCCAAACCCATCCGGCACCGAAAATTTCAATTCTTTCGACAACCTGGCGATGACCAGCGGTCTCTCGACCGGCACGCGTCTGACGTTCGATGCGCAAGATTCGAGCGCCAATGGCTATGTCGGAATCCTTCAGTGGGATGCGGGTAATCCGACAATTCTGAATGATGTGGCCTTTCAGGGGGACAACAAAGGGTATTCGGTGACTCCCGGCACATTAAGCGGCGGAGCCCTGGTTGAATTGCAGGTGAACGGCAGCGGGCAGGTACTGTTTCCAGCCACGCCATCTACCGGGCCGGGCACCGGCCTGCTGGTGCGCGGGGATGAGTCGTCCCTCACGACGGTATTTACGAGTACTTCTTCGCTGTCGAACACTCCGAGTGGGACAAACACCGATCAGATGTCTCGGCTCGCGCTTGGCGCTGATAATTCCGGGGCGGCCCTGTTGACCGCATCGGGAAATCCAAATCCCGGTGTTTACATCATTCCCGCCAATGGCGGCGCGCCCAGCGCAATTCCACTTGGAAGCTACACGCTGTCTACTTTTGCCGATCCGATCATCGGATACGCCAGCGGACTTGGCGTCAACGCGACGCTGATCCTTGCCAACGGCAGCTCATCGCGGTCGCAAAATATTCTCCTGAGCAAAAACGGCGGTACGCCGCAACCGATTGTCGCGCAATTCACACAGCCGACTAGTTACGAGTCAACCGAAGGGCAGATGACTCCGAACGGGCAAATCGCACTTTATATTCCGAACACCACCGGCGACACGATCCAGTATGCGAATGCGGCGTCGGCAAACTCGAACGCATCGGTCGTTGCATCGGTCTATTCCGGTTCAGGACCCGTGCCCAGTACGGCAACGGCGCTGGACCCCAGCGGGTCGAATCTGGACATTGAGGCATTAACTTCTCCCGGCTCAACGGCGGGGCCGGAGATCAATTCCAGCGGCACGATCCTCTTCGATGCCGAGGTCGGCACTTCCCCCGGCAACGAGAAGGCGGCGCTTATGGACTGGATGCCCGGCGATCAAAGTCCGGAGATTCTGCTGGCGGCTGGAGACCAGGTGGATGTCGATGGCAGCATGGTCACCATCGACGATTTTTACGTCAATAATCTTTCCAACGATTACGACTACTACAAAAACGGCCTCAATGACCTGAACGAAATTGCCATCGGGGTGGATTACACGGGTGGGCCCAATGGCAGCGGCTCAGCCGTGCTTTATGCGGCGATACCTTCGGTTCCCGAACCCTCGACAATTGCGCTCGTTTCCGTCGCAGCGTTCGGTCTTTTCAAACGGCGACGACGCTGAATTAAAGCATTGCCGAAACGGCAGGACGTACTCTCGGACTGTCGATTTGGCATCCGAATCATCGCTATATCAGGCCATCGCCTGCCGCCGATACATTCATAAGTAGCTTTCAGATAGACGGTTGCTGGCTAGCCTTCCTTGCTTTCGCGTGGCATGATCTTTGCCCTTGTTGAAGGGTCTGTCATTAGGTTTTAAGGAGCAAATTTTCATGGCTAAAATTATCGGAATCGATTTAGGGACAACGAACAGTGTGGTCGCGATTATGGAAGGCGACCAGCCCAAGGTATTGATCAACGCGCAGGGAAGCCGTCTGACGCCGTCGGTCGTCGCTTTCACGGATAAAGGTGAACGCATCGTCGGCCAAAACGCCAAGCACCAACAAGTTACTAATCCCAAGAATACCATTTTCAGCATCAAGCGATTCATGGGCCGGCGGCACAGCGAGGTCGGCTCGGAAGAAAAGATGGTTCCCTACACGGTCGTCGGAGCCCCCGAGGAACTCGTGCAGGTTGAAATCCGCGGGAAGAAATACACGCCCGAGGCCATCAGCGCCATGGTTCTGGGCGATCTCAAAAAGACCGCCGAAGACTATCTGGGCGAAAAAGTGACCGAAGCGGTCATTACGGTTCCGGCTTATTTCAACGATGCCCAGCGGAAAGCCACCAAGGACGCCGGTGAAATTGCCGGACTGAAAGTTCTCCGAGTGCTTCCCGAACCGACGGCAGCCGCTCTGGCTTACGGACTTGACAAGAAAAAGAATGAAAAAATCTGCGTTTTCGATCTCGGCGGTGGAACATTTGACGTTTCCGTCCTTGATGTCGGCGACGGGGTTTTTGAAGTGCTGAGCATCAATGGCGATACACATCTGGGCGGAGATGACTTCGACCAAGTGCTAATTAACTTCCTGGCCGATGAATTCAAGCGGATGGAGGGAATCGATCTGCGAAAAGATCCGATGGCTCTTCAGCGTTTGAAGGAAGCGGCGGAAAAGGCGAAGATCGAGCTTTCCAGCGCGATGGAAACAACGGTGAATTTGCCGTTCATTACCGCGGATCAGAACGGCCCGAAACATCTGCAGATTTCGCTGACGCGGTCGAAGTTTGAGCAGTTGATCACTCCGCTCGTCGAGCGCTGCCGCAAGCCGGTGGTCGATGCCTTGAACGATGCGAAGCTTTCGCCGGACAAGATCGACGAAGTGATCCTGGTGGGCGGTTCGACGCGGGTGCCGATGGTTCAGCGGCTGGTGAAGGAGCTTTTCAACGGCAAAGAGCCGAATAAGAGCGTAAATCCGGACGAGGTTGTGGCGGTCGGGGCGGCGATTCAGGGCGCGATCGCAACGGGCGAGGTGAAAGATATCCTGGTCCTCGACGCCACGCCGCTTTCTCTTGGCGTGGAAACTCTCGGCGGAGTAATGACCGTTTTGATTCCCCGCAACACCACGATTCCGACCAGCAAGACGGAAGTTTTCTCGACGGCGGCCGACAACCAGAGCGCCGTTACGATCAATGTCCTTCAAGGCGAACGCGAGTTTGCACGGGACAATCGCCTGCTCGGAGCTTTCAACCTCGAAGGCATTCCGCCGGCGGCGCGCGGTTTGCCGCAGATCGAGGTGACGTTCAATATCGATGTCAACGGCATCCTGTCCGTTGCCGCCAAGGACAAAGCCACCAGCAAGGAAAACAAGATCACGGTTCAGAACGCCGGCGGATTGAGCAAGGATGAAATCGAGAAGATGAAGCGTGACGCGGAGGCGCACGCTGCCGAGGACAAAAAACGCCGCGAAGTCATCGACGTTAAAAACCGCGCCGAGGCATTCGCGTATGAGACGGAGAAATCTTTGCGGGAGCACGGCGACAAGGTTCCGGCTGAGATTCGCGGAAATATTGAAACCGCTCTCAACAACCTGAGGGATGCCATCAAGAGTGATGACGGCGATCGGATCAAGAAGACGATGGAGGTCCTGCAACAGGCGAGTCTGAAACTCGGCGAAGAGGTTTACAAGGCGACTGCCGCCAATGCCCCGGGTGCCGGACCCGGCCCGGCTCCCGAAGCCAGCACCGATCGGGGGACGACGGACAGCGGTCCGAAGAAGGATGAAGATGTCATCGATGCGGAGTATGAGGTTAAAGAGTAGCTTGAACGCATGTTGACGGATCGGCAAAAGCGGCCCCGGCATACATTCCGGGGCTGCTTAATTTTAACGGCACTTATTGATGTGCCTGCACCAGACGAATATACTGTAGGCATGCAGTATACGCTCCGAAAAGTTCCTCGCGAGGTGGACAAGGCATTGCGCCAAAAGGCCAAAGAGGAAGGCAAAAGTCTAAATCAAGTTGCCGTCGAGGCTTTGGCGCGTGGAGCGAATGTTGACCCAATCCGCCCGAAGTTTCGTAGTCTCGATTTTGCAATCGGCACATGGGTTGAAGACCCGGAGTTTGACAAGGCCATCGAAGAACAGCGTCAAATCGATCCAGAAATGTGGAAATGAGGCTGGCCCTCGACACCAATCGATACGGCGACTTTGTCCGCGGTGAGACTTCAGTGGTGGAGTCCGTGCATTCGGCGACGGCGGTGTTCATACCATTTATCGTACTGGCGGAATTGCGCGGGGGATTCGCGGTAGGCAACAAGTCCCGCGACAATGAAGCGATCCTGATGCGAATCCTCCATTCACCGGGTGTAGACGTCATCTATCCGGACGACGCAACAACACACCATTATGCGGCGTTGTATCATCAACTGCGCCGTCAGGGGACGCCGATCCCCACCAACGACATGTGGATTGCCGCGTTGGCTGTTCAGCACGATTTGGTTCTTTTCTCGCGCGATCGGCATTTTGAACGTCTGCCGCAGATCGCGCGAATTTGAGATGTTTCGCTGATTGCCGCTATCCTATTGGACATGATGGACAAGTCGTTCGTGAAATGGTGGTTGGCGCGGGTGACGCCGTTCCGGGATGTTCCGCCGGAGAAGTTGGCGGCCGAGCGAGACGCGGTCGAGCGGCTGGGGGATTACAACCAGAATTACGCGGAGTTCCTCAACCGCGCCGTCTTTCCCGCCGTGGACGATTTGGTCAAATTCCTGGCCAAGAACGGCATCGTTCATCGGGTCAGCACCTGGGGCAATCAGCTTTCGCTGCGGATTCATCTGGCCTGGCGCTGGGGCGAACTGGTCATCATGCAGAGCCACGAGGACTGCGTGACCTTCGAGCACCACATCATCACCGAGGGTGAAAAACGCGGCGATGAGAGCGCGGAGGACCACAGCCATCAATACGATCTGCGCGATCCTATTCCCGGTCCGGTGGCCGAAAACGAGCTGCAGTTTTTCCTGAGCCGGGTGGCACAAGACCTTGTGGAGCCGCCGCCCGAACCGGAAATCCCGCCGGGCGACGCACCCGGTTCACCCATGTAGGCATGTCATGAAAGAAACTTCATCGCCCAAAAAAGTTCTCCTCGTTGGCCATTGCGGGCCGGATTCGACATATCTTCGGATCGCGGTGCGTTCAGCCCTGGAAAAGGCAACGATTTCCTCGGCTGACGACCGTGCGACGCTGGATCGCGCCATTCAGGACGGCGTCGATCTGATCGTATTTAACCGCGAATTGGATTACGGTTTCGAGCCGGCCACGGGCGTGGAGATGATTCGCCTGCTCAAACAGCAACACCCCGATCTGAAGATGATGCTGATCACGAATCATCCCGAAGCGCAGGCCGCCGCGATTGCAGCGGGAGCGGTGCCGGGTTTTGGCAAACGGGATATTGGGTCGCCGCATGCGCGAGAATTGCTTCGCGGCGCGTTGGAGTAGCGAGCAAGGCGTGAGCCAAGAAAGTTTGGCGGACCAGATCAAGACGTAGTACGCTATGCAACAAACGACTGGAGGACTTATGCATCGTTCTGCATTCCGTCGCAGCACGCTGTTGCAGACATTTGTTCTGATCGTCCTATGCGGCGCTTGCGGCGCGAGAGGACAAGCCGCTGGTTCATCGCCGGTGATCGGCCCGCTGAAAGACGGATGGGAGATTATCGATCAACGTTTCATTTTCCTGACGGTCGAGCTCTCCAGCGTCGAAGCATCAATAAACGCCGTAAACAAGGCTCTGGTTGCGGCCGGAAGAGATCAATCCAAGGCCGAGCAGCGCGCGGAGAACTACGCCGCGGGAAATATTCAAATGGACCGACTTGGCGGCGGGCCGATGGATTGGCAGGCTTTTTATGGAAAGACCGCCGCGAGTTTTTACTATCATTCTTCCGCGTCGATCGACGTCCAAGGCCAGTCGAATTTCCAATTGCACGCTCAAGCTCAGGGCAAGGATCTTACCGCGATTGGTCGGCCTCCTGAGCTTGATTATATTTACCGCGCCAACACCGATGCCCGGCAGCATGCCGAAACAGACGCAGCAACGCTCGGCAACCAGATCGATCGACTTCTTTCCCGTCGCCGCGAGTTGGAATCAGAACAGAGTTCTCTCTGGTGCAAGATCGCTTTGCGCGGATTGACCACGCGGGATCTGCAGGTGAGGCCCTTATATCGCTACGATCTTCCGACCAGCCCGGCGGACCAGCAAAGCACGCAGCGTTACGCCGCTATTTTCGCCGAGTGCAAATTCATGCGCACGATCAATCTATTGGTCAAACAGGCCCAGTCGGCGCTGGACGGTGAACAGGCGACGGTCTATGACCAACTGCAAAAGGTGGTCAGCTCGTGCCGTGAGGATCTCAGCTCGTCGCTTTTGAACCTTCCAATCCTTGCCAATGGACTGGCGGATCCTCAGAGCTACCTCGGCCAATTCGACGCTGCCAGCCGGCGACTGAACGATCTGTCCCAGAACCTTGTCGATGCCTACCGACTGGCGGGCGACGGCGACCAAACCAATGACGATCAACGCAAGGACAGTTTTCGTGGCCAATTCCAGCAAACCATCATGGATTTCGCCGCCACGGCGCTCACCGCCGACGCGGCCCTCACCGCTGAGGCCGCGGAGTGGAACATCACACCGGACCGTTCCCGTCTCGTGGCGATGGATTCGAATGCAAAGCCCCTGATTGTCCCCGCTGCGCTGCATGCACCTGGTGCGGCGCAGTTATCGACATCCCCTTCGGTACAGCAAGCGATCGGGGATTTGGAAGATGCGAAGAAGGCCTACGGCGAGGCAATTGATGCCGCGAAGACCAGGCTAGCGGCCGCATATGGCGCTGCGATTTTGGCGGCGACCCAACGCGGCGATCTTGATGCGGCGATGGCATTGCGGCGAGAGCGTGATTCACTCGCCGCGAATGAACTTAATCACGGCGCGCGCGATCCAGACGTGAAAGTCGAGGATGGATGGACGATATTGTTTCGGTCGAACGATCCGCTCTTATTCAACGCACCAGTGTTAAATGCCACCTCGTACAGCGTCGCTGTGAGCTGCGCTCCCCCAACCACGAGATGGCTTAGAGTCAAGCGCATGGACACGAGCCAATACGTGATCGTACCGATGACGGCTGAAGGGATTCTCAAAAATGGCGATACGAGCGAACCATTCTGGTGGCGGGGAGACAAAAAGCTAAGTGCTTGCGCTTGTAATGTGGGAATTGTTGACCAGAGTATGCCTACAGCCGGTCCCACGCTTCAAGCAATGGAACCCAATGGCAATTTCGCCGGCTGGGGATTTGGAGAAACTGTTCAGGGCGACCGGCAGGGGTACGTGTGGGCGAGAGTTACGATTCCTCGAACGGTCTTCGAAATCGCGGTTACGGATAGAGACCTTTCGCCCGAGGAGGAAGGACAACTGCTGAAAGCTAACTAAAGAGTCCACGACCCTACAGACTTTGACACTGCCGAATTTATACCGGCCACAACGCCGACTAAAAGCGCGAGGGTGCGTTCAAGATTTCTTTCCAAGCTCCGCCTCAATCGCCCCCACCACCTCCGTGGAATCAGGCTGGGTTTTCGGTTTGAATCTGGCCACCAAATTCCCATCGCGCCCGATCAGGAATTTCTCGAAGTTCCATGTGATCGTCCCCGCGAATGGCTTATCGGTATCAGGGCTGGTGAGGAACTTGTATAGATCGCAGATGTTGTCCCCCTTCACATCCACTTTGGAGAACATGTCGAACGTGACGCCGTAGTTTTTCGTGCAGAACGCGCTGATCTGGGTATCCGTTCCCGGCTCCTGATACCCGAAATCGTTCGATGGAAACCCGAGGATGACGAAGCCCTGGTCGGCGTATTTGTTATAGAGAGCTTCCAGCGGTTTATATTGCGGCGTGTTTCCGCATTTGCTTGCGGTGTTGACCATGAGAATCACCTTGCCCTGATATTGGGCCAGATTGACGTCTTTTCCATCCAAGGACTTCATTGTGAAGTTGAGCGCCGGCGCGACGGTAGGGGCATCGGCAGCCGGCTGTGTCGTTGCCGGCGGGGTGGGATCAGCCGCGGCCCATGCGAAACAAGCCAAACTAAGTGCAATAAACAGATAACCCGCAGTCGAATTCATGATATCTCCCGGAAAAAAGCCATTACGATCATAGCAAAACGCCCGGGGCATGTCAGGATCACGCCGATGATATATAATTAAAGGTTCACTTTACGGAGAGGCTCAATGCCGGGAATGACAATGACGGAAAAGATTCTGGCCCGACACGCGGGACGAGGCAGCGTTCAGCCGGGCGAGAATATCTGGGTGGATATCGACATCCTCATGACCCACGATGTGTGCGGGCCGGGGACGATCGGCATTTTCCACGAGCGGTTTGGCCGAAACGCGAAGGTCTGGGACAAAGACCGCGTGGTGATCATTCCTGATCATTACATTTTCACGGCCGATCAGAAATGCCATCGCAATGTGCAGATTCTGCGGGACTTCGTAAAGGAGCAGGGGCTGAGATATTTCTATGATGCGGAATTCGTCAAGAGCGAACCGACGATGCCCAACCCGTATCGCGATCCAACGAAGACGAGTTACAAGGGCGTTTGTCACAAGGCTCTGCCGGAGGAAGGGCACGTGCGTCCCGGCGAGATTCTGCTGGGGACGGACAGCCACACCTGCACGGCCGGCGCGTTTGGGCAACTGGCGAAGGGAATCGGTAACACCGACGCGGCGTTTGTGTTGGGAACGGGAAAACTCTGGCTGAAGGTTCCACCGACCATGAAGTTTTCGTTCCATGGATCGATCCCGCCATATCTGACTGCCAAGGACCTGATCCTGGCGGTGATCGGCGAAATTGGCGTCGATGGCGCGACGTACCGCAGCATGTATTTCGCCGGCGACGGAATCTCCTCGCTGACGCTCGAAGATCGCATGACTCTGACCAATATGGCGATCGAGGCCGGCGGGAAAAATGGCGTGTGCGATGTCGATGAGAAGACTCTCAAGTACGTTAAAAACCGCAGCACGATCCCCAACTGGGAAGTCGTTCGCGACGACTCGAACGCGGAATATTGTTTCCAGGCGGAATGGGATCTGGCGACGCTTGAGCCGCTGGTCGCCAAGCCGCACAGCCCGGACAATCGCGATACGGCCCACAATTGCCGGGATGTGAAGCTGGACCAGGCGTATATCGGAAGCTGCACGGGCGGGAAGATCACGGACATGATTTTCGCGGCGAACATCCTCAAGGGAAATCGGGTGAAGATCCAGACGTTCGTCGTGCCCGGCAGCACGGAAGTACACGCGGACATGAAACGATTGAATCTTCGCGGCGCGGAAAAGGGGCCGAACGAAAAAAGCATCGAGGATGTGCTGCTGGATGCGGGGTGCAATGTCGGCGCCAGCGGATGCGCGGCCTGCCTGGGCGGTCCGAGCGATACGTTCGGCCGACTGCAGCGAAGTGAGGTTTGCATCAGTACGACCAACCGAAATTTCCCCGGCCGCATGGGAAGCACCAAGAGCGCGGTCTATCTGGCGTCTCCCCTGACGGTCGCCGCCAGCGCGCTCACGGGATTTGTGACCGATCCGCGTGATTTCGTCAGCGAACCGATCGAGACCGGCATGGCGGGCGTGGCATGAACGGCAAATTTTGGTAATCTGGCAAATGTATCTCCTTCTCCAGTGATGCTGCGAACCTCGCGAGGGAAGTGCATGACGGTGGGAATTCGGGCAAGCGATATTTCCCGGGTCATTCACCGCGTCGCGGCGGACGATCCGGATTTGAAGGTCCACCCGCCGGTCGCGGTCGCCAAAGCCGGTCGCGAACTGGCTGACACGCTGCTTTGCACGCCGGGAGATGCGCCGAAGCCGGCAAAGATATTCGATCGGCTGCGCTGGGGCGGTCAGGTCGTCTTCCTTTCCGATTCTGGGGATGAAGCCGGACGCATCGGCTCTCGCCTGTCCGAAAGCGGATTCGAGATCACGCACAAGCCCTCACACATCAACCGCGGCTGGCTTGGTTTGCCAATCCCGTTTCTGTCCCGCAAGGTTCATTTTCTGGTCGCGCGGAAGGTAGCGCTGATCCTGCCCGGGCAGACCACCGACCGGTTTACATTTCACGTTCACCTGCTCCGCAACAGTTCGGGCGAATACGAAGTGGTCAAAGAGGTGCCGACGCTGGAGATGGTGATGGCACGTCTGCGCAGTAAATGGCCCGATCTGGCGGACGAGGTCGTTCAAAAGCGGGCCAAAAAATTTACGGACAAGATATTCCCGGTGTTTCTGACGCGCGAAGCGGCGATTCTGAAAATCGTGAACCGCGATCTGCCGGAAAAATACCGCGACCGCGTCCCACGGCTTATCGAGATGGACAAGGACGACCGCGGATTTGCCAAGCGGCTGCACCTGAGCTGGCTGCGCAACGGGGGCGAACCGCTTAGTCAGTTGGAATTCGCTTTGCAAAGCGCCGATCTGCTCAGGGCGCTTCATGATGACGCGGGCATCATGCATCTGGATTTGCGGCTGGATAATTTTGTCATTACACCGGACGGAGTCGGATTCGTTGATTTCGGCTCGGCCGTGCGAGTGGACGAAAATCTGAAACAGAGTCCGCTGCTCTCCAGTTTATTTGAAGAATTAATGCGGACCAGCGAGATTCAGCGAATGCTTTTTCGAATGACCCGCACCGGCGAGGTGACCAGCGAGGCGATCAGCGGCGGCCTGCACAAGGTGGATAAAGCGGTGGATTGTTTTTATCTGGCGGTTCAGATCAGCTCGCCGCATGCGAATCCGGACCTGAAGGATTTGATTCGATTCGACAAGGGAAGTGACGAAGCCGGGCGATTATCGCGATTGACGGAGCAGATT
>Ga0182015_10003786_pt1 | contig 16720 bp, 10 predicted proteins | sample 712P3MmetaG_FD_120478 | JGI IMG/M metagenome (GOLD analysis project Ga0182015, IMG submission 120478) | Permafrost microbial communities from Stordalen Mire, Sweden - 712P3M metaG | ecosystem: Environmental > Terrestrial > Soil > Wetlands > Permafrost | place: Sweden: Stordalen | collected... | reverse complement strand
GGATTACCTTGACAACACCGATGCCAACCGCGAGAAGCGGCAGGAGGGTGACATCGTTTTCACCGGGCAGACCGATCGAGCCTACCTCGACACCACGCATGCAGTCGAAATCTCAGACCCTGGGATGCGCCGGCGCATCCGGTTGGCGAAGGAAGACTCCCGCACCACCGTGGTGTGGAATCCCTGGAAGGAGGGAGCGCACTCCCTGGCGGACCTGGGAGACGACGAATGGCGGACGATGGCGTGTGTCGAGGCCAGCAACATTCGCAGCTTTGCCGTCGACCTAGCCCCGGGGAAGCAGCACAGCATGAAGACCAGCATCCATGTCGCGGCGGCGCCGAGAGACTCGATTCAAGGCTCAGGGTAAGTCAGATCGAGTGCTTCAATGAGAGGAACTTCCCATCGGCGGCTGGAAAACGCGTAAGGCTGCCTGCCGGTGAAGAGTCTCACGTCCGCGCTATCCAGCTCCTGATCGGAGGCGAATCCGAAGACCCGCAAACGTTCTCGAACAAAGCTCCAGGATGGAAAGGAAAAAACCTGTTCGGCTTCCTCGACGACGGGGGTCTGAAGAACCAGGACGACGGCCGGCTGCCTGCGTGAGCTGTTGTGGGTGATTTTGGGTTTAATGATGGCTGCATATTTTCCGGCAGGAATTTTGGTTGCTTTGTGAGTCATGGTGCGGGCCCTCTCACAGAAAGCCGTTAAGCGGACGAAGATCTACCTCCGCCAGACAGGCTGACCATTGGAGTACCTATCGGCACAATGATTGAGTCGATGAATCCGTCCGTTGCAGGACACACTGTCGCCTCCTTTGTCCTAGGAAGCTTCTGAACGTTTACCCTGTTCCAGCAGGGAAACGATGGCATCGACGTCATAGACGCATCCGCCCCAAACGCCTCCGCTGGCCTGCACCAGGGCGGCCCACAACCGGGTGTCGTCGGGAAGCGCGGGATGGGGCTTGAGGTCGTTACGGGGTGCGCGCGCGTTCAGCCTGCGTGATCCTTCTTCGGCGCCGAAGACCTCATGCGCATCGCCCACCAGGTTGGCGGATCCGGTCAGCTTCTCCCGGTCGACGACGATCTCGATCCTGTCGCCATCCTGCAACTTGCCAATGGCGCCCCCGGCGAGCGCTTCGGGCGAAATATGTCCGATGCAGGCACCGGTGGAGACGCCGCTGAAGCGGGCGTCGGTGAGCAGCGCCACGTGCTTGCCGGCAGGCAGCCATTTGAGCGCGGACGTGATCTGATAAATCTCCTCCATGCCGGCGCCCGCGGGGCCGGCGCATACCAGCACCATGACGTCGTTCTCTCGGATATCACCGTTCTTGATGGCTTGGATGGCCAACTCTTCAGAGACAAAGACCCGGGCGGGGCCGAGGTGATGATAGATGCCGGCGCCACCGATCAACGAGGGGTCGATGGCAGTGCTCTTGATCACTGATCCCTCAGGGGCGAGGTTGCCCACGGGGAAACAGACGGTGGCGGTCAGCCCGCGGGACCGGGCGCGATCCGGATCCATGATCACGTCGTCAGGATCGATACCGTCACGCCGCCGCAGGTTTTCGCGCAGCTGGTGGCGGCGCGGGCTGCTCTCCCACCAGTCCAGACAGGCATCGAGCGTCTCTCCGGAAACCGTCTTCACCCGCGTGTCCAGCAGCCCCGCCCGTCTCAGGTGGAGCATCACCTCGGGCAAGCCGCCGGCCAGGAAGACTTGCACGGTGGCAAAGTTGCGGGGACCGTTGGGGAGCGCATCCACCAGCCGCGGAACCTGCCGATTCACTTCCGCCCAATCCGATGCCACCGGCCGCTTGAGGTGGGCCGAGTAGGCAATGGCGGGAAGGTGCAGAAGCAGGTTGGTGGAGCCGCCGAAAGCGGCGTGCGCCACCATGGCATTCTGCAGCGATGCCTGGGTGAGCACATCGTGGGTCCCCATCTTCAATTGATGCAGCCGCAGGATCGCGCTGGCGGAACGGCGAGCCGCATCGAGCCATATGGGCTGGCCCGAGGGAGCAAGCGCAGTGTGGGGTAGGGCCATGCCCAGGGCTTCCGCGATTACCTGCGCGGTCGCTGCTGTTCCCAAGAACTGGCAGCCGCCGCCCGGGGTGGCGCAGGCGCGACAGCCCATCTCCGCCGCCGCCTCCAGGGTGATTTGCTTATGGGCATAACGGGCCCCAATGGTCTGTACTTTGCCTGCATCTTCGCCCGACTCGGGCAAGAGCGTGACCCCGCCCGGGATAAGGATGGTGGGCAGCTCGCCCGCCGAAGCCAGCGCCATCATCATCGCCGGCAGTCCTTTGTCGCAGGTCGCGATACCGATCACGCCCATCCTGGTGGGCAGGGATCTCATCAGACGGCGCAGCACGATGGCCGCGTCATTGCGAAAGGGAAGGGAATCGAGCATGCCGGTGGTGCCCTGGGTACGTCCATCACAAGGATCGGTGCAGGCGCCGGCGAAGGGAATGGCATCCAGGGCCTTCAAAGTAATTGCTGCTTCGGCCACCAGCGCGCCGAGTTCCCAGTGCCCGGTGTGAAAGCCGAGAGCGATGGGTGTGCCATCCGCGGCGCGCAGACCGCCGTGGGTGCTGAGGATGAGAACTTCGGAACCGAGGAGTTTTTGCGGCTCCCATCCCATGCCGGCATTCTGGCTCAACCCGAAGAGATTGCCTGAGGGCGCGGTGAGCAGCATTTCAGGTGTGATGGGCAACAGGCCGCGCGGACCGGGTGCGTGGGTCGACACGTCGTCCAGCTTGAGGGTGGTATTTTCGAGGACCGCTGCGAGGGAAATGGTGGGAATGGTCGTCTCCTAATCAGTATTGATTGTAGTGCGCCGGCGAAGGATTAGGATGCGAGCATGGTTTCTGGCCTGGAGCGGCACCAGCGGACGGGGCATCTGCATTTTGTTACGTTCAGTTGTTATCACCGGCTCGCTTACCTAAGCACCCCCACCGAGCGAAACCTTGTTGAAACTGCGCTGGAACGGGCGCGACGTCGATATGAATTCGCGGTCATCGGGGTATGTGGTGATGCCGGAACATGTCCATCTGTTGCTCGGTGAACCTGGCAGAGAATTGCTCGCCGTGGGCATACAAGCGTTGAAACTTTCGGCGGCGAATCGGGCTAAGCAACGCCCTTTCTGGCAGGCGCGCTACTATGACTTTAACGTTTTCACAGAAGCCAAGCGTATTGAGAAACTGGATTACATGCATGCAAATCCGATGAAACGCGGACTCGTCGACAAGCCGGAAGATTGGCTTTGGTCGAGCTACCGTCACTACCTGACGGGAGAGCAAGGGCGGGTGAAGATTGCGTGAAACCTTATCCTAACCAGGGACCATGGGTGCCCCACATCTCGCTCGGTTTTTGCGAGATGTGGGAGACCACGGATCTTAACTCGAGGCCTCGAATGTGGCGATGATAGAAAACCCGCGAGAGCAGCGCAGTGGAATCCCGCATCTCGCAAAAAACGAGCGAGATGCGGGGCACCCACGGTTTGCTGCTACGGGAAAATCAAAGGATAAGGTCAAGCGGGTTGCCGGAGTGACGGCTCGCTACCTAATCATTCTGCTCGCCAGCTTGTGGGCTGCGATGGCGTTGGCCATCGATCTCCGGATCATCGTTGCGGTTTTCTACGGGCTGGCGATCCTGCTCATTCTCTTTCTGTTGAGAACGCGGCCCTGGCGGCAGCTGCTTGCCTGCCTGCTCTGCTGCGCGTTGGTGGTGTCGTGGTGGCTCACGCTGAAGCCCTCCAATGAGGGGCGCTGGCAAGCCGATGTGTCCAAGACGGCATGGGCTGAGGTTCAGGGCAGCGAAGTGACGATCCACAATCTTCGTGACTGCGACTACCGCACGGAATTCGACTACACCTGTCAGTGGCTGACGCGGACCATCGATCTGAACCAGATCGACGGCGTGGACCTGTTTATGGATTATTGGGGGTCTCCGCTGATCGCGCATACCATTCTCAGCTTTGACGTGCGCGGAGCGGACCACGTCGCCTTCTCCATTGAGACCCGCAAGCAGATAGGGCAACGCTATTCTGCGTTGTGGGGGTTCTTCCGGCAGTACACACTGATCTCCGTGGTGAGCGATGAACGGGACGTGGTGCGACTGCGCACGAATTATCGCCACGGAGAGGACTTGTATCTGTTCCACACGAGCGCGACGCCGCAGTTCGCACGATCGTTATTTCTGAACTACATCGGCTTGACCAACCAACTGCACGATCATCCCATGTGGTATAACGCCCTGACGCACAATTGCACTACGGAGATCTTCACCCTCAAGAGCATGAAAGGCCAGTCATGGGACTGGCGGATTCTGCTCAATGGCAAGGCGGATGAAATGGCTTACCAGGACGGCATGCTGGTCTCCGTCGGCCTGCCCTTCAAGGAACTCAAGCAGAGAGCGTGGATCAACCCGGCCGCGCGCGCAGCCAACAACGATCCTGATTTCTCCTCGCGCATCAGGAAAGACCGGCCAGGATTTTAGAACCACGAAACGCTACTGCTGGATCCGAGTGTCAGCCTTGCTGGGCTTCTGCGTGACTTGTGCCGGTGTGGGTAGCTGCGAAGTATCCCAGCCACCGCCTAAGGCCTCAACCAGTTCCACCGCACCGGTCATTTGCTCGATCTGCAGACTGGTCAGAGTCTGCTGAGTGCCCAACAGAGTGTTCTGGAGCGTAACCACATCAATATAGGGATCGATGCCGGTCTGATACCTGCCCATCTCCAAATTCAGAGCACTTTGCGCCGAGTCGACCGCGCCACGCTCCTGTTGGATCTGCTGGGAAAGGATGCGGGTTTGGGCGAGATAGTCCTCTACCTGCTGGAAAGCGGTGAGGACCGTTTGCCGGTAGCTGGCGACGTCCGCGTTGTAAACGGCCACGTATTGATGTAACTCCGCGCTCAGGGCCGCGTTGTAGATGGGTTGGGAGAAGCTTGGGCCAACCGACCAGAAGCGGCTGGGCCAGTCGAACAGATGTTTGAACAAAGAACTCTCAAGTCCCCCATCGGCGGAGAGTGTTAGAGAGGGAAAGAAGGCGGTATAGGCGACGCCTAGTTCAGCATTGGCCGCCGCCATGGTTCGCTCGGCGGCGGCAACGTCGGGACGGCGCTGCAGCAACAGAGACGGCATGCCGATGGGAACCGGTGGCGGCGCGGTGGTGATCGGACGGGCGGGAAGGGAGAACCCGGAAGCCGGTTTGCCAATCAGGACGGCAATTGCGTGCTCATACTGCGCGCGCAAAACGCCCAGGTTGGTCAATGAGGACTGAGCTGTACGGAGGGTGGTTTGCGCTTCCACGACGGAGATTTGATCGCCGATGCCCGTGTCGTACTGTGCTTGTGTCAAATCCAGGGCCTTTTGATCGGCGGCGACCGTTTCGGTGTAAAGCTTGATCAGAGCGTCCTGTCCGCGTATCTCGAAAAAGTATTCGGCAAGGTCGGCCTGTTCGGTGAGCCGCTCGTTCTCCAGATCGGCACCGCTGACCTGGGCGGAATACTGCGCATAGCGGACTTCATTGCGGATTCTGCCAAAGAGATCCGGCGTCCAGGAAATATCCAAAGGCAGCGAATAGATTTGCGACGTCTTTCCCGGGTTGGCCGTGGTGCTGGTCGAGCCAAGATTACCGGAGGAACGCGAACGGCTGAAGGAAGGGCCGATCGATATCGTGGGAAAATACAGTGCGCGGGCCTCGCCCACGAGCGCGCGCGCTTCCATAAAGTTCTCGAAGTATTGCTTGATATTCTGATTATCGATATTGAGCTGGCCTTCGAGGTCGTTCAGCTCGGGATCGTTGAAGATTGCCCACCAGTCGCCGCGAATTTTTGCGTCGGCAGGTTGAGCCACGGTCCAATTGCCGTTGTCCTGCGATTGGGACGAGGCAGCGGGCGGTGCTTCTTTGAAGGCCGGTGGAGGCTGAATCACGGGCGGGTGGTACTTCGGGCCTACCGAGCAGCCGGTCACCATTGCGCACAGAACCACGCCGGTAAGCCAGCCGATCCAGGTTCGCCGATTCGTTGTTTTCTCCATAGAGACTTTCCACCACACTTGCAATTGAAACTGGTGCTAAACAGCTCCTTCAGGGCTGGCCGAGAAGGTATCGTGATGTTTCCCTAACGCTCGCAAACGCAAGCGGTCCATATACAGGTAGATGACCGGCGTGGTGTAGAGCGTAAGCATCTGGCTGACGATCAAGCCACCGACAATGGTGATGCCCAACGGGCGCCTCAGCTCCGAACCGGTACCCGTCCCAAAGGCCAGCGGAACGGCGCCAAAAAGCGCGGCCAGCGTGGTCATCATGATGGGCCGGAAACGCAGCATACAGGCCTCAAAGATCGCGTCCATGGTGCTCTTGCCGTGCTCGCGCTCGGCAACCAACGCAAAGTCGATCATCATGATCGCATTCTTCTTCACCAGCCCGATGAGCAATACAATGCCAATGATGGAGATGACGTTGAGGTCATTCTTAAAGACCAACAGAGCCAGCATGGCCCCGACGCTGGCGGGAGGCAAGGTGGAGATGATGGTCAGAGGATGCACCAGGCTCTCGTAGAGCATGCCGAGAACAATGTACACAGCCAGCAGGGCCGTGGTTACCAGGATGGGCTCGGTGGCCAGGGACTGTTGGTAGGCCTGCAGGGTGCCAGCGAAAAATCCGGTGATGGTCGAGGGCATGCCGAGCCTGGTCTGCAACTGGCCAATCGCCAGCGTCGCGTCGCTGAGAGCCATACCAGGAGCAAGATTGAATGATACCGTCACCGACGGGAAGACGCCGGTATGGTTGACCTGCAAAGGCGTGGTGCTGGGACGGAAAGTACTGACCGAACTGAGGGGTGTGACGCCCGTGGCGCTAGCTCTGGGATAGGTATAGTTCAGTCCTGCGGGAGACTGCCAGTACCAGGGCGCCACCTCCAGCACCACGTAATACTGGTTCAACTGGGTATAAATCACCGACACTTCGGCTTGGCCAAATGCGTCGTAGAGGGTTGTATCGAGCGATTGCGAGGTGAGTCCCAGGCGGGCCGCGGTGGTGCGGTCATAAGTCAGCATCTCCTGCAGGCCGCCATTCTGCTGGTCGGAATTCACATCCTGAAAGCCGGGGAGGGTCTTCATCTGACTTTGCAGTATGGGTCCCCATTTCGCCAGGTCGGCCACATTGTCCGATTGCAAAGTGTATTGATAGAGGGCGTTGCTTCCCCGGCCGCCGATGCGCAGATCCTGCGCTGCCTGCAGGAAGGCTGAGGCCACGGGTAAACGGTTCATTTTCGGCCGCAGACGGTTGATCACCTCCATGGCGCTCACTTTGCGAACATTGAGCGGCTTGAGGGCGACGTACATAAATCCGCCATTGCTGGCCCCATTACCGCCGGTGTAGCAAATCACATTGGCCACCGCCGGGTCAGCCTTGACCACCTTGACCAGGGCTCTGACCGAAGCGTCCATCACCGGGAAGGACGCGTCCTGGGGTCCCTGCAATCCGCCCACCAGCGCTCCGGTGTCCTGTTGGGGGAAGAAGCCCTTAGGGATTTTGATGATCAGGACCACGTTCAGGGCAATGGTCAACAACAGCACTACCAACATCAACCCCGAATTGTCCAGCACCCACAATAAGGAGTGCCGGTAGAAATTGAGCATCCCGTCAAAGAACCTTTCGCTGGCCCGGTAAATAGCCCCATGCTTCTCACCGCCGTGCGTTTTGAGCAAGTGGGCGCACATCATGGGAGTCGTGGTCAGAGAAATCACCATGGAGACAAGGATGGCCGTGGATAAGGTCACGGCAAATTCACGGAAGAGCCGGCCAACAATTCCGCCCATCATCAGCAGCGGAATGAAGACGGCAATCAGCGATGTGCTCATGGTCAGAACCGTGAAGCCAATCTCCTGGGCGCCCTTGAGTGCTGCCTCGGCCGGGGGCATACCCATTTCCAGGTAACGGGAGATATTCTCCATAACCACAATGGCGTCATCCACCACGAAGCCGGTGGAGATGGTCAGAGCCATCAGGGAGAGGTTGTCCAGGCTGTAGTCCAGCAGATACATCACCGCGAAGGTGCCGATCAGGGAGACAGGCACGGCGACACTGGGAATGAGGGTGGCGCGGGCATTGCGCAGGAATGCAAAGACGACCAGAATCACCAGCATGACGGAGATGATCAGCGACGATTCCACGTCATGCAACGAAGCTTTAATGGTGGTGGTGCGGTCAAGAACGACGGTTGCCTTAATGCCTTTGGGCATGACCGCTTGTAGAAACGGAAGCTGGGCGCGGATTCGTTCGTTGGTCTGGATGATATTGGCGCCCGGCTGGCGGAAGATTATGACGCCAATCGATGGAACTCCATTCAGGTAACCCGCGGTGCGAACGCTGGCCGCCGAATTCTGCACGTCGGCGACGTCGGAAAGGTGAACCGCAAGCCCATTGTGAGTGCCGACGATCAGGGGCTTATATTGATCAGCATGTCGAATCTGATCGTTGGTGATGATATCCGCGGTCACGGCGCCGTCGGAGAATTGTCCCCGCGCGATGTCGGAATTTTGCAGGCTCAGCAGCGACTGGATACCTGCCAGCGTGATCCCGTAACGGTTCAGCTGCGTAGGATTCACATCGACACGTACCGAAGGATAGGCGCCGCCGCCGACACCTACCTGTCCCACGCCCTGAATCTGGGAGAGTTTCTGCTCCATGATTGTGGAGGCGGCATCATACATAGTTTCGCGGTCGTACTTTTCGGAGGTTAGCCCCAGGATCATGATGGGCGCGTCAGCCGGATTGACCTTGCGATAGCTTGGATTGGACGGCAGGTTGGCGGGCAGATAGGTTCTGGCCGCATTGATCCCGGCCTCCACATCGCGGGCGGCGGCGTCGATGTTGCGGCTCAAATCGAATTGCAGCGTCACGTTGGTGCTTCCCAACGAACTGGAAGAGGTCATCTCGCTGACGCCGGCGATGTGGCCGAATTGGCGCTCCAGCGGGGTGGCCACCGATGAGGCCATGATCTGCGCGCTGGCTCCAGGTAAGCTGGCCGAAACTGAAATAGTGGGAAAGTCGACCTGGGGCAGCGGGGAGACGGGGAGCACATTGAAAGCGATTCCCCCGGCGATGGCGATCGCTGCCGTCAGCAGGGTTGTGGCCACCGGCCGCCGAATGAAGGGAGCGGAGATGATCATGCTTCACCGGCCGGCTGCGGCTCCGGACCTCCGCTGGTCCTGCTGCCGGCGCCGGAGAACCGTTGCGACAGGTTGTCGAAGAAGATGTAGATCACGGGCGTGGTGTAGAGAGTGAGCACCTGGCTCAATAACAACCCCCCAACCATCGCGATACCCAGAGGCCGGCGCAGCTCTGAGCCGATGCCCGAGCCAACCGCCAGAGGTATTCCGCCCAACAACGCGGCCATGGTGGTCATCATGATCGGCCGAAAGCGCAACAGACTGGCCTCGTATATGGCGTCGGTCGAGTTCAACCCTCGTTGGCGTTCGCCTTCCAGGGCGAAGTCGACCATCATAATGCCATTCTTCTTAACGATACCGATCAACAGGATGATGCCGATGATCGCCACCACGCTCAGATCCTGCTTGAACAAAATGAGTGAAAGCAATGCGCCGACTCCGGCGGAAGGCAGGGTAGAAAGGATGGTGATGGGGTGCACGAAGCTTTCATAGAGCACACCGAGAACGATGTATACCGTGACCAGGGCGGCCAGGATCAGCAAGGCCTCGTTGGAGAGGGAGTTCTCGAAGGCCGCAGCGGTTCCCTGGAAACCGGCCTGGACGCTGGGCGGCAAATCCAGATCCTTAACCACCTCATTGATGGTATCGATGGCCCCGCCAAGGGAAGCATTCGGCGCCAGGTTGAAAGAAACGGTCACCGATGGGAACTGCCCCTGGTGATTGATGGAAAGGGCCTCGGTGCCCCGTTGCATGTGGGTGAAGGCGCCTAAGGGCACGGCGTTGCTGGGCGCCGAACTGGTGTTGGTATTGGATGAGCTCGCGCCGGTGGTGCTGGAGCTCGCGGCTAAGGCATTCTCTGGCGGCGTAAGTACTCCGGATGAGGGTGTGTAGAGCGCGGACTCCGTGGTTGCATTGGACCCGGCCGTGGCCGAGGATGAGGCGGAGTAGGAGGTGCTGGCCGCCGCTCCGCTCGTCCCTGACGACGCGTTGGCCTGGATGTACATTTTGGTCAGCTTGCCGGGATCTTGCTGGAATTGTGGCTGCGCCTCCAGGATCACGTGATATTGGTTGAGCTGGGTGTACATGGTGTTGATCTGGCGCTGGCCGAAGGCATCGTAGAGAGTATTGTCTACGGTCGAGGGCGCGAGACCCAGACGGGACGCGGTCACGCGGTCGATGGCCAGAGAGACGGTCAGACCGCCGGTCTGCTGATCGGTGGCCACGTCTTCCAACTCAGGCGATTGCTTCAGCTTCTCGACAAACCGGTTGGACCAGAGATTCAGCTCATTTACGTCCGGATCCTCCAAGGTGTATTGGTACTGCGTGCGGCTCACCCGGTCATCGACGGTGATGTTTTGCACCGGCTGCATAAACAGCTTGATGCCATTCACCTGGGCCAGGCTGGAGTTAAGGCGGCGAATCACGTCGGAGGCGCTCAGATCGCGCTGATCAAGCGGCTTGAGATTGATTGAGATGCGTCCGCTGTTCAGGGTGGTGTTGGTGCCGTCGGCGCCGATGAAAGAAGACAAACTCTGCACCGCGGGATCCTGAAGGATCACTTTGGCCAGCTCTTGCTGCGCCTTGGTCATAGCGGCAAAGGAGATGGAGGCTGGCGCCTGCGAGATCCCCTGGATTACGCCGGTGTCCTGTACAGGGAAAAAGCCTTTCGGAATGACGATATAGAGGTAGATGGTAAGGACCAGTGTGCCCAGCGCAACCAGCAAGGTGAGTGTCTGGTAGCGGAGGACCACCTTCAGCGTGCGGCCATAGAACGCGATCATCCGCTCAAAGGCATGTTCCGATGTGCGATAGAACCGGCCCTGCTTCTCCTGCGGATTGTGGCGCAGAATGCGGGAGCACATCATGGGGGTAAGGGTGAGCGAGACCACGGCGGAGATAATGATGGTGACCGCGAGGGTAACGGCGAATTCACGGAAGAGGCGGCCAACCACATCTCCCATGAAGAGCAAGGGGATGAGCACGGCGATCAGCGAGACGGTGAGGGACACAATCGTGAAGCCGATTTGCTCCGCGCCTTCGAGAGCCGCCTGCATCGGCGGATGGCCTTCTTCCAGGTAGCGGGAGATGTTCTCGATCATGACAATGGCATCATCCACGACGAAGCCGGTGGAGATGGTCAAGGCCATCAGCGACAGGTTGTCGAGGCTGTACCCGAGCCCATACATAGCGGCAAAGGTACCGACGATCGACAAAGGCACGGCGACACTGGGAATGATGGTGGCATACAGGTTGCGTAAGAAGAGAAAGATCACCATCACCACCAGGGCGACGGTGAGCATGAGTTCGAATTCCACATCCGCAACCGAAGCCTTGATGTCGGTGGTGAGATCGGTAAGCGTAGTGATTTGGATGCCGGAAGGCAGATTCGCCTGGAGCTGCGGCAGCAGCAACTGAATGCTCCGAACCACGCTGATGGTGTTGGCGCCGGGTTGCCGTTGGACGTTGAGAATCACAGCCGGCGTAAGGTTCATCCAGGCCGCTTGTTTGGTGTTCTCCACCCCGTTCACGATCTGGGCCACATCGTGCAGAAACACGGGGGCGTTGTTCCTGTAGGCTATGACGACGTCTTTGTAGTCACTGCTGGTGACCAACTGATCGTTGGCGTCGATCTGATAAACCTGGCGCGGCCCGTCAAAGTTGCCCTTGGCCTGATTCACACTGGCGGCAACCAGGGCGGTTCTTACCGCTTCCATATCGATGCCGTACGCTTGGAGCTGGGCGGGGTTCACCTGGATCCGCACCGCAGGTTTCTGACCACCGCTGATGCTGACCAAACCAACGCCGCTGAGCTGAGAGATCTTGGGCGCCAGACGGGTATCGACATCGTCCTCGACCTGGGAGAGGGGAAGGGTCTTGGAAGTAATTCCCAGCGTGAGCACGGGCGCGTCGGCAGGATTGGTTTTGCTGTAGATCGGCGGCGCCGGCAGATCCGAAGGCAGGAAGCTCTGGGCAGCGTTGATCGCCGACTGCACCTCTTCCTCCGCCACGTCGATGCTGAGCGAGAGGTTGAACTGCAGCACCACCACGGAGGTGGCGCCGGAGCTGGTGGAGGTCATCTGGCTCAGGCCCTGCATCTCGCCGAACTGCCGTTCCAGCGGGGCCGTCACCGTGGTGGCCACCACGTCCGGGCTGGCTCCGGGATAGAAGGTAAGCACCTGGATGGTCGGGTAGTCGACCTCAGGCAGGGCGGAGACCGGCAACTGCGTGTAGGCCACGATGCCTACCAGCATGATCGCGGCCATCAGCAACGAGGTCGCGACCGGCCGCAAAATAAATGGGCGAGACGGACTCACGGGGCATTGCTCTCAGTGTTCGAGGGAAGAAGCGTTTGCTTGGAGACGGTGATCTTGGAGCCGTCCTGCAACTTCTCGAAGCTACTGTCGGCGACTACATCTCCGGCGTTGAGTCCTTGCACCGCGGTCGTTCCCGATTCAGTCACTCCTGGCGTGATGTCATGAATGTGCGCGACGCTGTTTTGAATAAGAAAGACGTAGGAGGTCTCTCCATTGTGCTGGATGGTCGAGGAAGGAATCAGGATCTGATTCTGCAGGGTATTCAGCAGCAAGCGGGCGTTCACGAACAGATTCGGGAAAAGCGCGTTGTCTTTGTTGTCGAAGACTGCGCGCAGTTTCAGCGTGCCTGTCGTGGTATCGATTTGATTATCGGTGCTTTGCAGCGTTCCGGCCGCCAGTTTGGTCTGCCCGGAGCGATCAAACGCATCCACCACGAGCGGCTTGGCCTTGTGCATCTGTTGTTCCAGCTGGCCCACACTGTCTTCTGGAATCGTGAACACTACGGTTATAGGCTGCAACTGGGTGATGACCACTAGCGGCGTTGCGCTCGAGGCTACGGCGAGGTTACCGGGATCGACGAGACGGAGACCAACGCGGCCGGAGATCGGCGCGGTAATATTCGTAAAGGCCAGTTGCACCTGGTCGTACTGCAAGGTCCCCTGATCGGCTTTGACTGTCCCTGTGTCCTGCAGGACGAGCTTCTCCTGATCGTCGAGGGTTTGTTTAGGTATCGCATTGCGCGCCCAGGCGTCCTGATAGCGCTTCAAATCCATCTCGGCCTGGGCCAGCAGATTGGTGTCGCGCTCGAGCGCACCCTGGGCCGAGAGCACCTGGGCTTGATAGGGTCGGGGATCGATCTGCACCAGGGGCTGCCCCCGGTACACCAATTGACTTTCGCGGTAGCGAACCTGGCTGATTACACCCGTGACCTGGCTGACAATGGTATCCGTATAAACCGGAGTGACGGTGCCGATAGCGTCGAGGTAAACACCAATGCTGCCCTGTTTTGCGGTCGCGACGCTGAGGTTGACGGTGCCGCCCATAGCCCCTCGCCTGCCGCCGCCGGCTGCGGCAGGCGCCTGGCGGTGGTTCAGGATCCACCAGAAGAGAAGGCCAAAGGCAAGCAAAATAATAAGCCAGACCAGCAGGCGAATTCTGCCGGATCGTTTCGGAGGGGGCAATTGGTGCTCCGGCCCGATGTGCGGATCGGTCGTGCGCGGCTCCGGTTGGTCGTGTCTGTTTCGGGTGTCGCGAATGTCGTCTTGCATCAATTAACCTGGCGTCCTTTACGGTCTTTGCTGTTGCTCCTACCGTTGCGGCCTTGGAGGAGTGACCTCTGCTCCAGCCGTTTTGCCAGCCAGGCAAGGCTGGGCTGGGCAAAGGCGATTCATGGATGGGCGACGGCACGCAAGCGCAGATGCTGATGCTGATGCAACTGTCGATGACGTACCCAGCCAAGGAAGAGATCGGTATCGAAACGGTGGCTGTGCCCGGCAGCCATTAAACATGAAGCGTGCGGAAAAGTCCCCCTGAGGGGCCGCCTGCTGCGGGTGGAAATCGGAAATTCTCTGGCACCGTAAGGGTAGACGAGAGAGACGCGTCATGAGACGCATGCGCTCGCTCCGTGCTCTCTGTTGAGGATAACGCAGGCGGGGATCCTGGGAAAGCCGTTCAGGAACTCGGGGCACGGGAGGGCCGTGAGTTCGTAGCGAGGACGTGGGGCGATGATAATTTCCCACGCTTTCCCAGAATGGTTCCGCAACGCTACCCGGCAAGCGACAGTCACATGGAAACGAAGGTGGTTCGCCCGGTTAAGAAGCCGACTACTCAGCTAAGGCCGGGGCACTCGGGTCCGGTGGGAAATCATTCTTCCGCGGTCAGGAATTTGCATTAAGATTAGTCGGCGTGTGATTTAGTTTTGACTCCCAACTCAGCCTTAAGGCACTTACTTACTAAAGCAATCAATCGTGAACCATGCTGAGTGGATAAATAGCCCCCGAAAACGTTTCCCATATGCGGCTCTGGCAAACTAGACGAGACCCCCTGCTTGGCCGGGGGTCTCGTCGATTGTCTGTATAGATTCGCTGATCGAGCAAGCGCGCTCTGGCAGCGTCTTGCCATCCGGTCCGCCCGGAACCCTCTAGCTTGCGGCGGGTTCTTTCTTGACTGTCACCGCGGCGGCAGCGGCCTTCTTCTGGCTCTTCACTTTAGCCCAACGCTTGCGCTGAGCGTCGGCGATAGCCTTACGGGCCTTGGCACTCAGTTTCCGGCGTGTCTTTGCCTTGGGAAGGAGGGCGGGGGAAGCGGTGGTCGCGCTCTTGCTGACAGGCGTTTTGGCGGCATCCGTCAGGATGGCGCGCGCCTGGCGAAGCTTCGCGATCTCTTCATCTATTGCGTTCAATATTTGGTCGTTCAAGTTGTTCCTTTCGGGGGTGGAGGGGGAGGTTAAAAAATAGCTAGCGCTCCTTGGAAAGAATAGCAGGTTAGCTGCCTGGCGATTGCCTATTGTGTTAGAGTCCCGCTGACTTTGCAGCATTTTCACTTTTGTCACGCTGTGGCAAACCCTGGTTATGCGCAGCCGTCCTTTGATGGGACGGCATTGCCGAGGGTAGTTATTTCCGTTACACCCAAAATGAAGATGCCGTGGTGGAGAACCATGCAACGAAGAACTTTCCTGAAAGGAACCCTGGCAGCGGAAGCAGTGCAGAGTCTCTGGGCTGAGCCGGGCTCGATGTGGGGTGGACCGGTGCTCGACACCCATCTCCACCTGCGCCGTGACCCGGACTCCTGCTCTACGCACATTCAAGGCTGCGGGGTTAGGAACGCTGTCCTGTTGACCCGATCGGTGGATTAAGACAAAGCCAGGAGGAAATGAAGAGGCGCCCGAACCATTTCGTGCGGCGCCGTGGCAGCGGACCTCCCGCACTTCCCAGGGGAACTTCCCTACAACACCCGCTACGGCCATTTCGATCATGTTCTTCGCGCGTATCCCAAGACGAATTTCATCCGGCATGGAGACTTGTTCTGGGCCAACATCAGTGCAGAGCTTCCAACCGATCGCGGCTATCCCACCGGTCCGGTGAAGCCGGGAGGATTGAGCGACAAATGGTTGAGCGATTTTCCCAACCTCTATGCGGACAGTGGGCAATTCCTTCCTACCGCGCGGCGCCGGCGATGGCCACGTGCGCGCCTTTCTTTAGATTCAGGCATGAGAAGTTATAAGTATCTATAAGTGTTACGTATACCGATGGTCACCCGCTCATGGTTACCGATTTGCGCGCCAGTAATGGCGCGAAAGTGACACCGCTCGTTCGCTGCGCTACCCGTTTCGTAAGATGGCGTTCTGGCGAATCTGCAGTAGTCTCACTCTTGTAGTCAGTCGCTGTGACGCGAGGGGGACCATGAAGCGGTATACGAAGGCACTTAAGGTGGCGTTGCTAGGGGCGGCAGGCGCCATGCTGGCAGCCGGTTGCGGAGATTCCAGAGTGGCAAGCAAGGCAAATCTTGCCTGGGCGCTCAACCACGATTACTCAGTCAATCAAGACTGCCTTTTCGCAAAGCCGATGCCATTTCCATTCGAAGTTTCAGTCAACGACAAACTGCTGGCGGAGACCCGCCACCGCCTGGATGCGCTGGCCGAGGCTGGATTGCTGGAGAGGGAACAGAACCCTGAGGGCACGGACACCATCAACCGTTATGTACTGACGGCGGCCGGCAGCCAGACCGAAGGCAAGGGTCGCTTCTGCTATGGGCGCCGCCAGGTAACCAGCGTCGAGAAGTTCACCGCGCCGGTCGATTATGACGGCATGCCGCTGACCAAGGTCGAGTACCACTTCGTTCTTAAGAACCCCCCGAGCTGGGCGAAACAGGATGAAGTGCGTAACGCGTTTCCGATGGTGGCTAAATCCATGTCGAACGAACCGGTAGATGATGCCACGCTGGTGCTGACCCACGATGGATGGGTATTGACCTACTGAGAAACTGCTCCATTTTCAAAGCCCCATATCTGGCATGTTGTCTGTCGCCAGATATGGGGCTTTGTCGTTGTGAAGATAACTGACAGGCGGGACGAAGCGACAGAACGTAGGACACCCCATGACCCTCTGACCGTGAGAGACGATCGACGATCTAAGCAGTTAGCAATATACGGAGATCGCGCAGGTTGTTATCGGTGGGGCCGGTGACCAGCGTGTCGCCCAGCGCGGTGAAGAGCGGGTAGGCGTCGAACCTCGCCAGCGC